>Ga0315284_10001101_pt1 | contig 38053 bp, 26 predicted proteins | sample YL17G09_16_MG_FD_203696 | JGI IMG/M metagenome (GOLD analysis project Ga0315284, IMG submission 203696) | Sediment microbial communities from Yellowstone Lake, YNP, Wyoming, USA - YL17G09_16 | ecosystem: Environmental > Aquatic > Freshwater > Lake > Sediment | place: USA: Wyoming | collected...
GCTCCAGGCGCGGTTCGGTGACGCTCCTTCTCGGAAGCGCTACACCCCGATGCAATGTCTGCAATGTCAGATTCCTAACTGCATCCAACTGAACACTCCCAGAGATGCCAACCAATCCAGGATAGCCTTCACCACGCCTGCCACGTTCGAACCAGTCCTTGATCTCTTGGTTGCCAGCTGAGTCAACCATGAGAAGGATGAGAGAGAGCTTTCCATCGGGCGGATTGCCGCCTTCGATGACTTCTCGCGTCCATTCCGCCTCGCTCGACGAAATCTCAGTCTCTTTTGGCCACAACAAATTGCCTGCCCGCACAGTGAGCCATACGTGCCTGCCTGGTGGGATCCCTGCGAGAGTCCCTTCGACCGTAAAGGTGCGAGAGACCCTCTGGTTGCTCCCCGGAGACAAAATCTTGCCTGATGGGATGTCGAAGCGGACATAGTCGTTGTGTAGCACGACTTTCCACGTACCCATGCGCTTTACGAAGAACTTTACATCGTATGCTCCGGGCGGAAGCGGAAAATCCAAGTCATATGTGACGTTGCCTTTCTCGTCAGCTACGACCTGGTCAATATCCACGAATCCTTCCCCTGCCGGCGTCACCTTACCTGGAGGACGCTTCAGTTCCTCGTTGCCGGGGCTGCGGACTTTCCCGTTCAGAGTTAGGAAATACGAAGAATTCGGCGTCAACCCGGTCAGCGTAAGTCTTCCGCGAAAGGCTTCTGCTTTTCGTGACAGCACTACGTGTCCGCGTGCTGTCGGTTCTGGCTGCGGAACTTCCCAAGTTGCCAGCGCGAGGTCCATCTCTTGCGTTGAGATGTCCCTCTGCTTGAACTCTCCTTCTATCTGAATATCATCCAGATAGATCGTGCATCCGTTGGGGTTCAATGCGGCCTCGGCCACCCAGCAGAAGCCGCCAATGACATGCCCCACTTCATGACCGGTCAGGTCAATCGTGTACCGCTTCCAGGATGTGCTCAGAGTGACCGCCCCAGTGCTGATAGCGGGTTGGATAGAGTCCCTGTTGACCGCTCCAGCTATTCCGCCGAACTTGAACTGCACGACCTCCTGGCCCGTCGTGCCTCTTGCCACCAAGGTAACGCGCCTCGCGCCTGTGAGGTCAAAGCCGCCGACCTTATCACCCGGGTCCTTGTCGGGGTCCTGCCAGTAGATGCCGGCCCAGCCTTTGCTTTGGCTTCGCTTCGCTGAGTAGGTGATTCTGATGCAGGTTGACCCTGAATGCGGCCCCTCCTTCCAGTTATCGTCGAGGCCGATGTCGCCCTGGTCACCCATCCAGCCTGACGGGTAGAAATGGTTAGACGAGGACCCCTTGTCGAGGTAAACGGGGAAAACGTCAAAAGGCACCTTCCGCTCAATAGGCCCTCCAGGCAGCGGAGATGAATACCGGACAAGTGTAATGTCTGGACAGCCGCCGCTGGTGAATACGCGTGGGTGTTGGGTGTGATCTCCCCATTCCCCCACGGTCTTAGCCACGTGCGAGAAGAGCGCCATGAGCCTAACTTCCCGCTCATTGTCGATGGCCGCCGCACCATCGCGCAAGCCCTCCAGCAGGAATCTGGTAAAGATGCCGTGCCCATTCTCTTCACGGGCTACCTCTCGCACGTCACAAGCAGATATGGTCACCATGTTTCGCACAGTCCCCACCATATTGAGAAGCGCATCTCGGAAGAAATCTTCGCCAAGCCCCAACTTGAATAGAGTCTTGCCGCCGCTATGACAGGCATCCACCATCAGAACCTTATGCTCAGCCGCACAGCCTGCCAACCATGATCTGATGTCGCTCAGGGCCACCAACTGCCCGTCTCCGGCTACGATGAAGCTCTTGCCTCCTTCTTCAGTTCCGTGGCCAGAGAAGAAGATCAGTATAGCTTCTCCCGGTCTTGCGGACGCAATGAAGGACCTGATTTCTGCCTTGACCTCATCAGCCGTAGGCAGATTGGTGCCAGGCTCATCGCTCAGAAGAACTACAGTCTGCGTTCCCATGACGCGGCGGGCCAGTTCTGCAAGATCCCTTGCGTCGGCCACCGCGAACTTCAACCGAGGAATATCATTAGGTGCCTGCTCATAGTTCAGGCCTATGAGCAGCGCGCGGTCAATCTCCGCATGCACCGGCGGCGCACCTGCCACGCACAGCGTTGCGACGCATAGCAGCAGTGATGCACCGAACAACCGTGAGAAGGCTACCAAACCACCTTTCGCATGCATCTCGCTTACTCCCTTTCGTTATTGCCTACATTATTGGGTCATGTAACCGATGGGAAGCCTTGTATACCGACGGGTAGCGAAAATGATTATGTCCCACCCGTAGTGTAAGGTTGGGCGGACTCTCTTGCGTATCTTAGGCCGCTACCCGCTCCTCGTCAAGAGGATTCTGCGATTTCTCGCTGAGCAGTAGGCCTTCGTCCTGCACGGCGGTCAGCGGTATCTTACTGCTATCTGACGCGAGTGCAGGCCACGATGGCCGTGATGTTGTCATGCCCTCCAGCGTAGTTGGCCGCGCACACCAGTGCCTCGACCGCGTGTCCGGGATCGCGGCTCTCGCTTACTATCTCCCCCATCTCCTCGTCGGACATCATATCCCAGAGGCCGTCGGAACAGAGTAGCACTCGGTCCCCAGAGTGCACCTGCACGCAAGCATAGTCCGGCCGCGGTGACCTCTGCCCGCCGAGACACTCAGTGAGTTGGTTGCGCAGGAGATGCGTCCTGGCGTCTTCGGGCGAGAGGTCGCCCTGCTCTGCCAGGAGGGCGGCGACCGAATGGTCCCGGCTCAGGAGTTGGGATTGCCCGTCGCGCACGAGATAGGCGCGGCTGTCGCCCACGTTGGCGACGTGCAACGCCGAGCCCCGCAACACTGCGATCACGCCGGTGCTACCCATGCCGTGCAGCTCCGATCTTTGCTCAGTAGCCCTTCGGATCGCAGCGTCCGCGTCGCGGAATGCCGCGCACAGTAGTTCCCGGGCTGACTCATACTCATCGTTTAGCGATTCCGCTAGCCTCTCAGGAGTTAGGAACGAGTCCACCGCGCGGACCGTGGCGGCACTGGCCTGCTCACCGGCGACATGGCCGCCCATCCCGTCTGCGATGAGAAAGAGGCCGCGCTCGGGCGCGCAGAGATAGGCGTCCTCGTTGCCCTCGCGGACTCTGCCAACATGGGTCGCGCCCGCGGCGTAGGAACCTCCCCCAATCACTTCTAGGGCTTGGGCGGCGCTGGGAGCCTCCCCGCGCCCCCTATCACGCCGCCGCCGCCATCCGTGCAGTCGCTCTCTCATGTCTCCCTCGTCCGCGGCGCTCAGGTCGTCCACTCGGGGATTGCGGCCAGAGCGGCGCGCATCTCACCGACGGTTTGGAAACGGCTATCGGGTGACTCGCTAATGGCGCGGTTGATGACATCGACGAGCTGGGGGGGAAGCGGGACGCCGCGGGTGCGGATGTCAACCGGTTCGGCTTCGACGACGGTGACCAGCGGCTCCTGGTCCGGTACGAAGTTGTAGACGAACTCACCGGTCAGCAGGTGATAGAAGGTAGCGCCGAGCCCGAAGACATCGCTGCGCGGGTCGGCGCTCTCGGGGTCGATCACCTGCTCGTGCGCGAGGTAGGGGATAGAGCTGCGCACATCGGGGTCCTGGGTGAGCCCTCGGAGACCGGCCGAGAGGTAGTTGCGGGCGAGGCCGAAGTCGGTCACTTTGACGGCGTAGCTGTCGGGGGCGCCCTGGAGGAGGAGGTTGCGGGGTTTGAGGTCGCGGTGCACGACTCCCTGGGAGTGGGCGTACTCGATCGCGTCGAGGGTTTGGAGGGCGATGGCGATGACGTCGCGCGGGTTCATGCGGCCGCCGCTCTGCTGGCAGACGGTCTCGGCGTCCTGACCCGCGACGTACTCGGTAACGGCGAACAACTGGCCGTCGAACTGACCGGAGGTGATGGCCTCGGCGATCCGGGGGTGCCTGAGCCCGGCGGCGAGGTGGCTGGCCTGGAGGAAGAGGTGGGCCAGCCGGGGGTTGCCGGCCAGGTCCGGCCCGAGCAGCTTGACCGCGACGCGACGCGCGGTGCGGACGTCTTCGCCCTGCCAGACTGCGCCCATGCTGCCCTGGTAGATCTGGCTCACCAGCCGGTAGCTAGACAAGTGCTCGCCCGAGGTCTGCATGACCTGGCGACAACTGGGGCAGACGGGGAGGTCAGCGGTGGGCCCCGGGAGGCGCGTTGCCGCGCCGCAGCGGACACAAGGCCGTTCGATGGCGGGAGCCGACGCGGCGGGCGGGCTTTCCGCCCAGGACTCGGCCACAACCGCGGGCCACCGGGCCTGGTCTCCGGCCATCACCTCAGCTGAGGTTTGCTCGACGCGCACGGTGAGCTGGGTGTCGCCGAGGGTGACCACATCTCCGTGGCCGATCTGGGCTTCGATCACGGGGCGGCCGTTGACGAAGGAACGGTTCGCGCTGCCAAGATCGCGGAGGCGGCAGACGGGAGGGTCCACCTCCACGATGAGGTGGGCCCGAGACATCCTCAAATCGTTGCCGAGGCTGTACTGCCCACAGCGATGGGAGCGCCCGAAGAGCACTACCCGGTGGGTGTCGAAGACGAACTCGGTGCCCCACTTCGGCCCGGCCGTGACGCTGAGGATAACGCGCATAGGTAACCTCCGCTACGGGCCGAAAGGCCCGGCCAGATCGGCCCGCGTGGGAGCTTCGGCCTGGTACTCGCCGAGCTGCGCGGCATCGAACTCACGCGTAGGGAAATCCTCCTCGGGGGCCTTGCCGACGCGAAGGACGGTGTGCGGCCCGAGCCGCACTAGGGCCCCAGGCGGAAGCGGCACCCGTTGGCGCGGGTTGACCCTCTGCTCGTGCACCCAGGATCCGCCTCTGCTGTTGGTGTCCTCGTAAAAGGTGGCGTTCCGGTCCCGGATCAGCACCCCGTGCTGGCGGGAGACGTGGCCGTCGAGAACGATGGAAACGGCCGACGCGGGGTCCTGCTTGCGGCCGACCACCACCCGCGGGCCCCGCAACGAGAAGAGCTTCCCCTGATCGGGACCCGAAACGATCTCGGCCTGATCCCAGGCGGTGGCCGGGACCACAGCTCTGACGCGCCGGCTGGTCACCAGGAGCACGATAAGCGCGGCGGCCAGGGCCACTCCGGCCGGGATAATCAGGTAGGAGATCGGGACTCCGTAGGCGGGCCGCCAGGCGACCACGTCGAGGAAGGGGTGTCCGCTGTGGGAGTTCTCGCCCAGTCTGCCGCGCACGTAGTAGGTGGCCCCGAAGCGCAACCCCCGGATGTCACGGGAGGTGCGGCCGAGGGCCATGTCCCCGAAGTCATCGCGGAGGGTGAACACATACGCGCCCGGGCCCTCTTCGGCCTCCACGCGCTGGCCGACGCGGGCCTTGATGGTGGCCTCAGCGTTAGGCCGGAGATCTTTGATCCTGGTTGGCTTCTCCGCCGCCTGTCCCTCGACCGCGAGGGTGCAGACCAGCACGACGACGAATGCACGGAGCGTGCGCCGTAGTGCCATCCCGTCAACCTCCCGTCTCCGTCGAAGTCCTTTGCACGAACTCCCCCTCATCTGCTTGTCGGCCCGGAGCGCGCGACCTAACACCTTACCTCTTCGCCGCCAGCTACCTGCCCCCTGCACAGGCCGGAGGAGAGAGGGATGAAGCACCGGCAGTCGAAAGTTAGGGAGATGGCGATGACGGACCAGCCGGAGAGGCCCGCGTGGATGTCACCACGGTAGGTCCATACGAGATCCTGGAGGAGCTCGGCCACGGTGGGATGGGGATTGTATACCGTGCCCACCAGGCCTCGCTGCACCGCGTCATCGCGCTGAAGGTGCTGCCGCGCGAGCTGGAGCACGACCGGGAGGCCGTTCGGCGGTTCCAAGAGGAGGGTGTTACGGCCGCGCGCCTGCGTCACGAGCACGTGGTGGCGGTGTACGACGCGCATGTAGACGAACCACCTTACTACATCGCGATGGAGTTCTTGGAGGGCGAGTCGCTGTCCGAGCTAGTGCGAAGCCGCGGCCGACTCGGCCCGGATACCGCCGCGGATATCGCGGTACAGCTCTGCCGCGCCCTGGATCACGCGCATTCGCGCGGTATCATCCATCGGGACGTGAAGCCGGCCAACGTGATCGTCAGCCCCGGGGGAAAGGTCACGCTCACCGATTTCGGGATTGCGCGGATGCAGGACCGGACCCAGGTCACCTCGGCCGGCGCGGTGCTCGGGTCCCCCCATTACATGGCCCCCGAGCAGGCGCAAGGGAAGCCGGCCGATAGCCGGAGCGACGTATACGGCTGCGGGGCAGTGCTTTACGCCATGTTGACTGGGACCGCGCCGTTCCAGGGGGATGACACCCTGGCGGTGATGTACCAGATCGTACATCACGACGCCCCGGCCGTCCGGGAGTCGGTCCCCGAGGTCCCGGCAGAGCTGGAGGCGATGGTGGCGAAGGCCTTGTCGCGAGACCCGGAGGCCCGCTACCAGTCGACTGCGGAATTCATGGCCGACCTGGAGTCCCTCCCGCGCGGACAGGGCGACCGCCCCGCCCGCGTACTGGACGAGCCGGCCACCCTCGTCGGAACCGTGCCCCCGACCTCGGAGGCGGTCTTTCCCATGCAGGGACGGAAGAGGCCCTGGGCCCGCCTCGGAGCTGCAGCTGTGGTGATCTTTGCCGCGGTCGCCTTCGCCCTGTACGTGGCGTTCCCCCGGGCCGTGCCCAGGCAACCAGTCAGGACGAGGAGCGGGCCGGCGGTTTCGCCGCGGGTGGAGGGCACGCGCCTGCCGGACAAGACACCCGCTACGGCAACGACGGCTCAGGTGCCCGCGGTCCCGGCCGCGTCGCCGACTCAGAGCCCACCGGGCATCGGGGCCGCCCAAGTGCCCGATCTCTCCAACCGCACCGAGCAAGAGGCCGGAGACGCGGTGAAGGCGCTGGGACTGACTCTGGCCGTGGCCGGCACGTCGCCCCATGATGTCATCGCGGAGGGCCGCGTCATCTCTCAGGACCCCAAGCCCGGCGAGACGCGGAGCCTTGGCGAGAAGGTGACCGTGAAGTTCAGTTCGGGACCTCCGAAACCAGCGCCCCGGCCGGCTGGCACCGCCGGATCGCACCGCCCGCGCCGGACCACGCATTCGAAGGCTCGCCCTAAGCCCCCGCCCAGGCCGGCTTCTCCGCCGAAGAGCACGAAGCCGTCCGGCGGGACGCTCTTGCCTCCGTAGGCGCGGTGCGGAGAGCGGGAGGAGGATCGCGAATGGATCGTACGTCAGCGCATGTGCCCTGGTGGAGCGCCCGTCTCTGGGTGACTGCCGTGGTCGTGGCGTTTGCGGCCGCGGCCGCGGTCGTGACCCCGGGCCTCTGTGTGGCGGCAGGCAACTTCGCCGACGTCCCCCTGCTGGAGCTACCGCAGACCGGAGCCATCCCGCGCGAGCAGACGACGCTACGGGCCGTGGCGGAAAAGTACCGAACCGGGTTTCAGGCCGAGTCTCTGATCATCTATTGCTGGGGGGCCAGCTCGGAATGGACTCCGCCAGTGCAGGCCGTCTTCACGCAGGAACTCCTCCAGCTTGACGAACTGGCCTGGGACCGGCGGATGAGCACGAGGATGACCCCGATCTCGGTGCTGACGGTGCATGCCCCATCGGAGGCAGCGCGAGACAGCATCTACCGCGCGGTGCAGCAGGCGGCGAAGGCCAACCAGCGGATTCCGACTTTCGTGGACGTGACCGGCGGGTTCACGCAGGGACTCGCCTCGGACCTGGGAGACGATTCACTGTTCCTACCGGGCCTGCTCCGGGTGAACTCGGAGAGCTTTGCGATCACCGCCTCCAGGGGCGACGACCCGGTCCGCGCCGATACCTGGCTCTCTCTGCTGGACCAGCCGGCTCATCCGGTCGAGGGCGAGCCGGCGACTCCTCCGAAGGGCGCGGAGGCAAGCTGGTACCGAAGGCACATCGCGCGCGTGCTGGCGGCGCACAGGATGGAGGTGGGGGCCGACGGGTTGTTCCGGCCGAAAGGTCCGGTGACGGACGTCGAGTTTCTCTCCTGGCTAACCCGGATCTCGCCCGAGCGCGCGGCGAGCGCGCTGCGGGACGCCGACCCGAAGCATCCAGTCGTGCTCTCTCGCGAGCGGGCGCTCACCGCGGTGGTCCGGTTCCTTCATGGGGACGCCCCTGCGGAAGCCATCGCTGCCCTGGCACCCCCGAATGGGGAGAGCACGCAGGGCTTCCAGGAGGACGCGGGCCGCGCTTGGCGGCAAGCGCTGGCGGGCCTCCCCGGGGCTACTTCTGTTACGTCTGCCGTGCGGCCGTACCTCGCACTGGCCCTCGCGGACGGGCTGCTCTGCAACGAGCCCTCCCTTCACGCGCGGTGGCCGCTGACCCGGGAGTATGCGGCGTGGCTGCTTGACCGCGCGGGAGAGGTCACCGGCAGCGGCAACACCGGGGTGATCCTGGATTGCTCCGATCTCGTGATGGAGCCCGACCGCCGGTTCGGCCAGGGCGGGATCCTCGTCGCCGACGGGGACAGTCCCCGCAGGCTCTACCCCTCCGACGCGCTCGCGTGCCGCCTGCCTACTCCCGCGGCCGGCTTCCCGGCAGTGCTCTACGCAGACGCCCAGGCGGTGGCCAAGACCGGCTCGGCCGAGGCGACCTGGCTCAAGACGCGCGCGGGGGCGCGGCCGCTTGTCCTGCAGCCGGTCCGGGTGATGGGGCGCGGGTCCCTCGGGCGGGAAGTGGTGATCTCGGCGGAGGCTGCCGCTCGCCTGGTGGCGCTCAATCGGGAGGCGGGCGTCCTCGACAACTGGCGCGTGGTCTTCCTCCTGGGTGTGGGCGCCCAGTTGGCGCAGCCGGTGGAGCGGCCGCTGCCACGTCGCGGCGGCGTCTCCGTCTTGTTTAGCGCCCCTATGGATCCGGCCACGGTTGCGCCTGAGGCGGTTCTCCTATGCCGTCACGATACCGGCACCCCTGTGCCCATCAAGCTGACGCAGGGCACAAGGCTTCCTCAGGAGGTTCACCTGGAGCCAGAGGCTCCTCTCGATCCGGGTGTCGCCTATGACGTCGTGCTGAGCACGGCTTTGCGTAGCGTCCAGGGAGAGCCTCTCTCGGTGCGATCCGAAGACTCCCTCCCGGACGGCGTCGCCCGGCGCTGGACGCTCGCGACGGAGAACCTGGTCACGGTCAGATTCGCGTTCTCCGATGCGCCCGATGGATCGAAGATCTACGTGAACGACGAGTTGCGCACCACACTGCCGACTCAGACCGTCGCTGAATTGGCCCTCGCCCCCGGCATGGCGGAGATCCGGGCCGAACTACCGGATGGGACCGCGCGCAAGACGACCTGCCAGATAGACCGGGATGGCGACTACGTCATCCGCTTTGCCCAGCCCGTCCCCACGCGACTCGTGCTCTCCGTCACGCCACCAGAGGTGGCCGTCGGTCAGCCGGCCACCCTGTCGGCTCGGGTTTTTGGGGTGGAAGGCCCGCTGCGCGACCATGCCCCCATCACCGTCTCCCTCAATCCGAGAGGCTGCGAGGTCTCCCCGGCACGGACTTTCACGCTGACAAGCGGGGAAGCGACCTTGTCCCTCACCCCGACTGCTCCCGGCAAGGCGACCGTCGCCGTCCAGGTTTCCGACCCATCCTTGGTGGTCGCGCCGCCCATGCTCGAGCTCTACTGCAAGTACGTCCCGGCGACCTCGTCGTCCGTGTGGTCCCCTGTGGAGGTCTGGCGACTGCCGCGGGCCGGGGAGGCGGCCGATATCACCGTCAGTCCACGCCTCCGGAGATGGTTGGCCCGCGAGCCCAACCGCGAAATCCGCGTGGTATCTCACGACGGCGTTGCGCTCCACAACGTCGTGCAACTTCCCGGCCGAGACGAGTTCGCCGTAGACGCGGACGGCTTCCTTCACTTCCATCGGTCTACGGTGGGCCGCGTCTTCGACGTCTCCTACCAGTACCGGACCGGGAGGTGCGGAGTGCTGGTCAACCAGCCTCCCGGCACAGAGCAGATCGCGGCGCAACTGCAGACGGCGCTCGTGCGGTTCCTGGAGGACCTCGGCTACGTCTGCGTCCCCGCGGAAGAGGTAGTGGCCGCTCTGGGCGAGGTGGAGACGACGGGCGATCCCTCGCGGCAATCCGTCGTCGCGCACACAGTCGCGCTTCTGGCGCTCGACGATCTGCTCTTGGCAACGCTCACCCCGCGCGGTGGGCAGGAGTGGGATCTTTCCCTCTCCATCTGTTCCGACCGCGAACAGGGTCTGCGGTGGGACTCGTACCCGGCCGGCGACCAAGTGATTCAGTTCCGCGCCGCCACAGATCGCCCAGCGCCGGCGCTCGCCGACCAGCTTCAACACCAGATCGAGCACGCGCTCTTCCTATGGTGCGCCGAGGCGGGGTTGTCCCCGAGCGCGAACCAGTCCCGGCCGAGGAGATAGCGGCGTCAGCCACCGCGCCCTCAGGCGCCAGCGGCCGGCACGTGCCCCACCACCCTCGCTGTCACCTGAGTGGAGGTGCTGCCACCAGGGGCGTTCGGCCATCGGGGCACGGGTGGCCAAAGCGTGCTTCGCTGCCGCCACCACCCTGGCCGTCGGCAGTCCACGAGGCGGGAACACGAGATGTGTCAGCGTGCCAGCAGTCCAACGGGGCCAATGTGGAGGTAGGACCCAACTGCCTCATCTACCGATCCGTCTCGCTCCACCCACCCAGGCTAGTGCCATGATGGCAGTCTCAGCGCCGCTCGACACGCGCACGCGGCCCGGGGGTGACTGCGGTGTGCCCGAATCCTCTGGCGTCTTCCACATGGGGAGGGACGCGGCATTGCGCCTCGCGACCTGCGTGATCGGCCTTTCACAGACTGATGCGCTTCGTCAAGGCAGCCCGAACAAGCTTTGGATCAGGTCGCGCAAGAGCTGCCCCCACACCGTGACCGCGCAGATCGCTGCCACCGCCAGGAAGCAGCAGAGAAGGGGGAGCGCGTCGTGCATTTGAACCGATACTTTCACCTCTGCCTCCTCCGACGAGCCGTCGCTCGCCCACACCGCGAATGACGGCCGTCGGTCCTGGGGTTCGGGGAGGCTCGCAGGACGCGCCCTGACGATCAGCCTGCCGTCGCCGTCACCGGCGATGACCTCCAGCCATGCTCGATCCTCCTCGCGGACGCGCCAGCCGACGGCAATGGGCTGGTCATCTTGTCGCGATCTCACCTCCAGAGTCGCCTCCAAGACCTGGCCTTGCCGTCGAAGCCAATATGAGAGATACAAGGCGCGTGGAGACAACCTCAGGTCTCTGCGACTCGCGTCGGCTATCACGCGCCACCGGAGGCCGTCGCGCGGCGCGGCGTTCGACAGCACCCGCACGTCGGCCTGGTGGCGGCCCGCTTGCTCGCAGCGAATCGTCAAGGCGAGAGTGGCGTGTCCCCCAGCCGGTACCCGATGTTGGCTGAGCACTCGGGATCGTATCCACTCCGGCGGCGGTTGGTCCGGAAGCTCTAGTCGGAGGGGGGTAGGGCCCCGGTTCTCAATCCGAAAGCAGGCCTCAATCGTTTCGCCGACATAGAGGCGAATCTCATGGCCGTCCCGCGTCACCTCCGCGCGTGGTTCTGTGATGTAGGTGGTAACGCTGGGGAATGCCTTCGCGCACTCGAAATGCGACCGCAGCGCGGTCAGGTTTTCCTCGAGCTCGGACGTGGTCCCGCCCATCCAGTAGGAGCGGAGAGTAATCGCGTCATGTCCTGCCGCTCCCGTGGGAGGTTCCGCGACTCGGCCTCCCGCCTCGCGCGCTTCCCATGGCGTTCCCGGAGCGACGGCGCGCCAATCCAAGGCCTCGGGCCACACGGCCCCAAGCTGCAGGGCGAGTGTGGTCTGGTCTTCAGGGCTGAACTCGCGCCTGTCGGTCCGACGCCAGTGCAGCCCATATCCGATACACTCGGCCGTAGCGGCGAGGCGAAGCTCCACGTCGAAATCGCCGGCCTTACCTAGCTCCCGCGCGATCTCGGTCGGGGCGCGGGGCGGGTCTGAGGTCTGACGCGGCGCCTCCTCCGCGCTCGGCGCATCGAAGGCCTTCGCTACCGCGCTTTCCAGTGTGGAGAGTAAGTGTGCGGCCTTCTTCTCTTGCTCACGCCGGCGCTTCTTCTTCACTGTCTCCTCCGGGGAGGGTCATTACAGGTCACCGCTTCAGCACTAGTTGCAGGGCCGCGAGCAAGATCTGGAAGACGCTGAGAACCAGTCCGATTACCCCTAACGCGCGGGGTCTAAGCCAGGCCTCAAGCCACACATGGATATCGTTCACTATCCCCAAGTGGATCCGACCCCGCAACCATAGTCGTTGCAGGCCATACCCGATCAGGAATACGCACCAGATCCAGTCCCACATCTCCAAGGGTGGGCGGAGCGTCCTGGGTTCCCCCTCGGCAAAGAGGGGAATGGCTTGGCTAAAGAGCAGAGGGGCATCCTCCGCGATCCTGTCAACCAGCCGCGCGGCCCAGGCAAGAAACAGGAATACCAGTAGCGTCCACGCCGGCACCCGGTCCGGCCTCCGGGAGTAGGCCATACCGGTCAGACAGAGACTTCCCGTGGTGGCGAGGATCGCGACGTACCGCGGCAGACTCTGCACCGATGAATCGCACGACGCCCACAGCATCCCCCCGCTCAGAACCACCGCGAATACGTCTACGGTGAACAGCGAGAAAACGGCTGGGCAACATGGTGCGAAGGACGCGCCGGGCGCGATCTCCGCGCCTCGGGCCGCGCGTTGCGCGTGCTCGTACCTGAACACCTGAGACACCAGAGTAGCCGCACAGATCGCCATTAGGAGCCAAGACGGCGATCGCCAATATGCCCCAGATCGCGCGGCCAGTGCCGACACCCATCTCGCCGGGAGGCAGTTGTCGCCGAATGCGCAGAGCAACAGAGCGAGCGGAAGTGCGAAGGGCAAGACGAGGCAACATCGGCGAACCCCAGGCCTCCAGCGGGGATGGTCCAGGCCGTACCACATAACACCGGTGGACAGAAGTACCAGGAAGGTGAGGAGACACACCCAGCTCGCGCCGATGGCAACGCGGCGCGGAGGCGTGAAGGCCACGTTCCAGGGCTGCTTGAGCGCATAAATGGAGGCTCCCCCCTCCCACCATTCCCGCAACTCCCGCCGGAGGGTCCCGCTCGCCCCGGCGGCGGCCCAGCCCTTAGGCCACACGACCCGGACGGGCATCCCCTCCGGCGCGGACCGCGGAATGGAAAGGAGAGAGATACGCACTGGCAGGGGATCCCGGGCGCGGGCGGCGTCCGCCTCAGCTCCCCAGAGACGGGTAACCGGGATCAGGCCGGTATGCGTCGCCTCGTAGCGGATCTCGATCCGGCCGGTCTGCACCTTTCCTGAGCGGAACTTGAGCACGCTGACCGTCGGATCATCTCCTGGGTAGTGGGGCCACTGGCAGGGGCAGTCACCACCCTCACCCGCCGTTTCCTTGCAGAACGCGCAGTGGTGAGCGTGACCGGGAGAGCCGAACCGGACGGACTTAGGATCGTCGCCCTCCACGCCGTGCAGCATGGGAGAATCAGAACCTTTTTTCACCTCGGTCTTCACGAGAATGGAACCATGGGCGAAGTGGTCCGGTGCTCCTTCCCTCTGGCTTGGGCTGGAGGGAAGGAAGCTAAAACGCCAACCGATAGCTAGTCCACGGAAATCCGAGGCTTCACCGGTCACCCGCACCTTCTCCGTCACTGTCACCTGCCAGTATGGGGCCGCTACGGTCTGCTCCGCGGACGGGATCGAGTCGGCGCCCCAGTTCTCGATGACTTGGGCTCTCGTCATCTGTTCGACTCCTATCGAGAGCGCCTCGGTCTCCACCGTGCACCGGCCAGCGGTCTGTGTAAACCGAGCCGGAAACGCTCCCTGCCCTTCGTTCTGAGCGGAGAGCGTCTCGGGGGCAGAGCAGTGAGTGCCCTCACCCCACGGATCCAGGCAGGTAGGGGCGGAGGGCCATTCCGCTTCTTGCTTGGGGCCCTCGCCTTCATCGGGACTCTGGCCCGACTCATGTCTGCGGTAGGCATCACACAGCAGACGGTCCCGGTTCGCCTGACCTGCCGGAGGAGCCCAGATGCGTTCGGCCCAGAGCTCGTCTTGGGTGAAGCGGAGTGCGTCCAGGGTCCTCGCGACGTCGGGGGGGCAGACACCGGCGGCGCCATGTTCGCCTCGCTGTTTCCGGGCCGCGTAATCGGCGGTGTGTTGTGAGGCCGCCCAGAGTCCATCGGCGCCGCAGGAGCATCGGAGGGCCGACAGGAGGCAGCTCTCCGCTTTGCGCGCCTCGCGCAAGCGGCAGTAGGCTACATAGAGAGGAATATGGAGGAGTTTCGCCAGACGCTTATCACGCGACGCTCTGCGCCAGTAGACCTCCGCAAGCTCCCATCTGTGGGCGTTCGCCAACAGGTAGCCATACCAGGCGTTCGTGGAGGGGTCGGGTTCGCCGTCGACCGCAGCGCGCCACTCTCCCTGCGTGTACCGGGCGAGGACTGCGGGGCTCAAGTCCCTTGCCAGCCACGGCAGCTTTGGAGACCCCAAAGCCTCTGGAGTGATGATCCTGCTAGGTACGCCGAAGTTCGGTAACACGTACCTCTCGCCCCCACACCGCAGGACTGGCATGGAGGCGCGATCTGGGTCTGAATGGGGCCAGGGTGGCTGCTCCTGAGGGTTCTGCCAGATACGCCGCTCCAGGACAACCAAGTGCGGCCTCGCGCCCTCGGGGGCGCGGTGCACCTGGCTCTCTACCAGGTAGACCGCGCCGACCTTGGTCACAAGGAGACAAGAGAGCACATAGACGAACCACCGCCAGTGTCTGCGCGACCACTCTTTCATGCGGCCTAGACGGCCGCCCTGCCCTCTCGTCTGCTCCACTCTGATCCCCCTCAACCTTGCCGCGCCTAGACCGTCGCTTTACTCTCACTATGATAGCAGGCCCGCCGCCTGCCAGCAGGCAAAGCTTTACGATTTATCGGCAATTGATCTATCTATAGCTTTTTCGCTACGATACGTGACGCCGGTTGGTCGCTCGCCATCAGGACGGTGGGCCCGACTCAGGAACACGGCGGGGTGTGGTGATAGGCTGCCGGAAACACGATTCCGTACCTGTAATGCGATACCTTCCATAGCGACACTACTCTTTTTCAGAAGGAAGGTAAAGACTGAGGTCTTGGCATGGCATATGCCGGATGTGTAGGCAGAGACCGCTATCCATGTCCTCCTGGCACGCCGCCGCTCGCGCGCTTCGGCGTGCGACAGACACGGATGGCCTCCTCCGCCGAGAATCCCCACGCCACTGCACCACGGGAGGGTCGTGACTCTAGCACTTGCGCCCTCAGTCGCATCACGCGCTTACGATCCTGTCTCGAGGCCGCGCGCGGGCGTGAGTGGATGTCCATATCAACTCCGCCGCAAGAGCTCAACCAGATGATCCGCCTGGCGGATCGCTCCTCGCGCGTCTCCGTCCGGATATGAGTTATACCCGGAAGGCAGCGGCTGACCGAAGTAGTGGGGAGTAGGTGCTGCTGGAGTAGATAGCCCAAGGACAGAGGCGCCACTGACGGGGCCTGCGTCGTCTTCAGCAGTCTAGCCAAAGCCACTGCCCTGAACAGCCCTTCTAGTTCCGCGTAGATCGGGCGAAGCCGGGCAATCTCCTGGTATCTAGTGGTGAAGTCCTGGGCGAACGCAGCGGCTACGGGGTCACTGCGTCCGCGCCCCGCAATCTCCCGCTGCGCGTTGAGGAACTCCTCCTCGGTCAGCAGGTCCACTGGGCAGGCGTCCAGCAGGATCACGTCCTGATCCTCGAGGTAGGTTGTGACCCCCGCGGCGAACCAGAACCTGCTCAGGTACAAGGAAGGAACCTCGGACGCGTGCCGGGCGGGCCCCTCCCGCAGCACCTGCAGTCTCCGCTCGGTCAAGCTTTTGAATCCGTCCAGGGCAAGCTCAGCAGTGCCGTTGCTGACGCGCTTCAGGTAGTAGTCGGCCTCCACCGCGATCTTCGCGAACCGGGACTCGTGAGGCACCCCCAGGATGCGCACGTGCTGGGGGGCCTGTCCGATCTGGCGCCACTGTTCCAGCAGTCGCTCCCGGTCACGCGGGCGGTGCGCGCGGTTCGCCTCCCGCATTACCCGGCGCAACCTGTAGATGACGGCCGGGTCAGGGTCGATCGAGCATCCAGGGGCTTCGTGGTGAATCGTACCATCGTCTCCGGTCTGCGCGTAGCGGTCATGCACGTTCCGCAACGCGACCACGAAATCCTCAAGATGGAGAGGCGGTTGGGTCGGATCGGCCGGGCCGAAGATCACGATATCGTGGTTCTCTCGATCCAAGAGGTACCCCGCGATCTGGGTCATCCCACAGAGGTTGAGAAGATCGTCGGGATAGGCTTCCGGGCCGGCGCACTCCCTCAGTCTGTCCTGGAAAGCCCGGAGAGAGATGGCGCAGCCGTTGGGTGTGATATCGTCGACGGGGGCCCTCGCCGGACGCCGACCATGCGGACGCGCAACCAGGATCCCGGCCACAAGCGCGGCGATGGCACAGATCCCAACTACGCCAGCCAGGAGGCGTCTGCGGCGCGACCGAAGTGGCTTGCCAGGACTCTGGGCGAAAGGCCGACCGCACTTGCGACAGAACCGCGCTGTGGGCGCGATCACCTGTTCGCCGCAATGCCGACAGAACCGTCGCGACGACCCTCCACTCCCTTGTGGCCTGTCACCACTCATCCGCGTTCGCTCAGCCTGCGGGTCACCGCTTTGACGCTGGCAACGCGACCGGCCAGGAGATGGAGTCCTTCGCGGGGCGCGACTTCAGCGTCTGCCGACGCGCTTCAGTTCCTCCGCGGCCAGCCTTCGTCGGTTCCGGCGCAACCGTGACTCCGCCACGATCGCCGGTGCTCGCTGGCTGCGCGGTCAGGAGCCCGTTGCCAACCGAGAACTGCGGCAGGCCGCGGCCGAGCCCGGGCAGGTCAACGGCGCCGCTTGTTGGCAGCGCCTTCCCCTCCGCGTAGCTACGGCGCATCACGTAGCAGCCCCCACCACCGCTCGAGGTCGCGGCGGCTGGCGGGGACGATGCGACAGGCGCTCCGGGTATGCTCCACCCCTCTAGCGGGACCGGCCACACGAGCGCCTCCCGTGACGGCCGGGATCGCAGGACAAGCTCCTTCAGTGCCGTCACATCGCCATCCCGCAGCCGCAGCACAAGCGCCCGCAGCTCCACACCGCCGTCAATATCCAGCACCAGGTTGTGTCCTCCGGCGGCAATGCGCTGGTGGTGCCGGAGCAGAGGGTAACGCTCAGGAGTCTCGACCGTGGCGACGTGGTAGTCGTTGAGCCAGTAGTCCAGGTTCGGTCGATCCGACAGAGTCTCGACGCCTCTGGCGATGGCCACCAGGGAGAAAAGCCGCCACAGCTTCTGCACTTCGGGATAGGTGGCGCTGACCTCGCGATACCGCTCTGTCATTGACGTAGCGAACGCGTCGCCGACCTCGTCCCTGGCCGCTACGCCCTGTCCGACCGGGCGTCCGCCTACGCTAAGCACCTCGGTGAGCACGCCCAGCTTCAAGTTGGCGATGGCGAACACCCCCTCACGCGCCACGAGAGCCGGCGACACCGGGTAGAACCAGAACCGCGAGCCAATGCTCTCCTCTTGCCCGATGCGTTGCACCCGCTCGGCCGACATGGCCGCGTAGGACCGCCCTCCCCACGGATCCGTGGGGAGCAGGCCCAGCGCCATCCGCTTCAGGGCCACATCCGCCTCGATCAGGTCTCGCCCGAACTGCGTCCTCGCGATGCCCCCCTCCATCCGTACCTGCTGTTCGCCCGTGGTCCGGGTCTCCGGCGTCCGGTCGATGCTGACCAGAGGCCAGGCGTGCTGGACGAGGAGCGCGCGCAAGGCCACCGCAAGATCGTCGAGGGTGATCTTGGGCTCGCCACGCTTCACTCGCCCGACCAGAATCAGGTCCCGGTTCGCGGCATCGTAGACCATCCCGGCGAGCTGAGTAATTCCACCGAGGTTGGCCGTCGCTGCCTCGGGCCGGCCCGATCTCATAGCCCTCTCTGCCTCGCCGAGAGAGAAGGCCGCGAAGGAACCATCAGGGAGCGGAACCGTCCTCCCTCGGCCACAACTGGTTAGCACCGCCGCCGCTCCAACACCGCACACACACAGCAGCCATGGCATTACATGTCGCTTGCTCATGCCTCTCTCCTCACGCCGACCGTCGGGTCGGCTCAGGACGTGGCCAAGGCCATCATCCTGTCATCGGCCTGACGTAGTAGGCCAGCCCGGGCCATGTGGCTACCGGCCAGTGGCCGTCGTCTATGTAGGCGCGACGCATGTCCGTACTGACCCCTCCCTGTCTCCCGGAGATGTCGTGGCTCAACGCGTCAATAGTACGCACGTTGATGTTCGTCCGGTTGTCCAGGTGCTGCAGCATCGCGTCTGCGAGCGGGACGTCAAGATCCCTCGCCAGGTTCCAGGCGGGCCGCCACAGGTTGTCAACCCGCCACTGCGCTCCTCTCACGGAGTCAATCTGCCTCATGTTCTGGCCAATGCTGGTGTTCAGATTGTCGAGCTCGACTGTACGGTTCATTGACATGCCCGGGTTGCGCGCGAGTGTCTCCGCGTAGCTCTTGACGAGTTCGAGTTGAGCGCGGCTCAAGCTGACGAGGTTGTCAGCAGCGATGGGAAGGCACTTGGTCGCCCGGCGCGCCTGAGTGAAATCGACCCTGGCCTTGTCCCAGTCGCCCGAGGCGAAGTACGAACAGCCGCGACCGTTCAGCGCGAGGGCGAAGCCGGGCGAGACCTGCAGGGCGCGGCTGAACCATTCCACGGCGCCTTGCGTCCCGCTCTGGCGCTGCACGCTGACCGCTCCCCGATTGCACCACCCATCCGCGAGCGAAGGGGCCGACTTGGTGGCCTCGTCGAGATCCACGATCGCCGCGTCCCACCGACCCGCGCCGGCATGCACCATGCCGCGGGCGTTCAGCGCCAGAGCATACCGCGGCTGCCTGCTCAACGCCCGGTCCAGAGACGCCAGGGCCAGGTCCCACTGCTGCCTGCGGGCCAGCGCATCGCCCCGCAGATAGTGGGCAACGGCCTTCTGCCCGTGCTTCCACGCCAGATACTTCGTGTACTCCTCCCACTGTTTCAGGTCGGGATCGGAGAGGGTGTGCACGAACAAGCACAGCGAGTCGTTGTTGCGGTTCAGGGCGAGCAACGCGTGCCCCTTGAGAAGGCGCAATACCGGCGATCCCTCCTTGGGGCTGACGTCGGGAAGCTGGTCCACCACCTTCTGCCATTCCCCGTTGACGACCGCCTCCTCCAGCGGCGGGCCCACCTCCGCAGCATACCTGGCCCCGATGGTGCGATACTCGGAGCCGGCCCGCAGGGACAGCCATCCCGCCGCCAATCCGGCGGCGACCAGCACAATCAGTCCGCCAACTATCGTACTTGTCCGCATCCGCATCTTCACTCCTCCTTGTCGACCCGGAGCGCGGTCACGGGCCCGTTATGCTCCACGGCGCTATCACCGCCGCCGGACGACTTCGGTCCTGTGGCCGTTGGTTCTCCGTAGCGCAGTCCCGGCTATCTCTCATCAGCCCCGTCATCCACTGTGAACGTGATGTCCAGCGTCGATCCGTCGGGGCCTGGTCGACTCAAGTGTGGGGACGATGGAGCTATCCTCAGCTCCGGCGGCCCTTGCCCGGCCGAGGTCCTGAACGGGAACGCCTGCGGGCGTTACCTTCCGTAGGCCAGCGCCCATTCGAGCGCCGCGGTGTTCAGAACATGGACCCAACCCGGGCCCCGCATGCCCGGCGCCTCCTGTTGTCCGAAGCCCAGGTAGCTGATCTGTGCGATGAACCGCTCCACCGCGTCCACCAGACGGCAGGTGGCCCGCCACCGCCAGAACAGAGAGGCCACACCCGCGACTGGGTTCACATTGGGATGGCAAGGGATGGGTGCCTCGTAGAACCACTCCGGCGCGGCGAACGGGTAGTGATCTCTGATCAGGATGAGCCCCGTGAATTCCTCGCACAGGGCCGGCTCGCCGTTGGCGTCCAGTTTGGGAGGAGCGCCGTTCGGACCGCTCATTCGCTCGGGGTCTATCACCGGGCCCGCCACGCCGTAGAAGGTGACGCGACAGCCCGAGGGCGTCCCGTCCGGCGCGATGCCCAAGGGCTCCAGGTCCAGCGCGCGCGTTCAGGTGCTGTAGTTCACGCAGCTTCTCATAGTCCTGCCACAGACGTGGATGGCTCGGCACAGCCTTTCCTTCCGCGAGGCCGATAGCTGACGTCTTCCTCTTGCCCGGGCAATAGGGGCTCAGACCTACCATCGACAACCCGTTCACCCCTTCTTCTTCTCCCGGAAGAGAAGGGTAAATGACGCGATGCGGACCACATCGTTGTTGCTCAGGATCTGCTCCGACGACACCGCCCGATCATTGACCGACACCTGAGATCCCGCCGCGCTTGTCAGCACAAAAGAGCCGTTCTTGTGCCGTATCTCAGCATGCCGTGGCAAGACTTTCGGATCCCCGAAGAGCCCGACATCATAGCGGTCATCCCGGCCGATCACGGTCTCGGGCTTGGTCAGGCTGAATTCCTTCCCCTCCAGCGGACCGCTGGAGATCACCTTCAGCCAGGCCGACTTGAGCAGTGCCTGCACCAACCCGATGAAGAAGCCGATGGCCATACCCAGGAGCACGAATCCCACGGCCCGGCTGGTCACCGAGGAGTGAACGGCCTGGCGAATGAACAGGAAAGCTATACTTCCGAGGAAGCCGCCGACTGCGCCCCCCAACGCTCCCTGCAACGCGCGTTTCCGGGACTTGCTGGCGATGCCTTCGGCCAGGCCGATCCCGAGACCGAACAGGACCCAGCCGATGATCCTCCAGGCGACGGCGCGCTGCAACGACTGGTAGAGCGCTTCTCCCAGGAAGAGCCCGATGGCCCCGCCAACCACTCCCGAGATCGCGCCAATGACGAGCCCGCGCGCGAACACGCGGAAACGCTGCTCCGCCAGTCCCTCGAAGCTCGTCACCGCCGCCCCAACACACAGGCCCACGGTCGCCCCGTTCAGCAAGGCATCCGAAAGGGGCGCCGCACCGCTGGTCCGCCACACGAGGTCCAGCAACGCCCAGGCGATGAACCCGCCCCATCCGCCGATCAGCGCGTTGTACACGGCCTTCAAGACTAGGGACACGGCCCGCCTCCTAGCGCGTGAGTGTGCCTGGGGCTATCTCGACTTCCAGGGTCTCCGCAACACTTGCAGGCATGAGTGTGGCCGTCAACTCCGCCTGGGGTCTCGCTCGCTGGGCCGTGACGACCCAGGATACCTGCGTGAACGCCTGCCCCTCGGCCGGTGGTACTGCGCGCTCCTCCGGCTCGTTCGCGGCGAGGGCAAGACCCTCCCCGGGGCTCAATCTCAAACGATCGCCCGGTCGCGGAGAACTGACCAGCGCCACCACCTGGAACGACTCACCCTCTCGTACCCGCGGCGCGCAGGAGAGGCTGAGTCGGGCATTGCGCGACTTCGTGCTGGAGACCCCGCCGAGCCCGTAGTAGAAGGCAACCTTGCGCTTTGCGCCCGGCGCCAGGGTCCGGGGTGAGTAGTAGATCCCAATCGCCGAGTCCGGTTCTCCGTTCCCGCCGCGGCGCAACGACGCGCCAGTGCCGCCCAGGGCGGCGAGGTACTCCCAGGGCATGTCACCACCCGCCCATCCCGACAATACCACCCGGTCTGGGCGCTTCTCGCCGTCGCGGAGGGTGATTCGCACGATCACGCCCGGGTTGGTCAGCTCACCGGTCTCCAGTGCCTGCACGAACTCCGGTACCTTCTCTCCCTCCATCTCGCATGCCGTGGTGGTGACGCCAACCCTCCCGGGTACCACAAAGGGCACGCCATCGTTGTTCCCGATCAGGGTGTCGATCATCGCTCGCACCCCGACCGCGTGCGGCCTGGTGTCCGTGTTCCGTAGCGTGTATTCGACACGCATCGTGTCGCGCGGCTTCCCGGTGGCGACCGCGATGAGCTTGAGGTTCTGGTCGACGCGCACGCCGCGGTACTCCCAAGACGCCGCAATACGCTCCCCTTCCTGGCCAGGCGGCCTTCGCCAGGTTCCTCCGCTTCCGATAATCGGAGTGTCGCCGTCCACCCAGAGCCTCGTGTTGCTCGTATCCCCGGACGGAGAAAACGTCAGGAGCTTGTTGTCGTCGTCTTGACGCGCCGGGTCCCCCTCCGTGGTCCTGACTCCGAAGCGGCCGTCGGCGCGGTAGCCGATGCTGATCACTGGCTCACCGGAACTGGCATAGCCGGGGGCCTCGCCGTCTTCGTCGGCCGGTAGCGCAGTCGCAGGTGGAGCGCTCACCACCGGGCGCTCGCGCCCCGCCTCCCAGCGGAACACGGTCACTAGCGCCACCAGCAGTGTGCCAAGCAGCAGCCCGAGGGCGCAGGCATGCCTCACCCAGTAGGTGTTGCGCCTCCGGGCCGGCGCCGTGGTCTGAAGACGAGCAGGCGCGGCCAGTGGCTTCCCGCATCCTCGGCAGAACCTCGCCGAGGTGTTGGCCGTCGGCAGACCACAATAGCGGCAGAACTTGCCTCCCATCTTCACACGCTCCCGACCCAAGTTCGCGGCGCCGTCCCTCCGGACCCGCGCACCGCCTCCGCACCACTCTGGGTGCTGCGATCCACCCGGCGGCATCACCGCTGCAGGGCGTCTAGCTACTCCGGAACACCAGCTTCATTTTCCCGAGGCCTACTTCGTCGCCGTCGGCAAGCACCCGCGGAGCATTCGCCTCCAGGTACTGCCCGTTGACCGTGGTCTTGTTCAGCGAGTTCAGATCGGTGACCGTCACTTGCTGGCCTTGGACCGCTATCTCCATGTGGCGGCGGGATACGCCTTGGTCGGGGCCGCCACCATGCGGTGCGAGATCCACCGGCGCCACCCAGTTGCTGGCGGGGTCACTCCGACCAATTATCGCCTGGGAGAGACCGCTCAGAGGGATCTGTGCGCCGCTGCCCACCACCACGAAATGCGGACCGGATCCCGTGACGGCAGGGGCGGCCGGCGGCGGGATCACCGGCGGGGCACAAGGAATCTCCACCACCAGTTCCTCCGGCGCGGCTTGCGCCGGCGGGGGAGAGGGTATGGCGGCCTGAGCCTCTGCCGGCACCCCGCCCACCAAGGCCGTGCCGCACTCCTCGCAGAAGGCCGAACCGTCGATGTTCTCAACGCCACAACTCGCGCAGACAGTCATCTCGCTCTCTCCTTGGGGTGGTCTCGTTAGTCCGTCAGGCGCGCCGTCGCGCCTCCCATCTTCACTTCCTCTTTGTACTCCTGAGAGGTCCCTTGACCGTCGTCCAGGCGTTTGGTCTGGTTTCCGAGTGCGACGGCGCCCTGCTCGTCCCCGGTCGTCAAGAGGACGGTGGCGGCCTGGCGCATCATGTTCGCGGCCTTGGCCAGGTCGCCCCCTCGTTCGGCGTCGAGCGCCTGTGTCTTGAGCTGGTGCACCGTCGCCTTCGCTACCCAGTCCATCACCGGACCCGATCTCCGATTGGCGACGACAGGGTCGCTGACGAACGTGGCGATCAGGTCAGAGCGCACGCGCCGGGGGTCCGGTGCTCCTGTGATGGGTATCTCGTAGGTCACCTCGGCCTGCGCGAGGCGCACCTGTCCGGCGGGCCGACCCTCGGTTACCAGTTCGACCAACACCGCCTGACCGACCTCTCGCTCGATGTCGCCTAGTTGCACCTGGACGTCACGGTCTGAAAGCGATCGCATGCTCAGTTCTGAGATCAGCGGCAGGACGCGCCACGCCCGCCGCGGCGTGACGCCTCGCGAGAGCCGCAGCGTCAGGTAGGCATTGCGCACTAAAGTCGCTTGCATGATCTTCACCGCGCGACGAAAGGCCGTGATCACATCCTCGGGCTTCTTGATGTACGCGGCCATGCCGCCGGCCGTCGCAGTCCTGTCCGCGATATCTGTCAGGAGGTCTTTGTGCCAATCTCGACCCAGTCCCAGGGCCGTCACCGGCACTCCCAGCTGCTGGCATTCGCTGGCGATGTCCAGGCACACGTCGTCATCTCCGAAGGTTTGCCCGTCCGTCAGCAGGAGCATCCGAGAGACGCGCTGGGGCGACAGCTGGGCCCGCAGTTCGTCCAGGCCGGAGCGCATGCCCCGCGACATCTCGGTGCTGCCCCCCTCTTCGATGTCGTCCACGACCGCATGGAGATCCGCCGCGTTGCCCACCTGTCGACTGGGAATCACCACCTCAGACGTGTCATCAAACAGCACCACAGACACGTAGTCCTGAGGCTGTAGTTCCCCTAACACCGCGTGCACCGCGGTCTTAAGGTTGTCCAGTTTGCTCTCGCCCGCCATCGAACCGCTGTGATCGAGGACGAGTGCTAGGTTCAGAGGCATCTTGGCATCTGGCAGCAGACCGGTGGGCGTCACAGAGACCAGCGTGTAGATCTTCTTCGGCTCCCGGTCGGACATCAGGTTGTCCACGCCAAGTGAGCACTCGATTTGCACTTCGTCAGCCATTGTCACCTCCTCCTCATATGTTGTCCGTCGCCGCTCCTACTCAACTCGCTGCGATCACAATCACGCTGATGTTATCCTCGCCTCCGTTCGCGTTTGCCATGGCGACCAACTCCTCGCAGGCCTGATGTGCGGAGAGCCGGCCCACAATCTCGGCGATCTGCGGGTCCCGCACCATCTCCCAGAGCCCGTCACAGCATAGCACAAGATTGTCGCCGGCCGCTACTGGCATCACGAAAACGTCGGCCCTCACCAGCGGCGCCCGATCGCCGATGCTCCGCGTGATGATGTTGCGCTTTGGGTGAGTGTAAACATCATCCGCCGCAATCTCCCCCCGCGCCACCAGCTCCGCGACGTACGAGTGGTCCTGGGTGACGCGATGCAACTGTCCCGCCCGCCAGAGGTAGGTTCGGCTATCACCGACGTTCGCGATGACGGCCTGGTCACCGATGACTACCGCCAGCGTTACCGTGCTCCCCATGTCTTGACCGCGGCTCTGACACTCCTCCAGCACTCGGCTGTGTGCGTCCTGAATCCCTCGGCGAATGGTGCGCACCAGGTCGTCTGGGTCCAACGCCTCCCCGCGCACCACCTGCGGCCACACCTCCCGCAGCACGACCTCTCCTATCGCCTGCACAACCATCCGGCTGGCGATCTCCCCGGCGTCGATGCCGCCCATCCCGTCGGCTACTATAAAACAACCTGCAACCGGGCCCGGCGCGGGGCTCCATTCCCCGGTCAGTGTGAACGTGAGGACACTGTCCTCGTCTCTCTCGCGGATGCGTCCCACATCGGTGGCCTGCCCGACTTCGAGGTGGCGCAGCGCGCGCCATTCGGTGGGCACTGACGTCTCTCCCGCGGTCTGCGGCGTATCCGGCCCTGCCTGCGACGCCACCGGCGGGGGCGTGGACACCGAGAACAGCGCGCCATCGGTGGTGATGGTCTGGACCGTAGGAGGCACCGCTGCCTGATCCAGCCAAGCCGTGAGCTCGCATCCCTCCGTCACCCCCCAGCGTGTCCCACACTGGTCACACCACTCCAGTGACTCCACTGACTCGAACCCGCAGTACGCGCATCGACACGTGTCGTCCGCCTCGTACCGAACGTAGGGCTGCGCCTCCTCGATCACTGCGGTGATGCGGTACCGATCGAGCGCCATGTCGCCGATCTGCAGCGGCGCGGCGACTCCCTCGCGTTCTGTTTTGCCCGGGGTCGCGGCTGAGCTTCCCTCGTTCTCCGGCTGCCCCATCTCGGCCCTCCATTGCTCCGGCCCCGCGCCGCCTTTGGCCGCCCGACCCGGCCCGGCCGCGGGATCATTATCTCTCGCGCGCCGGCCGCGTCTCCAGCCCCACCACCCGCGGCGACGGTCCCCGGTCACTCCGACACCATGCACCGAAACCCCAGAATGCCGTTACGCACCTCTGGGTGGTAGTAGCCCCGCGCCGAACTCCGCGCGCGCCACAACTGCCCGTCCTGCCATGAACTCCCGCGCGTGACGTAACAGCCCCGGCCGTATTCGCAGTGACCCGCGCGACTGCCCGGATAGGGCTGCCATGGGCTGCATGTCCATTCCCGCACGTTGCCGGCCATATCTAGACAGCCTACCGGGCTGGCGCCCTCGGGATGCCGACCCACTTCCGCGGTGCCACTGGCGCCGTTCAGGGCGCAGTGGCACTTCTCTGGCGAGACGTCGTTGCCCCACGGGAAGGCACGGCCGTCTGTGCCGCGCGCCGCTCGTTCCCACTCCTCTTCCCGCGGCAGTCGCATCCCGGCCCAACGAGCATACTCGGACGCCTCCCAGTAACTGAGGCCGACCACCGGGTGCTGTGCCTTTCCGGCAGGCGGTGCGCGGCGCACCGGATCCCAGGCCGACTCCCCCAGGTTCTGGAGCAACTGCCATCCCTCTGCGGCGGCCAATCCCTGGGCCGGGCGCTCAAGCGGCCCCTGGGGTACAGGCTTATGCGGGTTCGCCTGCAGGAATCGCTGATATTGCTCGTTCGTCACCGGGACCTGGTAGATCCAGAAACCCTTCGGGAACAGGCAGCGCCGTGGCGGCGTCTCCGTCCAGAGCTGCGCCTGCTCGTCCACCGCCTGAACCCCATAGCTGACGATGAGCGCCGCCACTGCCTCTTCACTGTTGCCCATCACGAAGGCCCCGGCCAGCACGTGTACCAACGGCGCCCCATCCACCGGGTTGACGCGGCCCTGTGTCGAAGCCATGACGTACGGGGTCAGCACGGGCGCAGCTCCAGGCGACGGCCGGACCGGCGACGGTATGGCAGGCGCTGCCTTCCGCAGGGCCTCTAACGCCTGCTTCATTTCCTGCGCGCTCGCGTACCGATCCTCTCTCCGGTACTCCACCGCCCGGGCGACCACGGCCGCGAGCCCGGGATCCACCGCAGGCAGCCGTGCCGCGATCGGCGGGAATAGCACCTTGGGAGGCCACACGTTCGGCTCCGCAGGATGATACTCGGGGCTGACGCCTGTCAGGAAGCAATGCATCATCGCCCCCAAGGCATAGAGGTCAGAGCGTTGCTCCACCTGTCCTTCGCGCTGCTCCGGAGCGGCATACCCCGGAGTGCCCAGCTTGTCCGTCTCCCCCTGCCGAGAAGTCGCCGCGCGCGCGATGCCGAAGTCTATCAGCACGAGCGAATCATCGCTCTTCCGCCAGAGCACATTCGCTGGCTTCAGATCGCGATGACACAGATTCTGACCGTGGACATAGCTGAGGACATCGAGGATCCTAAGAGCCCAGCCCACGACCGTCGCCTCGGGCATCGCCGGATGGCCCTTCCCGCCGCTGATGGTTCTCGTGACCACCGCCTCTAAGGTCTCTCCGTCTACGAACTCCATCGCGAAGTAATGCCGCGCAGGGACTCGATCGGTGAATCGGTCAGTGATCTTGGGGATGCAGGGGTGGTTCAGCGTGGCGAGTTTCTCGACCTCCCCCTCGAAGCGGTCGAGCATCTCCTGTGGCGCGAAGCCGGTGAACGAATCAAGCATCTCCTTCACGACCAGCGGCTTCCCCTTCACATGCGCATCCTCGACCAGGTAGGTGCGCGCACAGCCGCCCAGTCCGAGGGCGCGGACGATCTGGTATCTCCCCTCCAGCTGCACACCCGGTAACAGCGCGCCACACCGGGAACAGGTGTCAGACACCTGTCCTCCCAGGAACGGGTCCTGATAGCAGAACTGGCAGACCGCTAGAGTCATCCCGGTGTCGCCAATGTCGTGACGCTCCTAGCGCTTCTGGTTACGGTTCTCGTCTTGCTGTGTGTAAGGGCTGAGGCCTATCGGCTCGGCCGGAGGTCTCCGGGATCCCGGGGCGTCCGGCGGATCCCCCCAGCCGTCCGGTTCTCCTTCGCTCGGCTGTACCCCCTCCCCCGGGACTATCTCAAAGGGCGCGTCGGGCGTCTGCGGGACACTTGGAGCAGCCCCCCACGGGTTGGCGGGAGGCGGCGCGGCCGGAGGCGCGACACCGGCCGGCGGCCCCGCGTAGGGTATGGGAGGCACGCTCGGCGGCGGCACGGGGGCCGGGGAAGGTGTGCCCCAGACCGGGATAGGTGGGGCGGGCGAGGAAGACGGCGGACCGGCCGGCGGTGGCGCGGGGGTGCCCCAGACCGGGGGCGGCGTGACCGCCGAGGGTTGCGAGGGCATGGGTTGGAGTGGCTGACCAGGAATCGGCCCCCAGGCGAGCGCCGCCGGCGGCACCGCTCCGCCGGGCGGAGACGCTGGCGGCGGTGGCGTCTGAGTGACGATCCGCTGTGTCTCATACGCGCCGGGCGGGACAGGGCCCGGGGCCGGCGGCGGGGCCGCGCCGGTGAGACGCACCGTGTCGGCCGGTGGCGGCGGGCCCACAGGAGGGGTGAGAACGGGCGAGACCCGCTGGGTCTGGGTCGCCCTGGGATCGATCGGGGGAGGATACGGCCCCTGTCCAGTGATGCGTTGTGTGATCGCCTGCCGCTGTTGCGCCCAGTAATCCTGGGGGTTTGGCTGATACGCGCCTCCCCAGCCGCCCGGGGTCGGCCCCGCCCCGCCTCTCCCTCCGCGGGGAGCAGATTGGCTGCTCGTAGTCGTCACCGTTTCTCCCAGGATCTTGCCCAGCCCCATTCTCGGCAGCCACCAGAGGAACGCCAGCGCGGCCAGAAATACCGTGAAATACTCCGTCCTCCTGACCGCGTAGTCGCGATAGGCCTCGTGACCCATGGGGGGGGTGGGAGGGACGATGAATCCGATGAAGACCTTGTTGCTCTCGATGGCGCCGTCGGCCCTCTCATAAACGACCTGTACCCCTGGATCCCGATCCTGACCGAGGTCGGCCTCCCCGTTGCAGTGGATCACCAGCTCGCTCTGATAGTCCCTGTTCAACCGTACGTAATACTCCGCCAGGTTTCGCGCGGAAGGGGAAATCAGGCATTGACCGCCGGGGCCCGCCTCAGCGATCTTCATCAGCGCCGGGACATCCAGGTAGTTCGCCGCTTTCTGCCAGTAGTTCGGCGCTCCCCGTGAGCCTGGCTGCGGCTGGTCCTTGCGGCCAAAGCCGATCACATCCACCCGGATGCCGGATTGCTGGATTTCCGACAGCACCCGGTTCAGCCCCTCCTCGCCCTCTAGTTCCCCTTTGATCTCCCCGTCCACCGTGTGGATGTTGTTGAACCCATCCGTCAACACGACCACAGGGGTGCGTGTCGCCAGATTCTGGGCCCGAAGATAGGCGCGCGCCGAGCTGATCGCGTCGTAGAGCCGCGTGACATCGCGGTTGGGCCGAATGGCCGCCGCACGCTCCGCCAGGCCGGGGCCCTTGGGCAGGAACGTGACCTCATTGCGGCCGGGCACGGTCGAACCGAACTCCAGGATCGCGCACCGGTCGTTTGCGCGCATCGTGTCCGCGAACTGCTTCAGACCGGTCTTTACCGCCTCCAGCTTGGATCTCCCGTTGTCGGCCGGCTGGTTCATGCTGTCGCTCTTGTCAACCAGCAACAGCGACGAGACACTGGAGGCCGGCTGAGGATCGGTGTCGCGCCCTGGCAGCACGCACAGCTTGCGGCGATCCAGTTGGGATAGCCCCACCGGCCGGCCCTGCGCGTCGCGCACGGAGAAGTAGACGTCATAGCGCGGCCAGGCCAGGGGAACCACCTGGGAGATGGTCAACCTAAGCCCACTCGGCGCCTCCGGCGTGGGGGAGGCCGCGCCGGCGAACGACGTCATGGTGAGCGCACCGATGAACGCGGTCAGCGTCCGCCATGTTCTCTTCCGTCCCCTGCCCAATCCGTGTCGCGTCATCGCTTCCTCCTTGCCCGCGGCCTCATCACCAGTTCCCCCGGTCCAGCGCCTTCGCTTTGTCAGCATCGGTCTCAGGCCGGAAGATGCCGTCCTGCTTTCTCACCACGACTGCGTCCGACAACACCAGGAACTGGAAAGTGGTCTTGCCTAGGGAGATCATCTCGCCCCCGTGCAGCGCCACCTCTCCGACCAACGGCTCTCCGTTTACCCAGACATGGCCAGGCCGGTATCTGTCGCCCGGCAGCGGGGACAGGTAGAATGCTCTGCCGCGGGTGATGATCTCCGCGTGGTGGAGCGCCATATCGTCATCCGTGATCATCGGGACCGAGACATTTCCGTCGCTCCCGATGACGTCGCGCGGCCCGTGCGTCCCGAGCGGCAGCCGCTGGCCCTGGAGCTTGCCCTGCGGCGACTCCACCACATACAGCACCGCCATGTTTCCGACCATCACCGCGCTGGACACCCCCGCTCCCAATAGCAGGCCGATGGCGACGTAGGACAGCGAATCCCCCAGGGTGGAAGAGACGGATTGGGACAGGAGGTGGAAAACCACCGCCGCCGCGGCCCCGCCGAGCGCGCCTCCCATGGCGCCGCGCACGCCACGGCTTCCGCCCCCTCCCCCCCACACCAACCACTTCAGCCCCTCCCCCACCCCGATCATCGTTCCGAGTAGCAGGTAGCCTACCACCCGCCCCGTCAGGTTCTGCCCGAACTGCGTGAACATATGGGCGCCTAACAAGCTGCTTACCGCACCCCCGAGGGCGCCGGTCAGTCCGCCCAAGGCGCCATCGCGCAACCCCATCTGCCAGTTCGCATTTCTCGCCCGCTCTCGGCTACACAGCGCCCCGCCCACGCCCGCGCCCACCAGCGCGCCCTTGATGGCAATCTGCGCCATTCGCACCAAGTGCTGCTCCGCGACGAGATAATCCAACACCCAGCCAGCCACAAACCAGGCGATCAGTCCGCCCAGCGCGCCTGTCAGTGAGTAGTAATAGACGTCACGTTTGTCCATCACGCCCTCCTGCCGCCTCGAGGATCACCGGGTGTTTCGTGTCCTCACGAGTGCAATGTCTGGCTAGTCCATGCGGATTACCGGCGATACCGCCTCCTCGCCGGGCTTTCCGCCCGCATCCTCCGCGTAGACGCGATAGCGGAGCCACTTCCTCGGCTTCCCGCTGTATATGTCCAGTGTCTCCTGCCACTCCGTCTCGGCTGGCCTCGCCGTACCGGCGTCGGTCGGGGTGGACAAAGGGTTCTTCGAGAAGGGAGCGTCAGCCTCTTCTTTGGCAATGTGGATCACGCGCAAGTCATTGCCGACAGGCGCCTTCCAGGAGAGGGTAATCTGCACCGTCTTCTCATAAACGCCCGTGGAGATCGGTCTGATCCGCAGCTTGAGTCCTGCGATCTTCGCTGGAGGGAGATCCACTGTCCTAGTGATTGGATCCGACTCGGCGATCAACTTGCCGTTATCCCAGTAGGAAACCGAGAAACTATAGTCACCGTCTCGGACCAGGGGTCTCGGATAGGTCACCTCGACTTGATACCGATGCTCGGATTCCTTGATAAGGCGCTCTCCGGTTACTTCAAGGATACTCGGCTCTTCCCTCCCGGCCTGCATCGTGATCCTCAGCTTATGCTCGGGATAAATGTGATTGAGGGTGCAAGTGAGTTGCTCGCGGCGGTGTGATACGTCAAGGTTGGCATCCTCTATCACAATGTAGGGACGCCGACCCCATACCAGCTCCCTCACGTAGTCGGACGGAGAGGGCGCGCCGCACAGGTACCACGCCGCGAACAGGAGAAGGTAGCCGATCAGCCCCAGCACGAGGTACGAAGCCCAATCCAACAGCTCCCAGTCCTCTATCGGCGTGGTCCCAATCACACCGTCGGTGCGCCACGCCCGCACCAGGTAGTAGAGGTACAGCAACGCGAACGCAGGCGAGACCACCAGCAGCACCAGGATCAGGAACCACTCCTTGAGCCGCGATCCAACAGACGGAGCCGCGGGCGAAAGCAGAGGTACGCCTGTCCCCTGGGAGGGCGCCGACGCCGGCGCCGAGACGTGGTCCTGGGCCTGAAACAGCCCCGGGAAAGGAGCCTCGAAGTTGAACTCCCCGACCTTGACATTATCCACCAGCACCCCCATCCGCCCGTGCGGTGACTTGCCCGACCGGGTGATGTGATCTACCACCATGCTGAAATGATAGGGCGCGGTGAACTGGCCGCCCTTTCGCCCCAGCGATTGGGCGTCTGTTGCCGAGTGGAAGATGCCGTGCCCTGGGTGGGAGTGATAGACCCCGACCACCTCGAGCTGATGGTCGTCGCCGCGCCTTCGCCGGATCTCGGCGTGCGCCGTCACCCAGTCCTGATTTCCGATGGTGAACTGCGTGCGCGAACTGGCCCCGCCCTGCACCGCGACGGCCTCTCTGACATTCACCACATACTTGCCGCCCACCACAGGCGTGACTTCCCCGTAGAGGATTCCCCCCGCCTCCTTATGCCTCCTGGGGTCGCCCTTGAGCGGAGCGGCGCCCATCACCTGGTTGCGGATCTGGCGGTAGGCCTCCTCCTGGAAGTACACCTCTACCGGGCTATCGCTCGTGACTGGGAGACGCCCGACCTGGGCCTGCTGGCCCCGTTCCCGCACCTCCTCGATCTCGAACCCGGCCGCCGCGGCGTCGGCGCGACCGGGAGGGGTGGGCGGGGCCGACGGCTGGGGCCTGTCCTCATATCCAAACTTAGGCTTCCCGTAATCTCTGTCCGCCATTTGCCTGTTACTCGTCTTCTTCGACTTCGATTTCGATTTCGATCTCGTCACTCTCATCACCGTTCAGCGCATCGTCGCGGTCCGCATGGACGCCGACCCCGACGAAGCCCTCGGGCCGGCGCAACGCCGGGGGGCCATCCCCTCGCGCATTGCGGAAAGGCAGGGCCTCCGGATGCTCGTGCTGATACTTCCTCGCCCAAGCGAGGGCCTCATCGTTAAGGACATGGATCCAGCCCGGGCCCCGCATTCCGGGCGCCTCCCGCTCGTCTTCTTCGCTGCCCTCGCGGTCGAAGATGGCGGGATCGAATCCCAGGTAGCTAATCTGAGTAATAAACCGCTCTACTGCCTCCGGCACCGAATGCACGGCCCGCCACCGCCAGAAAAGGCACGCGACACGGGAGGACGGGTTCACATTAGGGTGGCACAGGATCGGGGGCTCGTAGAAGAACTCGGGCTTGGCGAACGGGTAGCGCTCATACACCAGGATGGTGCTCACGAACGACTCTCGCAGCACGGGCTCGCCGTTCGCGCGAAGCAGCGGGGGAGCTCCTCGTGGGCTCAACTTGGACAGGTCTGCCACCGGGCCGGCCACGCCCTGGATATGCAGGCGGTAGCCCAGAGGCGCGCCGTCGAAGGCCCGCCCCATTACCTCGACCTCGAACACCTCGGAGTTAATCTCCTGAAGCGCCATCAACTGCTCGTAATCCCGCCATTCCCGGGGGTGCCGCGCCCCGAGATCGGTCGGCAGCCCCTGCACGTCTATCGTCCCACCGTCCGGGATGCCCGCCGCCGCGAACGTCTCATAGCCGTTCAGCATCCGGCCGTTGAAGGCCAGTTGGTAGATCACCGGCACCATTCGCGGGTCGAGCCGAGGGAGCTTCATCGGGTCCAAGAGGTACGGGATGATGTCTTTCACCCGCCTGTGCGGTTCAACTGTCACCATCACGGCGCGCTTTTGCAGCTGGTCAACGAAACGGTACTTAGCCATAGTGACTCCGTGTCTACTCCTGCCCCCCAGGCGCACCAGGGGCGACTGGCTCAGGCCCGGTGGCCGCCGGCTCCGGGGGTTGGGCTGGCAACATAGGTTCGACAATATCGGGTAGGTAGTTGCCCTCCACCAAGAGCAAGAAGGCCCATCCGTTCCTCACCCCGATGTCCATGAGCGTCTGCTCGGGGGCAATCCCCAAGCGGCCCTGAGGCAGAGACGCCGGGTAGCTCTCCGGCACGATGGAGACGAGCTGCGCCTTGCGGGGATCGCTGAAGTGGGCGGCGAATTGCTTTTCGAACTGTGCCACCAGCCCCGGCGCCAGTGCCTCCACCGGGATATCCGCCGGCAGCCGCGCGACGAACTGGTAGATCCCGCCGTTCGGCATCGCCAGCACCGCGCAGTTGATGATCGGGTGAAGCCGGAGGTCGGGGTGATTGGGGATGAGGTCGTAGAGCACGCGCCGCTTCAGTTCCACCCACCTCTCCCCCAAGCGCAGCATCAGCAGCGGAGAGACGCCGAGCATCTGTGGAGGCGGATTCTGGAGCAGTTGAGACCGCACTTGCTCCCACGTGTCGAGCAGGTTCACCGACATCGGGCGACTCACGCCGAAGGCCGAAGCGACGGACAGATCGAGGCACGGGCTGAGGACGAGTTTCTCGTGCGAACCGATCTGTAGATCATAGTAGGTCCGCCCGGCCGTCACTGGGCGCATCGTCTGGTTGACCGTATCGAACAACCGGCACTGGAACGTGGAGTAGGCAGGCAGAGCCGCGCGTTGGGCCTCGTCCATCTTGGCCAGGAGATAGCCCCAAAGCTGCGCCGGATCGGCCACCGGCCTCCACAACGGGAGCTGACAGCGTTCGGAGTAAGTGAAGAGTTGGATCTGCTCCTCCACCACTTGGTTGGCGACAAGGTCAAGCGGCGACTCGATCCAGACCCGGAACTCCCAGGCCCCGCCCCCGGCGGAGAGAAAAGCGTCTACATCGCCCTGAACCTGGACTCCTCCGGCGGTAAAGAGGGCGGTACACAGGGGTGTGTTCTTGCTCCGCAGTTCACTCAACCTGAAGACCCGTTCACACCGGGCGATGAGGTCTGGGGAGGTCATCCCCTCGTCCACAGAGATGTTCTCGATGGACCTACCCCAGGTCTGGGGGTATTCCGGGCACTTCACGGTGATGCGTTTCATCTTCTCCCTCGCTCGCTGCCGCCGGCGCTACGCGCCGCGTTGTAGGTGCAGGATGGACAGTCATCTTTCTGAGCCGCCAGGCAGGAGCGGCATGCCACGTTCTCACACTCCGGGCACGTGGCCCGGGGAACGCCCCGCGTTCGCCCGTCATCGGCGCAGACGACGCATCGCCGCCGGTCGTCGGGGCTGATCGGCGTCCAGCCTGGAGGGAACCCCTCCGCCGCCTCCGCTGCCTCGAACCACTCCTGTTCGGTCTCCCTGGCGGGGGCATCCCAAGCCAGCCATTCCTGCCGCCAGGCCCACCAGGCCGCCCTCGCCTCCGGCGAAATGCCCATTCCCAGGGTTGACGGCAGGGGAGGCGGCGGAGACAACAAAGCCACCGGTTCCCTCAGTTCGCGCACGCGATACTCGTTCCACTCACACAACTCGTCCCACCACCGATCCCATTCCTCCTGCGTCCAGCTATCCGGCGGCCAGGGCGGCTCTCGCTCCGGCCGGCAAGGTGCGATCACCGGTGCACCCAGGTCCGCGGGGGGCGCAATCGGTTTCACCAGCGTGCCGGCGAAGAGGACCGCGCATGCAGTCAGCAGGAACGGTATCGTCGGGCTGGCCGCCGCAGTCGCTGAGGCACTTGTCAGCAGCCACAGCGCTGCAGCCGCCGGGATCCCCTGCCACCACCACACCGCGCGCCATTCTCGGGTGCGATAGCGGAGCGGCAGCAAGAGCAGGACCCCGGTGGGCACACCCATCCCAACCAGCAGCCATTGCTCTCCCTCGACGAGTCCGAAGGCTGAGGTCGCCATCCCGGCCAGCATGACCGCGACGATCACCGAGAGCCCGAGGCGCAGCCCTCGGTTCTCCTCCGTCCGTCTCGACCGCTCGCCGACTCGCGCGCTCATCCCGGCTTCCCCTGATGCTTCTCACTCCGCCCCCCCTTCGCGGGCGAAGGGGGTTGCTTGGCTGCGTACAAATCCATCGGACAGATGTCGCGACTCAGATAGAGGCATTCCCGGCACACCGGGCTGCGGCAACTCGGACACCGCCCTGCTGCTCGCTGTCCTCCGCATACCGAGCAACGGAGTCCTTGACCTTCCACCCACCCCTTAGGGAAGGGGGGCCATTCCGCCGTACTCTCCCCCAGCCATCCCCACAGCTGTAGCCGGACCCACCAACCGCGCCAGTACTTGTCCTGCGCGGTCACCGGCGGGGGGGGAGGCAGCTCCGGTACGTTCTCGCCCAGCCTCGTGACGCAGTACTCGCACCATCGCACCAACTCCGCCCACCATCGGTCCCAGGTGAGCTGATCCCATCGCTGAGGGGGCCACGGAGGAACTTCCGGCTGGTAGGGCTCATCCGGCATGGGGGGCCTAACCGGCCGCTTCCGCTGCACTCTCCCGTCGTCGCCCTTCATGCTGTTCGCCGCCGCCGTCCGGCTTGCCTACCCCACTTACCCGAAAACCGCCGGAAGATCTCCGGTGAGCTCATACCGACGGCACGCCACCGATTCGCTCCCCGCGTAGGCCCTTCGGTCGTGTCGCACTTCCGCCGTCAGCACGTCGAGCAGAGGCACGCCGAGCTTGTACAGCGGAAGGCCCTGAAAGGGCTCGGACCCGTCCAGGTAGTTCGGCATGAACGATCCGAGATGGCGCCGTTCCACCGATCTCGTCGGCGTGGAGCAGTGCGGGCAGGTGACGCTCTTCGCACTCCGCCGGAACGGTCCGCGCTCCTTCCGATGGCACAGGCTACACTCGAATCCCAGCACATATTCGAACCCGAGGTTCACCACGGTCTCGGGTCCCAGGTCCGACTTGGCGCGTGCCACCATCTCCCCGACGGTAGTGGCGCGCGCACTCAGACCGGCCTCCTCCACTACCGGAGTCACCGGAGCCGCCGCCCTCGGGGTGTACTGGTCCACCCGCATCACCATCCGGGAGGCGTCAACGCTCACCCGCCGCGGGCCCATCCCGGTGTCTCCCCACACCCCCGGGGAGAGCCGCCGGATCACCTCCTGCGCCTGGAGCGCGCCGACCAGGGAGGCCATCGCCGGGGTGGTCGGCACCCGCAGTTTCCGCACCGCCTGTTCATGAAGGTAGTCGCACCCCTGACGGTGGTAGCGGCCGCTGATGATCTTGTCCAGTTCCTGTTCGGCATCCTCTCGCACCAGGTTATCGGACAGGCAATCCTCGTAGCCGAAGCCGCCGCTGGGAGAGAAGGTCTGCACCGTGGCCTGCAGCAGCCCCTCGGCCGAACTGCCCGCCGTCGGCGCCCCCAGGCCCGCGTCCACCCAATCCTTCCCCACGCGCCCGCAGATCCGATCCAGCAGCAGCCGAGCTCCCCGACTGTCGAGGCCGGCCGCGATCACGTCCGCTCTGCGCCACACCCCCAGACCCAATTCGTGCAGCGAACAGTCGAACGGACTGACCTTGGTTCGCGAGTTGAGCGCCTTGACCTCTCGCGCCGCCGCCTTCACCTTGGAGCGGCCGTGGTCGCGCTTGCGGAAGAGCACGGAGTGGCTCAGGTTGGCCCATTCCACTCTGTCCATGTCGCAGAGCAGAAGATGCCCGATATCGAAGAGCGCGAGGTTCTTGACCAGTTCGTTGCCGATCGCCCCGATGCCGATCACCAGCACCCGCGCCTCGCGCACCCGCGCCAGCGGATAACGATCAATCCGCCGATATGCGTCTACAAACTCCACTTCGAACTGCGACCCATCCGCTTCGCGCACGGCGTGATCTCCTCGAAGCACTTCTCCCGTCTCGCTTATCAGTCTGGTGACCGGGCTCCCGATTGACCCCTCGCCACTGCCACGATCTTCGCTCAGGGGCTGTCAGACGAGCCGAGCCTGAAGAAGGTTCTTCAGGCCGGCCGGTATGACCGTCCACATTCCACATCGCCTTCGATCTGCAGGTCGGAGCCGCCCTCTGCGCGCAAGCGCACCAACAGTGATCCCCAACCACGACCCACGGAGCTACCTCGGCCGGCCCGTTCAGGTATGGCACGTAAGAGCAGATGCCGCCCTCTCAGCTTCAGCATGCTGCGAGCCGAGCGACGCCACCGCCCTACAGCAATTGGACTGTGACGTGCGAATGGTCGGAACCACCTCGCTTCATCCCTCCGCCGTGTCCGCTGATTCTAGCTTTCTCTCCAGGCTACTGTCAAGCAGTGTGCCAGCTCACGGCAGGGTCATTTCATTATCTTGAGATGAGGTCGGGAGGAGGTATCTAGTGTAGTGTCCCAGTAATATCTTGACAATAACGCTCTATGGTGTTATTCTC
>Ga0315284_10001104_pt1 | contig 38015 bp, 39 predicted proteins | sample YL17G09_16_MG_FD_203696 | JGI IMG/M metagenome (GOLD analysis project Ga0315284, IMG submission 203696) | Sediment microbial communities from Yellowstone Lake, YNP, Wyoming, USA - YL17G09_16 | ecosystem: Environmental > Aquatic > Freshwater > Lake > Sediment | place: USA: Wyoming | collected...
GAGACAACACGGTATCAGGTGCTCTTCAAGGTCACCAATTCAGAGGAGGCGGACGGTATCATTTCGGTCCGTTTCATGAGCGGCGGCGGAGGACAGGGATTCGGTCCCCGGATGATGTTCCGTGAAGCGCAGGAACCAGAATTGGATTATTACACGGTCATCCGCGGGAACGAGTCGAAGGAAATTGGAATCGTCCTCGACAGCGAACCCCGTGTCATCACCGTGGATACCTTTACCTCTCTCAACATACCGTCACGGTTCGACTACCGCCCCGGCAAAGCGGAGCTCGATGAAAATGCAGTCGTTTTCGAAGGAGAACGGACACCCGACCAGCCGGTCCGGATGGTCGAACCCGGTGAGATCATAGTCGACGACGAGGATAAAGGTTTCGAGATTCTCACCAAACAAGAAGACAACTTCATCAGGAAATTGATTGCCAGAAACGGCCCGGGTGAAGAAGAATATACCGGAATGACATTCTGGCATCCGCCCGGACAATGGCGGGCAACAACCCACTCCGATTTCTACGGGCGTTACATCCATTCCGCCCATTACATAAAATCGGGCCGTGGCGACCAGAAGGTCCGGTGGACTGCGGAAATACCTGAAAGCGGGACCTATGACATTCTGGTCAACTGCGTCAACCTCCAGAGATTCGGCCAAAGGGGTGAGAGGGGTGGTTCAGACCGTGTCGTCAGCGACTTCACCTTCACTGTTCACCATGACGACGGCTCCAACGATGTCTCAATCGATATGAACATAACCACTCCCGGATGGATGTTTCTTGGTACTTTTTACCTTTCGCAGGGACCCGCGACAGTCGATCTGAGTGATAAATCATCAGGGAGGATTGTCTACGCCGATGCGGTGAAATGGCTGAAACGAGAAAAAAACAATTAACTTGAGGACCGGATTATTATGTGGTATTCAACAGCAAACAGGTTCAACTGCTCGTTTTTACTCGTCATATCAATGGGAGTGTCCTTGTATGCACCCGCAGTCCCTGCGGCCGACTTTCTGACACTGGACAAAGCGCTGGCGACCGCCATGTTGAACAGCCCTGACATCAGGCGGACAGAGCTCGACCTGGAAAGAAGCCGTGAATCGCTCAACGCGCAGCGCGCTGCCCTGAAATCGAGTTTCAGCCTGAAAATCAATCCCCTCACCTACTCAAGGGATAGAACCTTCAATAGATTCTTTTCGGTCTGGAACGACAACAAGTCCACAGAATCAAGCAGTGTGTTCACCATTTCACAGCCCATCGTAAAGACCGACGGCACCCTTTCACTGAATAACCAGTACTCGTGGCAGGATTCCTACAGTGCATACAATGACGTGCACACCAAGACGTTCGACAACAATCTCTATCTCAGTTTTCAGCAGCCGCTTTTCACGTATAAACGTACGGAACTGGAGCTAAGCGAACTGGAACTGGATTTGGAAAACACCATGTACAGTTACGCCATCCAGAAACTTTCGCTCGAACAGGATGTCACCCGGAGTTTTTTCGATGTCTACCAGTTGAAAATGGATCTCGACATCGCCCGTGAAGATCTGGAAAACCGTACACTCAGCTACGATATCATTAAAAACAAAGTCGATGCCGGGCTTTCAGCCGAGGAAGAGCTCTTTCAGGCCGAACTGAATCTCTCGTCAAGCGAACTCTCCGTTCAGAACAGCATGGTATCCCTTGAAAATGCACTCGATGACTTCAAACTGCTTCTCGGCATCTCGTTATACGACAGTATCGATGTCGAAGCCAGCGTGGAAATGAATATTGTTAAAATCGATGCCATGAAAGCCATTGACAACGGGCTGAAAAACAGGCTCGAGCTCCGTCAACGTGAAATCTCTGTTCAGTATGCTCTCAATACGCTGACCAGAACCGCCGCCCAGAACGAGTTCAGGGGCGATCTGACGCTCACCTACGGCATCATCGGGACAGACGAGCAGGCTGTCGACGTTTTCGATAAACCGACCAACAGAGGATCGGTTGGTCTGTCACTGACTGTTCCGTTGTGGGACTGGGGGGAAAAGAAATCCCGTATCAAAGCCCAGGAAGCGTCCATTAAAAGGCAGCAAATTTCTATCGAGGACGAGCGGAACAGTATTATTCTTACAATCAAAAGGGCCCACAGAAACATCGAAAAACTGCTCAAACAGATCGACATATCCAATAAAAACGTCCGTAATGCCCAGCTGACCTATGATATCAACCTCGAACGATACAAGAACGGCGACCTGACCAGCATGGACCTCAATCTGTTTCAGAACCAGCTTTCGCAGGCGAAAATGAATGTCATCCAGACGATGATCAGCTACCGGCTGGAGCTGTTGAACATGAAGATTCTCTCGCTCTGGGATTTCGAAACAAACCAGCCGGTTTTACCGGAATATTTGAATTAACGGTTATAATAAAGGGAGACATGTGGTGAAAACGAGACTATGTATGCCACTTGCTGTGCTGGTCCTTACGGCGTGCGGTAATCCTGATACACAGGTCAGTACCAACATTGCCTCGCCAGTTTCGGTTGAGGACATACAGCCGAAAATGATCGAAGAGTATATCACCGCGACCGGCACTGTCAGTGCAACCGCGGAAGTGCTCCTGAAAGCCGAATCATCGGGATACTACCGCCTGGCGATTAATCCACAGACCTCACGTCTATTCGTGATGGGCGACCGTGTCAAAAAGGGAACCATCATCGTCTATATCGATAATCCCGAGCAGGAAAACACCATCAGAATAAAATCGCAGGAACTGACTCTCGATATCTCCAAACGTGAATACGAAAAACAAAAGTCGCTTTATGAGAAAGGCGGAGTGACCCTGCACGAGCTGAAAAACGCGGAAAAAGCCTTAATAGACGCCCAATACAGTTACGACAACGCAATGATCCAGCTTTCGAAGCTCAGAATCACCGCACCGTTCGACGGCGTTATAATAGATCTTCCATACTATACTCCCGGAAACAAGATTGATTCGGGAGCTGAAATGGTACACCTGATGAATTATGAGAAACTCACCATGGAAACTCAGCTTCCGGGGAGGCATCTCGGCCGTGTCATACCGCGGCAACCGGTACGGGTGACGAATTACACCTTGCCCGATAAAATTTTTAACGGCAGCATTACCCAGGTTTCACCGGCACTCGACCCCGAAACCAGGTCGTTCAAGGCAACCATCGCTGTGGATAATCCGGACCTGCTTTTACGTCCGGGGATGTTCGTCAAATCGGAGGTGGTGGTTTCACAGGCTGACAGCACGATTGTCATACCGAAAAACATCATTCTGACGAGACGAAACAACAAAATCGTCTTCGTCGTCGAAAGGGGCACATCGGTCGAGCGGACAATCGAAACCGGTCTCGAGAATCCCGATGAGGTCCAGATCACCAAAGGGTTGGAAATCGGCGAGCGCCTTGTCGTCGGCGGGTATGAGACCCTTCGTAACCGTTCAGCGGTCAAGATCATTCAGTAATGTTCGCAGCCACGGCGAAAACAGCGGCAATAATGAAAACACACGAGGAATCATTGTGAACCCGTAAAAAGAAAAAAGCCCATGAGACATATAGCCCGGTTCGCAACGGAATACCCGGTAACAATTCTGATGCTCGTTCTCGGTGTCATGCTGCTCGGATATATATCGTTCAGCAAACTGGGAATGGACCTGTTCCCCGACCTGAAGAGCCCCCGTATTTTTGTGGAACTGACAGCCGGGGAACGTCCGCCGGAAGAAATCGAGAAACAGTTCGTTAAAAGCATCGAGTCCCTTTCAATTCAGCAGAAAAATACCGTGCAGGTATCCTCGGTGATACGGTCCGGTTCTGCCCTTATCACGGTTGAGTATTCATGGGAAGCCGACATGGACGAGGCACTGCTCGACCTTCAGAAATCCCTGTCGTCATTTACCCAGAATGCCGAAATTGACGAGATAACCATCAGTCAGCACGATCCCAATGCGGCGCCGATTATCCTGCTCGGCCTGTCGCACCCGGAAATCTCCGATATGGACGAACTCCGGAGAGTAGCCGAAAATTACCTCCAGAACGAACTGATCCGTATGGAAGGAATCGCCGATGTTAAGCTTATCGGCGAGGAAGTCAAGGAGGTCGCGGTCGAGACGAACGACTACCTCATGGAAGCCTACAATGTGACCCCGGCGAACGTCGCATCGAAGATTCAGGATTACAACCGGAACATTTCAGGCGGTTCGCTTGTCGAAATGGGAACGAAATACATCGTCAAGGGTGTCGGTGAGCTCACTTCCATCGAAAATATCGAACAGATTGTCGTAACCTATAAAACCGTGACCACCAGCGACACACAGACATCAGCATTAATATCTGAAAGAGCGCCGGTTTACCTCAAGGACATCGCAACGGTCTCGCTCCGTAACAAAAGGCCGGAAAACATCATGCGTGTCAACGGGAAGCGCTGTGTCGGCCTCGCCCTGTACAAGGAGACGAAATTCAATACTGTCACAGTCGTGAACAATTTCATCAGGACATTCGATTCACTCAAGAAAGCGCTTCCCGGCTATGAGCTGACGGTTATACAGAACAAGGGCGAGTTTATCACCGCCTCCATCTCGGAAGTCAAGCAGGCTCTTCTCATCGGTATCTTCTTCGCGATCGCCGTGCTGTATGTATTTCTAAGGAAAATAGGCACAACCGCCATCGTCAGCATGGCCATTCCCATATCGATTGTCGCCACATTCAATCTCATGTATTTCAAGGGGCTCTCCCTGAACATCATGACGCTCGGTGGGCTCGCCCTCGGCGCCGGCATGCTCGTGGATAATGCGATCGTGGTCATGGAAAACATCTTCCGTAATCTCGAATCCGGGCTTTCGCTCAAAGAGGCATGCATCACAGGCACGGCGCAGGTTGGCGGCGCTATAACCGCATCGACTGTCACCACTATTGTCGTTTTCCTCCCCATCGTGTACCTGCACGGAACCTCCGGTGAGCTCTTCAAGGAACAGGCGTGGACGGTGGCGTTCTCCCTTCTGTGTTCCCTTGCGGTCGCCATGCTGGTCATTCCCATGCTCAGCTCGAAGTTTCTCGGACGGTACACATCACCTGAAAGGCTGGGACGGTCGCTTCGTTTCCCCCGCTACCGGAAGTTTTTGTCGTGGCTTCTGAAGGGTCGGTTTACGGTCATCGGAGCTGCGGTCGCCTTCATTGCGCTGGGATTCATACTCATGTCCCGCGTCGGAGGTGAATTCATGCCACAGACCAAGCTTAATGATTATGTCATCGACGTGAAACTACCGGAAGGAACGGAACTGTACCGTACCGAAGAAGTCGTCAAAGGCCTGGAGCAGCGTATCAGGGACATTCTCGGAGACGACATCACATCCATGTACAGCATCGCCGGCACCTCTGAAAATATCAGCGCAAACGAACAGGCCGTGCTGCTCGATGAAAATACGGCGTCCATCCATTTCACCCTTCGCGACAATCATGCGATCGGGATGGATGCGCTGTTCACCGGGGTCAACGCAGTTCTTGACGCTACACCGGACCTCGAAGCCCGATTCAGCCACGACCAGACTGCCCTCGAGCTCTCGCTCGGCACCGAGGCCGCCCCCATTGTGATAGAACTCCGCGGTGAAGACCTCGACCGCCTGCAGGATCTTACCGAGCAGGCGAAAAATCAGGTTGCCTCGATCGGAGACCTCTACAACCTCGAAACGAGTTTCGACGAGGGACGGCCTGAAATCGAGATCGTCGTCGACCGTGTCCGTGCCGGGCTCCAGAACATCGGGATCAGCCAGATAAGCTCGCAGCTTCAGGCCGCCCTGACCGGTACACAGGCAGGACAGTGGGACGAAAGCGGTGAGATCCGCGATATCACCATCGAACTTCCGAAAATCACCCCCGGACAATTGGGAGACCTTGTCGTAATACAGGGGGAACGGAGAATACCCCTCTATGATGTCGCCGATGTCCGTAACACCCTCGCCCCCAAGGAAATCCTTCGTAAAAACCAGACACGCATCGGCGAGGTCACCGCCAGCATCAGGGCAGGTGTTCCGCTCGACCAGGTCGTCCGGGCCATTTCCGAGAAAATGGACACCATCCCGTTCCCTGTGGATTATTCATATGAAATCAAAGGGCAGGAACAGATGCGGAAAGAAGCGTTCCAGAACTTGAAATTCGCGCTGATCCTCTCGCTTATCCTCGTCTACATGGTCCTGGCATCCCAGTTTGAGTCACTCGTTCACCCGTTTACCGTAATCCTGTCGATTCCCCTCGCGGGGGTCGGTGCAGTGATGATCTTTTATCTGCTCGGGCTATCGTTCAACATCATGGCATATATCGGCGTCATCATGCTTGCCGGAATAGCGGTGAACAACGCGATTATACTGGTCGACTGCATCAACCAGTTGAAACGCGAGGGTCTCTCCCCCGGTGAGGCTATTCTCGAAGCTGGCCAGCGGCGTATCCGGCCGATTATCATGACCAGCCTGACCACTATTCTTGCGCTTCTGCCGCTCGCAGCAGGAATCGGCGAAGGCGCGGAACTGCGTGCACCCATGGCTCTGGCGGTCATCGGGGGGCTCGTGACGTCAACGGCGCTGACACTTGTGGTTATCCCCTGTGTTTATTCGGTCCTGGAAGGGCTTCTGGATAAAAGGGAAGCCTGAAAACCCAAGAGGATATGACTGTCCGGAGTTCCTGCGCTCACACGGCACCGTGAATCCGGAATCAGAACGACGACTGTATACAACGACAGATTGAACAAAGAGCAGTGCATGCAAATATTTCGATTCATCCTGACCCGGAAGACGTTTATCAGCATGGTTTTCATCGGTCTCACCATGCTCGGGTATCTGTCCTACCGCCAGCTGCCCGTTGAGTTGATGCCCAACGCCGAGCTTCCCTATCTTATCGTCACTGTCTCATCCAGCCGCGACATGAATCCGGAATACATTGAAAAACAGGCGGTCATACCGCTTGAGGGTGGAATCGGGACCCTTAATGGTATCGATACGATAGAAACTACTGTTGGCCGTAACAGGGGGACCATCTACCTTTATTACAATCAGGGTGTCGAAATCAGATATGCCTATCTGAAGCTTATTGAAAAAGTCAATACGCTCAGGTCATCCATTCCCGACGAATTCAGGGTCAATGTGGTCAAGGTCGACACCGAACGCCTGACCAATATTTTCATGCGGCTGCAGGTGCGTGGAAGCGGGGGCGAGGAGCGTATCCGTGCGGTTGTCGACGAGCAGATCGCCGATGAGCTGCTCAAGATCGATGGTGTGGCCAATGTTGAGGTGGTCGGCGGCGACGTGAAGGCGATGGAGATCGTCCTCGATCCCGATGCCTGTCATGAGTACAACATCACCCCGTCACAGGTACGTTCACTCATATCACAGAACAACCAGGTGAAACTGTACCTCGGCCAGGCGTACGAGAACAACCGCCGGTATAGTATCAACCTCGTGGCGGATTACACCGATGTGAACGACCTCGAAGATATCATTGTTTCCCCGAACGGGCCCATCCTGCTCAAGGATATTGCGAAGGTCAATTTCGGCGAAAAGGAACAAACCTCGATCAGCCGTGTCAACGGCAAGGAGGCGATTTCCATACAGCTTGTCCGCGACTCGCAGGTGAATCTCATCGACCTTTCGCACAGGACACTTGAAACTATCACCAGGCTCAATGAAAAACTTAAACCGCTCGACATCGAAATCGTGGTGCAGAGCAATTCAGCCGAGGATATAGAAAAAAACATCAATCTCATCATCGAGCTTGCGATTATCGGCAGCCTGCTCGCGGTGTATATTCTCTGGGTGTTTCTCAGGAATATCAAGCTGGTCGCCGTGATCACGCTTGCCATACCGATTTCGGTGTTCACAGCGTTCAACCTGTTCTATGCATGGGGCATCTCGATCAACAGCCTGACCCTGGTGGGCATGGCGCTCGCAGTCGGCATGCTTCTCGACTGCAGCGTCGTCGTCATCGAGAACATCTACCGCCTTGCATCTACCCACAGGGATCCTGAAACAGCGGTTATTCAGGGCACACTCGAGGTCTGGCGCCCCTTGTTCGCAGCGACGCTCACAACGATAACCGTGTTCCTCCCGTTTTTATTCTCATCCAACTTCCTCATACGGCTCATCGGCCGTCATGTCGGGGTGTCCATCGTCTCAACACTCATCATCTCTTTTGTGGTGGCGTTAACGCTCGTTCCGATGCTTTCCCATTTCTTCCTTTCAGGGAGCGGGACCGGAAAAGGCGTTCATTTCAACCGGATATCCCAGAAAAATCGTCTTCTTCAGATATACAACCTCCTTTTGAAATCGACGATACGGTTTCCCGCACGGACTATTATCGCCGCAGTCGTAACGTTTTTTGTAAGCCTGCTCCTCTGCATGGCCCTGAGCCTCGAAGTCCCGCAGGAAATCGAGACCAATTCATTCGACCTCTATGTCACCATGCCCCGCGGCTCCTCGCTTGAGCGAACCGATACAGTTGTCCGTGAGCTCGAGGAAAAACTGGCCGACATCAAGGAGATAAAAGACGTCATCTGCACCGTGTATGAAGAGGAATCAAATGTTACGGTTATTCTGAAAGAAGATTTCGAGTCGATCGACAAGCGGACGATACCCCAGATCAAACAGGATATCCAGAGCCGTATCGAAACCATCGCGGTCGCCTCTGTGAGCCTCTCGGCTCCCCAGTCGAGCACACGTTACGGCGGCGGCATGTCACGGAATCCGGCGGCTTCTCTCCAGCGTATGTTCGGCATCGGAACACCGCAAGAAAAAATCGTCGTCAAGGGCGGTGATTTCGTCATGCTGAGAACGGTCGCGGAAGATATCAAGTATTATATCGACAATCTCGATACTATCAGCGGATCGTCCCGGCTGAGCGTCCAGGGCGACCGCCCGGAAATTCACCTTTATTTCGACAACAGTATCCTGAACCTCTTTTCGATTTCAATGAATTCCATCGCCGCCGAACTTTCGTCGTTCGAAAGTGAGTTCTCATCAGGCCTGACATTCAAACAGGGTGTCGATGAATACGACATTGTCATCAGAACCCGCGACAGCGATGAAGAGAAAACTTTTGAAGACCTGAAAGAGCTTCCGATTCATGACGAGAACGGCGGCACCCACGAACTCCAGAATGTGAGCACTATCGTCTATTCCCATGGTTCATCGCAGTTCAACCGCGTCAATCAGGAAAAACAGGTCGAGGTCACTTTCAGTTTCGAAACCGACATCACCAATTCCAAAGCGCTTCTTGATGTGGCCCGCGAGGAAGTCGACCAGCTTGTCGCAAGTATGTCAGTTCCCGCAGGCATTGCGGTGGAGGTGGTGCACGATGAAAACGAGCTGAGCGAGTTTTATATCCTTATTGCGGCGGCATTTATCCTGATATTCATGATTCTTGCGTCCGTCTTCGAATCGCTTGCCACCCCGGTGGTCATGATGTTCACCATTCCGCTTGCGGCGGTCGGTGCATTCTGGGCGCTCGTCCTGACCGGCAATTCTATTTTTAACGCCAATTCACTCATCGGACTCCTGATACTTCTGGGCGTGGTTGTCAACAACGGCATCATCCTGATCGATTACACCCGTGTCCTGCGGAACCGGGGTCATTCACGCCCGCGGGCGCTTATAGCCGCAGGTCAGGCACGCGTGCGCCCGATTCTCATCACAGCCATCACAACCATCGTCGCCATGTCCCCCCTGGCAATGGGAAACACCGAACAGATCAGCCGCATCGGCGCTCCCTTCGCGATCACCGTAATCGGAGGGCTGGCACTCAGCACGCTCTTCACCCTCATTTTCCTCCCGACCGTGTATTCGGGGCTCGAATCGTCCCTCGCATGGATCCGCAGCCTGCCGTGGAAAATAAAAATCCTCCAGTTAACCGCGCTCATTATCGGGACACTCCTCATCTATTTCAATGTCGAAAGCCTGATCTGGCGGGGTGTTCATTTCTTCGTTCTCATCATGGCTGTTCCCGGATGCACCTATTTCGTGATGACCAGCCTCCGCCGTGCCCGGACCGATTACATAAAACCCGGTGAACCGCTCGTCATTACCGTCAGAAGGGTCGTAAAAATATACGATTATTACACACGGTTCGTCCGGGAATGGAACAAGGGCGAGCGGATGAAAAAACTCTACGGCTCCGCGAAAGAATTCAGTTCGTGGAGCGATTATGCGGACCTGCTCTTCTGGCGGCTGCCGCTGCTCGGGTTCCTCATATTCTTTATATATGTGTATTTGAAGAATACTTTCTGGATATTTTTCCTGAGTCACATAGTCTATTTCAACATTTTCAGCCTTCTGCCGTTCGTCCGGGTGCTTTTGACGAAAATCACCCGCGGAAAATCGGAGCGGTTCAATGGCGTGCTCGCATCCATTGTTCTATGGACAGTCCCCGCAGTGAACCTGTTTGTCTTCTATCTCAAGGATTTTGAAACACCGATTCTCGTTTTCATCGCTCTTTTGTGGTTGATTCTTTTGATCGTGTATACGACGTCCAACCGGCTCCACCGCGGTAGAATCAATATCATGCGCCTCACCGGGAGATTCGCGGATGTCAGACGACGGTTCTACCAGCTTGTTCTGATGATTCCCATCATCGGGAAGCGGAAAAAGCCGTTCAATGCGCTCGATGGTGTCTCGCTGGATATCAGGAGCGGGATGTTCGGCCTGCTCGGCCCGAACGGCGCGGGGAAAACGACAATCATGAGAATCATCTGCGGCATTCTCAACCAGACTCTCGGCACGGTCAAATTCAACTCCTTCGATTTCCGCAGTCAACGTGAGGAGCTTCAGGGGCTCATCGGGTACCTGCCCCAGGAATTCGGGACCTATGAAAATATGACCGCATATGAATTCCTCGATTACATAGCCATTCTGAAAAACATCCTCGACAAGAAAACGCGCGACGAGACAGTCCGGCGCGTTCTTGCGGGTGTACATCTCGATGAAAACATTCATCAGAAAATCGGTTCGTACTCGGGCGGCATGAAACAGCGTATCGGCATCGCCATGACCCTGCTCCACATGCCCCGGATCCTTGTCGTGGACGAACCCACCGCCGGGCTCGACCCGCGTGAACGTATCAGGTTCAGGAATATCCTTGTCGAGCTGTCGAGCGAGCGCATCGTTATCTTTTCGACCCACATCATCGAGGACATCTCAAGTTCATGCAACAAGGTCGCAGTGCTCAACCGCGGGAAACTCAGTTATCTCGGAAATCCCGGCGAAATGACGCGCCTTGCGGAGGGTAAAGTCTGGCAGTTCACCATGACACCCCCAGAATACGAATCCATTCGACACAAACTCCGGATAGTTCACCATATGAACATCGACGGGAATATCCGTGTCCGCTGCCTGTCGGCAACAACGCCCCGCGAGGGTGCGGAAACCGTCCGGCCGACACTTGAGGATTCATATCTGTGGCTTCTCGGTAAGTAACACCCTGGTTGTCGGGGGTAATACCAAGTTGTGTTCAAACAAGTACAATCAAAATTCTAAACTAAGAAAACCCCCTTGCCCTTCAGGCATCCCCCCTATTAGGGGGGGACACGGCGATCCCCCGTCCCCCGGTTAAACCGGGGGATAACCGGGGGACGAGGGGGGTATTCGGTATAAAACGCACCAGCGCGTGAAGAGGACAAGTCCAATGAATTATCGACGATTCTGTGTCAATACCTGGTACATCATCGAGGGATTGATCCGGTACAATATTAAAATCATCTTCGCCAACAAGTTCCTGTATTTTCTCCTTGCGGCGATTGGCATTTTTCTCGGGGTGACCGCAATCAATCTTTTCAATCCCCAGTTCACACCCACAGATGCTTCGGCATACTGGCTGCTGCTCATCCCGGGGATACTGCTGGTCTTCTATCCCGCAACCTTCGGTATACAGAACGATGTGGATACCCGGATGATCGAAATCCTGTTCGGCATTCCCAATTATCGATACAAGGTCTGGTTTGTCCGGCTCGTGCTGATAGACGCCGTCACAGTCCTGATCCTTCTCATCCTGACCGCCACTTATTCTGTCGTGGTCAGGGAAATAAGCATCACGATGATGATGGTCCACCTCATAATCCCGACCGTGTTCATCGGGAGCATTGCATTCCTGCTTTCAACCATCATCCGCAGCGGGAATGGCACGGCGCTCGTCATGGTCATCGTCGGTGTCGCCATGTGGACATTAAACGAACAGATCGGCAGCACCGAATGGTACATTTTCTTCAACCCATATCAGATGCCCGACGGGGTTAACGAGATCGTGTGGGCTGACATCATCTTCCGCAACCGGGCATATCTCCTTGTTGGGACACTTATCGCAGTGCTCTGGGGGCTTTTGAATCTCCAGAACAGAGAACGATTTATTTAACCTGTTTCTCCACCTTTATTTCCCTGCAGGATATGGTATCGGACAATAAACGAAGAGGTGGAACAGCTCCCGATGGCCCGGCCTCAATGGTACATAATAAAATCCTGAATGTCTTTTTTCCCCGGAACCGGCGGAGAAACGATACCGGAGGCGATGTCCCGTTTTCAGCCGAGACGGCTGAGAAATTCCTGCTCGTTCATCACCGGCACACCGAGTTTGAGTGCCATGTCATATTTCGATCCGGGATTTTTACCGGCTATGACACAGTCGGTTTTTTTCGAAACCGAGGAGGTCACTTTCCCGCCACGTTCACGGATGAGCTCGGATGCCTCGTTTCTCGACATCCGTGACAGCTCCCCGGTCAGGACAAAGGTTTTACCGGTGAAAAAGGTATCAGAAGCAGCAGCAGCCGGTTTTTTTTGCCCCCCGGCAGCAAAAGGCAGCCCGAAGGCGCGGAGACGGCTGACGATATCACGGTTCACCGGATTGTCAAAGAAGTTGAGGATGCTTTCCGCCATGACTGGGCCAATGTCCCCTATAGCTTCGAGCGCTTCCCTGTCCGCCTCCATGAGGGAGTCGAGCGAACCGAAACGGTCCGCGAGGATGCGCGCAGCTCCCGTCCCGACATGCCTGATTCCGAGACCGTAGAGGAGATTCCACAGCTTCCGCTCCCTGCTTTTTCTCAGGGCTTCGAGTAGATTTGCGGCGCTTTTTTCACCCATACGTTCGAGTGTCACCAGATCATCCTGCCTGAGTTTATAGAGATCGGCATAATCCCCGACAAGCCCGGATTCGACGAGCTGTTTGACGAGTGCAGGTCCGAGACCCTCGATGTCGAGGGCATCCCGTGAGGCGAAGTGGATAATGCGGCCCTCGACCATCGCCGGGCAGCTGGCGTTGACACACCGGACGGCGACTTCGGCTTCTTCCCGAACAAGGCGCGAACCGCAGACAGGGCAGTTTTCCGGCATCCCGAATGGCCGGGAATCCTCAGGCCGCCTGTCCGGGATGACTTCAACGACCTTGGGAATCACATCACCGCCTTTTTCAATGACAACCGTGTCACCGATGCGGATGTCCTTTCGTGCGATTTCCTGCTCATTATGGAGCGTAGCACGGCTTATGGTCGACCCGGCAAGTAAAACCGGTTTCAGGACGGCGACCGGAGTCACCACACCTGTCCTTCCCACCTGGAGGGAAATCGCCTCGATCACCGTTTCGGCCTGTTTTGCCCGGAACTTGTAGGCCATTACCCCGCGGGGGCTTTTAGCCGTCGTTCCGAGCCGTGCGAACTGATCGTGCGAATCCACCTTGACGACGATGCCGTCGATGTCGTAAGGAAGCTCATTCCGGCGGTTTTCCATGTCGTCCGCAAAGGTCATGATCTCACCGACCGTCGGGCAGAGCCGCCTGTTTTTGTTCACCGGAATCCCCATTGACAAAAGCGTTTCGAGGGAATTCCACTGCGATGGGACACTATTGCCGGGCAATTCAAGCCGGTATGCGAAGAACTGGAGAGGGCGCTCTGCGACAAGACGGGGGTCCTGCAGTTTCAGCGAACCGGCTGTAGCGTTCCGCGGATTGGCGAACGGGGGTTCGCCGGCTTCCTCGCGCTGCTCGTTCATTCTCATGAAATACGCATGTTCCATGTACACTTCGCCGCGTATCTCACAGGAGCCTTCATATCCGGTCAGCCTGAGGGGTATCTGCCGGATGGTCCGGATATTCGTGGTGATGACCTCACCGGACAAACCGTCACCCCGTGTGAGCGCGGACATGAGGGCACCGTTCTCGTACCTGAGAGCGACAGCGACGCCGTCGATCTTTAGCTCGCAGGTATATTCCACAGTTTCGCCAGGCAGAAGCCCCCGTACCCGGCGGTCGAAATCAAGAACCTCCTGTTCCGAGTACGTGTTGGCGATGCTGAGCATCGGGCTTGTGTGAGGAACTGTCGGAAAATCCTTCGTCAGATCGCTGCCGACACGCTGGGTAGGGCTGTCGGGGGTGATCAGGTCCGGGTGCTGACGTTCAATGGTTTCGAGTTCACTGATGAGGACATCGTATTCCTCGTCAGTTATGGACGGGGCGGCAAGCACATAATAACGGTAATCGTGCTCACGGATGTGCTTTTTCAGCGTTTCGATCCGTTCTTTCGGGTCCATACCGCTTCGTTCCTTTTGATAAAATCACGGACACGGTTGAAAAATTCGAGAGCGAGCGGTGTCCTGTAATCGGGATACGTCGTATCGTGAAACTCGAACGTTCCGCCCCGGTACCGGAGCGTCGTCTCAGCGAAGATGCCCCTGCCGATGTACACACGGTGGCTGTAATCCTTCGTGGTCACCAGCACGAGCTTTGACAGGGTCACATACCCGGGGTCGATATTGACCCGCCTGAGGGGGTGTACGGGATCTCCCACCGCAAGCCTCATCTCGAAGTCATTGGTCATGAGCTTGATGTCCGGTATGGCTTCAAGTTCAACAGGATGCTCGAAACACACAAACAGTTTCCGGAGGTTTCCGCCCATTTCAGCATTGTAGTAATCGGTCATGTCGAAAGTAAACGGGGCGCTCTCGAACTTAATCTTCCCGAATTCATCCTCGAGAAGCCGCTTAGCCCGTTCGAGCACATCCTCATCGGCGAAGATAATCCCCGCAATCAGCGCCGCGGGGGCGACATCTCTGACCTTTCCCATGCGCCGAATCTCCGTTGCATGACACGCACCGTTTTCAGACTTTACCCGGAAGCCTGGTGAAAAATATCATCTGTGTAGATACAAGCTGTCAAGGGTCAGCACGAAGTGTTGATTTACATGCCCTTGACAGCATATAGACAACATATTTCATCATGGGGCGCGTGAAAAAAATACTTTTTCACCGCCCTCCCGGGTTCGTTTCAGTTCCGGAAATGAAGCGTCTTCGCACGCTCATTATACGACGGGTCGTCGAAAGGGAGCATCTGCGCTTCCGCGAAGTCCGGGTCGCCCGGAGCAACATCGTCATACCAGTACAGGGGAATGCCGCGTTTCCCGGTCATCAGCTTGTGGAGAAAACGCAGTTCATCAGGACTGTTGATAATCTCCTGAACCGTGATATTCCTCCCTGCGCATAAAGCGGCCGCTTCACCGGCCCCCTCGCCGACCGCCCAGACGACCGATGGAGTGCCGTACACGGTCGAAGCACAATACGTGGCGCCGATTATCCTTCCGCCGGCGAGGAAATTGACATACTGTTCTGTCACGAGCGCCCGCAATGGTATCTGAAACGGTTTAACCGGGACGACTTCCGGAGATTCACTCCTGCGGCCCGGTATCCTTATCACGCCGTGCCCGATTCCTACGGAATCGTAATAAAAGACCGCACGCGGTCCCCCGGCTGCCGCTGCGGAAATATCCTGTTCGGCGATCCGCACGAGCGCCTTTATCCGGCGCGGTTCAACAGCATGTTCCAGCACTGAATAAGAGCCTTCACCGGCAGGGGGAGCTTTCACGAGATCGTACTCGTATATCCCGGCACGGTCGAGGGCTGCCGGGTCTTCGCGGTAATAATACCGTTCGTACACACCCGAGGTATCGGGTTCAGCCGGCGCATGCGGCTCGCCGGTCATGAGGGCGCTCTCACGTCCCACCGTATAAGGGATACCCGCAATATCCAGGAAATCACCGGTCTCCGTCGCATCAATGAACATCCACCCGATTACCTGGCATACAGCAGTATTGTCAATATCCACCACGTTGAGCGACGTGATCCTTTTATTGAATTCGAACACCTTGGCGACAGCGTGTCTGGTCAGGATGGTCAGTCGCCCGCTGGCGACTTGCTCCCCGAGCATTTCTCCGGTGACATCGAGCGCCGCCTCGGTCGTGAAACAGAAGCCTTCCGTATCCGCCTGTCCATGACCGGAAAACGTTGTCGGCTGTGGTATTGCACGGGTTCGGTACCACTCACGAATTCTTTCCCGAAACAAGAGGTACCGCAGGGAAAACCCGGCGGTTTCCATCAGCCTGCTGTCGAAGTATTCCAGCGTGTCAACTCCCGTAAAACAACCCGCTATCCTGTCCGTCTCCTCGATGAGAACAGCCGATCTCCCCGATGAACAGACGGCGATTGCCGCAGCGATACCGCCGATGCTTCCGCCCAGAATGACGAAGTCGGCATCGTATGTCTTCCCGAAATCCGCCCGGTCACCGGTGAACACGAGGACTTTCATCCGTTGGAAATCGACGGCACGGATGATTTTCGATTGTTTCCCGGAGCAACTGGAAACCCCGGTCAGAACGGCAAGGATAACACAATATGAAAACCAGGCATGTTTTCTCATTTCAGGCATACTGTTCCCTGTACCATGCGATGGATTTCTTCAGACCCTCCTCAATACCGACCAGGGGGTCGTACCCGAATGCCTCACGGGCGGCACTGACATCGGCGACCGAATTCCTCACATCTCCCGGCCTCGGTGGGGCGTACACGGGCTGTATATTCGTTCCAAGCTCACGGGCGATGATATTGTACAGCGTGTTGATCGAGATGCTTCGTCCGCACCCGATATTGTATGCACGGCCCGATGCTTCGGGTCCCGCCTGTGTCGCGGCGCGGATGTTCGCCTGAACCACGTTTTCGATGAAGACGAAGTCCCTCGTCTGCTCACCGTCACCAAAAATGGTCACCCGCTCTCCGGCAATCAGTCGCGAGACAAAAAGCGGGATAACCGCAGCATACGGAGACGCGGGGTCCTGCCGCTTCCCGAAAACATTGTAATAACGGAGCCCGATGATGGATAAGCCATACACTTTGGAAAACGCCTGTGCATACATTTCGCATGCCGCTTTCGATGCCGCGTATGGAGAGAGCGGATCAAGCGGCATGGTCTCCACATTAGGAAGAACCTCCGAATTCCCGTAAACCGAGGTTGATGATGCCCACACAACCCGTCCGACACCGGCGTCCCGCGCCGCGAGGAACACGTTGACTGTCCCGGAGACATTGATTTCCGTCGTCATCACGGGATTCTCGACCGAACCGGGTACACTGATATACGCAGCCTGATGGAACACGCACCCGATCCCTGTGCATGCTTCCGCGCAGGTGGCAGGGTCGGTCACTGAACCACGGATGAAAGTGAAACGCGGATTTGACAGAAATGGCTCTATGTTGGCGATTTTCCCGGTCGAAAGATTGTCGAGGACAACGACCTCTTCGCCGCGGCCGAGCAGTTCCTCCACGATGTTCGAACCGATGAATCCCGCACCGCCGGTCACCAGATACCTCATACCGCCCCTTTCGCTGAATCCTGTTGACCTTTCCCAACCAGTAAAAGAAATATAATGCACTGTACGGCAGTGCGCCTCTGTTTTTTCAGCCGGTATCCATACGATACCGGCACAGGGCGCTTTCGCGACACGTCCCGGTCCTCATGGTAAAAATCCTGAAAGGTAAAACAGCAGGACGTCCGACCGCTTGAAAAATACCATGCCCTCCATGCCGACCGTCAGAGGGGCAGGTGAGGTTCATGAGAAAATTAACGAAGGCGAAGACTTCGCGGCAAGGATATTTCGATAGTCTGAGGGGACCGCAGGACATAAGGGTGCACCGTGCCGGCCCGTACGGAATTATCCTGCCCGCGAGGGTATTTCGAGGGCGATCACGGTCTCCACATGGGGCGAATGAGGCGACATGTCGAAAGCCATGACATTCAGAACCCGGTATCCCGCCAGGAGAAGCGTTTCCAGGTCGCCGGGAAGTGCCCCGACATTACAGGAAACATAGACCATTCTCGGAATGCGCATCCGGACAAGGTGATCCATGACTCTCGGATGAATGCCCGCACGGGGAGGATCGCACACAATCACGTCATAGCCTTCTTCGGAGGATGCCAGTCCGCCTATCACTCGTTCCGCTTTCCCCGCCACGAACCGAATGGTGTCAACTCCGTTGAGTTCGGCGTTACGCCGGGCGTCGGCTACCGCATCCTCGACGGATTCAACGCCAGTCACACTTCCGGTCCGGCCGGCGAGATAGATGCCGATCGTTCCCGTGCCGCAGTAGAGGTCGAGCAGGCGCTCGGTCCCGGAAAGTCCGCTGAAATCCCCGATGGTATCGTACAGGCGTTCCGTCTGCCGGGGATTCGTCTGGAAAAAAGCGTCGGGGGAAATCGAAAATGTAAAAGAACCTATACGTTCCCGGATCAGCCCTGAACCGGATAGTATCTCACGGTCCTCGCCTTTCGCTACGCCCGCCACACCACGGTTGATGGTTCGAACGACTGTGGTGATTCCGGGAATCCCCCTCGCGAGGGCATCGCAATACTCCAGGCCGCAGCCGAATGGCTCACCGGAGGTCACCAGGTTCACCATGAACTCGCCGGTCATTTTCCCGTCTCTGACCGCAAGAAACCTGAGCAGCCCTCCATGTGATTTCAGGCTGTAGGCGCTCAAACCGCGGTCGGTGACGAACTCTCTCGTGAAGTTCACCACCCGGTTCGAAAGCTCCGATTGAAGGCGGCATCCGGTCACATCGAAGACACGGTCGTATCTCCCCGGTTCGTGCAGGCCAAGACGGAGCATTTCTGATGAGGGCGGACAATCGAAGGAAAATTCCATCTTGTTGCGGAAAAAGAACTCATCAGGTGACGGAACCACTGTGATATCCTCTCCATAATCGAGGCCGTGAACCGTCTTCAGCGCATTCCCGACAAGCAGGGCCTTCATCCTGCACTGCACTTCATACGGGACATCCTGCCAGGTACACCCGCCGCACCGGAAAAAATGAGGGCAGGACGGTTCGATCCGTGCGAATCCCTCGGTGGCAAACGATTCCAGCGTCGCCCGGGCAGTATGGCGCCTGATGCTTACCACGAGTGCATCGACCTCATCGCCGGGCAGGGCGCCTGTAACCGTCACCGTTCTCCCCTCCACGACGGCATATCCTTTCCCGCCGGGAGTGAGGCCTTCGATGGGTATCCTGATCGTTTCGCCTTTTTTCATGCGTCTTTCCCCGTACACCTCTTAACCGGTGAAGGCAATGTGCGGATTCAACAATCCCGAAGGATCCAGTTCGCGCTTGAGGGCTTGAGCGGCTAAGCGTTCCCCGGGTGTCAGCAATCCAACAATGCCTTCGGTTCCCAGTCGTTCCCAGAGCACCGGGCGTTTCCCCCCAAGGGTAAGGGACACGGACGTCAGCCTGTCCACAGCCGCCCTGTCCGGCACAATGAGATGAAACCTGCCGATGAGGGTATGGGCGACAAGGGGACTCCCCGGTGACACGACGCCGATCCTCTTCAAAAACTCCCCTGAAGACGCGGGCGGCACCCTGAATGTCGCCATTCCCGGCACTGCGATCATATGGGCCGCCAACCGTCGTTCTTTGAAGTAGATCTTCCGTGCAATTGGCTGACCTGATTGGCCACCGTATTCCGCGAAAAACGCACATGCGGTCTCTAGATGAGTGTTCACGAGCGTCTCCATGCCCTCGAATCCGATGGTGAGCCTGACGGGGCCGGCAAGCCCCTGACCGGCGACAAGCTCGATATAACGGGCTCTCCGTATCCGTGATAGTGTTGCACCGACCGCATCGCCGACCGGAGAACCCGGCCCGAAATCGGCAGACACCGTCAGCCGTGCTTCCGGCAGGGGGAGCAGTTTCACGGTCAATTCGACTGCCAGCGCAAAAAGCCCCATCGTGCCGGCGAGAAAACGCGTCACATCGTAACCCGTCACGTTTTTCACAGTGCGTCCACCGAAAGAAACACTCTCCCCTTGGGCTGTAATACACCTGACGCCGGTCACGAAATGCGAAAAGGGGCCGTAACCGGCCGCTCCGGGTCCCAGCGCCCCGGTCATATACGCCCCTCCGACCGTTGACCGGTCGCCGGAAGTGATGTCAAGCGGAAAGTACAATCCCGCACTCTCGGAGGAATCAACCGCCGAATCTACGGTAACACCCGTCTGGAGGCGCATCAGGTAATCACCGGGATTTATTTCTTTTATCGACGTCAGGGAGCCAGTCGAAACGTTCACCATCCCAGCCGCTGGCGGCGGCAGCGGAAAGGTATTGCCTCCCCGGAGATGTATTTTCGCCTGTTCAGCATGCGCGGCGCGGATGAGTGAGCGCATCCCGCTCTCGTCCGCCGGATAAAACACTGGCGGATCAACTGTCCTGTCAACATGATCCGGGCCGATGATCCGTTCGAATGTCCGCAGCATTGAATCGTTCATGTTAAACCATTATACCATTTTGCGGATATTATTCAGATGTCCTGTTCCGCCGCACGAGAGTGTCAACAGTATCGGCGAAACCCGGGTTGTCCCTGAACGTCGCATACGAGAAAATACTGTATCCCGCCAGTCCCAGGTCGCTCATGAGCCGTATCTGTTCCGCGGTCTTTTCCGGTGAAAGAATGTAGGCGCCGATACCGCCGATAACCTTTTTTTTATCCACACGGCCGATGGACTTCAACAGAATGTCCCTCGCCACATCAGTTTCCCTGAAATAGCTCATGGTGACCACGAAATCCATGACGCCCTCGTTCAGCCAGGCTGCCCAGTTCTGCCCGTACTCGACATAGGCCTCGTCCACATCCGGCTTGACTGCCGCTGAAAAACTGACATCCCTGTTCACAAATGCAATCCTGCGCGCAACGCTTCTGACCAGCTTGTCGATCTGTTCTGCCCGGAAATCTATCCAGCGTTCGAGAAAATAAAGGACTGCCTCATCTTCTTTCCCTTTCATGACATCCATTACCGGGTCCACTCCGTACCGTTCGTAAAACAAAAGGCGCATCCTATCCGAAAAATCATAGCCCCGCCCGGGATACCGTATGTAGTCGAGGTGAACACCATCGATGTCATAGCTGACGAGCACCTCGGTGATGATTCGCGCCAGATGGCTTCGCACCTCCTCGAGGGCAGGAGAAAGATAACGCCCTTCCACATACTTTGTGCGTACAGAGTCAATAGGGCAATAGCCCATCTTGAGGCCGTTTACTGAAACCATGAACCATTCCGGATGGGCGTTGACGGCGTGGTCCTCACTCCTTGGCGGATGGTCGTCAGACCAGGTGTAATTCATGTTGAACCACGCATGCACCTTGATGCCGCGGGCATGAGCGCTGGCAATCACCGCACCGAGCGGATCGAATGCATCGGGGATATCCGGGAAGTTATCAGGCCCGGGAACAAAATAGCTCTTGTAATAAGCGTCGCCGCGACCCCTCACCTGGACAAAGAGCGCATCATACCCGTACCTGACCGCACAATCCACCACAGTCTCAACATCGGCCGGAGTGGTTATGGCGTCACGGATGACCCACAGGCACCTGCGCGGCGGCTCAGCAGCAGAACCGGTCCGTGAACCGGACGGTATCAATCCTGCGCATATCGCGACAGCCAGAAACAAGCGTTTCCATACTGCGGCACATGAACAGGTCAAAACGTGCATAACGGTAAATCATCCTCCGTAAACAGCGATGGAACCTTATATGGCAAAAGGGTGTAGAACAAGCGTTCCCACACCCTTCATATCAATCCGAACCCATAGAATTATCACTGCGACGGAATTATTCTTTTTCCTGTGATTCCTCTTCGGCGGTTTCCGGTTTTTCATCACGTTCGGGTAACGGTGTTTCGGCAGCGTCCTGCCCTGTCTCATCGGCACCGGAAGCGGTTTGTCCGGGTGACACCTCTGTGACCTCATCCGATTCTTCCTGACCGGCTTCCATGGCTTCGGGTTCCGCTTGCCGGTCCGGGGCTGCCTCCACGCCGGCTTTCGCCGGTTTACGTTTTTTCGGTACTTTTTTGATTTCCTCACTCGTCACAAATTCAATGAGTGAAACGGGGGCGTTATCGCCTCGTCTGAAACCGAGTTTGATGATGCGGGTATATCCGCCGAAACGGTCTTTTAACGTCGGGCTGATTTCATCAAATAACTTCTTCACCGCCTCTGCATCCTTGATACGGGCAAGCACGATGCGACGGGCATGAAGATCACCACGCTTCGCGAAGGTCACCATCCGTTCCACGAACGGGCGTATTTCCTTTGCCTTGGCATCGGTGGTTTTCACCCGGCCGTTCAGGATGAGAGACGCCGCAAGATTCGCAAGCATCGCGGTTCGATGATCCCGGCGCCGTGAAAGTTTCCTTCCGCTGTTCTGATGCCTCATGTACAATCCTTTCCTGAAAATCTATCTCTCATTCACATATTCATTCACTGTTCATCCGGCACCATCCGAAATCCTGTCCACCCGGAAGTTCCACAACACTTCACAATGATACCGTTTCAATGCTCCATACTGTTCCGGTCGCGGAGTATCTCATGATTTCCCGGTCTTCAGATAATTTGACAGTTCCTGATCAAACACGGATGCATCAATGCCGAATGAAAGCCCCATCTTGGTGAGCACATCGGTCAGTTCGCTCAGGGATTTGCGGCCGAAATTACGGTACTTGAGCATATCTCCTTCCGTCCGGGTGACCAGATCACGGATAAACTTGATGCCCGCAGCCTTGAGACAATTCGACGACCGCACCGAAAGTTCCATCTCATCGACGGGCATGTCGAGCAGACGGGCTATTCTGAGTTTTTCCTCGTCGAAGCTCTCTTCCTCGACCTCGATGAAATCATCCTCGAAATTGATGAAGAGTTTCAGGTGATCGGTCAGTACTTTTGCCGCATACGCCAGCGCATCGGCCGGCAGTATGGTTCTGTTCGTCCATATTTCGAGGACCAGTTTGTCATAATCGGTTCTATGGCCCACACGGGCATTGCTGACATTGAAATTCACCCTGCGAATCGGACTGTAAATCGAATCCATCATTATCGTGTCAACCGGGAGGTTGGTGCGGGCTTTCTCATCCGAAGGCACATATCCCCGCCCATCGCCGATGACTATATCGGCTTTGAACACACCATCAGAGTCCACCTCGGCAATATAGTGATCCGGATTCATGATTTCATACCGTGAATCGACAGCGAGATCGGCGGCAAGAATCTTTTTCGGGCCTTTTATGTCAACGGATATCTCAACCGGCTCATCCGCATAAAGTTTAATATCAACTTCCTTGAGATTGAGAATGATCTCCGGCACATCTTCAACAATTCCCGGTATGGTCGAAAACTCATGACGAATGCCATCAATCCGTGCTGTATCGATCGCTGCCCCCTGAATCGATGAAAGAAGCACGCGCCGTAATGTATTACCCAAAGTAATTCCGAAGCCTCGTTCGAGCGGCTGGAGGACAAACTTGCCATAGCTGTCGCTGAGTGTCTCTTCTTCGACTTCAACAGATTTGGGCATATGAAGGCTTTTCCATTTCATAAACCACATCACCTTTCGAAAAAGGTTTGGACTTTTACTTAGAGTAATACTCTATAACCATGTTTTCATCAAGATTGACAGATATCAGATCTCTGGATGGAATCTCCTTGAGGATAATGCTCAAATCCGGTCTCAGAATTTCGAGATACGGGATGGTCCTGTTTGCCGATCTGCCGACCGCATCACGAATCTGAACATTGTTCTGCATTTCTTCTGCCACCTTGATCTTCATGCCCGGTTTGACCAGGTATGAGGGGATGTTGATACATTTCCCATCAACTTCTACATGTTTATGGGTCACCAACTGACGCGCCTGGCGGAACGTGTTGGCAAATCCCGCCCGGTAAATGACGGAGTCCAGCCTGGTTTCCAGCATTTGAAGAAGATTGTCTCCCGCAACACCGGACTTGCTCATCGCTTTTAAGACATAATTACGAAACTGCTTTTCCATCAAACCGTAGGTAAAGCGAAACCGTTGTTTTTCAAGAAGGTGCCGACCGTAATCAGACATTTTACGGGACATCTTATTCCCGTGCTGGCCCGGCGGATTCGGACGATTTTCCATGATCCGCGCAGCCTTGTCCGAAAGAGGAATGCCAAGCCTTCTCGATTTTTTAACAATCGGGCCTCTGTATCGTGCCATAAATCGCAGCCTCCACAACTACCTGTTTTTTTCACTCATATATATCTATTGTCAACAACCTTGGTTCTATCCGCTGTCGTACATGAAAACCTGACCCTACACCCTGCGCCTCTTGGGGGGTCTGCATCCGTTGTGCGGAATCGGCGTCACATCCTTGATTGCCGTCACATCGAGGCCTGCCGCCTGAAGCGACCTGACAGCCGCCTCCCTTCCCACACCGGGCCCCTTCACAAGAATCTCGACTTTCCTGACACCCTGGGCAATCGCCTCTTTGGCGGATATTTCAGCTGCGGTCTGGGCCGCAAAAGGTGTGGATTTACGCGACCCCTTGAATCCGGCCATACCGGCCGAAGACCATGAGATGGTATTGCCGTTACGGTCAGTGATCGTGACTATCGTATTGTTGAACGTCGCCTTGACGTGCGCCACACCATACGGTTCCACCTTTTTTTCTTTCTTTTTGACACGTCTTTTCGGTGTTGCCACCTGAAACCTCCTTTATCAAATCAGACTGTTATCCACACATTGTTACTTTTTCTTGCCCGCAACTGTCCGTCTGGGACCTTTCCTCGTCCGGGCGTTCGTTCTGGTGCGCTGCCCGTGCACCGGAAGCCCGCGACGGTGTCTCAAACCCCTGTATGAACCGATCTCCAAAAGACGCTTGATGTTCATGGTAATCTCGCTCCGGAGCATACCTTCCACCTTGTATTTCTCTTCGATAGAGTGGCGGAGTTTATTGATCTGCTCCTCGGTCAGATTCTTGACCCGCGACTCCTCGGGTATCTCCGCTTCCTCACAGATTTTCTTCGACAGGGAACGGCCGATTCCGAATATGTGTGTCAACGCGATCTCGGTTCGTTTTTCTTTTGGCAGGTCAACTCCTGCAATTCGTGCCACTTATCATAACCTCCCTGAGATGTATGTGACAATTTCTTTTATCACCGGATTTTTCATGTGAAAACACACGCCCCTTCAACCCTGACGCTGCTTGTGACGTGGGTTTTTACAGATGACGCGCAGGACTCCTTTGCGTCGAATGAGCTTGCACTGATTGCATATCTTTTTTACTGACGCTCTTACTTTCATTGATCACCACCCCTTACGTTCAGAAAAAATCTGTGGTATCGAGACACCCCTATTTTCAACTCACACGAAAATGATTATTTATGGCGATACACAATCCGTCCTTTTGCCAGGTCATATACCGAGATTTCAACGGTCACTTTGTCACCAGGCAGAATTTTTATGAAATGCATCCGCATCTTGCCGGAAATATGGGCAAGAACGATATGTCCATTTTCCAGTTTCACCCGGAACATGGCATTCGGCAGAGACTCTACCACGACACCTTCCGCAGTTATTGTATCGTCTTTTGCCACTGTTCTTCCCCTCTCATGAGAGTAACAATTTCCGGGAACCCGTCCCGTACGATACAGGTATTTTCAAAATGTGCGGACAGTTTACCGTCAGCCGTCACAGCCGTCCAGTAATCATCAAGCACTTTGATTTCCCATGTCCCCACATTTACCATCGGTTCAACAGCCAGCACCATTCCGTTCTTCAGGAGGGGCCCATTTCCGGCTTTCCCAAAATTCGGTATCTGCGGATCCTCATGAAGGTGACGCCCGACACCGTGACCGACAAGCGCCCGTACCACATTGTAGCCGCGTTGTTCGATATAGGTCTGGACGGCATTACCGATATCGCCGACATGGTTTCCTGCAACCGCTTTCGCCAGTCCAAGATATAACGCATGTTCGGTTGACACTATCAGATCCCGCGCATTCTCGCTGATATCACCGACCGGAAACGAACGGGCGACATCACCGTAAAATCCATCCTGGTATGTTCCGATATCGATTTTGACGATATCACCCTCGTTGAGCACCCGTTCCTTCGGAATACCGTGTACGATCTCCTCGTTGACCGATATGCAGATATCGCCGGGAAAACCGCCATAACCCCGAAAAGCAGCTTTCGCGCCCCGTGACTCGATAAACCGACGGACTTTATCGGAAATCTCAATCGTCGCTACGCCGGGGCGAACCTCATCATGTGCCACTTCCATGGCTTCGGCCGCTATGGCGCTCACCAGGCGTATCTTCCGGAGTTCTTCGTCGGAACGGATGTTAATCATCAGTGCCTTTTCCGAGAACGGCCGTAATTCGTTCGAAAACTTCATCCACCGTGCCGGTGCCTTCCACCGGTTTCAGGAGTCCGCGTTTACGATAGTAATCCTTCAAAGGCTCGGTCTGTTCGTAATAAACACGGAGGCGGTTTTCAATCGTTTCACGGTTGTCGTCGGGACGCCCTTCGATCCGGGCACGCTTGAGAAGCCTTTCAATGACGAAATTGTCGGGCACTTCGATCGATATGACTGCATCGAGCGATTCTCCGCGCGTTGCGAGCATTTCGTCCAATCCTTCAGCCTGGGGGATCGTACGGGGGAATCCGTCAAACAGAAATCCGCCTGACATACCGGGCGAGTCGAGTTTTTCGCCGACAATGCCCAGAATAATATCGTCGGGAAGCAGCTTCCCCGCATCCATGTATGAGGCCGCCTTTTCCCCGAGTTCCGTCCCGGCCGACCGGGCTTCTCTGAGCACCTCGCCGGTTGAGAGATGGGCTATGGAATAATGCTCTTTCAGTTTTGCCGCCTGTGTCCCTTTACCGGCACCCGGACCGCCAAGAAGTACTGCTTTCACGGATTCTGTCCTTCCGTCGTTAACGTTCTCCTTTATCCAGGCTGTTCGTATGCACCCGGGCAATGTACGAAAAGATAATGCCCCGAGTGAAAACCCCCGGTATTTATCTCCTGCCGCGAACCCTCGAGCCCTTGAGGAGTCCCTCGTAGTGACGTTCGACCATCTTCGCCTCGATCTGCTGGAGTGTATCGAGTGCCACCCCGACGATGATCAAAAGACCGGTCCCCCCGAAGAACGATGCAAACTGATAATTGACCTTCAAATATTTCCCGATGAAATACGGGAAGATGGCGATGATGGCGAGAAAAACTGAGCCGGGCAGTGTGATTCTTGTCAGTATCCGGTCAATATATTCTGCGGTCTTCTTTCCTGGTGGTCTCTGGGGTATCACAGCGCCGTACTTCTTCAGGTTGTCCGCAAGGTCCACAGGATTAAAGACAATAGCCGTATAAAAATACGTGAAGAAAATGATCAGGAGTCCATAGAAAAACCAGTAAACCGGATGGGACAGGCTGAAATAATTTTTCAGAAACTGCATCATCTCCCAGGGAATGAGCGCGGCGACTGTGCCCGGCACAAACATGATCGCCTGGGCGAAAATGATGGGAATCACCCCCGCCGTATTGACCCGCAGGGGAATATACGTTGACTGGCCGCTGTAGATTTTCCGCCCGACAACCTTCTTGGGATACTGTACCCGTATCCTCCGCTGTCCCTGGGTGAGCACCACGACAGCAGCCACAACCGCCACCATAAGCGCCACAAGAAATACTGCGGTGAATATACTCATGGTACCGGCCCTCAGCTCCGCCACCTGCATCTTGATGGCAAACGGGAAACGGGCGATGATTCCGATGAAAATGATCAGGGAAATCCCGTTACCGATACCGTGCTCTGTCATCTGTTCGCCGAGCCACATGATAAAAATCGTTCCGGAAATAATCGTCATCATCGTGATGAAAATAAATCCTAATCCCGGGCTGGGAACAATGGGAACACCGCCGATGGACTCCTGGCGTTCCAGCCATGTCGCAATACCGAAAGCCTGTGCGGCGGAAAGCAGCACCGTCCCGTAACGGGTATACTGCGTCAGCTTTTTACGACCTTCTTCACCCTCCTTTGTGAGCCGCTGAAAAAAGGGAATGACCGACTGGAGGAGCTGGATGATGATAGAGGCGGAAATGTACGGCATGATCCCGAGTGCGAAAATGCTCATTTTCGTGAACGAACCGCCCACAAACATGTCGTACATTCCGAACAGGGTGTTGTTGAGATTGCTCATATAGGCGAGCAGGGCGCGTGCGTTGATGCCGGGAACAGGAATCATGCTCCCCAGCCGGTATACGATGGTCATCGCCAGAACGAACAAGATTCGTTTTCGCAAATCCGGTATTTTTACTATGCTGTTGAAATTCTGCCACATATCAGAGCACCTCTACCGATCCGCCTGCTTTTTCTATTTTCTCACGAGCCGATGTACTGAACGCATGAGCCCTGATTGTCAGGGACTTTCCAATCTCACCGGTACCCAAAATCTTCACTCTCGCTTTGGGTTTTTTCACGAGTCCGACGGCTATGAGGACTTCGGGAGTAATGTCACCGGTCAGACCTTTCCGGGCAATATCGGACAGATTCACGACCTCGTAGGTCTCTTTGAACATGTTGAAAAAGCCACGTTTCGGCACTCTCCGGATGAGCGGCATCTGGCCACCCTCAAAACCACGGCGTATCTTCTTTCCCGCACGGCTCAACTGGCCTTTGTTACCCCTGCCTGATGTTCCTCCCTGGCCGGTGGCGTGACCTCTTCCAAGACGTTTTGTGGATTTTGAGGTGGCTTCCTTCGGGACCGGCAATTCATTCAGCTTCACGGTAACCTCATTCCCTCTTTTATATCAACGTTTACTATACTTATTTTTCCACAGTTTCAATCGTATCTTCTCATGCGCAGTCATGCCTCAGCAACTTCGGTTACTTCCAGGAGATGACTGATCTTTTTGATCATCCCCCTGATCTGGGGGGTGTCATTGTGTATCACCTGACGCCCGAGCTTTGTTATACCCAGGGCGACAAGTATTTTCTTCTGGTCCTCTTTTCTTCCGATAGCGGAGCGGACCTGCCGTATGCACAGCTTCGCCATATAATTCCCTCACCAGCTTTATGATATCACGTTCACGTCAACGACCATCGTTCATCGTATCCTGTTCACCGCCAGGTCGCGGATTTTCGAAACAGAATTTATATCCCGCAATTCCATCAATCCCTTCATGGTCGCTTTTACCACATTATGGGGATTCGAGGAACCAAGCGACTTCGCGAGGATATTCCTGATACCCGCGGGCTCGAGAACGGCACGAACCGCTCCACCGGCAATAAGGCCCGTGCCGGGAGCGGCAGGCTTGAGAAGAATTTTCGCCGCGGAGAACTTGGCGAGAACGGCATGCGGAATCGTCCCGTTTTCAACCGGTATCTCAACCATGTTCTTTTTTGCGTTTTCTGTGCCTTTACGAATCGCCTCGGATACTTCTGATGCTTTCCCGAGACCGATGCCGACATGACCGTTGTTGTCTCCGACCGACACAATCGCACTGAACGAAAACCGGCGACCGCCCTTGATAACTTTCGCAACACGGTTGATATGTATCACATTCTCAACCAGTTCTGTTTCTCTTTCCTGCCTTCTTTGCAAAGTGCCCACTCTCCTTTTCAAAACTTTTATGCTATCCGGCAGCTTACCCCCTTACGGGGCAAGAAACACAGCCGGGTCACAACCTCTGTCTTTCTAAAAATCAAGTCCGCCTTCACGGGCACCTTCGGCGATGGCTTTCACCCTTCCATGATAGAGGTATCCGGAACGGTCGAACACTACCTTGCTGATGCCTTTTTCTTTCGCCTTTTCCGCAACAATCTTGCCGACCGCCTTTGAAATGTCCACCTTGGCACCCTTAATGCCCAAATCCCGAACCTCCGGTCCGGCTGACGATATACCGACGAGGGTTTTGCCCTTCACATCGTCGATAACCTGCACGAATACATTCTTCAGGCTTCTATGGACCGAAAGTCTCGGACGTTCGCTCGTGCCGAATATTTTCTTCCGGACACGTTTCGCCCTCTTCTGTTTCGGTGTCACTTTACTTTTCTGGGGATGTTTCATTTCCCGTGAAACTCCTTATGTGTATCACACTGTTTCCATAACAAGTATATAGAGTATCTGATACCTGAACCCGTACCGCAATCAGCCGGTTGCTTTCCCGGCTTTTCTGCGGACATATTCGCCACGGTGACGGATGCCTTTGCCCTTATACGGTTCAGGCGGCTTGAACGCACGGATCCTGGCGGTCATATCACCGACAAGCTGTTTGTCTATTCCTTTTATTCTGATTACATAGATATTTTCGCCATCAATGTTTTCCTGGCCCGCCTCAAACGAAATGCCGGCGGGCGGCTCCACTAGAATCGGGTGAGAATGGCCGACCTGAAGGTCGAGCTTCTTTTCCTTCACCTGGGCGCGATACCCTATACCGCGGACTTCGAGGACTTTTTCCCACCCTTTGTGGACTCCAACCACCGCGTTATTGACCAGGGCACGTGTCAGTCCCCAGAGCGCACCGATTCCCCTTTCATCCAGCACCGGTACAACAGTGACTTCCGAACCGTCAATAGTGACTTTCATTTTCTCGGAAAAGGGAACATGGAGCTGTCCCTTTGAGCTTCTGGCGGTAAATACCTGTCCCGAAATACTCACCGAAACCCCGTGAGGGACTGCTATCGGTTGTTTTCCGATTCGAGACATCTTTCCTCCCTGTATATAAAAATGTGCATTCTGCAGTTTATTTCATTCTACACCATGAAACCGTACGATATACCCCGGAATGTACAGGTCCGCAGGCGATTACCACACATAACAGATAATCTCGCCGCCGACTCCCATTTTCCGGGCTACACGGTCGGTCATGACACCTCTGGATGTTGAAATGACCGCAATCCCGAGACCGTTCTGGACTCGTGGCAACATATCAGAACTTATATACGTGCGCAATCCCGGTTTTGAAATCCTTCTGATTCCCGATATCGTGGGTCGTTCGTCTTTGTCATACCTGAGGTAAATACGAATTTCACCCTGACGTTTGTCATCGACGACATGGTACTTCTCAATGAAATGCTCTTCCGCAAGAATCCTCGCCAGTTCCTTTTTCAGCTTCGATGCCGGAATGTCGACCCATTTCTTCCCTGCTTTTGACGCATTCCTGATTCTCGTCAGCATATCGGCTGTGGGATCAGTCATACCCATATACAACACCTCGTTACATGATAAGGCCCCGGCCCGGTGCTGAATCAGAAGAGAATCGGTCACTCCCCGTATCCTCCGCACGTAGCCGTAAGCGCATTAATGATAGTCTACCAGCTGGCCTTTGTCACACCGGGGAGTTCCCCTTTCAGAGCCAGTTCCCGAAAACATATTCTGCAAATTCCAAACTTGCGACTGTATCCCCGTGCTCTTCCACAGCGGAAACACCTGTTATACGCCCTGACGGGGAAGGCCGGTTTTCTTTTCTGCTTGACGATAAGCGCTTTTTTTGCCAAGTCCGCACTACCTCCTAATCTCTGAAGAGAACGCCCAAAGCCCTAAGGAGGGCTCGTGCCTCTTCGTCCCTTTTCGCGGTCGTCACGAATGTGATATTCATTCCACGGGTTTTATCAATCTTATCAATATCGATTTCCGGGAATATGATCTGTTCCTTGATTCCAATCGAATAATTCCCCCTGCCGTCGAATGAACGCCCGGGAAGTCCCCTGAAATCCCTGATCTTCGGAATAGAAAATGTGAGAAGCCTGTCAATAAACTCATACATCCGGTTACGGCGCAGGGTCACCTTGCAGCCGATCGGCATCCCTGCTCTCAGTTTGAAATTTGAAATCGACTTCTTGGCCCGCCGGATGATCGGTTTCTGCCCTGTGATGAGTGCCAGGTCCTGGACCGCAGCATCAAGGTTTTTGATATCCTGCACCGCTTCACCAACACCGACATTCACGACAACCTTGGTAACCCTTGGTATCTGCATGGGATTTTTATAGTTGAACTCTTTCATGAGTTCAGGCATGATTTCCTTGAGGTATTTCTCTTTAAGTCTCGGTACCATGACGGTTCACTTCTCCTCTTACGATGAGCCGGTGATCATTTCACCGCATATCTTGCATGCTCTAACTTTCTCGCCATCAGCCAGTTGTATGATTTTCGTTCTGACACCGGCACTGCATTTGCTGCAGACAACCAGGAGGTTGGAATTATGTACCGGCGCTTCCTTCTCAACAATCCCGGCCTGCGGGCTTTTCTGAGTCGCACGCTGGTGGTGCTTGACGAAGTTAACACCTTCGACAATCGAGCGGCCGCGAGCATGATCTGTTTTCAGAACGATTCCTTCCTTGCCCCTATCTTCGCCGGATATGACAATGACTCTGTCACCCTTTCTTATTCTGTTCATCGTTACACATCCTCGATGTTCATTATCCGTCAGCTTGATATCACCGACGAATCTGTCAAATTGTTCAGTTTATTTATAAAACTTCGCTCGCCAGCGATATAATTTTCATGTATTGCTTTTCACGGAGTTCGCGGGCAACCGGACCGAAGATGCGAGTCCCCCGCGGTTCATTCGTGTTATCGATAAGTACTGCTGCATTATCGTCGAACTTGATGTATGAACCGTCCTTACGCCGAACCGGCTTTCTCGTTCTCACAACAACCGCTCTGACAACCTGTCCCTTTTTCACCTGCCCCTGCGGTATCGCATCTTTAACGGAGCAGATAATAATATCGCCTATCGATGCCGATTTTCTCCGTGTTCCGCCCAGTACCCTGAAACACATGATGCGCCGTGCACCCGTATTGTCAGCAACATTAAGTATTGTATATTCCCTAATCATACGACCACCCTGTCGAATCTAAGAGTACGTTATTTCTCACCATGAGTACCGGGGAAACGCAGTTTACTTCGCCCGCTCGACAATGTTCGTAAGACGCCACCGCTTTGTTTTCGATAGCGGCCGTGTCTCCATCACTTCAACCTTGTCACCGATATGTGCTTCATTGTTCTCGTCATGAGCCATGAGTATCGACCGTTTACGAATCACACGGTTATAGAGCGGATGACGGACCACCAGTGGAACTTGTACGGTGATTGTTTTGTTCCGTGCATCACTCACGACAACACCGGTACGGACTTTTCTGTTGTTTCTCTCTGTTCCCATCGAACATCCTCATTATGAATAATATGTTACGATTCATGAAGTAATAAACGCGCTGTCATGTGCTCTCCCGGCCTGCCACCCGTTTTCCACTCTTATGCTTGTGGGGGTTCCACGGTATGAGCGAGAACTGAAAGCGTGTGAATACCACGCTCATGTTCACGGATAATCGTCTTCAACCGGGCGATTTCCTTCTTTGCCTTCCGGAGCGCCGAAGTGTTTTCAAGCTGTTGCGTTACCAGCTGGAAACGTATAGTCCGCACATTCTCCTCGGCGGCTTTCAGGTCATTCTGTACGTCTTCGAATGTTTTTTCACGGATTTCACGAGGCTTCATGAATTATTCCCCATATTCATTTCGTGCCACAAATTTCGTCTTGATGCCGAGCTTATGACTTGCGAGGCGCATTGCCTCACGGGCGATTTTCTCGTCAACACCCTCGACTTCAAACATGATCCTGCAGGGTCTGACAACCGAAACCCAGTGATCAGGAGAACCCTTGCCTTTCCCCATACGTGTTTCGGCGGGTTTGACAGTAACCGGCTTTGAAGGGAAAATCCTGATCCACACCTTTCCGCTTCTTTTCATATGCCTGGTAATGGCGACACGGGCGGCCTCTATCTGACGGTCGGTCACCCAGCCAGCTTCCATCGCCATAAGACCGTATTCACCAAAGGCAACCGTGTTCCCGCGATAGGAGATGCCACGCCGTTTGCCACGTTGTTCTTTACGGTGTTTGACCCTTTTGGGCATTAACATAACGAAACGTCCTTTATCGAAAAAACCTGTAGAAAAACCTTTACTTTTGTTCAAACACTGTTAAGGGTCGGCGCGAAGCGACGATTGACAAGCCCTTGACAGCGAGAAAGCACCATATTTTTAGTTCGGGGCTTGTGAAAAAGACTTTTTCACAGCCCCCCTTATACACCGACCTGTTTGATTCCATTTACTTTGAAATATCATGGGTGTCGAGGATTTCACCTTTCGAAACCCAGACCTTTACACCGATCGTCCCGTACGTCGTATACGAAATAGCCGTTGCATAATCGATATCTGCGCGCAGCGTGTGAAGCGGCACCCTGCCGACAAGATACCGTTCCTTCCGCGCCATTTCAGCGCCGCCCAGCCGGCCGGAGCACATGACACGGATCCCTTCGGCTCCGAGCCGCATTGCGGAAGTCACCGCCTTTTTCATCGCTCGCCTGTGACTGATACGCTGTTCGAGCTGACGGGCGATGTTTTCGGCGATAAGCTTGGCTTCGAGCTCCGGGTGCTTGACTTCAATGATGTTCAGGTACACATCCTTCTTGGTCAGAAGCTTCAATTCATCCCGCAATTTGTCGACTTCCATGCCTTTCCTGCCGATGACCACTCCGGGCCGCGCCGTATGGATATTCACAGTCACCTGATTCGCGGTGCGCCGTTCGATCTCGATAAGCGATACACCCGCCCGGTCGAGACGGGTATTGACGTAACGGCGTAGCATGAGGTCTTCTTCAAGAATGGTATGATACTTCTTTGTACTGAACCATTTCGAGGACCAGGTTTTTGAAATCCCCAGCCTGAATCCAGTGGGATGAGTCTTCTGTCCCAAATTGATACCCCCGGTTATATGTTCTGATTCATAATCATTATATACTTTATATACTTTGATGCCTCGGGTGTAACCCTCACTTTGTGCTCAATCATCCCAATACTACACTCTATCAGTCTTCCGCTTCGACGATTATCTCCAGATGGCACGTACGCTTACGTATCCTGTAGGCGCGGCCCATAGCGCGTGCCCTGATACGTTTCACCATCGGTCCGCCATCACACCGCGCTTCGATAATGGAGAGCTTGTTGGGGTCGTGAATTTTGTCGCCGTAGATATTCATCGCGTTTGCAACGGCGCTCCTGACGACTTTTTCAAGCTCCAGTGCGTTCTTCTTGTTCGTCAGATGAAGCATGGTGAGTGCCACTTCAACGTTTTTCCCCCGAATGGCATCCAGGACCTGACGCATTTTTCGAGCCGATCCCCTGAGATACTGTGCCCGTGCTATAGCCTGCATATTCGATCCTCTTCAATTTTTTCCCGTTTCCCGTTACTTTCCGGAAAAACAGCATTACTTGAATGAGATGGCGCGCTCAACCAACTTCCCGCTGTGCCCGCGGTAGGTACGGGTGGGTGAGAATTCACCGAGTTTGTGTCCCACCATATTTTCGGTTACATAGACGGGTATGAACTTGTTCCCGTTGTGAACCGCTACCGTGTGACCGATAAACTCCGGAGTTATGGTTGAACGTCTGGACCATGTCTGAATGACCCGCTTATCCCCCCGTTTATTGAGATCGCGTACCTTCTTGATAAGATGATCATCGACAAACGGTCCTTTTTTTACCGACCGCGCCATAAACCATTACCTCTTTCCGTTACTATGTGATGACTTCTTTATCGCTTTCAGGTAAACCAGCCCGAATTACCCCTATTTCTGCCTGCGGCGGACAATCACTTTGTCAGAAATCTTATGTTTCTTACGGGTCTTGTAGCCTTTTGTGGGAACACCCCAGGGGGTCACCGGATGACGTCCTCCCGATGTACGGCCTTCCCCGCCACCGTGGGGATGGTCATGGGGATTCATCGCCACACCTCTGACTTTCGGCCGTCTTCCCAGCCATCGGGACTTACCGGCCTTGCCTATCATAAGGTTCGAGTGATCAAGGTTCCCGACCTGCCCGATGGTTGCCATGCAGTTATCGTGAAACATGCGCATTTCCGTGGAGGGCATTTTCAGCGTGACAATTCCGCCCTCACGGGCAACAATCTGACAGGCGGTCCCGGCGCTTCGTGCTATCTGTGCGCCTTTCCCGGGCTTTATCTCGATCGCGTGCACCATGGAACCGAGCGGGATCTTGGCGAGCGGCAGTGAATTCCCGAGTCGTATTTCGGCATCCTGTCCGCTCATCAGCACATCACCCACACTCAGTCCGTCGGGTGAGAGAATGTACCGTTTCTCACCATCAGCATACACCAGAAGCGCGATCCGTGCCGAACGGTTCGGATCGTACTGGACTGAATCAACACTCGCGGTTATCCCGTGTTTGTCCCGTTTGAAATCAATGACCCGGTAAAAACGTTTATGACCTCCGCCTCGATGGCGAACGGTTATACGTCCGTTTGAATTTCTCCCGCCGGATTTACGTAACGGCACCAGCAGCGATTTTTCAGCACTCCGGGAAGTAATTTCTTTGAAATCCGAAGTCGACATGTGCCGCCGCGACGGGGTGTATGGTTTATATGTCTTTACAGCCATTTTACACGAATACCTTATTAAACGTTGACGTTATGTGTTGTCCGGTTTTCAAGAGCGGAGCCTTTACACTCCTTCGAAGAACTCGATAGTATCGCCTTTACGTAATTGAACGACAGCACGTTTCCAATCGGGCCTGCGCCCGCTGAACTTGCCGCGCGTTCTCATCTTTCCGTGAGTTGAGTATGTGTGAATGTCGATCACTTTGACATTGAACTGGTCTTCGACCGCATGCCTTATCTCGATCTTGTTGCAATTCTTGCCGACTTCAAATACATACTTGTTTGATTTTTCCTTCATCCATGTCGCTTTTTCCGTAATAACCGGCCGTCTCAGGATGCGTTTATTGCTTTTCATTGAGAAAGAACTCCTTCACCCTGTCAACCGATGTTTTCATGAAGAGAAGCACATCGGAATTCATGACATCGTACGTGCTGGCGTTTTCAGCCACTTCTATGTGAAAATTGGGTATATTTCTGGTCGACTTGACAAGAACCTCGTCATGGGAGGGTATGAGAAACGTGATCTTTTTGCCCTCCAGACCGATCGCTTTCAATGTGCTCACGACTGTTTTCGTCTTCGGTTCACTCAGCGAAAAATCTTCGAGCACATAAATCATGTCTTCAGTCGCCTTGATGCTGTATGCGCTTTTGAGACCGAGCCTGCGTACCTTATGGTTCACTCTCTGGTCGAAACAGCGCGGTTTCGGACCGAACGCAACACCACCGCCGACCCACAGCGGCGAATTTGCACTCCCGGCGCGGGCCCTTCCTGTGCCTTTCTGGCGGTAGGGCTTCGATTTGGTTACGTCGACCTCACTCCTGCTTTTCGTAGAAGCATTTCCCTGACGCTGGTTCGCAAGGTAGGTTTTAACGACCTGGTAGATGGCAATCATGGATGGTTCGATACCGAATACCTCATCCGGGAGTTCCACCGTTCCGGTTTCTGCGCCTTCGAGATTGTATACTGGAACAGTTTTCATTATAACCTCAAATAATTTCTGTTTGTTGACTCACACAAGTCCGTTCTTCTCACCTGAAAAAGAAAGAATTTGTTCGTACTGCTCCTACCGCTGTTTCGCCACAAGAACAATTCCCTTCTGAGCTCCGGGGACTGCACCTTTCACATACAACACATTGTTATCCAGGTCAATCATAACAACTTCCAGTCCCTTGACGGTATGTTTACTGGCGCCGTAATGTCCCGGCATCTTCTTGCCCTTAAACACCCTTGAGGGATCGGACGATGCACCGATAGACCCGGGCACACGTTTTGAACGGCACCCGTGACTATCATCACCACCGTGGAATTTATGGCGCTTGATAACACCAGCGAAACCACGCCCTTTGGTCGTACCAGTCACCACAACCGTCTCTCCGACTTCGAATATGTCAGCGGTCAGCACCTTACCCACACTGTAATCGGCTGGA
>Ga0315284_10001106_pt1 | contig 37964 bp, 36 predicted proteins | sample YL17G09_16_MG_FD_203696 | JGI IMG/M metagenome (GOLD analysis project Ga0315284, IMG submission 203696) | Sediment microbial communities from Yellowstone Lake, YNP, Wyoming, USA - YL17G09_16 | ecosystem: Environmental > Aquatic > Freshwater > Lake > Sediment | place: USA: Wyoming | collected...
GAACTTTTGGGAGTAACTAGGCCAAACGCAGACGAGTACGATTCAGAGTACGATTCATGGTGAGTAGTAGCTAGCTTATTTGCGCCGAAGGCGCCTTTCTTGTTCCTCTGCTAAACTGGGAAAGACCTTACCGTGGAGAAATCTGCACTGAACTTAACGTGGAACGTTACGACCTGCGCAAAGACGGCGCCATCGGCTTTTCTCATCCCACCGGAACACATGACGACGTATTCTGGAGTCTTGCCCTAGCCGTGTACTCAACCGTGGAGATGGGACCAGAACCATTCTTGGCAATTATCCCAAGATGAAAACAAACTCAAGGAACCATCCACAAAAAACGCAGCTTGAGTTAAGAGATAACCGCGTGGAAGCACCTCACCCTCCATTTTTTATTCTTTCAGCAACCCCCAAACCTCATCTGCAGCTACGATTTTTATCCTCTGAATTCTCGCAAAAAAACACCAGCGTGGACTGAGAAGAAAAAAACAAAGCTGAATGGCTCGTCGGATTATTGATCAACAAAAATTTACCTGTTCCCCAACAACACCAAACCCCAAACCATCCTCCAACCCAAAAAAGCAAAAAAAACAACCCCACAGCATAACCAGTGAAACTCCAAGTACACGCAACATGCATTCACTACCACAACCACAACAACACAACATAACGCCATGAACACAAGTGAAAGAAAACGTCTCCACCCACTTCCAAACGCGCCAAAAAACACAAACCCACAACCAAACACAACCCAAAACACAACCAAAGAAGTAGTGCCTAAGCAACTTGCCACTTCCACGCAAAAAGAAAAAATAAACCAACACAAACCGCCCATAGCAGCAATCGCCATAGCCACAATAATCGTTTACCCGCTTTGGCGTTCAAGAAGGATACATAACCATAGAAACTGAGGAAACCCCCAGCAACCCACAAGAAAACCGCGAAATCAAGGGTTTTCCCTTAAATGCCCATTGCATTTGAGTTTAGGCGTAATTTGAACGCTTTGCAGTCTATTTTTGTTTTTGATGCTCCTTTCCGCGTGGGGTTGCCAAAGATTCTGCGACGTGGAAGCTAACACGCGGAATGCTTCTTTATGTACTTAAAACTCCAAGTGTGGCACCTTGTTGGTTGAGCATATGGAAGAAAATAAGACTCTAAAAGAAGCCCTGGAAAGAGGGTTCAAAGAGGAACCATATTTTGGTGGGAGATGGGTTAAATGGTGGATGATTGAATCGAAGAGCCTCCGACAGGTTAAGGATAATCATCGTTTTTCAGCGGCTTCAGCTAAAGGAGAAGTCAAGCTTAACGCGGAAAGCGAAAAATTCAGTCTGAGCATTAAGTTAACGGGTTCACAGTTTTAATGAACGCGTAGTTTTTGAAGTCGTCAACGTTCTCAGTGTAGATAGCTTCTATTTTGTTCTCTTGCGCAGTTATGGCTAATACACAGTCGAATATTCCGCCTCGGGAAAGTTTCAGTTCCTTCGCACGTTTAAAAACCTCTTTAGGCACTAAAGGGGTTGGGTTTACTTTTTCGATTTCACGGCACTCCCAAAGATCCAAGCATAAATCAGAAGCCTCGCCTAAGGGCAAAGGATGCTCCACTCTTTTAGGGTTTGTGACTATTGCAAAGAACTCATATAATATCTGCGGAGCCAAATAAGCATCTATTTCTCCTTTCAATGCCTTCTTGACAATGTCGCTGGCTTTCTTTTGATTTGGCGACGCTTTGTTGTACGCATGTACCAGAATGTTAGTGTCAAGTAATATCTTCATAAATCTCTTCTCTAGAAAGGCTAACCTTTATTTTTCCAAGATCCGGCGGGTTATCCAACTTCGCAAGAGCTTGTTTAGTTGCATGACACCAGCGCGCAACACTCAGCTTTGCTACACCCTTCTCGACTACCTCGATGCGCAATACGTCTCCATCAACTATCCCTAGTTTCTCTCGAACCTCACGGGGAAGATAAACTTTATCTTCATAATAAGTGGTCTCAGCCACAACAATCACCATGTATTACCCAACCGATTGGGCAAAATATAAACCTTACCCGCATCTCCACATTTATTCTTTCTAACAAAAGAAAAACCTGATAGACGAAAAGATGGCATAACAACACGGCTAATTTCTCACAAGTTGCGTCTCTGCGAATCAACATGATACCTGCAACGAAGACACCAACATTTTCATGTACGCTCTTACAGCACACCCACATTTTGGGAAGACAGCTAAAAGTATTCTTGAGCGCATTGAGAAAGGTGAAGCAGCCATAACTTCTACATTGGTGCTATGCGAGGTGGCTTGGGTGCTAGAAGCTATGGGCAGGCAAGGAGACATCAAGCCTACGCTTGAGAAGATAATGTCTTACCAAGCTCTCGAAATTGTTGATTTCGGCAAAGATGACTTGTTGATTGGAGCGAACATCATGTCCGCAGAGAATGTAGACTTCAATGATTGCGTGAACCTTGCTTTGATGATGCGCCTAGGCGTCTTTGAGGTTTACTCCAACGACCAGAAGCACTTGGGCAAGTTGGACTTCTTGAAATTAGTTTTTGAATAATTTTTGTGAGAGGATTTGGTCGCCTCGGTTGGAGCTACAGATGGTTTTTATGTTGGTTTTTTTTTGCTATGGTGTTGCTTCTTAAGATGCCTAAGCCCAACCGCGTTGGATGCCGTCAAAAGTTTGTTGAGTTCATGAATTAGCCGATAGTTCCTCTGGGTCTTTTTGTTCTTTGCCTTTTCATATTTCGTTTTGTCAGTTAGCTTTATGAAAGCGTAGTTCCAGATTAGGAGCAGCTTTAGGGGCATGGTTAACGGTTAACGGCAACTTGGTTAGAAATCGCTTTCACCTAAAAGAAGTGTCCATGTGGGTAGCCATGGTGTCGCTTGCCCTATCGTTGATGTATTCGCTGTTGTTTGTGGCGAAGTTTTTTGGAGAATCTTTTTTTGTGCTCCACCAAAGAAGCATGGTCCAGTATGCCGTAAGCGGCGTTTTAGTCTCTGAGAACCTTGATCCCTTCATTTGGGGCGCTTCCATCGTGTTGGTTTCGGCTTGGCTTCTCTTGGGTTTATACTCGAATCGTGGGAAGGGGCGTTTGCATGTTTTGTTAGTTCTTGTTTCCTGCGTCTTAGTGGGTTTGTCGGGTCTAGGGTTGTTTGGTGTTTTGCCTTTGGTTTTGGCTAGTGGTTTGCTTGTTGTTCTGTCTACTTTTCTGTCACGTAGCTGTTTTGGTGTATCACGGCTTTCTGCGGGGAAGAGTTTGGTAATTGGTGTTGTTTTGGTTTTTGTTTTTGTTGAGTTGGCTGGGCTGGTTTTGTTTAATGCACCTGCAGTGTTGAATTTGGATCCTCAGTTATCCGGTGTTGCGGTGCATTGGCGGCTTGTGGAGTTGAGTTTTTCGAATTTGGCTTATCCGTTTTTGCCTTATGCGTACCTGTGTTTCATAGTTTTGGGGGTTGTTGCTTTTGTGGCGAAGGTGTCGCTGACGGCTAGTTTTTCCGAGAAATTTAGGGGTAAACGGTTTATTCAGTTTGCCAGTCGTTTCAAAGAAGTGATTGAGTCCTGCAAGGGGCAAGAGTGTGATCCTCTGAGCGGCCGTTTTCCACTTGTCCTTGCAATTCTAATTTCGTTTGTTGTGTCATCTTTGCTTGTGGTTATTACTGTTTTGCCTTGGATTAATCCGACTTACAGGGTGGTAAGCGTGGATGCTGCCTTTTATTACCCTCGGGTTGTTCATATGCGGCTTCTTGATGCTAATTCGGCTTTGACGTGGGCGTTTGGTACTGACAGACCAGTGTTTTTTGTGTTTTTAACGTTGGCTTCGTTTGTTGTTCCACTTTTGCATCTTGTCCAGTTTTTCCCTGCATTGCTGATTCCCATGTTTTGTATCGTTTCCGTGTTGGTTTTGCGGCTTTTCTGTCGGCTCCGTGAGGCTTTAGTTTACACTGCGCTTCTTGCGCCTTTTTCTGTTCCCGCGCTGGGGTTAATTTATTCTGGTTATTTTGCCAACATGCTCGCGGTGATTTTGGTGTATGTTTACTTTATTTTGCTTGTGAAGGTGGTTCGTGTTTGGTCTAGTTTGGGTTTTTTTGGTTTGTTGGGTGTTTCTGTGCTTATTCTTTTTACTCATCTTGGTACTTGGTTTGTTTTTGCGGTGTCACTCGGGGCGTTTTTGTTTTTGGAGTGGCGTTTGGCTGTTCGCGACAGGGGTCTGTGGCAGGGTTTTAAGGTGAAAGCAACTTTTGTTGGTGTGACTGTTGTTGTGGGTTTGGTTTGTGATTTTGTTCGACAAACGCTGTTTCCGTTTTCGACCTTAGCCTTCGTTTCTCAAAGTGTAAGCAGCAGCTTTGGCTTTCCTAATGGCGCTTTTATTCTGAATGGGTTGCGTGTGACTACTGATTTTCATTTAGGCGGCGTTTTTGCTAATCAGCTTCTCATTGTTCTTTCAATCGTCGGGTTCTTGTTTATGCTGAGTTTCAAGTCTGAAGTTTCCAATTTTCTTGTTTCTTGGGTTTTTGTGGCAAGTGTATATATGTTGTTTGCTTCTGGAGAGTATGTTTTTAATCGGTTCCTGTTTATGATGCCTTCCGCGGTGTTATCTGGTTTAGGGCTTTTCTTTATTGTTCGTTTAGGAGCTTACCGGTCTAAGGGTTTGAGGGTTCCAAAATTTGGGGTTGCGGTGTTGGTTCTGGTTTTTGTTTTGTTGGTTCTTGTGAATGGTGGCTTGCGTTACGTGTTAAACTTGAATGCTGTATAGTTTTTTCAATCTTTGAAGATTCCTTTTGTTGTTCAAAATAGTTCGGCTATATGGTTGTCCGAAAAATTTTTATATGTAGTCGCAATGAATAATTGAATGGTATTTTGGAACTATAAATTTGGGTCGAGTTTAAATGATGAAAAAATCTCAGAATTTAGCTGTGTTTGCTGCAGTCTTTGCAGTAGTTTTTCTTTCGCTTTCACTCTTTGTTGTTTTCACATATGCACAATATGTAACCGAGCAGACTACTGACGTGACTATTTCCTCCACCGGTGAAACTCACGTTGACCAAACTTCCACGGTCGGAGTTTCAATTGATATCGCTGGCACGCCTGGCGCAAAAGGAACAGTTTCTATTGCTACGTACCTTGATAATCCTCAACCTGACGCCGCAGCACCTTCCAATGTTACATTGACCCATTTCGTAGTTGTCACCTTTAACATGGCTGCGAGTGACTTCCAAGGAGCAAACATAACCATACACTACACTGATGCAGATGTTCAAGGCATAAGTGCACCATACTCGCTTTACAAGTACATACCCGAAAGTAACAGCTACATTCTGTTGCCTGTAGTTGTTGACACTGTTGCCAAAACCTTAACCGCCACCGTTACGAGCACTACTGATCCGTTGTTTGCTATAGGCGGCGCAACCGAGACCAACATTATATCACCTGATAACAGTTGGCTCTGGGCGATTGCGGCTGTTATCGTTATAGTTATTGTGGTCTTTGCGTTTCTGGTCTTGAGAAATCGCAGAAAATCTCTGTATTTAATTTCATGAATCATAAATACTAATAGTTACGATAAAGTTAAACTGAGAATTAAGACACCCGAGATGGGAATATGAAAATCGTGAAAATTGGGGCACAGCAAGATTCCGCTTTTAACTTCCTAAATAAAACAGAGTTGCTGAAGCTAAAAACTAAAGCCATGCGTTCAGGCGTATGGTTCAAAGCTTTGCAGAGGATAGATAGAGTACTTATCGATTTAACGATAAAGGTTGCAGACACAGTTCGCAGTCCAAAGCTGGCAAAAAGCATACTATCACTTGCTAGGAAGCTTGAAAGTGTTATGGAAAGCGGTTTTTCACGCGTTTGTAGGGAAATTGGTTTACCGCTTGCTCAAAAGCTTAGCATCGTTGCCCAAAAGTTGGGGAATACATCCGCTAAAAGTTGGGCAACTGATTCTGCATTCGCCATATATCTTGCTGCTATGCACTTTAGCGGATCTAAAATATTTGGGTCAAATTAAATGGAGTACACTAAAACGCTTCTAAAATACAATATTAAGATCTCTGGCAAGGCTGATTAATGGAACTTGTTGAATTGTCATTTGTAATTCCCGCGTACAATGAAGAAGTCTTAATTGAAACTACACTTGATGCCTTGGATAATATGGTTGCCCCCCAGAAGAGGCAATATGAAATTATTGTTGTTGATGACGGGAGCAAAGATAAAACCTTAGCAAACGCAACTAGATACGCAAAAATGCATCGTCATGTTAAAGTGGTAAGTTACCGCAAAAATTTAGGTAAAGGCTACGCGGTAAAAACCGGTTTTATGCAGTGTGGCGGGCAAATTGTGATTTTTGCCGACAGCGATATGGAGATTGACCTAGGTCTGATTTCAAAATATCTTGCTGCCTTAGAACATGGCGACATTGTTATAGCGTCAAAGTGTCATCCAGATTCTAGGGTTGAAGTTTCGTTGTCTCGTAGAATATTGAGTCTCGGTTTCAATGGTTTAGTTAGACTTCTCACAGGAGTCCCATTTAAGGATACACAGTCTGGGCTTAAAGCTATGCGGAAAAGTGCTTTTGTAAACATTTTTCCAAGGTTGGCTGTAAAACGTTATGCGTTTGACGTTGAATTGTTGGCTGTGGCGCGCCTTTATGGCCTGACAGTTGTGGAGATGCCTGTAAGCATCAAGATAGATGCGTCTCTTAAGCCAAAACAAATCTGGAAGATGTTTTTTGACTTGCTTGGAATTGCCTATAGACTTAGGTTGATTCACTGGTATCAACGTCAGATTCCCATTAAAAACGGGCTTCAAAACTTCGCTTCAATTGTTTTCCGTGAACAATGACATGCCGGCAAAGCCGTCGGTTTCAATTATTATCCCATGCAAGAATGTGGACGATTATACGAGGGAATGCATTGCATATTGTGAACGGTTGGATTATGCAGCTTTCGAGATAATCTTGTTGCCCGATTCTGCTAATGAGCTAATTGACGGTGTAAGAGTCATAGCCACTGGGTCAGCGCCTCCGGGAGCTAAAAGAAACATTGGTGTCAAAAATGCAAGTGGCGAATTCTGTGCGTTCATTGATAATGATGCTTATCCTCGAAGTGACTGGTTGACCAACGCGTTGAAGTTTTTTGAGGATGCAGCTGTTGGTGGCGTCGGCGGACCTGGATTAACGCCTGAAACGGATGGGTTTATGCAAAAAGCTGGCGGCTATGTCCTATCATCATTTATGGTTGGGAATTTATTAAGCAGGTATAAAACAAAAAGCTGTTTCGAGTCAGATGACATCCACTCCTGTAATTTCATAGCCCGAAAATCTGTGGTTGAAGCGGCTGGTGGGTGGAATGAGAAGTACTGGCCTGGCGAAGACACTTTGATGTGTTTGGCAATTAAGAGGCTGGGGAAAAAACTGGTGGAGTCTTCTGATGTGGTTGTTTATCACCATCGGCGTTCTCTCTTTAAGTCTCATTTGAAGCAAGTTTCAAGATTTGGCGAGCACAGGGGTTTCTTTGTCAAAAAGTTTCCAGAAAACTCTTTGAAACTGACTTACTTCTTTCCCTCCCTGCTTGTATCTTCATTTCTTGTGGGGATAGTGCTTTCGCTGTTTTTTCCGTTCTTTGCCTATTTTGTGCTGTTTGGTGTGGCGGCGTATCTTGTTTCAGGTTTAATTGCGTCGGCTTTACAGGTGAAGAGCGTGAAGCTGCTATTTTCCGTTTGGTTGGGCATAACCGTAACACACATAGTATATGGTTCCTTCTTCTTGTCAGGTTTAGCGAAGCGTGATTTGAAAAGATGAAAATCAGCATCTCCTATCCTCCAATCATTTCAGAGAAAGGCGTCCCCCTCCTATCACAAAACCGCCAATTTCAGTTTTTCCACTTGCCTACGTACATTTACCCTGTTGTTCCAGCGTATGCTGCAACTTTGTTGGCGAACGCGGGTTACGATGTGGTTTGGGATGACGGAATTGCAGAGGAAAAAACTTACAGCCAGTGGATAAACGACCTTGAGCTAAGCAACCCAGATGTCATCATGATTGAGACAAAAACTCCTGTGGTGAAAAAGCACTGGTGTATTATTAGTGACACCAAAAAAGTTCTGCCTAATTCTAAAGTTGTTTTGGTCGGGGACCATGTTACTGCGTTGCCTTTGGAGTCGATGGAGCAAAGCAAAGTTGATTTTGTCCTGACAGGCGGCGACTATGACTTTCTGTTACTAAACCTGGTTGATTTCTTAAATGGCAAGGTAAAGCAGCTTGAGGCGGGGGTTTGGTACCGCGAAAATGGAAACATAAAGAACACTGGGCAGTTCAAGTTGAATCATAATTTGGATGATTTGCCTCATATTAATCGTGATTTGACGAAATGGCGGCTTTATAGCGAACGTAACGGCAACTTTAAAGTGACTCCTGGTGCTTACACGATGGCTGGGCGTGACTGCTGGTGGCGGAAAGATGGCGGATGCACCTTCTGTTCTTGGCCCACTCTGTATCCTGTTTTTAGAGCTATGAAACCTGAACGTTTAGCCGATGAGATTGGTTTGTTAATAGAGAAGTACAAAGTCAAGACGGTCTTTGATGATACTGGCTGTTTTCCAGCGGGCGAGTGGCTTAGACGCTTCGCCAACTTAATGATTGAAAGAGGATATAATAAGAAAGTTCAGTTTAGCTGCAACATGCGGTTCGGAGCATTAACTCGGGACGATTATCGGCTGATGAAGAAAGCGGGTTTCCGCATGCTCTTGTTTGGTTTGGAGTCAGCCAGCCAGAGGATCTTGGATGAGTTGAATAAGGGGTTGACTGTGGATGAGATTGTTGATTCTTGTAGAAAGGCGAAGGAGGCTAGGTTAACGGTTCATATTACCATCATGTTTGGTTATCCAAATGCGTCGAGGGAGGAGGAGTTTCAAACTTATCAGTTAGCGAAGAAGTTGATGGATGGTGGCTATGCTGACACGTTGCAGAGCACGCTTTTGATGCCTTATCCAGGGAGCAGGTTGTATGAGAAGGCTTTGGAGAATGGGTGGTTGAGGTTTTCGCCTGGTGAGTGGGAGCGTTGGGACATGTCTGAGCCTGTTTTGAAGAGTGGTGATATGTCGCCTGAGGATGTTAAGCAGCTGTGCGATGAGACTTATAAGTTGTTTTTGTCTCGGAAATATGTTCTAAGGAGACTGCTGTCCATACGATCGTTTGAAGACCTTAGGTTTGCTTTTCGGGGAGCTCGCAGGGTCATAGGCCATATAAAGGACTTTAAGTGAATCTAGGATGAGGGATAAATTGACGGCTGACATCAGGGATGTAGTGGGGTCCCTTTTTTCAGAAGGTAAAAGCCTAGAAGAAATTTCATTGATCTTAAGCATCCCCGTTGGAAAAGGAAATGAAACGGGCACCGCTAAAGACTACTTAAGGCGCTGGAGGATCAGCACATCCTGTCAAGGGCGTGCTCCTTGGAATAAGGGGGTGCCCTGTTCTGATGAAACTAAGAGAAAAATAGGTATGTCCCTCAAGGGAACGTTGCCTTGGGATGCTGGAAAACAGCGGTCTGAGGAAACAAAACAAAAGATATCGGTGTCTCATAAAGGGAAGAGCCTTTCTGAGGGGCATAAGCTGAAGATTAGCGTTGGATTGAGGGCTTCTGAGAAGTTCAAAAGGGCAATTAGAAGCGAGGAAAGAAGTGGGAAGATATCAAAGAGGTTAAGCGGCAGGGAGATTTCTGAGGAGTGGCGCGATAAGATATCCATGTCTAAAAGGGGTCAGATGACTGGTGACGTGAATCCTGCTAAACGACCTGAGGTGCGAAGGAAAATACGTGAAGCCTTGAAGGGGTCATGGCTGGATCCGAATTCTGGTTTTAACAGCGTAGGGCGGTCAGAAAAACTTCGCAAGAGAACTTTAATTCAGTTAAAGCAGAACCCTATCAAGGTGTCTTCCGCTGAAATAAAATTAAGAGATGCCTTGAAAAGGAAAGGTTTGAACAATTTCGTACCACAATTTCAAGTCTTGGACCGATATTTGATAGACATCGGTTTTCCACGGGAAAAAGTAGCGATAGAATGCGACGGTTCTTATTGGCATAACCTACCTGAGAGAATTAAAAGCGATGAAATGCGTGACAAACGATTACAAGAGAACGGATGGATTATCCTTCGCATACCTGACAAAGAAATTCACGAGAATACCGTTCACGTAGTTGCAAAGATATGCTCGATTATAGAATCTAATTGCAAGAATAAAATGATGTAAACATGAGGATGCGTTGAGTACGTTGAACCTTGCGAAGATGTTGATGCAGAAAGGCTGGGCTAACACACTACAGTCCACAGTTGTTATCCCCTATCCAGGAAGCAAACTTTACGCTGAAGCGCTAAAGAATGACTGGTTCCGGGTTGACCCGAAGGATTATGAGCGGTTTGACATGAAAGAGCCAGTTATGAAAACGACGGGTATGACGGCTGAAGAGGTAATGAAGCTTTGTGATGAAATTTATAAGGTGTTTTTATCGCCAAAGTACATGCTAAAGCAATTTGTTCGTATAAGGTCATTACGTGATGTTAAATACTCTGTTAAGGGCTTAGCAAAAGTTTTGGGGCATGTGAAGGATTTTGCCAAAAGCAAGTAACCTGGTACAGGAAACTGCACTTTACTCTGGACAGGTAATGACCGGTCCTTTGGTTTCTGTGGTTATAACTACTAAAAATGAAGAGAAAAACATTGAAAATTGTTTGCGCTCCGTAAAAGGTCAAACTTTTGAAAACATTGAATTAATCGTTGTTGATAATTTCTCAGGAGACAGAACTGTCGAGATTGCCAAGAAATATACGGCGAAAGTTTACTTCAAGGGGCCGGAAAGGTCTTCGCAAAGAAATTATGGCGCCCAAGTTGCTAACGGTGAGTATTTGCTTTATTTAGATGCGGACATGATTTTGAGCCCAACTGTAATAGAAGAAGGCGTGGAAAAGTGTGAAATCGATAGGGTTGATGCGCTTTATGTTCCGGAGCGAATAGTGGGCGAAGGCTTTTGGATAAAGGTTAGAGATTTTGAGAGAAGCTTCTACACTGGAACAGTCGTAGACGCGGTAAGATTCATTCGAAAAGATCTGTTTGAGCGGGTAGCAGGGTTTGACGTAAGTCTTGTCGGTCCTGAAGATTGGGACTTTGACAGGAGAATAAGGAAAATCGGTAGAACTGGAATAATTGGTGCAGTTCTCTTTCACAATGAGGGCAGTTTCAACCTGAAAAGGTATTTAAAAAAGAAAATTTACTACGCCCCTGGAATCAAGAATTACGCTAGGAAATGGGGCCCAAACGATTTGGAAACAACGAAGCAAGTGGGCGTGTGGTACAGGTTGATAGGAGTTTTTGTTGAAAAGGGCAAATGGAAAAAGCTAGTAAGAAACCCGCTGTTCACAATTGCAATGTACTTCCTAAGATTCAGGGTCGCCATTGGCTTTCTTAAGTGCAAAAACTAGAATTATTTCCAGATCCTATTGAGGTTGTGAAAATTCTGGAAGAAATTTCGGTCGGCTACCCGCTTTTCTCAGAATATTCCTTGAAGCAGGTGCATTTTTTCCACGAGGAAGTTTCTGATATTCTCTCTTGCGGCTTGTCCTTGTTAAATCGCAGTGTTTGCAAGTGCAGCATCGTCGATTTAGGCTGTGGCGATGGGAGTTTGATTTTTGCTTTATCCAAGAAAGGGCTTCTGAAGCAGGGGGATGAAGTCGTCGGTGTGGACCTTTCTGAAATAAGGATTAAACGGCTTAAATCAGCCTTGCCATTCGTGAGAGGCATAGTTTCAAGTGCGCTGCATGTTAATGAGCTTCCCAATTCATCGTTTAACTTTGTGATTTGCACACAATTGATTGAGCATGTTTCAGACGACCACAGGCTGTTGCTTGAGATTAAGCGCCTTTTAGGCGATGCAGGTACGGCTTATGTTTCCACGGTGATTAAGAAACGGTATGGTGTCTATTTCTATTTTAGAGATGGCTCATTTCGTTTGGATCCGACACACGTTAGGGAGTATAGTTCCTCGGATGAGTTTATTGATTTGGTTTTGAGGGCAGGTTTGGATATAATCGTTACAAGAAATAAACCAATGATGTTTCCGATTTTGGATTTGGCTGTGCGGATTTTTATCAAGTTGGGCTTTGTGAAACCTAACGTGAATTTTTTTGGCAGCCGCTGGCTTCAAAAGGCTCATAAGCTCAAGGTGCCTATTATTGGTTACAGAATGCTGGAAGTCTTGGCAAGACAAAAATGAAAAAGCTTTTAATCTATAGAAGTGTTGAACGCTGTTTCATGATTACGGAGTTGGCGGCGCCAAAATGAAGATTGTAGCTTTTTCGAATGCTTTTACACGTGGCTTCAGCGGCGGGGACAGAATTTTTGTTGAATTGGCAAAGCGTTGGAGCAAAATGGGGTGTGACATTTGTTTGGTTACGTGCGAAGATGCGTGTGAGACGTATCGAAAGTATGGTTTGGATGGGATTGATTGGATAGTTGTTTCTTCACGGCGAAATTGGCCTGTTTATTTGGCTTATTTGCTGAGAATGTTTGAAAGTATAGTTTTGGCCTATAGGAAGGTTGATTTTGAAGGGTCTGTGATTTATTCTGCCTCTGATTTTTGGCCTGACTCTATTCCGGCATGGCTGTTTAAGATGAGGTTCCGGAGTGTTAGGTGGTTGGCGGGTTTTTATTTTTTTCCTCCTTTTCCTTTTAGTCGTCCGTCGCCTTACAAGGGATTGCGTAGGTTACGGAGTTTGTTTTATTATTCGTCTCAGGTACCTGTTTATGGGTTGGTGCGGAGGTTTGCAGATATGATTTGGGTAACCAACGAATTAGACAGGTGGAGATTTATAGATGGCAAAAAGGTCACCTCCGATAGGGTTGTGGCGATAAAAGGTGGAGTAGATGCCAAAACGCCATTGTTGATCCCCGAACCTAAAACAAAGAAATTTGATGCAATCTTCATTGGGCGCTTAGTTCCGGAAAAGGGAATTTTAGAACTTATAGATGTTTGGAAATATGTTTGCGCAAAGAAAGAAGACGCCATGTTAGCTATACTCGGCTCTGGTCCATTGTATGATGGAGTTCAAAATAAGATAAGGCAAAACGATCTGTCTCGCAACGTTAAGGTATTCGGCTTCATAGATGGAATGGAAAAATATAAGATTATTAGAGAAAGCAAAGTAGTAGTTCACCCGTCAATAATGGACAGTGGCGGCATGGCTGCTTGTGAAGCGATGGTTTGTGGTTTACCCGGAGTTTCTTTTGACTTGGAAAGTCTGAAGACTTATTATCCAAAAGGTATGTTTAAGGTCCCTTGTTACGATTTGAAAATTTTCGCCGACACGATTCTAAAATTGTTGGAAGATGAAAGTTTTTACCAGTGCCTTAGTGAAGAAGCAAGTAATTTCGCCAAAAACTGGGATTGGGACAAAGTGGCCAGGGATGCTTTGAACAAAATACAGGTCATCATATATCAACGTGAAACAAAACTGGAGTTGGTTAGAAATGGATAAATCGAAATATTTTGATGCCAAAAACATTTTGGTGACCGGAGGAACCGGTAGCTTTGGACACAGAATTGTTTACAGGCTATTAGAGTTGAAACCAAACAAGGTTGTTATCTTCAGCAGAGATGAGAAAAAGCAATGTGACATGCAAAATGAATTCAAGAACAACGACCTTTTGGAATTTGCTATCGGTGATGTAAGAGACTACAACAGAGTCTACGAAATTACGAAAGGGATTGACATCGTATATCATGCAGCAGCCTTGAAGCAAGTGCCAAACTGCGAATTCCACCCTATGGAAGCCGTTAAGACAAATATTTTGGGCGCGGAAAACGTCAGAAGAGCCGCAATCGAAAACAACGTCGAAGTTCTTGTTGCGATCAGTACAGACAAGGCAGTCAAACCAATAAATGTCATGGGAATGACAAAAGCCATTCAGGAAAAAATAATGTTGAATCTCAACAATTCTGCAACAAAAAAATGGAACACAAGATTTCTCTGTGTCAGGTACGGAAATGTAATTGGAAGCAGAGGCAGCGTAATTCCATTATTCAAAGAAAAAATAAAAGCCAACCAACCTCTGCCTGTAACCAGCTTTGAGATGACAAGATTCTTATTGACACTAAATGAGGCAATCGATCTGGTCTTTTCCGTTACTATTGAAGGTACGAGTGGTCAATTGTTTGTTAAGAAAATGCCCGCGTGCAAAATAGTTGACTTGGCAAGGGCTATGGCTAAGGCAATCACTGGAAGAGAAGACTATCCAATTAAAAAGGTCGGTATTAGGCTTGGGGAAAAAATCCACGAGGTATTAGTTTCTGAGGAGGAAATGCGTAGGGCAATCGAAACGGATACTCATTACATTGTATGTCCTATTGAGGATCAAGTACGGCCCAGACTCTTGAGAGAGATACCCGAGTACACCTCGAACAACACAGAAATGCTTGGGGAAGACGGGGTTATTTCTCTGCTTTCTGCGGAAGGATGGATTTAATGAATGTTTTGATAACAGGCGGCAATGGACTACTGGGAAGCGCTCTATGTCTAGAGCTCATAAAAAAATACAAAGTGACCTGTTGCTACCGTTCTAGTGCTATAGAAATCGTGAACGAGAATTTTAGGTCTTTAAAGGTCGATGTCGCAACTGGCACCCTCAGCGAAATAGAAGAGGCATCGCCAGACATAATAATACATGCCGCTGCATTAACCGATCTAGAATTATGTGAGAAAAACCCTGGATTAGCTTATGAAATGAATGTAAACGGAACAAAAAACGTACTTGAAGCGGCAAAAAATTGTGGCGCCAAATTGGTTTATGTTTGTACCGACTACGTTTTTGATGGAACAAGAGGGCATTACTCAGAAATCGATGCACCAAACCCAAAATCTGCTTATGCAAAAACTAAACTGCTGGGAGAGGAGATGATAACGAAAAATTACGATGATTTTCTTAGCATCCGGACAAGTTTACATGGATGGAATCCAAATCCCTTAAGGTCGAGTCTGTCTTCTTCAATTATTAATTCCTCTAGAAAAAAAGAATGTTTCTTCGTCACCGACCAAATTAGTTCTTTAATGTTTACGAATGACTTTGCCGATATTATTGTTGAAATGCTTGAGCGGAACTTAACTGGCATTTACAATGTTGCAAGTTCTGATTCAATGTCAAAATATCGTTTTTCATTAGCGGTTGCGGATGTGTTTAATTTAAATAGTGATTTCATGAAACCTGTTAGCCTTGATGAGTTTGAGAAAAAGTTATGTTTGGCTGCAAATCGTCCCCAAAACATCTCTTTAGATGTTTCCAAGGTCGAAGGTGCTCTTGGGAAAAGGATGCACACTGTTTTAGAAGGAATAGTTTCAATGAAGGAAAAAGAGGCAGATTTTAAAAAAGCTGTAAGGTGGCTCGATGCGAATTAATGTAAGGAAAATTGAAAAACATGAAGACGCACGAGGATGGCTTATAGAAGTGTTGAGAGGCGACGCGATTGGGGAAGAAATGAAGCATATCCACTTTTCGGTCTCTAAACCCAATGCAGTGCGAGGAAAGCATTATCATAAAAGGAAGGTGGAGTGGTTTTGTGTTGTTAAAGGCGTAGCACGGCTGATGTTGGAAGATATTAACACGAAAGAGACGGAAGAATTGACTTTGTCAGAAGATAATCTGTTTTCGGTAGAAATTCATCCATATATTGCGCATACTTTCCAGAATATTGGAAATAGTGAAGTGCATTTGATATCAATAGTTAACGAAGTTTTTGATCCGAAAGACCCTGATACCTATGGAGTGTAGGAAATGGGAAAAAGAGCCAAACTCACAAATAGAGTTATCGATTTAACAAAGTCGAAGCCGCGTGTGAGTAAACTTGCGTCTTTGCTGCTTAATTCTCAGATATTGAGTAATAATCCTGTCTACGCTCATTTTTACAAAACGCAAATGAAACAAATTATGGTAAAACAAAAAGATGGACCTGTAAAAGTCATAATTGAGAATACGAATGCCTGTAATGCACATTGTACTTTTTGCGTTCACGACAAACTGACTCGAAAAATAGGGTTTATGGATTTTGCCTTATTTAGCAAAATAGTTGATGAGTGTGCAGATCTTAAAGTGAAGGAGGTAGCTATTTACAGGTTAGGCGAACCTCTGCTAGATTCAGGTTTTTCGGAAAAAGTTGCCTACGCAAAGAAGGCAGGAATTGAAATCGTATCAACTAATACAAATGCTTCTCTTCTAGACGAAGAGGTCGCTCTCAAAATTTTAAACTCGGGCTTAGACATAGTTTACATTAGTCTTGATGCGAACTCCAAAGAGGTTTACGAGAGAATAAGAAAGGGACTAGACTACGACGTGGTTGAAAAAAACATAAAGCGGTTCATAGAACTCAAAAATTCTGTGAGCAAAGAAACACCCGAAATTATACTAAATTTTTGTCGTACAGACGAAAATAAGGACCAAGTTAAAGATTTTGTAAGAAAATGGAGCAAGCACGGGCAAATTTGGATATCAAATACGCATGATTGGTCGGGTAAAGCAGAAGTAAAAGCAAAAAATTCTCTTGCTAGACGAATAGATCCCTGTAGACTTTTATGGACAGAGCTTGTCGTTTCTTGGGATGGAAAAGTGCCTCTTTGCTGCATAGATTATGATGACAAGATGGTAATGGGCGACTTGAAAAACGAATCTATACGTGAGGTATGGAGCGGAGAAAGGTTGAAAAAGAATAGGAAAATACATGTGGATGGCGATTTTAACAAATTACCCTTATGCAAAAGTTGCACCTGCTATTTCAGTTGGTGGATGCGCGATTGGGCAGAATGATGTTGTTGATTAAGAATATTTTTTGTGTTGTGAGGACTGGTTTGGTTCTCTCCTTGATACTTTGGAACGTTTGTTTAACTTTTCCTAATTCCATTTAGTTATCGGTATGTAACAAATGAAATGGGCCAATACTGGAATCTGCATGTCTGTGTTGAAGGACAAGAAGGAACAACAGGCAATTTTCGATGACGTGGCGCCTGGGATTTCTAATCACGCGTCGGTACTGGGAGGATTGTTACAAAAAGATGGAGATATGTTCATTGGAAAAGTAAAGAGTTATATTACGAAAGTCCGAAAAGGCGGTATAATTATCGATGTCGGGTGTGGTACGGGTTCTCTTCTGGATGCGGTCAATCATAATGCGCCAAATAACTACTATATGATTGGGATTGATATATCGGCTGAGAGTGTTAAGCTTGCTAAACAAAAAAATGCGCAGGTCGACTTCATAGTTTGTGATATAGAAACTCTTCCTTTAAGAGATCAAGTTTCCGACATGATCATAATAAAAAACTTACTGCATCACTTATCAACTCTCCACCCTCTGAATAATATAATCCGACTCCTAAATTCTAGTGGATTTTTGCTAATCGATGACAAAATAAGTGGGAATCCACTTCAGGGAATTCTAACTTTGGCCCATCCTTTGATACCTTATAATTTTAAAATGCTTTTAAGGGAAAAAGCTGATCATTTCGATCGATATGGTCATCTACCTCCCATAACGGAGTATCGTCCTAAAGCGTATCTGAAATTTATAGCACAAAATTCAAATAAACTAACTATAGTGGAAGTAAAATACCATGGCTTTTTCCTATTTCTTGGTGCTTTGGAGTATTTATCTCGCTTATTCCCAAGGATTTCAAACATCCATATGCCCATCTACACGTTATATTCGCTTGAAAGGCATAAAATGCTGCGTTGGTCAGCTGTTAGTATGACAATTGTCGTGGAACGGGTATAGCTTGATGGTAAGAAGTACTGCGTTTTTGAAGTCCTTCAGGCAGTTTCTCCATCTGCATTCGGGAGATGTCATTGCTTTATTGCTTATTGGGCTTATCGGTCTTCTTTCTGTCTCTTGGTTTAGAGGAGACTACTTAATAGCTGCAGGAGATTTTTCAATGCCGCTCAACCGGCTCAGAAGTTCTGTCGCTAACTTTTACAGTTGGGATTCCAGATCACTTGGTAATTCTAATCCCCGAATATTAGCGCTAACAGTTCCACTCGGGGCTTATTTTGCCTTTTCCGAAGTCATAGGCCTTTCCTCGATAGGCACCGAAAAAATCCTCTTTTATTTCATTTTTACAGTCAGTGGTTTGTCCATGTATTATTTGACAACCACTTTGCTGAGTACTTTTAGACATAAACGCCTTGCTGGTTTGATCTCTGGGGTCTTCTATATGTTGAACCCTTATGTTGCAATTAATATTATGCCGTTGCGACAAACTAGCTTCATAATTTATGCCTTGCTTCCTTTAATTTTGGGCATTTTTATTAGAGGCTTAAATCAAAAGAAGCCTCTTAAATTCGCCATAATTGCCGCTTTTATTATGCTGTTAGCTACATCCTTATTTGTAGATCCGTCAATTGTCCCTTTGACTTTTTTGCCGTTGCTCATATACCTAATATTCTTTGTTTTGACTAACCCTAAGAGAACGACTTTTTTTTCAGCGTTTAAATTTGCCTCAGGATTCACGATAACATGGATACTGCTGAATCTATATTGGTTAATTCCAGATGCGTACTCCTCCTCAAACGAACTCGCAAAGGTTACAAGCGCATATGGTAGTATTGGCGTTCAATCTGGAGTGCAGCTGGACAGCTCTCCTATTCTCGGTGCTGTCCGTCTTCTTGGTTATTGGGCTTTGGATTCTGGCTATAAAGGAGATCCCTATTTTGTTTGGGCCTCAGCATATCAGACCCCTCTTCTAATTATTGTAAGCTTCATACTACCGTTCTTAGCATTTATTCCATTATTATTAAAACCAAAAGACAAGAACGTTCTTTTCTTCACATCTTTCGCGGTTATAAGTCTCTTACTCGTTAACGGTAGCTACTCTCCATTAGGAAAATGGATATTCTCAAACATACCACTGTTTGCCGTATTTTTCCGCACGCCATATCTGAGATTTGGCATGTACGTAACCCTCGCATACGCTTTTCTAATTGGCTACGCTCTCACAGAACTCTTCAATCGTTTCTCGTCTCATCTCAAAAAAACTCGTTACCTTATACGCCAAATAATAAGCGGAGTTCCGATAGTTCTCATGCTTTTCCTCATCGTTGGTGTTTATGCTTTTCCCTTATGGACGGGGGATGTAATTCGACCTGGCACCGAAGTGATGCAGTCAAACCGGTATCAAATGCCGACTTATTACCAGACTGCTAGCGATTGGCTGGGAACTGATGCGGCAGACTTCAAAATCATTGGTCTTCCCATATCAAAACTTGGTTTCGCAGAATTTAAATGGGAAAACGGCGGCTATACTGGGCCATATCCTGCTGAATGGCTATTCCCCAAACCTGTAATACCCTCAACTTTAGATAGCAACGGCATAGCCGGTCTATTCAACGAGTTAATAGTTAAAAACTCAAGTATAGCTGCCAGCAAGCTGCTCGCCTTAATGAATGTCAAGTATGTACTCTTCCATGAAGACACTAACTGGCTATACATAGCCGGTAATTCATGGTGGATTTCAACTTCACCTGAACAGTTCCAATCAATTCTGGGCTCTAGTGCTGCATTAACTCTTGAAAAGAAATTTGGCGAACTCGATTTCTACAGAAACAACTATTGGAGTCCCATGCATATCTATGCGGCAACCAACACCATTCTAATAGACGGCGGCTTAAACCAGACGTTAAAAATTATGGAAAGAACTGACTTCAAGCCTGAAGAATCAGTTTTGCTGCTGTCGGATCAGCTTGATGCCCAACAAATCTCAGCCCTTCCTCTAAGTACAATATTCATTCAATATCAAAACTCCAGCTCAACTTATTATGCACTCTCCAGCGTCCTAAATAAAGGAAGAATTGTCTATACAATAGACTCCCAACCGTTCATCACAGCTAGATACTACTCAGGATGGAAGAGTGTGATAACCACTAACGGACAAGGCGACCCAGGCATGCTTATCTTCCAGTCACCTACCGAGTGTCCCTACATAAGCTATTTTCCATTGAACTTCACAAGCTGGAACGCCTACAACTCTACACTAATCTACATAACCACCGCCTCTTCGCCTTTAACAATAAGCTCTATACAAGCCGACGAAAACCAAACTAATGCTATTTATGCATGGTGGGAAACCGCTACATCGTGGGAAACTGGCTGGCCTATAACAATACCCGCGCATCAACAAGCAGTAATTCAAGTAAACCAAAACGCAAATGTCATTTCACTTCAAACAGGAAACGGCATAATAGCGCTTCAAGTAATAGACGGATGGACAAACCCGCCACCCACCCAAGCAGCATCCGAAACCTCAACCACAGTATTCACACCCAAAGCTGGCAACTACCTCTTAGCAATGAAAGTTGCAACAGGATACGGCTACGGAAAACTCCTAACAAAAATTGATAACCAAACCTTCAATATCGATGCCAATTCTCAAGAACAAGGACCAGTTTTCGCCTACAAATACCTTGGACCAATAAGCCTAACAGCTGGATATCACGCGATATCGACATCTGGAGAAAACACCACCATCCCCATCTATGACGGGCTGGCAAATCCAATAAACTGGACCTCCACATTCACAAACCAAACCTACGCCGCCAGATACTATCCTGAGTGGAAAGCAGTCGTAAGAACCGATGGATCAGAACCATGGGACACACTCAGCTTCTCAACAACAGCCCAAAGTCCATACACCTTCCCACTAAACTTCACAAGCTGGAACGCCTACAACTCAACATTAGTATATTTAGTCGCAGGTGACAACCCCCTCCGCATAGACGAAATAATGACCGACGGAAACACAACGTCAGACATCACTGGAGTCTGGTGGCAAACCGACTGGATGGGAATGAACACAAAAACCGTCACTTTTCCAATAATAATACCCCCTCTCCAAAAAGCTATCATCCAAATAAACCATAACGCCGACATTGCCACTCTAAAAACGAATCCCCAGAAAATGGGGAGCATGCTACTCTACTCCCTAAGAAACGGCGAGACGTCCACAGACGCCAACAACTTGTTCTCTTCCAACCAAACAGGTACTCCCTCAATTACCTACGAGAAAATCAACCCCACAAAATACACAGTACACGTTAATGCTTCAAATCCATTCTTTCTTGTTTTCAGCGAATCCTACGACAAAGATTGGATTGCAACTATTGAAGGGCGGCAAGTGTCAAACGAATATCATTTCACCGCCAACGGTTTTGCTAATGGTTGGTACATCAACAAAACAGGTGAATACACTGTTACGCTGGAATTTTGGCCCCAAAAACTATTCTTTGTGGGCTCTGCAATATCTATAACCACCTTCATCTTATGCACTTTATATCTGAGCAAGAACAAAATAAAAAAGGCGCGTTCTTTTTTCACTTCTCACGGCTTAATTTTGTGAGCGAAAATTGTGGGGTGTTTATTCCCCGAGGCCTATTGCAGCAAAATGGGTGTTTTGTTTGAATTCCTCGGGGTCGAAGATTCTTCTTCCGTCGATGATTATGGGTTGTTTCATGTTTTCTTTGAAGTCCTTGGGTTTTAGTTTTTTGAATTCGCTCCATTCGGTTGCGATTATGCAGCAGTCTGCATCGTTAAGGCAGTTAATGGCAGATGTGGCGTATTTGATTTGGTTGTTAAAGATCTTTTTTGCTGTGGGCATCGCTACTGGGTCGTAGGCTGTTACTTGTGCGCCTTCTTTTGTGAGTTGGTTTATTATGGGTATGACTCTGGCTTCTCTCATGTCGTCCGTGTCTGGCTTGAACGCTAAGCCTAGAATTGCTATGTTTTTGTCTTTGAGGTTGCCGAGTTGTTCTTTGCAGAATTGGACGGCTTTAAGGGGTTGGATTTGATTTACGTTTTCGACGGATTCCAAGAGTTCGGGGTTGTATCCGAAGGCTTTTGAACATGCAATGAGGGCTTTTACGTCTTTGGGGAAGCAGGAGCCTCCGTAACCTAAGCCTGCATCTAGGAAGAGTGGACCTATTCGTTTGTCTAGTCCCATGGCGGCTGCCACGGCTTTTACGTCTGCGCCTGGGATTTTTTCGCACATGCTGGCTATTGTGTTGATGAAGCTGATTTTGGTTGCGAGCAGCGAGTTGCTGGCGTATTTGATTAGTTCAGCTGTGGAGAGAGTGGTTCGAATTATTGGTGGAACGTTAACGCCGTAGAAGTCTTTGTACAGGTTCTCTAAGGTGTCAACTGATTTCTTGTCGTTTCCACCTATGACTACGCGGTCAGCGTTAAACGTGTCGTGGAACGCAGAGCCTTGGCGTAGAAACTCTGGGTTCATACATAAACCAAAGTCTGTGCCGCATTTCTTTTTTGATTCTATTTCCAGGATGGGCTTGACTGTGTTTTGTGTGGTTCCGGGTACCACTGTGCTTTTAACCACGACAACGTTGTATTGGCTTTTTTTGCTGAGTGCTTTTCCTATGTCGTGTGATACGGTTTCTATGCATTGGAGGTCTATACTGCCGTCGGGTCTGCTGGGTGTTCCCACTGCGACGTATGTGATGTCGGTTTCGAGGACGGCTTTTTGTGTCTGGTTTGTTAGGCAATGTAGGTGACCGTTTTGGATGGTTTCTCTCAGCATTGCGGGAAGATCGGGTTCATGAAATGGGGGTATGCCTTCCTTTATTTTGTCCGCTTTTTCAGGATCATTATCTGAAGCGATAACAGTATATCCTTTGCTTGCGAACCCAACCGCGGTACACAATCCCACGTAGCCGACGCCTATCACGGATATTCTTGGTTTTTCCAAATCAACTCATCCCGAAGCTCGCGATGATTTATGGTAAGGGTCACATTAAAATATATACAAGTTGCACAAGAATTGTGATTGCGAGAAAGTTACAATGGGGCTCCGCAAGGTCATAATTCCAGCAGCAGGTTTGGGAACGCGTTTGTTTCCAGCGACAAAGGTCCAGCCTAAAGAGATGTTACCCATCTTTTCCCAAACGGTAAATGGCGACGTATCGGTGAAGCCTATTGTTCAGATGGTTTTTGAGCAGTTGTATATCGCAGGGCTTCGAGAGTTTTGTTACGTTGTTGGTAGGGGAAAGCGAAGCATAGAGGACCATTTCACTCCGGATTTTAGTTGTGTTCGAAGTCTTGAAGGGATGGGGAGAAATGGTCAGGCAAGTGATTTGGAGGGTTTCTATGAGAAACTCAAAACTTCAAGCATAATGTGGGTTAATCAGCCTGAGCCAAAAGGGTTTGGCAATGCGGTTTTGATGGCTCAGCCATTCGTGCAAAATGAAAGCTGCTTAGTACATGCAGGAGATAGTTACTTAATTTCGAAGGATATGGATTACCTCAAAAGGCTGATTGATGTTTATGAACGGTTTAACGCTGATGCGGCGTTTCTTGTGTTGGAGATTGAGAATCCGCGGCAGTACGGTATTGTTGAAGGGGACGAGGGGGAAGCTGGAGTCATTAAGGTTAGATCAGTGGATGAGAAGCCAGAGAAACCCAAGACGAACTGGGCAATAATGGCGATGTACGTTTTTAAACCAGTTATCTTTAAGGCATTGGAAGCGACACAGCCAGGAAGAAACGACGAGATACAACTGACAGATGCAATTCAGAAACTGGTTGATTGGGGTTTAGGCGTTTACGCTGTTAAGTTGGATAAGGGTTATGCGCATTTGGATATAGGCAGTCCTGAAAGGTACTGGGAAGCCTTGGAGCTGTCGTATCAGCGTTTTTGCAGGAGATAAAAAGAATATGATGGATGATATAATTCGCGAAGATATTAAAAAAATAAAAAGCGCCGTTAAGGGAGAAGCTTTCGAAGGAAAAAAAATCCTAGTTACGGGTGGTGCAGGGTTTATCGGCAGTTGGCTTGGCGATGTGCTGGTTGATTTTGGTGCAGATGTTGTGGTTGTGGATGATTTGTCCGCTGGAAGATTGAAGAACATTGACCATTTGATGAAAAATCCGAAGTTCAAGCTGGTAAAGGTTGATGTTTGCGCGTTTAAGAGCAAAGAGAAATGTGATGTTATTCTTCATATGGCTGGATATGCTTCTCCTGACGAGTATATGGTGCATCCAATTGAGACTTTGCAGACTAGCGCTGTGGGAACCGAGAACATGGCAGAGTTGGCAAGAAAGAATGATGCAACGTTGCTGTTTGCTTCGACTTCGGAGGTTTACGGCGATGCTGAGGTTGTGCCTACGCCTGAAAGTTACTGGGGAAAAGTAAACCCAATTGGACCCAGATCGTGCTATGATGAAGGCAAAAGATTTGCTGAAGCTTTACTTGTGGCGTATCATAAGCAGTATGGGTTAGATGTGAAGATTCCAAGGATCTTTAACTCGTATGGACCCCGGTTGAGAGAGGACGGCTCATATGGCAGGGCGATGTCACGTTTCATATTGCAGGCTTTGACTGATCAACCGATAACGGTTTATGGTGATGGAAAACAGACGCGGTCATTCTGCTACATAACTGATACCATGACGGGGTTGTTGCTGCTGACAGCCAACGAGAAAGCCAAAGGAGAAGTCGTAAACCTTGGAAGTGCTCAAGAGGTAACAATTCTGGAACTTGCGGAAAAAATTAAGGAAGTAACCAAATGCAAATCGTCAGTGACATTCCATCCGCTGCCCAAGGACGACCCGAAGAGACGCTGCCCAGACACGAGCAAACTGGAAAAGGTTGTTGGGTGGAAGCCGGACGTGAGCTTTAAAGAAGGGCTAAAGAGAACAATAGCGTGGTTTTCACAAAATAAGTAGTAGGCGTTAATGACGGAAAAGAGCTCTTCTGTGCAAATATGTCCAACCTAAAGATTAAGATAGTTATTAGAAGAAGAAGTCTTAGTGCTCTGTGTTTCTGGAAATGCTTGTTTTGGGTTGCTTTTTTGAAGCAAAGCTTAAATCGTTTGCAGGCTGCGTCTATTATGGTCAGTAGGCGTCAAGAATAGTCTGCAGAGGATGAAGTTAACATGCCGCTAACTCAAAAGGTCGCTTTTAAAACAATGCTGCAGAGAGGAAACCGAGTCCAAGTACCCAAACTGGTCCGATGGCAGTTCAAAATGGAAACAGACCAGGTGTTAAAAGTAGGTGTAAACGCTATAGACATGTGGACGGGCTGGCAGTTTTTCTATGCTAAAATGGGCAAAGACGGACGCGTACTAATTCCAAAGTTGACGCTGGCGCTATTGCGAAGCGAGCCTTGCAGGTTATGTTATGGATGTAACTCTTGAACCTGCATAAAACAGGACGAATTTTTTGTAAAGATTTTTAGGTTTAAGAAATTATTTTATTATTATTGCCTCTTTCACTGATTTAAAGTGTGCATCTCCAGTCAAAATCTTCGATTTGAGCTTTCTTGCAGTAGCTAACACGTAGGCATCAGCAAGTCCAAAATCTTTCACAGTCTTTCGCATCTCAAAATGCAACAGTCCCGCCTGTAAAGAAAGCTCCTCATCAACATTAACTATCTGCGAGTTACTCAACAGAACATCATAGGCAACCTGCACGTCTTTGCCCTTGCGTGCAACTTTGCTAACTACTTCCGCAATTGTCATCGCACAAGTACATATTTCATCAGCTTTTTCTAGAAGAGTACTAACTTTGTGGCCTGCCTCGCTTCCATCAAAGTATTCGATCCATGCATAAGCGTCTATGACGTATTTACTCATGTGCCGTCAGCTCGTCTTCGACAGTAAATGGACCAACGCCTTTCAGGATTCCAAAGCCGTCTTTGCGCAGCTTCTTAACCCTAATTTCGACAATTTCGCCTTCCTTTATTTTCTCATTTTCAACAAGCTCCTTAGGCAAAGTAACCACCAGTGACCCACCGACTTTCCTAGTTTTTGCTAAACACTCCGTCAAGTATAACCACCATTATATAGAATAATACATAAGTTATATTTAAGCAACTCTAATAAACGTCACAGAGGACGAAAAAATCCACTTTACCAGGGTTGGTTGTATTAGGTCTTCACTAAATATAAATGGGTTATAGGAGAAATGGGAAGGGAAAAGGATGTCAGAATGGTCCGCAAAGTGATAATTTCAGCAGCAGGTTTAGGAACACGCTTATTCCCAACAACCAAGGGATAGCCCGCATTTGAGTAATCATTTCCGAGATAGTGGCAGAGAGGATGGTTTGTATGGCAGGGCGATGTCACGTTTCATCATGCAGGCTTTAGCGAATGATCCCATAACTGTTTACGGGGACGGAAAACAGACCCGATCATTTTGCTATATTACTGATACTGTAACTGGGCTAATGCTGCTTATGGCATGTAATAATACTAAAGGTGAAGTGGTAAACATTGGAAATTCTCAGGAAATAACGATCTTAGACCTTGCGAAGAGAATTAGAGATTTGACAAGCCGCAAATCTTCTATTTAGTTTCATTCGTTGCCCCGAGATGATCCTAAACGGAGATGTCCCGATATTAGCAAAATAGAGCAATTACTTCAATGGAAACCTGATGTTGGTTTAGACGAAGGCCTAGAAAAGACAATGCTGTGGTTTTCACCAAAATGAGGGTAATAACTTATTTATGTTGATTGCAGAGGACGGTGGGCAGCTTGAAATTAAGACGGTTTGAATCTGTAGTGAATAAATTGGGTATTGAACAAAAGGCGGGAACAGTTTTAGACGTTGGTTGCGGTAATGGCCGGATTTCTTTACTTGTTAAAAAGATTTTGCCTCACATGGCTTTGGTGTCGATGGATATCTCAAAAAGCTGTGTAAGAACCGTTAAGGAGAATGTTGGCAACCAGGTCATCGTTGTTGACTGCACACGATTGCCCTTAATAGACCAAAGCGTTAGCCTAATAGTGTGCGACCAAGTGATCGAACACATCGAGGCTCAGGATTATTTTGTTCGAGAGCTTAATCGAGTTCTTAGGAAGGGTGGCAACATTTTTGTCGGTTCAGTACTTCGAAAGAGCCATGCCCTGAGTCCGTATCGGAATAAAGAAGGTAAAATGATCTTAGATCCAGGGCACGTAAAAGAATTTGAGAGTATTGAGCAATACATAAATTTGCTTCAAAACTGTTTTGAGGTTTTAGAAGTCTCAACTGAACCGATTGCTTTCCCGGCATTTATCACACTCTACAAGATTTTGTTTACCATGGGCATAATTAAGTTTGATTTGGATGTTCAGGTTCAGAGGAGCAATCAAGCTTTTGATTACTAAATTAATTTACGAAGAGTCGCCTGTAACATTGCTGAAACTACCTCGTCCAGGATTCTCATACATATACGTTCTAGCTAGAAAGCGGAAAATGTAAAATTCGAATCGTATTTTATGCATGCGTTTTCTTATGATGACAAAAACATTGTGAACTCTGTTTCTCTTGTGTTCTGTTCAGTTTAAATTCTTTGCTTCACTGTGCAAAAATAAACGAATAGAGTCTGAATAGGTTTTTCGACTTAGTTTATCATAATTACGGTTTTTGGGATCGTTTTTATCCACTGTATTTATTTTGCAGAGGTTATTTCGGTTAATTTGGTACTTTGGCGTGTTACTTACCAGCTTGTGAGTGCTGGGCAGATGGCGTTGAACCGTTGAGATGGCTCCATCCGTTGAATTCCCCTGTTGCTGGGTCTATACAATTCCAATACATACCAGAGAAAAGCACTTGATAAGGCTGAAGGCAATAGTATCAAAAAATAGTGTGAAAAAGTGTTAGTAACAAAAAAAGAAAGGGGGAATTTTTTTACTTAGCGACTGATTGCTGGCGCCGACGTAGTAGTTCCATCTAATTGTTTCCAACCAGACGATATGCCGTTTGCCAAGTTACTGTAGTATTGCCAGAGAGTATTGCCATACGTTCCTCTAACTAATATTTGCAGTTCACCATTTACTACTGTTGCTGCGGGGCTGTTTAAGGTGGATCCATTTGGTATTGCCGTCCAACCTAGCCATGTTGTTCCGTCGTTTTTGTTCATGTATATAACGTTGTCCGTTCCTTTAATTGCTAGATACAGGGTGTTTTCGTTTTCTGGACTTGTCAGTCTGGGTGCTGCGTCAGTTTCTCCTGGTAGGGCTTTCCATCCTGAGAAGTCGTTGTTAAATAAGTTTAGCGAACTGTACCAAAGAGTATTATTTTGAATTGCAGATGTTGTGCTGAACCCTCGAACGACGAGACTCATTGTTGTCCCAATTACTGTTGCTGCTGGGCTGTCTGATGTTTGAGTTTCAGGGATGCCAATCCAACCGCCCCAAGTGTTTGTTATTGTATCGTAATAACGGTACCATAATCCATTGTCGGTTCCTCTAACTATAAGAAGCAACTTTGAACCGTAGTTTACAAGCGTTGGCGCTGAAGGTGTCGATCCGCTAAGTTTTGCCCATCCTGTGAAGCTGAGGTCTGTGAGATTTAAGGAGCTGAAATACAGGCCCGTATCGAAGTCACCCTTCACCACGAAATACAACTTCCCACCGTAAGAGGTGGTTGCAGGACTAGTCGTCGTTGTTCCTGAAGGCAAAGCATTCCAATTGTTCCAAGATGCTGTTCCAAAGCTATATGTTCTGTAATAGATTCTATTGTCAGTTCCATGGACGACCCCATACATTGGTGGTAACTGCGACTGTAGTATAGGTGTCATTCTGCGCATCATTTCGTTGTCTTCGTGGTCTACTATGTGGCAGTGCCAAACGTATCCTTGGCCAGTTGTTGGGTCGAATGGGAATGCTGTGCCGTTCTGCTGCGCAAGTCGGATTCTCATAGTGGTCACTTGACCTGGCAACATTGTCACTGTGTCTAGCCATCCTTGCTCTTCTGGAGGCGCTGGAACTGCTGGACCTGTGAAGTAACTTGAGAGGTTGCCGACGTTTATGGTTGGTTTGTTAAACGGTGGTTCGCCATTTAGCGCTGTCCAAGCTGCGGTGTATCCTACGTCGTCAAAGGGTTGTCGTGAGATGAGTTGGAATGATGCCAAGTGCCAGTGCATGGGGTGTGCGTCTGCTGTTGGGTTAGCAATAACCCAGTCTTCGGTTGTTCCATTTACTGGCAACTCGCTTGTTGGGCTACCAAATTGTTGACCGTCAAGAGTTACCATCAATGGACCGCCTGGACCCATTACCTCTTTTAGCGTGAGCAATCGTTCCCGTGTGACCGTGGCGTTGGGCAGAGTTGGGAAGGTTCCGGATAGACCTGCGTTCAGTATTGTTGGCAAGGTGAATTGTGGGTTTGCATCTGGGCCTCTAACGCAGAATCGCATTACCTGCCCAACTGTGTTGGGGTCAGGAACGGTTCCTGTTGGGTAAGGTGCGGCTGCATTGTTCCACATGGTTATGTTTGTGCCTGCAGGTATGCCTGTGAAGTTTACGAGGATCTCTGCGCGCATGCCTGGACCGATGAGTTGAGAAGTCTCAACCACTGCCGTCTTGAGGTAGCCTTGGTCTCTTGCAATCAATGTAAATGGTACGGTCGCGTTGGTGTCGTCTCTTCTAAGAGTCAGGTTTAGGAAGCGTGCGTTACATCCGTCTAGGAGTCTGAAGCGGTATGTTGTCTGGGTGACGTTGAAGTATGGCCATGTTTTGCCGTTAACCATCATGGTGTCGCCGAAGTATTCAGGAACCCAGTATGGATGAACGCTGGGGTTTGTTGGAGGATCAATGTCGAATCTGAGGTTTCCGTTGTCGTAGAAGGCTCTGTCTTGAATTGCTAATGGTACGTCGTATGTGCCGTTTGGCAGCAAAGGTGCAATTGTGCTGGCGGGGTCTCTTATTATGTAGTATCCAGCGAGTCCGGAGAAGACGTTTATGCGTGTTACGCCCATGGCATGGTCGTGGTACCAAAGTGTGCTTTCCTCGTTGGTGTTGTTATAATAGTAGACTGCTGCGTTGGGGGAAGTTGGTTCGTAAGTATAGTAATCCATTCCATGTAAGCCGTTTGGAGTGAACCATTCGTTGGGACCGCCGTCTGAGCCTGAGTAGACTTCAGCGCCGTGTACGTGCGTTACTATCGGGACGGGGGAGTTAGCGTTCCATGCGAAGGGGTTTGTGTACGTGTTACCTACTAAGATTGCTGTTCCATTGTATCCTGGCGGGTATGGTGGTGCTAGACCCAGCGATGCTAGCGTCATTGCTGTGTTTGCGGGTATGTTGTTTGGGTTAGCCCAATCAAGAGTTGGGTCAACCGGGTAAAGGTAATTCAAGAGGTTGTTGGAAACTGTCGCGTCGGTCAGATTGTTTACCCATGTAATCTTGGTTGGTACGTTGCGGATGACATCAAAAGTTGCTGATGGAGAATTGCGGAAGTAGCCTATGTTAGTACCGTTAAGCGTAGCATTGCCGCCGTAGCCCCAAACAGTCGTGCTCAAGCCCATTGAGGCGGGCAATATGATTTCGGTGAATTGGGTGACGTTGATGTAGTAGTTTTGCTGCAATTTGCCGCCTACGGTGACGTTCGTTGGCGTGTAAGTTGGAATTGCTGCAACGAGAGGAGTGACGTATTTCGGAATCGTGGCCGGGTTTAAGGGAAGTGCTGCTTTAACAGGTTGTATTGATACTGCGCCTATAAGCATCGAAATTATTAGAGTTGCAATAAGTACTAAAGCGATTTTGTTTTTTAAAGTCTTCAATAAAATCACTCTGTCCCTACAGTTTGTATGATAAAGTCTTAAAGATATGTGGCTGTCACTAGACTACTACAAATGATAAGCTTGGAGCAAGAATCTTGCCACCCAAAGACCCATAAACTTTTTCTTAGACTAAAGACGCATACTCACCAAGTCGCTTGCCAAAAACAAAACGTTAACCTAACCTTTCAAAAAGACTCTTTATGTTCATAGACGCATGGTCGATTTGCCTTTTGACATCTATAATCAACACAAAAAAGTCTTTCACCAAGTCACTAGTTTTTGATATTCAACATTTCTGTAATGCTGTTCACCTGAGCTCTCAATGTGCCTTCTACCCCCTTTCTCAGATGCATTAGAACCTTACCCAAATCCAAGTTCTCGCGCATCATTACGATATCCCGTACGTCTATTCTTCTTGCCGAATAAATCTTGAAAGCAACCATCAATTCCTTCTCTGGAACCAAACAACCGCAATTTTTTCGGTTCCCGCAATGGCAACCTCCACGGAAAGCTTCTTTATGTACTCAAAACTCCAAGCAGGGGCACCTTGTTGGTGGAGCATATAAAAGAAAATAAGACCCTAAAGAAGCCCTGAAAAAAGAGTTCAAAGAGGAACCATATTTTGGTGGCGATGATTTAAATGGTGGATGATCGAATCAAAGAGTCTCCAAAAGGATAAAGATAATCAACGTTTTTCAGCAGCTTCAGCTAAAGGAGAAACCAAACTAAACGCGGAAAGCGAAGAATTCATTTGTGCTCCAAAGTCCCAGCCAACACCCTCTACGACTACACCAAATACCTGCCAAAAACCGTGTAAACCATAATAGCAAAACGAAAAGAAGTAGTCGGCGCTAATCCCTGTAGACTACTACTTCCCGCTCTGACTATTCCCGCAAAGTAGGGTCAACAAGTTCCTGTAGGCGGCATTTCACTCAGCTATGTTCGCTAGCTTGGACCCTTTTCACTGGCGTAGTGCCACAAAAACATTTCTTTTAACAGTCGCCCACGCCGCAGAGGCGCCTCGCTCCCGGTCCAACGCAGATAACCTGACGAAATGCTTAGCACACTCGAACCTCTCTGTAAACCAATCACAGCTTACTGAACCTAATCGTATAATATTTCCGAGTTTTTTCTTAAGCTTTGAGAAAAGAAGTCCAAATCATCACAACTATTCCTCAAGTTTTATAAACCTGTATTACACACTGTAATACAAGCGATCAACTATGAGCGTTATCACTGTTAGAGTCCCCCGAAAAGTTAAGGAAAAGCTAAAAAAATACAATGTCAACGTAAGCGAAACAGTAAGAAAAGTTCTCAACGAATGCCTCAAAGAATTAGAGCGAAAAGACTTAGAAGAAAAACTAGAACAAGTGAAAGAACACATAGGCGACAAAATAAACCCTGAATTATTAGCCAAACTCGTGCGCGAGGACAGGGAAACGCATTGAAATTTCTCCTCGACGCATCTGCGCTCCTCCCACTGGTGACGCGAAGTGGAAAAAAGTTAATTGCTGAGGCTGCCCACGCAGAGCTGATCACTACTGACCTCGCAATTTACGAAGCTTGCAACGGTCTTTGGAAACTCGCCACACTATTAAAGACCCTAACTCTCAAAGACGCCCAAGACATCGCCACAGTACTCAACGAACTGACTGCCAAAAACTTAATCCAAACAATCAACTTCACTAGCATAAATCTAGCCCAAACACTCGACATAGCACAAAAAGCTCAGATCACATTCTACGACGCCTCATACATCTCAGCCGCCCAAAACACGAAAGCCACCCTGGTAACGGAAGACCAAAAACTACTCAAAGCAGCAAGCAAATCCGTGAAAACAATGTCTTTTACCCAACTTCAAAACGAACTTGCCAAAAACTCCTAACAAACCCACAGCAACCAGCAGAATCGCCACAAACTAATTCATTCCCAACACCAGCAGCACTAATAGCAGTAGCAGCCATAGTGATAACAGTCGCTATATTCGCCATGGCTTTGAAAAAGGCTACATAACCATCGAAACAGTTGAAGAAGAAAACCCTGAAGAATAAACTTCTAAAGAGAAAAAGCTCAAAGATAGCCCATATGAAGAAACCCTAGACTACTAACAATGTAAATCTTTCTTAACCTCTTTCTTTCATAGTTTAGGATTTGGCTTCCACCTCCTATGGGTTTGGTAGTATCCACTGTCATCTCATCCGTAGGCACAATATTCATTGCCAGACTGCTGGGCTCCGACTTATACGGCTTATACACGGTAGTTTTGACGGCTCCAAACCTCATCGAAAAGCTAATGACCACCCTCAGACTATAACCAAAAACAAGAAAATTGCGTATTTCATAACGGAAAACAGCTTCTTGTCCGGCGCGTTCAGGCTGAGTAACAGTAGTCGACGGCGCTATAAGGTTACTGACCACTTCAAAAAGCATTTTACGCTTAAAAAACCCGGGGTAGGGATACCTGAAAGTTAGGGTCACACAATTTTCTTTGAGGGCGTTTCCTTTTTTTCTTACCGCGTTTTGATCAAAGAAAATATGACAATATGAGATGTTGCCTTCTAACTTGTCCTGCGTTCTGATATCTAAAGTAAGTAGAAAAGCCTTTAGGACAAAAGAATTCTTTAGGCGTTGGCGATTTTTCGGTGGTAAAGTTTTGCTGCGATGCAGAGTCCCGATGCGACTGTTGCCAAATAGAAGGGCCATAAGAACTGTGTTGAAATAAGCACGCTTACGTTAACTCCTTGCGTTAAGCCTTTTGGTAGTGTACTGGTTGTTGAGCCTGATAGGGGAACGTTTAGGTTGAGGAGGGTTTGCATGATTAGGGTCATGGCGACTAGGAGAAGCACAAAGAATATGACGCTGAACAGTGGTGTTTTGTAGGAAAAGCCCAAAAGTTGTTTGGCGTAGGGTTTGGTTGGGACGAAGGAGTAAATTAGCATTATGACTCCTGCTATTGCGAGGCTAAGCGCGACTGCGATGTTTGCTGCTCCGATGAGGGGAATGTTAAATGTGGTGCCAAAGAGGATTAAGCCTGTGGTGAAGGGTGATAGGGTTGCGGTTAAAAAGTTGTCGCCTGCTGTGAGTTGCCACCATGGGTAGAACAGTGATATAGCGACTACGGCTATGGTTAATGCGCCTCCGGCCACTCCGAAATAGTTTATTTTTGTTGACATTTTTTCACCTACTTTAAGGGGACTGCGCCTACATGGATTCGGTTTGGCAGGTCAAAGTTGATGCCGGCGACGTCTACTTTCACGCCGTTTAAGTCAACGTTTATGGTTTCTGCTCCTGGGTGGGCTGTTGTGAAATGGTTTATTGCTTCTTGGTTCCATGCGACGGTTACGGGTATGAGTATGGTTTGGCCTGCTTGCATTTCGATTGGGCTGCTTAGGTCTGTTTGACCTAGTAGGAAGTCATCTTGGGTGCACAGGACGTTTGCGTTCATGGATTTGATTGATAGTTTAAAGTTTAGGGGGTTGGTGAAGTTGAAGGAGAATTTGGCGGTTCTGGAGATTGGGTCGTATGTTGAGTTTACTAATTGGGGCGCTTTTATCGCGGTTTGGTTAAAGATGGTTTGGTTTGCTGTTTTTCCGTTTACTAAGTTAATTAGTTCAGGTGGGAGAACCATCTCTGATAGGTTGTCTCGGTAAATAATTACCTCAGCAGCTATGGGTCCTATTATTGTGGCTATGGAGATGAATGTCAGAATTACGCGCACTTTGTCCATCTGCGTTTTCACTCTTTGTTTGGATAGTGATTTTTCGTGTGTTTAAGGTTTATGCAAATTGGGTATGCTTGTTTTTTGGGTTGGTGGTTTGCTGTTTTGTTTTTGGGCTTTTAGCTGATGCTGTTCATATTCGAGTAGTACGTTTTTGGAAAAAGAAAATTGTGCAATTTGCCTATTGGAAGTGTTGTTTGATTTCTTCCAGCGTTAAGGTGGCGACGTTGTTGTCTTTGAGGGCTTTTTCTGCTTTCTCAACTTCTTTGGGTCTTAAAACCAGCGCGAATTTGCCGTCAAAATGCACCGCAGACGAATAAGCATATTCTATGTTTATCGAGTTTTCTCCGAGGATTTTTGTTATTCTTGAAATAGGGTTTTTTTCTGTTATTAGTATGGCTGTGACTTCGGTGTTTTTCTTCGATTTTGCGAGGTTGAATTCTGCGTCTTCTAGTATCTTCTGGGCTTTTTCTGGGTTGTCTGTGACCATTCTGATCAAGCCGAATTCACCTGCATCGGCGATTGATAACGCGTATATTTTGATCTGGTTCCTGTCCAGATGCGTCATCACTTCGGAGAGTGATCCTGGTCTATTGTCTAAGAAAACGCTTACTTGCTGTATTGGCACTTGGGACACCAATTTCAATTAGACTTAAACAATATTTATATTTTCACACTAAACCCTGAGCTGGATTCCTCAGATTCAATCTTTTAAGGGATAACTGGGTGTTTTGAAGTTTGGTGGGTTGGTCAAGCTCTGTTTTGATGAAATAGAAAGGCAAGATGCGTTGCTCTCTAGTGCTCGGAAAAGACTATCCCCCTCTATTTATAGATTCAACTAGCGTGTAGAACTGGGCGTTGACTAAAGCGGGCTTAGCGGACTAGCTGCTCTTCGGAGACCTACCCCCCTCTTTATATAGATTCTACTTTCAAGTAGACCCAAAGTTACAACGAGTAAACCCTATTTGCTCTCGGATTCTCCCCGTTCTGTCTCAAAATTGCAAGCGTAATGGATTTTCATTCTCTCTCCTAAAATCTTTCCGTCCGCCAAAGCCCCAGCAAACCCTTTAATCTTTTTTCAGGTCTCCGCAACCAAAGGAGTTTGTACCTTGGCTTTATGAGTTGTTTTCGGTGGCGCCAAGAAAATGGGGCGTTTCTTGTTTTGGTCGATTCGGCTGTGCAGTTCGCAAGCAACTTGGCAAGACGGACTTGCGGGGCTGGGAATAAACCAGTCAGGTGCCCGCTTCTGATGGTTTGTTGTTTCCAGAGGTGATTGAGGCAAAGTTACAAAGATTTTATATAGTGATTGCGAACATACACGTTTTCCAGTTAAAATTTTTAAGGAAGAAAAAAACAATGCAAAACCAAACGAAACATAATCATACCAACAAATTTCAAAAGAAACAAACGTTAACTGCAATCGCTTTGATTCTGATGTTAACTATGACTGCACTAATGACAAGCATACCGCACGCTAACGCTGTTGCACTAAACGAAATAGATACTTTTGCCTACTTGATCGTTACACCAAACCCTGTGGGCGTTAATCAGCAAATAATTGTTACCTTCGGAGTAGACAAGACCAGCCCGATAGCCTTGATTGGCTCGGGTAACTTTGAAGGCCTTACAGTGAAAATCACCAAACCTGATGGAACAACCGAAACAAAAGGACCCTACACATCATATTCAATGGGAAACATATACTTCATGTACACGCCCAATCAAGTCGGCGCCTACACTTTCGAGGGCAGCTTTCCAGGGCAATGGATAAACGGTTCGTACCGAACAATTAGTGAACGTGGCAGTTGGTCAAACAGTTCGTCCGGTCCACTCACACAGGCAGCATGGTGGTACAAAACCAGCAGTGAGAAAACAACACTTACCGTACAGCAAGAGCCAATACCGTCTTTCCAAGATATTCCTCTTCCAACAGATTACTGGACGCGCCCACTAAACGCTGAAATCAAAGGCTGGTGGCAAATAGCAGCCAACTGGCTGATGCCGACTTACGATAACCCCTCGGCTTGGCGTTTTTCCGCTGTTGCTTTTGCGCCATACACCTCAGCGCCTAACAGTCCACACATATTATGGAAACAACCCATAACGTTCGGAGGCGCAGTTGGAGGGTCATATGGTGATGTCTCCTATCGTACAGGACTATCGTATGAGCCATTTTATTCGTATTCAATAGTCATTAACGGAAGAATCATCTATGATGATCATGGTCCAACTACAACCAACGTCTACGGTGCTCGCTGCATAGACCTCTACACTGGCGAAGAGATATTCTATCTGAAGGATGTCAACATAGCCTTTGCTCAAGTTTTGGCCATTGATAACCCGAACGAGCATGGCGCCATGGCATATTTATGGGAGACTACGGGCTCGGCTACTAATGGTACGTGGCGAATGTATGACGCATTCAGTGCAAGACAAATACTGACAATCACAAACATAACTGGATCTTCAGGTAACACTAGATTCGGTCCACGCGGTGAACTTCTATCCTACACCCTTAGCGGAACAGGTGTTAATCGACGGCTGATCATGTGGAACTCAACCCGCGCTATCCTCTTTGGGGACCCCGCTAATCTAAACCAAGTTTTGCAGGGTTCACAAGACAACTATTGGAGCCCCGGCTACCTATCTGTAGTAGATGGCAGCAAAGGAATAGAATGGAACGTATCAATACCAGCAACGCCAGATAATCGCATCATAGGCATCAACGTCAAGGAAGGATACATACTTACAGCGTACAATGACCAAACGGCATTTCCGTTCATGTTTGAACAAGGAGCTTATCCCGCAACACTTACGAAAGATTCATCAGGAAACTACCCAACCTCAATTCAACCTCTATGGATCCAAAACCGATCGTCTTATACTATGCGCGAAGCATTTACCAACATCAACGACGGAGTCTACGCCTTCTGGGATGAAGGCAAGAAGCAATACCATGGCTACAGCATTAAAACAGGGCAAGAACTGTGGACAACTGACCCCGTACCGATGGGTTGGGGAGTTTTCACCGCAGGATCGATGATAGCCTACGGCAAACTCTACAGCGGATTCTTCGACGGCCATCTTCGCGCCTATGACGTTACAAACGGAAAACTCGTATGGGATTACTACATGGGAGACATTCCCTATCTGGAAAATGCTTACGGTACTTTGCCTGCATACGGTTTCACCATCGCCGACCATAAACTATTTGTAACCAACGATGAACACTCACCCGACTCAATTCTGTGGAGAGGCGGCAGACTGTGGACACTCGACGCTGAAACAGGCGAACTCCTATGGAGCATATCTGGACGACATCGCCAGGCTACTGTCTCAGATGGCATTCTTACAGCATACAATCTCTATGACAACCAGCTTTACACCTTTGGCAAAGGACCAAGCAAAACAACCGTAACAGCTCCTGACACAAATGTGCCTCTTGGGACAGGAATAACGATAAAGGGATCAGTCACTGACCAGACACCAGCATCCAAGGATACTCCTGCAATATCTGATGAGAGTATGGCAGCTTGGATGGAATACCTTCACATGCAAAAGCCAAAGCCCGCAAACGCAACTGGTGTGACCGTGAAGTTGACTGCTTACGATCCCAACGGAAACTCACAAGCAATCGGATCGACAACTACTGACACAAACGGAAAATTCGCTCTCGCTT
>Ga0315284_10001108_pt1 | contig 37954 bp, 30 predicted proteins | sample YL17G09_16_MG_FD_203696 | JGI IMG/M metagenome (GOLD analysis project Ga0315284, IMG submission 203696) | Sediment microbial communities from Yellowstone Lake, YNP, Wyoming, USA - YL17G09_16 | ecosystem: Environmental > Aquatic > Freshwater > Lake > Sediment | place: USA: Wyoming | collected...
CACGCACGGGGTCTGCGCCGGAACCATTCACCCCTTGGAAAATCACCTTGAAAAAAAGCCCTCAGTTTGAGAGGCCGCATTCAACCTTGACAAAGTTCATAGGGCATGTAGAATAACAATACCGGAACCCGTCCCGGGAGTGGCGGGGCCATATCCCTTCTCCGGGCAGGGGCGAATCCCGCTCCTTCGGTCCTGCCTAAAGGCCGCCCGGCCAAATTTAACTTGATTTGTGACCGTTGGGTTTTTCCCGTCTGTGGTGGCGGGCCTCGCCGGTCAAACGGATTGGTTATTCCGGGGTATCAGCGGGGCCGGCAAGATGCCGCCGGCAGGCGCTGTGGTTCCGTTCCGTACAGGTAACCGGAATCTGTTCATTCAGCAGGGCCTGGCAACAAGGCAAATCTGCCGCATTGTATGCCGCGCGGAAGCCGGGCTGGTCCGCTTGACAAAGGAGAAGCCCATGAAGAGAGCAACATGGACCGTGGCAATGGCCTTGGTGGTGGGGCTGTGCGTCCTGACCCCGGCGGCGGCGTATGACGTTTACAAGACCCTGCCCAACGGTCAGCCGATCCCGGACGTGGACAAGAAGCCTGTCCCGCCTCCGGACAACACCTGCTGGCAGGCCGCGGCGTCCAACTTGCTGGCGGCAGGGGGTTGGGGCCTGGCGGGCCAGACCGCCCAGCAGAACGGCGACGCCATCTTCGGCCAATTGACCGCCCATTTCGGAACGGCACAACCGGGTTGCGCCTACAGGGCCGTCAACTGGTGGCTGCTGAACTACGGCTACAACCCCGACGCCCCGGACGCCAACTACTACAGCCCCACCAAGACCTACAACGACGTTACCTATAAATACAATTCCTCGGGCCTGTCGGCGACGGACTATGACTGGTTGCTGAGCGAACTGGTCCGCTGCCAGTACGTCACGGTGGCCTTCGACAAGGGCACCGACGTGGGGCACGAGATGGCGCTGGTGGGGGGCAACTACAGCCCCTGGCACATGCCGCCCGGAGGGATGCCGCAGGTGTCGGTCTGGCACGACAGCGACCAGGACACCGGCGGCACCGATGACGACCCGCACGGCAACACCTGGCCGGGCGCAGGGCCTAACTCCGTCTGGCTGCTGAACTACCAGGACGACGGAAACCCCAACAACGATTGGCTGGCCAACGCATACACCACCTTGTGCCCGGGCCTCCAGAAGCCCCGGGAGTGCATCGAAAACTACGACGTGGCGTACTTCAAGGACATGGACCCCAACGTGCCCGTCCCCGTCTGGTTCAACCGCTTCCGTGAGGCCGGGAAAAAGAAGAACCAGTTCAACGACCCGTCGTGGTACAACGATACAACCCTTCACATCGACAACGAGACCGTCGCCAACAAGATCAAGCAGGTCTGGCTCTTGGTGGACTACTTTGACCGCGACAACACGGCGATCCCGAATGTTCGTCTGAAGACCAACCTGGACCCCAACGGCGTGCTCCCGACGCGGGCGGAAGGCTCCCCTGACGCCGGCCAGGTCCGATTCGTGTGGCAATTGGGCTACCAGCCGGATTGGGAGGAGTTGGTGTTCCCCAATGCCAACTACTACAACCTTTCCGGCGACGTGAAGGACTTCAACGTCGCCACGCTCTGCGCTCATCTGGGCGATGCGAGCCTGGATGACAGCGTCGGTTTGCTCGACCTGGGCATTCTGGCGGCCAACTGGAACATGAACAACCGCACGTGGGCGACGGCGGACTTCAATGCCGACGGCGTGTGCGCCCTGATCGACCTGGGCGTTCTGGCGGCCAACTGGAACTGGAGCGCCGGCGGCGGGGCGCCGATACCCGAACCCACGACGCTGACCTTGCTGGCGATCGGCGGGTTGGCGTTGGCTCGGCGCGGGCGTCGGTGAACTTGGCGTGAACTTGCACGGGCGGGTTGGGCGGCAGGCCCGCCCGTGTTGTTGCGCGCCAGCCGTGGACAGTCCAATCCGGAGGAGTCGCCGGCGGTCTATTCTTCCCCTATTTCCAGCACGGCCAGGAATGCCTTCTGTGGGATTTCGACATTACCCACCATCTTCATTCGTTTCTTTCCGGCCTTCTGTTTCTCCAACAGCTTGCGTTTCCGCGTGATGTCGCCGCCGTAGCACTTGGCGGTGACGTTCTTTCCGACGGCCTTGATCGTCTCGCGGGCGATGACGCGCGACCCGATGGCCGCCTGGAGGGGAATCTCGAAGAGGTGTCGGGCGATCTCCTTGCGGAGTCGATGGATGAGCCGCCGGCCGCGTGCATCGGCCTTGCTTCGGTGGACGATGATCGCCAGGGCGTCCACCACCTGGTTGTTCACCAGGATGTCCAGTTTCACCAGGTCGTCGGCGCGGAAACAGGTGATCTCGTAGTCCATCGTTCCGTAGCCGCGCGTGGCGCTCTTGAGCTTGTCGTAGAAGTCGTAGATGATCTCGGCCAGGGGGAATTCGTAGGTCAGGATCACGCGTTCGGCCGAAAGGTAGTCGGTCTTCTGGTAGGTCCCGCGGCGTTCCTCGGCCAGCTTCATCACCGCCCCGATGCTCTCGGAGGGCACGATCAGTTCCACCCGCACGATGGGTTCGCGGATTTCATCGATGTAGTTGGGCTGGGGCAACTCTCCGGCGGAGTCCACTTCGATGACCTTTCCGTCGGTCTTGAGCACTTGGTAGGGCACCGTCGGGGCCGTCTGGACCACCTCCACGCCGTGTTCCCGCTCCAGTCGCTCCTGCACGATCTCCATGTGCAGCATGCCCAGGAAACCGCAGCGGAAGCCGAAGCCCAGCGCCTCGGAATTGATCGGCTGGAAGGTCAGGGCGGCGTCGTTGAGTTGGAGTTTCTCCAGCGCGTCGCGAAACTGGGGGAACTGGGTGGTGGGGCCTGGGTAGAAGTCACAGAAGACCATCTGCTGGGGCGGGCGGTATCCCGCCAGCGCCTGGGGGGCGGGGTTGGCGGCCTGGGTGATCGTGTCGCCCACGTGCACCGCCGAGACGGAGCGGATATTGGCCACCACGTAGCCGACCTCCCCGGCCGATAAGCTTTCCACGGCAGTGGCGGAAGGGCGAAACTTGCCGAGTTCGTTGACCTGGTAGACCCCTCCGGCGCCCATCATGCGGACCTTGTCGCCCACGCGCAGACGCCCGCTGAAGACTCGCACGTAGACGATCACGCCGCGGTAGTCGTCGTAGGTGCTGTCGAAGATCAGCGCGGTGGTGGGGGCGTCCTCGTCCCCCGTCGGGGCCGGCAGGCGCTCCACAATGGCGGCCATCATCTCATCCACCCCATCGCCGGTCTTGGCGGAGACGAAGACGCAGTCCTCCGCGGGCGTGGCCAGCAGGCGCTCGATCTCCATCGCCACGTCCTCGGGCCGGGCGGCCGGCAGGTCGATCTTGTTGACCACCGGGACGATCGTCAGGTTGTTCCGCGTGGCCAGGTGCGCGTTGGCGACGGTCTGCGCCTCGACGCCCTGGGAGGCGTCCACCACCAGCAGCGCACCTTCGCAGGCGGTCAGGGCGCGGCTGACCTCGTAGTGGAAGTCCACGTGCCCCGGCGTGTCGATGAGGTTGAGCATGTAGGTCCGGCCCTTGTGCTCGAAGTCGATCGTCACGGCCGAGGCCTTGATGGTGATGCCCCGCTCGCGTTCCAGGTCCATGTCGTCGAGGATCTGGTCGCGGAATTCCCGCTGCGTGATGGCCCCGGAGCGCAGGAGCATCTGATCGGCCAGGGAGCTTTTCCCGTGGTCAATGTGGGCGATGATGCTGAAGTTGCGAATATACTGCCTGTCCATCGATCGTATTCTAACCGACGTGGCCTTGGGAACAAGCCCCAGTGGCGGCGCCCCAAGACCGTCGGCGTGTGTCGGGAAGGTGGGAAATCGGTATCGTTCGCGACCGCCGCACCCATTCGGTGTCCATTCCCGGTGGCTCAAAGCCCCGCCGCGGCGGGCGGGTCCAGGAAGAGGTTCACGTCGCCGTGCCGCTGGAGGATCGAGCAAGGCGCCAGCGGCGTGACCGGTCCCTTGACGGCGGCGGCGACCGCCTTGGCCTTGCGCGCGTCGGGGACGGCGCAGACGATCTTCTCGGCGGCCAGTATCTGGGCGATCGACATGGAGATCGCCTGGCGGGGCACGGTATCGAGGGTGGGGAACCAGCCTTCGCCGAGCTGCTGGCGGCGGCAGGCCTCGTCCAGGTCGGCGACGAAGAAGGCGTCTTTACGGTTGAAGTCCGCCGGCGGGTCGTTGAAGGCCAGGTGGCCGTTCTCGCCGATGCCAATGAAGGCGACGTCGACGTGTCGATCGGCGATCAACTCGCCCAGGCGGCGGCACTCGGCCTGGGGGTCGGTCTGGCCGTCGATGAAATGAAAGGCCCGCAACGGAAGGGGGAGCCTGCTGACGAACCGCTGCCAAAGATACAACCGGAACGAGGCGGGATGCGTGATCGCCAAGCCGATGTATTCATCCAAATGGAAACCGGTCACGCAATGCCAGGGAATGTCCTTTTCCCCCGCCAGCGCCTCGAGCATCTCAAACTGGGACATCCCGGTGGCCACGATGATGTCGGCCTGGCCTCGACGGGCGATCGCCTGGCGGATGGCGTCGGCGCCGCACCGCGCCGCGGCCTGGCCTAGTTGCTGCTTGGTTTCCTTGATGACGATGTTCATAAATGCTCCCTCGGCGATACCGCACCTGCGGTCCACGCCTGCCTGGCGCCAGCGGCCCTGATTCATCCCAATGGATTCGACGCTTTGCGTTACCACGTCCGGATGATATTTTCAATGGCCCGCCGCGGAGGCTGGGAATACGATGTGCCAGCAGGTACTGGCCGCCTGACCGGGCGGCACGGAGAGGAACAAGGTATGGCCGCGGAATTAAAAGTCGGTTTAATCGGGCTGGACAACTCGCACTGCGTGGCCTTTTCGCAATTACTCAACAAGGCCGACAACCCGCATCATGTTGCCGGGGCCAGGGCGTGTTTCGGCTATCCAGGCGTGTCCAGCGACTTCAAGCTGAGCTACTCCCGCGTGGAGGGCTTCACCAAGACGCTGCGGGAGGAACTGGGCGTCGAGATGCTCTCCAGCCCGGAGGAAGTGGCGCGGCGGAGCGACCTGGTGATCATAACCGCCGTGGACGGCAGGCAGCACCGCGGGCTGTACGAGCGGATCGCCCCCTTCGCTCGTCCCACGTTCATCGACAAACCCTTTGCCACCAGCCTCGCCGATGCCCAGGCGATTCTCCAGGCAGCCGAGCGGGCCGGCGCGGTGGTGATGAGCTGCTCGGCGCTTCGCTACGCCGATGAATTCCAGGCATTGTTGAAGGGTGACGCTGCCTGGGGCCAGATCATCGCCTGCGACGCCTTTGGACCCACGCCCCAGGAACCGGCCCTGCCGGGGTTGTTCTGGTACGGCGTGCACGCCGTCGAGATGATCGTGGCGGCGATGGGGCCTGGCTGCCGGAAGGTCCGCTCGTTGGCCGACGACGGTTTCGATCTGGTCTCCATGCAGTGGGACGAGCGGCGATCGGCGTGTCTCCGCGGCCTGCGCGACGCGCACGGGCAGTTCGGCGTGGTGGTCCACCGGCAAAAGGGCGCGCGGTTCCTGGACATGACCAACCTGGCCAGGCCCTACTACGCCGGGCTGCTGGAGGCCATCCTCCGCAGCCTGCCGCAAGGGCGATCCGACGTGCCCCCAGAACAGATGCTGGAGGCGGTGGCGATCATGGAGGCCGCCAACGCCAGCCGCCGCGACGGTGCGGAAGTCTGCCTCCCGGCCCGCGGATAGCGAGGCCTGCGAAAGGAAGCCACAATAATGATCATCGACATCCATCAGCACGTCTTCTGGCACAAGAAGAACGACGCCGACCTCATCGCCGACATGGACGCCCACGGCATCGACTTCGCCTGGGTGCTCACCTGGGAGATTCCCCCCGGCGAGGCGACGGCGGGCTTGGGCGTCTTCAACCCCGCGACGGTCCACCCCCGCGGCCACAGCCCGGGCATGACGCTGGCGGAACTGCTGACTATGCGGGATCGCTACCCCGACCGGGTGGTGGTGGGCTATTGCCCCGATCCCACCCTGCCGGAGGCGTCCGAGATGTTCGAGGCCGCCTACCACATGCACGGCGCGAGGGTGTGCGGGGAGTGGAAATTCCGCGTGTTGATCGACGACCCGCGATGCCTCAACCTCTTCCGCCGTGCGGGCAAGCTGGGCTGCCCCGTGATCTTTCATATCGACATTCCCTACCCCCCCGACGGAAAAGGCGGAAGGACCTACTCGCCACACTGGTACGGCGGGACGATCGAAAACGTTCAGCGGGTGCTGGAGGCCTGTCCTGATACGGTCTTCCTGGGACACGCGCCGGGCTTCTGGCGGGAGATCAGCGGCGATGCCGACGGCGATCCCAAGGCCTATCCCAGCGGCAAGGTCGCTCCCGGCGGCAGGCTGATTGCGGCGATGGAGAAGTACCCAAACCTGTACGCCGACCTCTCGGCCGGCTCGGGGCGATTTGCCCTTCAGCGCGACCCGGCCCACGCCCGGAAGTTTCTCACGCGGTTCGCCGACAAGTTGCTGTTCGGGCGGGACTACTACGGCACGGAACTGCACGATTTCCTTCGGACGCTGAAACTGCCCAAGACGGTCCGCGACAAAATATACTATAAAAACGCCCTCCGACTGGTCAGCATGCCTGGCCGCAAGAAGAAATGAGCAGGGCCCGCCCGTCGGGGCCGTGGGAGCATGGCATGGAGAAGCTGAAAGTCGGTTTCGTCGGCGTCGGGTGGATGGGACAGACGTTACTGAAGCGACTGGCGGAGCGGCGGGACGTGGAGGTGCTGGCCGTCTTCGAACCCAACGCCCAGCAGGGACGCGAGGTGCTGGGGCAACTGGGCCTGCCCGCCAATCTCCTGGTGGACGACTTCGCCAGGCTGACGGACAACCCCGCCGTCGATTCCGTCTGGGTGGTCAGCCCCAATGGGTTCCACGGCGCACAGGCGATCCAGGCCCTGCTCGCTGGAAAACACGTCTTTTGCGAGAAGCCCGCCGCGACGGAATTCGCCGACTACCTGGAGCAGATCGCCCTGGAGAAGGCCAACCCCCGCCTGATCACGATGGTCGATTACATCCTGTATTTCGACACGATGGAGACGCTGCTGCGGCGGATGGCGGCCGAGGGGCAATTCGGCAAGATCACGCAGATCCAGGTCAACTATCGCCACCCCATCAATATCGCCGGGTCGAAGGCCTGGAAACTGGATCGTCGGATCATGGGCGACGCCATCGGCATGGGCGTGGTGCACGGGCTTTCGGCGATGGTCTATATCATGGCCGCCCAGGCCAAACCGGTGGAGGTCTACGCCATCAACATGCCCGCACAGGTGCGAGCCTTCGAGGCCGAACCGATCTGGAACATCCTGCTGCGTTTCGACAACGGAGCGACGGGCTTCTGCTTCGGCAACATCGACAGCGGAAACGGCTACGACGCCGCCCACAATCTTTACGGCACGGAAGGGGCGTTCATGTTCGATTCCTTCGCCGATCGGCCGGCCAAGGTCCGCTACTGGTCGAATCGGTCCACCAACGGTCAATGGGTCTGGCCGCTGGACGCCCAACGCTGCGCCGAAGCGGGATTCGCCTCGCTGGCCTGGCCTGCCGACGCCACCACGCCCGACAGCGGCGACGTCATGCAACACCAGACCGCCGCCACGGTGGACCACTTCGTCCAATGCGCCGGGACGGGCGTCAAGTCGCCGCTGAGCTTCGTCAATTCCGCGCCCATCGCCGAGATCGGCTGGGCCGCACAGATGTCCGCGGCGCTGCATCGGCCGGTGGCGATTCCGCTGGATGAGGCCCAGGCCTGCGCCTTCTTCGCCGGCAGAGAGAGACACGGAACATGATCCGCCCCGGACTGGTCTCGGTGACCTTCCGCAAGCTGACTCCGCGGCACATCGTCCGCCTGGCCGAGGAAGCGAGGCTGGAAGGCATCGAGTGGGGCGGGGACATACACGTTCCGCATGGCGACATCGCCCTCGCCAAAGAAGTCGCCCGCCTGACGCGGGAGGCCGGACTGGCCGTCGCCTCCTACGGCAGCTACTATCGCGTCGGGGCCGATCCGCCGGAGCATTTTGTCCCCGTGCTCGATACCGCAGAGGCGATGGGGGCAACGATGATACGCCTCTGGGCGGGAAACATCCCCTCGGACCAAGCCGACGCAGGCTGCCGCCAGCGGGTGGTCGAGGACGCCATCCGCGTCGCCGGCCTGGCCGCAGGGAGGAACGTCGCCCTGGCCTTTGAGTTTCACGACGGCACGCTCAACGATCGGACGGATACGTCGCGGCAACTGTTGGAGGCCATCGGAAAGCCCAACTTCGGCACCTACTGGCAGCCGCCGGTGGACATGGGGCTGGACGACTGCCTGGTGAGTCTGCGGACAGCGCTGGGCCGGCTGGCCAATCTGCACGTCTATCACTGGCGGGGGTACAATCGCCTGCCGTTGGAGCAGGGGCAGGACCGCTGGCGGCGGTACATGGAACTGGTATCGCTGACGGGACGCGACCACTGGGCCTTGCTGGAATTCGTCGCCAAAGACGACCCCGACAACCTGCTCGCCGACGCAGCCGCGTTGCGCCGGTGGTTGGGGGAGTTGTCGTAGAATTTGTAGGGCGAGCAACTATTGTTGCTCGCGCAATTCGAAAGGACGTTATTATTGCGCGTGCAACGAGTTGCACGCCCTACCGGATGCACAGGGAGAAACACCATGAACGTGATGGAAGCCATCGTCAACCGGCGAAGCGTGCGGAAATACTCCAACAAGCCCATCCCCACGGAGGTCATGGCCCGGATGCGACAGGCGTTGCGCTACGCGCCGTCGGCGTGCAACAACCAGCCGTGGCATTTCATCCTGGTGGAGGATGCCAGGCTCCGCCAGGACGTCGCCGCCGCGGCCAACGGCCAGCAGTGGATGGCCGAGGCGCCGGTGATCGTCGTGGCCTGCGGATTGGCCCAGCAGGCTTATAAGCGCATGGGCGGATACGGCAACAGCGTGGACGTCGACGTGGCCATCGCGATGGACCACCTGACGCTCTCGGCCGTCGCCGAGGGCCTGGGCACCTGCTGGATCGGGGCCTTCGGGGAGGAACGGGTCAAGGCGTTGCTGGGCGTGCCCGCTGCCGTCAAGATCGTCGCCATGACTCCGCTGGGCTATCCCGCCTCGTCGGGGCTGATCCGCGTGGTCGAAGACAACCGCCGCAAGAGCGAGGCGGAAATCTTCAGCGTGGACCGTTTCTCCGCCGCTCGATGAGCTGGCAGTCCAAAGCTAGCCGAAAACACCGCGAACGACGCGAACTTCTTTCTGTGTTCCCTGTTCCGTGTTCCCGGTTCCGTTCTTTTTTTGTTCGTCTTGTTCGCGCGGGCTTCGACCGTGAGCGGTTCGGCTGAGCTCACCGTCGAAGCCTCAGCCGAACGGTTCGCGGCTAAAAGAGACGTTGAAAAGAGGATTCCGCGGGGCGGTAGCCCCGCCCTTCGCCTACGCCGCCCTACGCCGACCGAGAGGATTTTACGCCTTCCAGGTCAGGATGTTCATGTCGCCGCCTTCGCACTGGACCGCCAGCGTGTCGCCGTCGATTTTGCTCGACCGGCCGTCCTTTCCGACGCGCGACATCTCCGTCTTGGCGTCCCAGGTGACCTTCAGGTCGGCGATCATCTCGTAGTTGCGGTTGACGATGACCAGGAAACGCTTCCTGCCCTTGCTCAGCAGCGACACCACCGCGCCCTGGTTGGTCATCTCCACCGACTTTATCGGCTCGGCCGGTGTGTAAGGCCGCGTGCCTTGAGGGATGTTCTTGCCCGTATGTCCGACCGATTGCACCTGGGAACCCAGGAAGACCCATTCCAGGTTATGAACTTCCCGGTTGACCTGCTTGACCTGGCCGTAAACCCACGAGGGCTTACCGTCGGGTCCCAGCGGGGCCGGGGCGGTCCATTCCGGCGCGCCTTTGCTTTCCAGGGTGATGTAAGTGAAGTACTGAAGCGCCTGCGCGCCGTAGGCGAGGTTGCAGAATTGCTGGAACCGCAAGTGGCACAGCGCCGGCGGCGGATAGGACCAGTGCGCCGTGCAAAGCGCAAAGGCCCAGAACGGGCGCCCCGCGGCCTTGGACAGCCGCGCGACGATCTCGAGGTTCTCGAAGTAGTCCTTGTGGAAGCCCCTGGTGGTGATGGAGTAGTGGTCGAAGCTGACGAAAGGCAGCGGGATCTTCTGGATGAACTGCGCGACATAATCCTCGTAGCTGGCGGCCATGAGCTGCGTGTCCGCCGCGGCATAGGTGGGGAAGAGGTTGATGTAGCAGGGGTGGACCGGATCGACGGCCTGGATGGCGCGGACGATCTCGGCCAGCTTGTCAAACTCGTTGGCGCCGGGTTCGTCGCGGACGTAGTATCCACCGTTGGCGGGGTGGTCCTTGAACTTTGCGGCCATCACCGCGGGGTCGGAGTCCAACTCCGGCGTGCGGACAAAGACCTTCATTTTGGCGGCGTGGGCGAGGTCCATCGCCGTGGCCATCTCCGCATCATTGGACCATCCTGACAGATTGTGGGTAAAACCCGCCTTGGCCATGCGGCGGTACTGTTCCACCGTCGAGTACTTGGCGCTCAGTCCGCACCATCCGACGATGGGCATCTTCGACTTGCTCATGGTTGTCTCCAAATTTTCACGGTTCCTGAACCAGGGTCTCGAAAGTTTTTACTGTCTACCAGTTTTCTGTCCGTGCGCCTAGTGAGTTGTGATTCGTGGGCAACGGCCTGGGCGCGGTCCGGTCTTACTTGGCGGGCACGGCTGTATCGCTGATGGGCGTGAATTAGACCCATCCGTTCCGGACGGCCTTGAGGACCTTGGTGGCGGTGTCGGAGTGTTTCCACTTCAGGAACCGCCACCAGCCGGACATGTCGGCGGGGGGGCGGAGGCTGCGGAGTATCTCCTGGTCATCCTGCCCGCGGAGGCAAAGCGACTTGGCCTCGTCGATCAGCCCGTGGAGGTAGTCCATCCAGCGGCGGAGTTCCGCGGGGGTACACAGCGGCCCATGGCCGGGGACGACGGTCTTGGCGCCCAGGCCGATCATTCGGCGGTAGGTGTCTTCCAGCACGCGCAGCGTCTCGCCGCGAAGGTTGGCCACCAGGGGGATCAGCCCCCAGCCGAAGATGTCCCCGACGAACAGCACCCCATCCGGTTCGACCAGGATGATGCAATCTTCCTCGGTATGGCATCCGGGGGCGGGCATCATGTGGACATTGCGCAGCGGTCCCCGGAACCACCGGCCTTGCGGGGGCAGGGAGGAGACATCTTGGTTGACGATCTGGGCGGAGAATCTCCGGGCGAAGGCGTCGTTGAGCGCCACGTGGTCGTAGTGGGTGTGGGTGTTGAGGACGTAACGGACGGTTTTGGCGGGGCAGGTGGACTCGATGGCCGCCAGGATTTCCCCCTCCAACTCCGCCTGCTCCAGGGCATCGACGACCAGCAGGCCGTCACCCAGGTCCATCCAGGCGATGTTGTCGATGGCCTGGCGGAGGTGGAATCCGTCCCCCAGGCGGATCAGCTTGGGAGACTCGGCCTCTTGGTCCGACATGCTTATCCTTTCTGTTGGGGCTGTTGAGGCCACCACAGCGCCGCCCACAGCAGCGGACCGCCGTCGGAGCAGGTCAAGGTATGGTAAACGTTGGAGGGAATCTCCACTACGTCGCCGGGTTCGACGTCGGCCGACTCGTCGCCAACGGTCATCCTGCCGCGGCCTTTCATCACCACGTATATCTCCACAGCCGGGTGGGCGTGGCCTTCCATGGAGGCGTGGTTTTCCAGGTACCCGTAGGCGCTCTTGAACGGGGCGGCCAAGCCCGCGGGAAGGAAATCCGAAGCCAGGACCGTGCCTTTGTGGGCCTTGAAGGCCTTGTCCTTGACGAATCGTCGAATGTTCATGCCGGGTCTCCGCTTTGTGACACTATAGGAACAACGCCTCGCCAAAACAGGCTTCCGGCGACTTTCCTTGGCGAATTGTAGTGAAGAATGCTGCCTTTCGTCCAGCGTGTGCGCAACGAGCGATTCACGAAACGGTTCACGCCAAGGCGATGGCTTGGCCGGATTGGGCGGAATCGTAGGAGGCGAAGACGAGTTCCACGGTCTTGAGGTTGTCACGGGCGTCCGTCTCGGCCGCTGCGCCACCGGTCAGGGCGGCCAGCAGGTTGCGGTTGCAGTCCAGGATGCTGGCGTGGACCACGTCGTAGGCCGGGTCGGCCCAGGCGTATCGCGGCGGCGGGAAACGGCGGCTGAGCGTGCCCGAGGCGTCGGTGACGCGGATCCAGTAGTCCGGTCCCAGCTCGATGGAACCCCGCGCGCACTCCGCCAGCACGTAGGTTTCGGGGAACCGTTCGTGTTCCAGCCGGCTGGCGTAGCTCATCTCGCAGGTGACCGTCGCGCCGCCCTCGGTGCCCAGCACGACGGTGGCGACGTCTTCTCCCGCGATGGTGGGGTTGATCCGCTGCGTGCGACAATACAGGCTGCGCGCGTCGCCGAAGAGGAACCGCGCGGTGTCCAGGATGTGGCTGCCGATATCGGTGAGGATGAACCGCTCCAGTTTTCGCAGGAACGGCTGGTTGTCGAAGACGGGAAAACTGCACGAGAAGGTGATCCTGGCGCGGAAGGGGGGACCGAGATCGGAGGAGTCCATCAACCGCTTGAACTGGCGGATGGGGTGCTGCCATCGCCAGTTCTCATGGATCAGGAAGGGCACGGCGGCCTGGCGGCAGGCCTCCACCATGCGGCGCGCGGCGGCGAGGTCGGGGGCCATGGGCTTCTGGCAGATCACCGCCAGGCGGTGGTCGGCAGCCAGCTTGACGAACCGCTCGTGGGTGTCCACGTCGGTGATGATGTCCACGAAGTCTGGTTTGGTTTCGCGGAGCATGGCCTCGGCGTCGTCGTAGACAGCCGGGATTCCAAATCGGTCGGCGACGGCCTGGGCCTTGGAGCGGGTGCGGTTGTAGGCGGCTACCAGGTCCACGCCGCCCAATTGTCGCCAGGCGGCGAGCTGAAACTGCGACCAGAAACCGCATCCCAACACGGCGGCGCGGAGGTTCGGCATGGGTCGATTCCCTTTCTCAGTTGGGTATCAGGGTGCGCAGATAGGTCACGCTCTGCACGGCCCAGTCGTGTTCCTTGGCGATGGTCGCCTCCAGCGTGTCTTCAGGGGGGATCCACAGCTCCAGGATGGCGTTGACGTCTCGCCCTGCGGCCTTGAGGCGTTCCAGCAGCCAGGGGACGTCCAACTGCCCCCGCCCCGCGGGCGTGCCCTCCAGCGTGAAACCCAGCTTGTTCGCGGAGCGGAAGATGCGGAAGTCCTTGACGTGCAGGCTGACGGTGTATCGCGCCAGGCAGTCCACGACGGCGGCGGGGCCTTCCAGCGAGCCGAAGGAGTTGACCGTGTCCAAACACAATCCCACCAGCGGGCTGTTGATCTCATCGAAGATTGCCCCAAAGGTCGAACTGGTGAAGCGGTCGTGGTTTTCGATGGCCAGGATCACCCCCGCGCGCTTCAGTTCCGGCAGGAACCGGCGGATGGTTTCGACGATCTGATCGGGCGCGGGTCGATACTCGCCGCGATCGGCCACCATCCGCAGGATCGGCGAACCCAGCCGCACCGCCAGGGACAGATATCGCTCCAGCCGTTCCGGCAGCAGGCCGTTGCCGCCCACTTCGATGGCGATTCCCGCGTCCTTTGCCTGACGGGCCAAACGGTCCAGGTCGGTATCGGAAAGCTCATCCAGGGGCAGGTTGTCGCAGATCTGCGCCAGGCCCACGCCCAGGGAGCCGACGGTATCCAGGAAATCGAAGACCGTCATCGGCTGGGCCGGCGGATGGCCGGGAATCCCGATCGACCAGGGATACGCATACGAACCGATACCGAGTTTCATGTCGCCTCTGTTGCCCAAGGTTCCGCCGGTGATTAGGGGATGTCCCCGCAGATCTTCTTGATGCTGGTCATGAGGTTGGCGTTGTCGAAGACCTTCTTCCAGTCGCTCTGGAAGATGTCCTTCTTGGCCTCCTCGATGGCCCGAAGGCAGCCGTCGGAAAACTTCACGTTGCCGAGGAAGCCGAACAGCACGGCCGTCTCGATGCCCATGTGACCCAGGATGAAATCGCGAGCGGCAGCTTCGGGCACGCCGCGGCGGATGATCTCATCCATCCCCTCGCGGATGATCGTCAGGCAGGTGGCCGCGACGGTCTCGGCCAGGGCAGGCTCCAGCAGCGCCATCTGCTCGACGGTGACGCGATGGCTTCGCAGGATTGGACCGAACATCGCCGAGGCGATGGCCTCGCCCTTGGCGTAGTCACTATCGGGGCCTTGCATCAGGGCGCAGACGATCGCCTGGCGGGCCTTGCCCGCGCCGAAGTAATCCTTGCGGGCCTCGGGGTCCGTCTCGTCATTGAAAATGGGCGGGTGCGCCGGATGGACGACGAAATACGACACGTCCTTGCGGGGGGGGAGCTTTCCGTTGTGCGGGGCGGCGGGGTCCAGGCCGATAATCAGCGTCCCAGGCCGGACCATCGGGACGATCTTCCCGGCCACCGCGCCGATGAACTTGTCCGGTACGGCCAGGATGACAACGTCGGCCTCCTTGGCCGCCTGTTCGGCCGGGACGGCGGTCAGGCCCCGCTGGGCCAGTTTGGCCTCCATGTCCTTGTCGGCCTCGACGCAGAGCAGCTTGTACTGCTTGAGGTCCTTGAGCTTGGTGCTGATGCGCGTGCCCATTTTCCCGGCAGCGCCGAAGATCGCGATGGTGGTCATGCCTGTCTCCTATGGGGACTATGTCCGCCCCGGCGTCATTACCGCGCCGAAGAAATCGGTTTTGCCATTTTGCCCGCCCTTGAAGACGATTTCCAGCCCGTGCATGGACGTTCCCGGGGCGTGGGCGGTGCACAGGGGCGCGCCGGGCGCCAAGGGGGCAAGCATCTCCAGGGCCTCGATGCCCATCTGTCTGGCGACGAAGGTGGAGGTATCCCCGCCGGTCACCGCGGCGCGGCGGAGATTGGATCGGTCCAGGATTCGCATCAGGATGTCGCCCAGAGCGCGGCCCAGGATTTCGGCGCTGCGCAACTTGGCGTCCTGTCCCAGGGCCTCCAGGCGCGCGACGGTGGCCGCCAATCGCGGGTCCTGGGGTCCGCGGCATGTGGGCAGGACGACGCTTTGGCCGTCACCGAGCAGACGCAACGCCTCTTGAACGGAGCTTTCGATTTCCGCCTCGCGGTATTGCGGATCGACCAGGCGATCGGTCTTAAGGGAAATTTCCCTGGCCCCTCGCTCCAGAAGCCAGGCGAGTTGACGGTCGGTGACCGGAGAGCAACTGCCCGAAACCACCACCAGCCGCTCGATCGCCTCGGCGCCCAGGGACCGGGGCGTGGGAAGCATCCCCTGGTTCTTCATGTGGGCCGTCAACGCGTATTCCACGCCGGAGGAACCCACCAGGAACAGCGTCCGGCCGGGGGTCATCTGGTTCCACATCAGCCGTCCGATGACCGGCAGATGCTCGTCGTAGAGGACGTCAAGCAGGACGATCTCGTTTCCGGCATCCAACAGCGACTGGAACTTTGCCTCGGCAGATTCGGGCGAAAGCGCCAGGGCCAGAACGTCAAAAAGCCCGATCTTCCGGGCCGTCTGCTTGCCCAGGTGAATCCGCAGGTCGGCCTCGTCCATGGGGGTGGTGGGGTGGTGGCGCATCGTGGGGTGGCGGTCCAGGCGGCAAGGCTCGCTGTCCAGGCCGCTGCGGGCGAAGAGGTTCCCGAAGGCGCAGTAGCGGCCCAGGATCGGCGCGCCCACCAGCAGCGCCGTGACCTTCGAGCCGAACACCTTCATCCCGATGTCGATGGCCCTGCCGATGCTGCCGACCCGCGGGGAGGAATCAAACGTCGAGCACATCTTGTAATGCACGATCGGAGCGCCCAGCGCCGCCAGTTTCCCGAACGCCTCCGTCAGTTGCACGTCCATCTGCTGGGGAGACATCGTCCGGCTGCCGCCGGCCAGGCCCACCGCGCGCAGACCCTCGTACTTGCGGAGCCGCTCGGCCGTCGGCGGGTCGATGAACATGACCGTCCGCAGGCCGCTTCGCGTGAGGGATTCCATCACGTCGGTGGAACCGGTGAAATCATCGCCGTAGTAGCTCAACAGCAGGTCGTTGGATAAGCCCATGCGTTCCGCTCCTGGCGACAGGTCATTTCCGCCCCCGGCCGAACTTATCAAGCGTAGCGCGCAACTCGGGCCGGCTGGCGGCGTACTGGTCCAAGGGTATGCCCGCCACGGCCGCCTCCCACGCCTGGCGCAGCGCGGCCACGCCCGATGCAGGTCCGCCGGGATGGCCCAGGATTCCGCCGCCGGCGATGTACAGAACGTCCACCGTCCGGGTGAGGCGATAGGTCTCCGGCGCCTGGCCGCCCCATTGGCCCGAACCCAGCACGGGCATTGGGCGGGGCATGTCCCACATTGGCGACAGGCAGGCATGGATGGACTTGACCACCGACTCGTCGCTCTCGCAGAACTTGCCGGCGATGCCGTTGACGTGCAAGTGGTCGGCGCCGGTGAGCCTCCAAAGCTTCTGATACGCGGCGAACTCCACGCCCAGCAGGGGATGCCTGTTCCACATGCCCCAGCCGTTGCGGTGCCCGTGGATGGCCAGGGGGCATCTCCGCCGCAGCGCCGCAAGGCCCACGAAACCGATGCTGTTGAGTGAAACCATCACGCAGTTGCCCCCGGCCTGGGCGATCGCCTCCTGGTGGCGCAGCATGGCCTCCAGGTCATCGGTGATGTTGCAGGCGTACATCGCCTTTCTGCCGGTCCGCTGGGCGACCTTGTCGATGGCCTCCAGGACACACCTGGCCCGCTGTTGCAACGGCGAGTGGGGCGGGTCGGCCATCACCTCGTCGTCCTTGATGAAGTCGATGCCCGCTTCGGCCAATTGCCCCGCCAGTTCGCCGGTCTCCCGCGGCGTCAGGCCGATATTGGGCTTGATGATCGTGCCAATCAACGGCCGGTCGCGCACGGCCGTCAGGTCGCGAGTGCCTTCGACGCCGAACCGCGGACCGGGATGCGCCTTGGCGAACGCCTCGGGCAGCTCCAGGTCCAGCAGACGCAGCCCGGATACCTCCGTCATTTCGTAGAAATTGCCCCTTACCATCGCCAGCAGCGTGGGGATGTTGGTCCCGACGTTCTCCATCGGCCAGGACAGCGCCGCCTCCGCTCGGGAGTAACGCAACGGTCCGGTCGCCCCCGCCGCCGGTCGCGAACCCGGAAGGCTGGGAGAATCCACCTGTTCCAGGTAGCGGACGTTTTCCACCCGCGCGCCGAAGCGGTCGCGCAGGCTTTGGGTCTCCCCCGGAACGGCGACGAACGTCCCCGTGGACATCCGCGCCAACGCCTCCGCCGCCGCCTCGGGCGACAGCGGCGTCTCGATGAGATACCTGACTGTGATGCGATCGGTCACGTTGAGGGATTCTCCATTTCCGCGTCGAGCCGGGCAAGGCCTTCGTGGGCAAGCTCCAGTTCAAGGCGGCTACCAGTCGCCGCGACCTTCCGGCCTGGGGCGCTACGGAACTCCTCCGGCCGGGACATCGCAGCCGCCACGTTGGAGCGGTCCATCATAACGAGGGTCGCCTGGGCCAGCCCCGGCAAATACACCACGACCTTTTGCGGGGTCGCCGAGAAGTTGGCCAGCAGCAGCCGACAACGCCGATCCTTGACCAGGGTCAGGCCATCTACTCGCAATGGATCGCTGGAGTGGGTCTTTGCCGCCTGGCCGCCGGCGAACTCGCCCACGTCCGCCAAGACGTGATACAGCGGAAATACCCCGCCGGGGACGGAGGGAAACTTTTCCGGCAGCGTGCAGCCCTCATCGAGTTCCATCACCCCGCGCCATCCGGTGGTCTCGTAGTAGGTCACCTCGGAAGCACTGGCGGCGGAGAGGTACTTAACGCTGCCCAGCGTCCAGGCGGCGGCAAAGAGCGTCGCCTGGCGCGCGTCCACCTGGTGGGGCAGTTGGCCGGGAGGCGTCGTCGGCTCCGGGCCTGTCGCGTTGGGGTTGAACCGCGGGCGCAGGGTCACGGGGGTCACCAAGATCGGCTTGCCGCCCGTAAACTCCATGGCGCTGGCGACGGTATATCCCTGCGCCGCCAGCGTCTCGGCCAGCGAGGCGTTGTCGAAGGCATGCACCTGGGGATTGATGGAGTAGCAGACGGCCTCGCAGGCGTCGGCGGGGGGGCGGTTGCGGTTGAGTTCGGCGAAGTAGGCGTTGGTCCCGCAGGCGATCCTGCCGGGACAACCGCCCATGGGCAACACCTCGGCGGCGAGTTGCACCCAGCGGCGGCTGGTGGATTTCTCGGCGACGTGGAAAACCAGCCAGTCCGACACCGCGGGCTGAAGTCGCCTGCACTCCGTCGCCACGGCCGCCAGTTCCGCCTCCGCGTCGTTGGTCAGGAAGAGGGCAACCTCAAGCGACGCACCGAGGCGTTGAGCCTGTATCGCGGCCTGTTCCAGGCGTCCGCGCCAGCCGGAATCGCCCAGTCTCAGGTCCACGCGGAGATGGTCGAGCCTCAGCGCCAGGAGCCGGGCGATCTGTCGGTCGCTCAAAGGGCGGCCATGACTGGCCAGGCCCAGCCCAAGCTTCGCCAGCGGGTGGAGCGACTTGCGATCCACGGTCAATTCCACCGGCGCTGTCGCGGAGGCCTTCGCTACGCCCGTGGGCAATTTCGTCCCGGCGGGTTTGAGCTTAAGCGTCACGCTTTGGCGGATTCGCTGCCCCTGGGCGACTTCCACGGGGAAGGGCAGTTCCAGCGGCGTGCAGTAGGTCTTGTAGGAGGCGTCGGTCCAGTTGCGCTGGTCTTCCATCTCGAAGAGATCGCCCTCGAAGGCCACCTCCGCCTCGATGCCGTGAAGAACTGTATGCGATATCCCCCGCATCTCCTTGAAGGGCTGGCGGGGCGAGATCCATTGCGGGAAGCGGCTGGATACCGTGGTCCCGTCGGCCTTGCGCACGGTGCAGGGTTTTCCGGCGCAGGGTTCGATGGGGTGGAGCACGCAGAAGCCGATGCGGTTGCGGAGGAACGTGGAGCGGGCCAGCCCGTCGAACTCGTAGGCCACCGTGCCGTCGGCGGTCCCGCTCAATCGCCCGCGCCAGGCAAAGTCGATGTCGCCCTCCCTGCACTCCACGTCAAAGGAGACCTGGAAGGAATCCGTCCCCTTTTCAATGCGGAGGTTCCGCACGTCGGGCTTGACCGTGCCCCAGTTTCGGTCCCGCACGGCGGCGTACACACCGCGAAGAACTTCCCGCGGGCCGAAGCGGACGTACCGCAGGAACGCCTCGCCAGGCTCGAAGACCATCTCCAAGGGTCCGGCTCGTAGTTCGATTGGGACAGATGCGTCTCCGACCTCCGCCGATGAGCCGCCTGTTGCCATTTTCGTTCGGCCTCCACGAGGGCCTTGTGATTTCCGGGGAACAACCGGGCTAGGCAAGCATCTTTACCATTTCCGCAACAACGGGTCCAGCTAGCGGGCCGATGAGGAATGAGTGAGCCAACGTCGTCCGTAGCCCTTCAAGCCCCTCGCTTCCAGCCGAAAGGTATGAGCCTGTCTGTCGGCCACGATGAATATACCAGCCGGTCTCTGCCAAGACCGCATTCTATCACCAAGACCATAAAGGGCCTCGGTCCATAGCCAACCAACAGTCCACTACACCTGGTAGCGGAAATTACAGGGATTTAATAAAAAAATAGTAATGCATAAGCCAATATCTAAAAAGGACTTGCAAAATTAAGGTCCGTGACGGCTTCTTATAAAAGCGAAAAATATATTGCCCAGTACCTTGTTATACGATATATATAGTTATAGAATGTTCATGGATGATCGATGATCGGGGAAAGAAGCAGGGACAATGACATGACTAACATCTTCTACAACAACTGGACCACACAGTTGCGAAAGGGCCTGCTGGACCTGTGCATATTGAACGCCATTGCGCGTGGCCGGCTATATGGCTACGACATCGTGCGCCAGTTGCGCCAGGTCGAGGGGTTGGTGATCAGTGAAGGCACGGTGTACCCCATTCTCAGCCGCCTGCATCGAGATGGCATGGTCGAGACGAGCCTGGAGGAGTCCAGTGAAGGTCCCGCCCGCAAATACTATCTCCTGTCCCAATCCGGGCAGGAGTTGCTGGAGCGGATGAACCGTCTCTGGACGGTAATCCTCGAGGGGGTGCGGAAGATTCAGTCTCGGAAAGGAACCGAACAATGACTCAGTTCACACCGGAAGCCCAACGCCTCCGTGACGAGTATTTCCGACGGATTCGTGGTTATGTCAGTGTGGTCGGTGGCACTACCGTCGAAGACGTCCTCGGCGAGGTGCAAGGGCATTTGGACCAGGAACTCCAGGGGGTTTCTCAACCGGTGTCCGGGGAGTGTCTCTCCGCCGTGTTGAAACGCCTGGGAGAACCTTCCTCTTGGGTCTGCCTGGATGATCTGCCCTGGTGGCGCAGGGGCGTTCTGCGCGCCGGCTTTGGACCGGAAAATTGGCGACTGGCCTATGTCACCTTCGCCTTGTTCGTTGTGGGTATTCTTGGGGGGATGATCTTCGGCTGGTTGTGGTGGGCCCCGTTCCTGGCCGTCAGTTTCGTCACCGCCCGCGCGGCGATGATCAGCGTCGTGTTGCCCGCTTCCATGCCCCTGGGGCAGAAGTGGCTGATCTACCCCACGCTGATTGCGGTCTACATCCTCTTGGCAGTGGTGGTTTTGGCAATCGTGCCTCTGTTCATTGGCGCGGCGACGTTCGTGGTCCTGGATCCAAGATCATGGCATTCCGTCAGCGGACCGATGGCACAGACCTTGGTCGAAGAGATCCAACACTGGCGGCCGGACCAGGAGACCTTGGCGATACTGGTAGGTATCTCCGCGGCCCTGGCTACGGCTGGGATCTGGTGGATCCTGCTTGCCTGTTTGTATGGCGGGTGGGTACGGAGGTTCCTGGAGGCTGTTTTCCACCCCTTCTTCAAGGAGTCGGCGGAAAAGCTGCGGCGGGTGGGCCTGGTCGCCGGGGTGGCGATGGCGGTGCTGGCGTTCTTGTGCATGGTGCTGCGGAAAGTCAAGACCTGATCGCCCGGTACGAAGGGGCGTTTGGGCATATGTTCGATAGTATCCCCGCGGGAAAGTGTGGGGAGGGCGAGAGATGTGGAAGATGTGCCTGATCGGTGCGATTGCGATGTTCGTGGCTGTGCTGTTGTTGGCGGGCCTGGCGGCGCTGTCCTTCGTGACGTTATTGTCCGGCGATGGTAAGGAAGCGTCAGTCGCCGTTCCCCATGCCGCCATGGCGAAGACTTCCGTGCCTTGGCCTCTCGAATTCGTCCGGGAGACTCCCCCCGGTGACTTGCAGGACAACCCGGCAGTTCCCGGGTCGTCCTGCGTATTGACTCTCGACAACGGCGCGCCGTCGGGAAAACCGGAACTTGTGCTTGTTCCGGTGAATCGGTCACGGCGGTCGGCCGGTTGGTCATACTGGCATTTGCTCAGCCCGGAGGTCGGTAATCTGCCCTCACCGGCCTCCGGCCCCCCTTTTTCCGCCGTGGTGAAAGATTCTTCGTCCGCTAAGTGAGGCCGGGTTCCCTCGGGGGGGACCCGGCTTCCGTTTGGCTGTTTCCGCCTGAGGGCATCAGGTTGCACTGCAACCGTCGGCGACCTCCAGCAAACCCGGGTTTTCCGCGTCGGAATGCACAAAGAATCCGTGGGAGTCGCCTGTTCTCAGCCGGCCGTTGTCCATGAACCATAACTCATCGCCGGCGGAAAACCGGGACTTGTGTCTGTACCGGTCGAGACTGGCGAAGAAAAAGCTTTTCGGGAGATCAGCAAGCGGGAGCCTATTCTCACGAAACAGGACTCATCGGGACAAGCCGGTGACCAACGTTCACGACAACGCCTGAGAGAAACATGCGACATCGGAAAGGGAAACACATGAAGAATCAGACCTGGCTATTAACTACATTATTTCTGGCAACCTGGGGGTTCGTGGCATCGAGCCCGGCCGCGGAATCGTCCGGCGATAAGGAACAGCAGCTTCTGAAAACTTACGAGGTCAACAAGAAGGTGTGCGATTTTGCTCCGCAGGAGGATCTGTCCACGCCGGAGAGCGCTTATGCGGCCATCAACCGGATTCAGGCCTTCGGCGAACAAGTGGGATGGCGGCGGCTGAATGCCTCCGACAATCCCAGCCAAATCCCGGAGGATGCGCCGAAGCTGGAGGTGGCGCCCGATATTGCCCAGATGAGGCTGAATGCGCGGATCGTGGAAGTCCGGGTGTGCAAGGGCGATCAGGCAGCCGTGATCGCGGAGCTGACGCGAACATCGAAGCCCGCGCTGTTCGACATCCGCTTCTTTGTTCTGGAGAAAGGGCGCTGGATGAACCGGGGGCAGCCCGGTCCAACAAAGACCTTGGAGGAGGCCAGGAACAATATCATCCGAAGCTTCGCGAGGTTCTATCCACGGCCGGCCAGACAGCCGGTGAGCGATCCGGCGGCCTATCTGGCATCGTTCGTGGAGTTCCTCAAGTCTAACGCCCAGGACCCCAAGGCCTTTGTCATGAAGGCCCTGGCTGAACACAAGGTCACCATCATGGGGGAGATACACCACCGGCCCAGCTATTGGGCATTCAATGCGTCGCTGGTGACCGATCCGGCCTTCGCCAGGAACGTGGGAACGATCTACCTGGAACTGCCCCTCAACGATCAGGGCCTCGTGGACAAGTTCCTGGCCGATCCTGACTTTAACACCGCCCCCGTCATCGAGATGCTCCGCGACCAGTTGTGGATGGGCTGGCCTGACCAGCCCATGCTGGACTTCTTCATGACGGTCTGGCGGGTCAACCAGGACCTGCCGAGCAACCAGAGGTTGCGGATCGTCCTGGTGGACATGCTGCGCCCATGGAAGGAGATCATTAAAAAAGGCGACTGGGCCAAGTTCGATGTCGACCGCGACAAGCTGATGGCCGAGAACATCCTCAAGGACCTTCGCGAACATTCGCGGGATGTGCGGAACGCGCTATTCATCGTGGGCGTGGGGCACACCGGCAAGGACTTAAGGTTCTTTGAGGGCACTCCGCTCAGAATGGCCGGCTGGCACCTGAGGGAGGCGATGGGCAAGCAGGTTTATGCCATTTTTCAGCACTGCTGCATCATGTCCAACATGGGAGATGTGAAAGGGCGGTTGTGCGAGGGTTTGTTCGAATCGGCCTTTGCGGCCTTGGACAACAAGCCGATGGCCTTTCCACTGAATACCGGGCCTTTCGGTAAGCAGCCCTATGACCGGGCCCCGGAGGAGCCTGTGGCGGGCACGTACCGCGATGGTTTTGACGCGTACCTGTATCTTGGGCCTATCGAATACGAGTTGTTTTCCCCGCTGATTGCCGGGTTCTATACCGATGAATTCGTCAAGGAAATCGACCGTCGTCACCAACTTCTGCACGGCAAGGGCCTGGTGGAGTCTTATAAATTTGCCAAGCTCGACGCCGAACACTTCATCCGCTGGATGAACAACGACTGGGGCCAACCGAGGAGGACCTGGTCGGGCAAGGTGCTAGGCCCGCTGGATACCTGGCAGTATGGCAGCAAGGAGAACATTCAGGAGCGGATGATTGCGTCGGCTAAGGCAAATCCGCAGGAAGTGCAGACGGCGGCCCGGCTCCTGTTTGAAGCCATTCGCACCGCCGACTACAAACGTGATTGGAAAAGCAGGGACAAATGGAATCGTTTCCTTCCCGATACGTGTGCGTACATGGCGTCCTCGGGATTTAATGAGTGGGTGTTCTGGATTTGCGATAATTTCAAGAACAACCCGATCCAGGACGTAGAGGTTGGGGAGGTTTCCTGGCGGAAATCCAAAGATCCCACACGCGGCTCCGAGTTGGCAGTCGTTGGTTACAAGCTGACTTTGAAGGATGGCACGGTGTTGGAAGGCAAGTTGCCGTTCTATTACAGTCCCGGCGATGGGGTCTGGAACGGGATGGAGGGTCTGGACTGGCATATAAAGTACCCCTCAGGCCTGCCCGCCAAAAGCTCGCCGTGAAACCGGACAGCAATAGCCCGCGATAAAACCGTAGAGCAGGGACGGCGTACTTGCCCGCGCAACGCCTGGCGAGCAACGAGTCGCCGGCCCCATTTTCCGCAGTCGCCCAAGAATATTTGTCCGCTTAGTAAGGACGGGTTCCATCGGGGGGGGGACCCGGCTTCCGTTTGGTTGTTTCCGCCTGGGGGCCTCAGGATGTGCCACAACCGTCGGCGACCTCCAGCAAACCCGAGTTTTCCGCGTCGGAATGCACGGGGAATCCAGGGGAGACGTCTGTTCTCAGCCGGCCGTTGTCCATGATCCACAACTCATCGCTGTCCTGTATATTCTCCGCGTGGTGTGTGATCAGCAGGACGATCCGGTCCCTGGCGTAGTGGCGAATGGCGTCCATGACCTGGCGGGCGTTGTCGGGGTCCAGATTGGCGCAAGGCTCGTCGAAGATCATCATGCCCCCGCCCTTGACGAAGGCTCGCGCGATCTGAAGCCGCTGTTTTTCCCCTGAGGATAGCTCCTTGTCTCCCGGGCAGAGTTCCGTGTCGTATCCTTCGGGAAGACGAAGGATTCGCTCGTGGATGCGGGCGGACATTGCCGCGCGGACGGCATCGTCCCTCCCCCGGTGGCGCGAACCGTAGAGGATGTTGTCCAGGACGCTGCCGCGGATGACCATGCATTCCTGTGGAACGACGCATACCTGCTTGCGGAACGAAGCCAGCGACAACGACCGCAGCGGCAGGCCGTCGGCCAGGATTTCCCCGGAATCCGGAGCATACAGTCCGCACAGCAGGCTCGCCAACGTGGTCTTGCCCGATCCGCTGGGACCCATGACCACCACCAGCCCGCCGCGCCGCAGTTCGCACGAGACGTCCTGGAGGACCGGCTGATCCGATTTGTAGGCGAAGCACACCCCCCGCATGACCACGCGCCGCAGGCCGCCGGTCGAGGCACAGTGCAGGCCCGAGTGAAGGTTTTCCCCGGGAGCCCCCAGGATCTCCTTGAGCCTCTCGCAGGATATGCTCCCGGCGATGAGTCTCTGCACCGAGGCCGCCGCCTGCATGAAAGGCCTGACGACCATGGAGAAATACCAGGCGATGGCCATGGCCGTGCCCAGCGACGTGACCCCGCGCATCACGGAAAACCAGATCCACCATTGCAGGAACATGGAAGGACCGGATTCCATAACGGAGCGGACCTGGTTGAGCGCCGTTTCCTTTCTCCAGAGGCGGAACCGCACCTGGATGTTCCGCCGAAGCGACCGGAGGTAGTGCCCGACTTCCCGGGTCTCGCTGCCGGAGGTCTTGATCAGCTTGACGATGGAGAAGATATCCGCCAGGTCGGCGTTTAACCGTTCGCTGTCGTCGCGCAATTCCTTTTGAAGGGGACGGAGCTTGAAACTGGTCCACAACCGCGCGCCGATGGCCAGGGGGATGTAGGCCAGGAAGATCATCGTGATCTGCCAGTCCATGTGCATCATGATCCCCACGGCGGTCACCAGGGAGATGGCGGTGGCGAACAGGTCGGTGAAGAAGGACGTGATCATGCTGCTGACGTTCCCGACGTCGCTGACGGCGCGGTAGAGATGCGCGCCTTCCTGCATCGTGCGGATCCGCCCGTAGGGGCTTCGCAGCAGACGCGCCATGTAGGTGGCCGTCAGGCGCGAGCGGACGGACTGGTCCATCCGCAACGAAAAATAGCCCTGGCAGAGGCCGACGGCCTGGAGGATCAGGGATATTCCGCAGTAGCCCAGGGCGATGATCCAGAAGAGGTTCCAGTTCCTGTGGGGAACCGCATCGTCCACCAGCATCTTGAGCACCAGCGGCGAGATGACGCCCGCCAGGGTGGACAGGACCGACACTCCGCAGAGGAAGATCAATTTTCCGCGATGCCCCCGCAGGAACTTCAGGAATCCGGCGAAGAGGCGGAAACTGTCGTAGAGCTCAGCCAATCTCATGGTGGAGCCTTTCAATGGGTACGGTCGGACGGCGGTCGCTTGGCCCGCCGACGCGGGGTAGCCCCCGGCCTGGTTGTGGCGTTTCCGTCTCGGCGGTGTGTGGACCGCCGCCGCACCATTCGTGGATGCGCCGGAGGGCGTCGCATTTTTGGATCAGCCGCGCATGGCAGTCCTTCAATCGATCGGAGTCGTCGGCCAGCAGGCCCTCCAGATAGGCGATGGTCAGACCGCGCATCTCCGCGGGCGCCTGGCGATAGGATACGGCCAGGGGTTTCCAGGCGGGGGGCAGGTTGGACCAAAGAGGGGGAAGGTTGCCCAGGAGCGTCTCCGCCTGATCGCTGAATTCCAGGTGCCGGAGCATCAACCGCTCCGCTTCCTTCTCCATGCCGCCGTGAACGTGGCCCATGTGATTGGGCAGGGCAAGCGATTCTTCGGCAAGTTCCCTGGCCACCTCGGTACCGGGGATGAGCTTGAGGCTGCGGAACAAGGGGCTGATGACGATCCGCGGGTTGGCCAGAAGGCCCTTGACCACCCCCAGGGAGCTTTCGATTCCCTTCCGGGTCGTCCAAGGGGTGTAAAACATGAAGCTAAGGTTGATCCAGAGTCCCTCTTGGGTAAGCAGGTTTGCCACATGGAGCATCTGTTGAAGAGTCAGATGTTTGCGGAAGCGTCGAAGGATGTCGTCGTCCAGGGCCTCCAGACCGAACTCCACGCCGTAGAGTCCGGCCCGGCGGAGGCGGCGAACCATGTCGAGTTCGAAATCGTTGGCGCGGGCGTCGAGCTTGAAGTGAATACGAAGCCCCCGCCGCTCGATCTCCTCCGCCAGAGCCACGGCCCGTTCCCGCCCGCGCACCCCCGCGCCGATGGCGTTGGCGTCGGCAAAGACGAAGCGGTCGAAACCGTATCTCGCGTGGAGATGCTCGATCTCATCGGCGACGTTGACGGCGCTTCTCGCCCGGGGAACGCGGCAAAGGATGGCTTGTGAGAAGGCGTGGATGCTGCAAAACGTACATTGTCCGTAACACCCGCGGGAGGAGACGATCCGAAGGCGATGGTCATTCCGCCGATAGACCTCCTCGATGTCGTCCTCCGCCGGCAGCGGCAGCGAATCCAGGTCTCGCACCACCTCGCCCAGCGGATTGACCACGACCTGGTTGTTGATGGCGCGATAGGCCAGGCCCGGTATCTTCTGGGGTTCCGGAAGGCCTTGTTCCATCGACCGCATGAACGGGACGATGCTGTTTTCCGCCTCGCCGCACAGGGCGTAGTCCACCTGGGGGCATGACGACAACGTCGCCTGGGGACAGAGGGTCACGTAGACGCCCCCCAGGACCACGCAGGCGCGCGGATGGCGATGCTTGACGGCGGTGGCGACTTGGAGGACCAAGTCCACGTGCTTCCAACTGGTGGTGAAACCGACCACGAGCCTTGTCAGGTCGTGGGATTCCAGCACCTCCAAGGCCCGCCGCACGATGAGGCGATCGATCGCCTTCCTTGTCGTCGCGCGGTCGGTCTGGAAGAACACATCGGATAGCGAGGATGGATCGAGGACGACATTGACCAGGTGCGCCTCGCAACCGTTGGCCCGAAGGATCGACACCAGGTATCGGCAGCCCAGGTATTGCGGCTGCTGCAACGCCACCAGGCAGGAGGCGTCGTCCGGAAGGCCCACAAAGACAATGCCATGCCGCCCCTGGGCGGGATTTGATAGGGCAGAAGCTTCTTCCGACATGTTCATGGCCGTTGAACTCCCACTGTAGGCCCGCCGGTGGCGGGGGAGTCGGCGCCGTTCTTCTGGCGGTCCGGGAGGATTCGTCCGATCAGTTCCCACTTGTCCGCCGGGACGTTGGGATCCCGATAGAGCGATTCGGCGAGCAATCCCGTCACCCGAGCGGCGGCGTAGCTCGTGCCCAACGGGGACGCCAACGTTAGATCAGGACAGGTCCGCCCGTCTCGCGTCGGACCCCGGCTCAAAAAAACTTTCCGGCCCTGTTTCAGGCAGTAGGCTCCCACCGAGATCACGGCCTGGCAGGTGGCCGGAGGCGAAACGGTGACGTCCTGGGAGACGTGGGCGGTGAATTGCCCCTCACTGCCTGCGCCGCAGTTCATCCATGCGTGGGCCGTGAACGGCTGGTCCTTTTGAGGCGTGACGAGGAGACTCCAATCGCCGGTTTGATCCTCCGGTCCCAGAGGGCATTTGACGATCACCAACACGTTGGTCTGCCCGTTTGGTGGGTCTGACAACCCGTTGGCGACGGCCACGAAACCCCCGTTGACTGGCCAGATGGCCCCGCCGCCGGTGGCGACCTCCTGGAATATCCTGCCACCGGGAGTCACCAGCGAGACGATGCACGGCAGGGACGTATCGAACCACATGTCCACGACCGCCTCGACGATTCCGCGCGAATCGGCGCGGAGGCTCCAAGGCAGGGAAACCCGCCCCTGGCGACAATCGTCCCGCGTGAATTGGGCATGTCTTGCGCTGTCTCCGGTGTTACCCGCCGAGACCACGATCCAGAGTCCGGCCTGGACGTATCGCTCCAGGATTCTTTCGAAGATAGAGGTTCCGTCGTGGGGACCGACCGTCGTGTTGGCACTTATGTTGATGACACATTTGCGGTGGTCCCGCTGGGCCAGACGGTAACAGTCACCCACGGCGGAAAGGATATGTAATTTGTCCATGGGGCCTGGCATCAGCGCGTATCGGGCGTGGGGCGAGGTTTCGGCGATGACCTTGGCCATGATGCTGCCGTGGACGGCTGACTGCGGGGTGGCGGCCCCGGAAGTCTCCTGGCCGACGGCCAGTATGCGTTGTGAACCCCTCTCCGGTGAGAACAGTTCAGGGCAGATCGACTGGTCCACCACGCCCACCAGCGGTTCCCGGTCATCGCCCCATTGTCCCGACGATTCCACCGAGGCATCCATCCTACGCGTCGCCTCTTGCATCGTGCAGATCGAGCCTCCCACCTCGGCATAGCGGACATTCGGCGATTCGGATAAGTCGTCGATTTCTTTCCCGGCGGCCATGGCCAGGGCATAGGGGCCTATCAGCGGCCGGATCAATCGCACCGGCAGGGCCGGGTCATCCCCGCTGCATTCCACGAGGATCGGAAGACATTGATCCTCGGCCTGGGATTGTTCCTTCATCAAAGCCGCGAGGACCGTTAGTTCGGGAGACAACCGTTGGCAATGGGCCAAGACCAACGGCGCATGCGGCGAGGTGGTCGCCGCGGCGGGGGCGGTCCCCGCCGGGCAAACTGCGGCGCGGGCCGAAAAGACGATGAGAATCACCCCGGCGATACGTAGCTGTTCCATCGGGCGTTTCCCCCGGGTCAGGCCCGAGATGTCTTTCATTTCCAAGCCCTCCGCGCCCCATCGCGCCACGGTGGCGTAGCGCGATGGTTGCCGGAATTTCCGTCCCAAGGTTAATCGATCGGAGAGGCGTAGGAGGGCGCCTTGGGGCAGGCCGGATGTGGCCCGAACCGCGTGCCGTAGGCCTTGACGGTCATGATGAAACAGCCGCCCTTTCCGTGGAAGCAGTTTTTAAAGTCCTCGCAATCGTAGCAGACGGTGCCCTCGAACTGGGAGCGGTCGATGAACTTGAAGCGGGTCATCTCCTCGCCGCTCCAGACGTCCATGATCGATTGTTCCTTCAAGTTGCCCACGACGTACTCGTCGCCATGGGGGGACTGTTCGCACATCACCACCCTGCCGTCGGGGGCGATGATGATCACTTCCTGGCCGATTCCGCATCGAGGGAAGTTCTCGAAGGAACTCTGTTTGGCCTGGGGGGTCATCGACATGTAATCGGAACGGCACTCGAACTTGATCTTCCCGTCGGGGTGCTTCTGCTGGAGTTTCTCGATCTTCTTGCGCAGTTGTTCCTTCATCGGCTCGGTGAGCAGCAGGCCGTCCCGGTGGCGGTGCAGGGAACGGAACGCGGTGGCGACCTTCATGTCGCGCAGCGGCAGCGTGTAGAGCAGTTCCATCAGTTCCTCGATGTGCGGTGCGGTTTCCTGGATGATGATGCTGTTGGTGCGGCAGGTCACTCCGGCGTCGGTGCAGTTCCGGATGGTTTCGATGGTGCGATGGAACGCCCCCTTGGCCCCAACTACCTTATCGAAGAGGTCCGGGAAAGGCGCGTCGAAGCCGATCTGGATGAGACGGATGCCGGCGTCATAGATCGCCTTGGCCATGTCCTTGGAGACATACGCCTTGGTGGAGATGTCGCACTGAAGCTCCAGCGAATCGGCGTAGGCGAGCAGGTCGATGACGCCAGGCCGGCAGAATACGTCCCCGCCGTCCACGTTGATCTTGCGGATGCCGATCTCGGCGGCCTCGTCGAACAGCTCGCGGACTCGCTGGTCGGAGAGCATGTCCTCCCTGGCGATGGGCCGGCGCGTGGCGTAGCAATATGCGCAGTCGGTCTGGCAGACGCTCGTGGGCATCCACAGCATGCCGACGGGTTTCTCCAGGTAATCGCTGAGGCGGACCTGCTCGGCTGGGATGAAGAAGTCCCGCGGGTTGTACACGCGGATGGTCGCGTCGGGCTCACGCTTGCGGTTGATGACCTTGCGATGTTCGCTGGTCAAGACGTCGACCTGCGCCAGGACCGAGCGGACCTTGTAGTCGTTGAGTTCCTTGCTGCCGCCGACTTCCTCCTGCAACATCGCGGAAATATCCCCCAGGCTGCGCTGACCGTCCAGCAAAGCCAGCATGATGCCCATGGAGGGGGTCATCTTGCGAACCCACATGTCCAAAAACATCCGCCCGTAGAACACCACCTGGCGGCTGTCCCTGCGAAGGAACGAGTCCTTGGGGATTGCCAGCACGACGTCGTCGCCCAACTGATACGCCGCGTTTTCCTTCCGCTGTTTGTCCAGGTCTCCGCTGTCCTTGGCCTCCTGGAACCACTTCATCTCCTGCTCTGCCATACTCGCAACGCTCATGAGAATCTCCTGTTTGTCTTGGGGGGAGTCGGCGACGCCAATCGCCGCCGCTCCGCCCGCCCTATGTTGTCCCCGACATCGCCGTTAAAGAAAACGCATGCTTGCGCCGCTGCAACAACTCGACAACCCGCGATCCACGCAGTTGCCCGGAACCGGCAACTCCAGGTGATCAACCTTGGGTGGGTGCGCCAGCCGCGTTGCGGTTCATCGGCCGCTGCGCGGGGGTGCTACCGACAGCGGCGCAAGCAAACGGTCACTTATGTCGCCGCTCCGTGCCCCGGCCGCACCCGGCCCGGCACGCGCGGCCGAACGTTACACGTTGTTTGCTTCCGACCCGCCGGTCCCGCAGGCGTTCACGCCGCAGACAGCCAGGCCCGAACCGCACATTGTTTCCACGTGGGTAAAGCAAGCCGAGTCCGTACAGGATTTCGACGTGCAGGACTGGCCCGAGCAGGAAGTCGTATAGCAACTCCCGTCATTGCATCCGCTTGTGGTGCAAACCGTCGAGGAGCATGCGGTTGTCATGCAAACAGAACCAGAACAGGCCCCATATGTATTACAAGAGTTGCAAGTGCAACGGGGATCGCCCGGAAGCAAACTTCCGGAAATGCCGCCCAGGGCTCCAAGCCCCAGGTCTACTTTCAGACCGCTCAGTATGTTTCCTAATGGTGACATGGAAAGGTTCTCCTATTGTCTTTAGACGTTGTTGGCTTCCGACCCGCCGGTACCGCAGGTGTTGGAGCCGCATACATTCACTCCGGCACCGCATTTATTCTCAACACCGGTGAAACAGCTCGAATCCAGGCAGGATTTGCTCGTGCAGGCCTGGACGGTACAGGATTGACCGGAACAGGACCTGTTCGAACAGGCCGCGACCGTACAGACGTTCCCAGAGCACCCCACTCCGGCGCAGGCACCCGTGCCACATGAGGTAGCCCCGCAGACGTTGCAGGTGCAGATCGCTTGATTCGGGTCCACGACGGCGCCTAAAGCCATCAGCCCCATGTCCACTTTCAACCCATCTAGTAAGTTTCCTAACGGTGACATTGTTGGATTCTCCCAATCGAGTAGTGTTAACGTGACGTACGTAAACCAAACCACACATCCACATCTTTATATTCGTACGGGCGCTTCTTACCTGTCTTTCCGCGGCCGGCTGTGCCGCGTGATCATATTTATGTTATTAAACCTGCCGCACATGCCGGGCCGCACCCGGCCCGGCATGCACGGCCGAACGTTAGATGTTGTTGGCTTCCGACCCGCCTGTCCCGCAGGCGCCGGAGCCGCAGACCGCCAAGCCCGAACCGCAGTTGCTGTCCACGTTCGAGAAACAACTCGAATCAAGGCATGACCCGTTCGTGCAGGCCTGGTTGATGCAAGTGGCATCGGAGCAGGTCCTGTCCGAACAGACGTCGCCCGAGCAACTGTTCCCTGCACACCCCGTGGAGGTGCAGGAAGTCCCAGTACAAGGATTAGCCTTGCAGGCATTGCAGGTGCACTGTTCGCTGCCGGTCATACCGCCCAAAGCCCCAAGGCCAAGATCAACTTTTAAACCATCCAGTATGTTTCCTAACGGTGACATTGTTGAATTCTCCCAATTGAGTAGTGTTAACGTGACGTACGTAATCGAAACCCTACATCTACATCGCTCTTATTCGTACAGGCGCCTCTTACCTGCCTTTCCGCGGCCGGCTGAACCGCGATTGATATTATGTCCTTGTATTCCCACAGCCTCGCGACGCGCCAGGCCGCACCCAGCCCGGCACGCACGAACACGTATTACATAATGGCCGCATCATCAGCCCATGCCATCGTTCATTACCGCGTCGTATCGAGCGGCCGTATTTTCACGTCGTGGGTCGTATACTCGCAGCGGACTTGCATCTTGATTCCGTACGTCAGCGACCGCTTGACATAAGGGACTCCGTTGTAGGGGGCATATTCGATGGCCGTCATGGCGGTCATTTGCTTGGGGCGCCCTTGATCGTCCAGATTATGGATGGTCACTCGCTCCAGAAGCCCCGACTGCTCATTGAACCAGTAGCTTTCCATCAATCCGTCGCCCTGGTTGAGGTTTTCAATCACGCTGTAACGGGCCTGGGGCTGGCTGTTGAGGAAGGAGTCAAACTCCTGACTGGGCGCCGGGAGCGTCCAAGGGACGCCTTCCCGTACACTGCTTCCGCACTTCAACAGCGTCAGTTCCAGGAAATATTGTTCTCCCTCCAGGTACGCCGGGATAAAACTCTCGCCAAAACCGACGTGTCCGCTGGAGAGCTTCCCCGCCGGGGTGATGACCTCGCGAACACTATTGTCGTTGCCCATCCGTCCCCGCATGGCGAAGTGTTGGGGATTGCGCGTTCCGGTGATCTCCAGATCATAGTTGTCGGCCATCTGGCGGGCCTTGACGTACCCATTGGCCTCCTTGTTGTCCACCAGAGCCGAAATCGTCTGCGTGGCTCGCATTTGGAGCGATCCGATCCGCTGGAAATTGCTGAAATGCCGGGCCGCGATGGCCTTGACCTTGGCCAACTGTTCGCTCGTCAGGCGGTCCGATTGTCCGTCAAATTCAGGACGTTTCCACACATTGGGCTTGATCGTCTCGGCGATCTCCGTGGCCAACTTGTCGAACATCTCGTCGGTCAGCTCCACCGGAACCGGACTTTTACCCTTCGGCAGCGCGGAGGACTTTTGGCTTTGCGCGGCGGGTTTGGCGCTGGGAGCTGCCATCGACGGGCTGGGTCGGGAAGGCTCGGAAGCCCTCGACCAAATCCAGATCACTCCGCAGATGAGAATCACAACCGCCGCCGTCACGATCAGTGTCCGTTTCATGTCTTGTTTCTCCTGGGTCATTCTCGTGGGGTGAACCTCCCCCCGGTTATTGACTTACGCCTGTGTCTGGCGTGGCCGCCGGTCTGTATGGTGTTCGAATATCATCGGGCCTCCCGCTGGGGCACTGCCTGGCGGAGGGCCTCCAGGAGGCAGACGGCCTTCTTATTGGGACCGCCGTCACAGGCGGCGCCAGGCGATTCGGTGACCAGCTCCTGTGTCAGTGTCCGGATGGTCTCAAACCGACGAACCTCATCCCGCAACCGTTCCAGCCAGGCCTGGGGCTCTCGGGTCGCCAGGCCGTCCAAGTCCGTCTCCAATGCGCCCCGGTCTATCATCGCCGCCCAGCGGTCGGGGTTCTGGCGAATCCACAGATAGGCAGCCGTTCGCGTGTTGGCCAGGTACGTCGCCGCTCGCATCGCCGGTGTCAGCGTCTCCGCGGGCAAGCCATTGGGATCCGCCGCAATGGTGGCAATGTCGACGCTCCATCGCCGCAGGGCTGTCAGTCGCTCGTCGGGTGAATACCCCTGCGCCTCGCCGTCGGGTGGAGCGGCGATTTCCGCCAGCAGTTGGCCCTTGTCCAATCGGTACGCCTCGGCGATCCGCTCGACGGTGGTGGCGCGGAAGGTGGACATCGGCTCTTGTCCCCCCAGGGGATAGCGGAACTGCCAGATGTCCCCGGAGATCATCAGCAGCTCAAGATAGTCCGCGTCAATGTCATGCCGCTGCTTCAGCACGTCCTGGATGCGGAAGATCCACGGGAAGTCACGGCGGAAGTCGTCCAGTCGGCCGTCCCGCCAGGGACAGTAGGCAAGGGAATCGAGGTCTCCCGTCGCCGACTGAAGCCATTGTGCCGGGGAAATGCTTATGGCCCCCACGTCGGTGTCGGACCTGGCGCCGGCCAGGGCTTTGCCGTCGGCAGCTTGACGCGCCCACTCCGTCGCCGCCAGGGCGTCCACGCCGCGCGGCGGAGTCGGCGTCGAATCGCCTGTGATCACGGACTGCTGTCCGGCAAATACATCGACGAACCGTTCCAGGTCCGCGGACCGGCTGAACCGAACGCTGCCCTTGAGCAGGACCAGTTCGGTCTTGTCTCCGCCGGCCTTGACGTTGAACTTCGTTCCGGTGATCCGCAGCAGGGCGTTGTCCGTGCGGACGGACATGGGATGTCCGGGGACGACCTCGACGTACATCTCACCGCGGGCGAGTTGAATCTCGTAGGCGGTCCGGTCCTCCGATCCGGTCACTGCGCCGCCGCGGGCGGTGAAGGTTGCCTCCGTTCGGCGGTTCATCACCACACGGTGCATGCCGCCCAGGAGGACTTCCCGCGACTGGTCGTCGGTGATCACTGGTTGGCCTGCGACCAGGGACACTCGGCCTTGCGGACCGAGGAGTTCTACGCGAGCAGTGGCTGGAACGCCCTTGCCGGTGGCGACGGCGGAGGGGATGGGCCGGTTGTTCCCAATCGCCAGCCAGGTGACGCCGATAGCCAGCAGGATGCCCGCGGCGGCGGCAAAGGCCCCGATCCATCGGCGGGATCTGCGTAACGCGTCGGCCTGCTGCTGGCGATGAACGGCCAGGGCCAGACTCGGGGATTGTCTTTGAAGGTCTTCCCATCCCTCCTGGATGGTCATGAACTTCTGGTTCCGTCCAACCGCGACAGGTGCATCGTGTAGATATTGTCCGGTGGAGCCTGCCAAGCCCCGGGTTCTGTGCGAAACCGGTCCCCAGTGCATGCGGACCATTTCCGCCAGTCGCCGCATCTCCCGATGCTGGGCGGAACAGACCTGACAGGCTCGCAAGTGTGCCTCCAAGGCGGGGCGTTGCTCCGGGGCCATGTCCCCCTCGTCCAGCCAGGCCTGCTCGATGAGCCTTTGCGCCTGGCGGCAGGTCATGGGGGCTTCGGGTTGTTCCTGCGGATGGTTCACGGTGTTTGCCTTCGATTCCGTGACTTAGTGACGGAAATGCGTTTTCATCTCGCAAGGATTTTTGACTATTTTGAGAGAAGTGGCATAACCGTCGTAATAACGGCATGTTACGACAGAAAAAAATCTTTGAAATCGAAAAGATTTTTCCCAGGCAGCGGCTTTTCGGATGTGTTTTTTCCACCCCATGAGGCAGGCGGATTCCCCCGGTTGGGATCAAGTCGTCGGCTTGTCAGCCGCCCGCGATGAGTCTGCATACAACGGCCGTGACAAGCCCCAGGTAGGTCCCCAGGATGTTCCCCAGCACGGCCAGCAGCAGGCCCACGGGCGCCAGGGACGGCTCGTAGATCCCCGCCACCACCGGGGCGGAGGCCGGTCCCCCGATGTTGGCCTGGCTGGCTGCCGCCGCCAGCGCCATCGGAGCACGTAACAATCGCGATGCCGACACGATGAATAGCCCGTGAATGACAATCCACACCACGCCCGCCAACAGCAGGATGGGTGTCTGGATCAGGTGGGTGATGTTGGTCCTGGCCCCGATGGACGCAAGCACCAGGTATAAAAGGAAGAAGCCGAACTTCGAGACGCCCGCGTTCTCCAGCCGCCGCAGCGGTGTCAGCGATAATCCGATGCCCCCGGCAGAGGCAAAGAGGATCGGCCAAGCGGACTTGTTGGCGCCAAGGATGTTGCCCAGGAAGGGCATGTTCGACGACAGGCGTCCCCCGGCAGACACCACGACCCCGGAGAGCCACAAACTCACCAGTGTCACCCCGGCCGCCAGCATCAGCATCAGCCCCAGGTCGCCATTGCGCAACGGTCGCGGCGTGGTGCTGGAAAGGCTCGTCCGCCTTGACAGTTCGCCGATAAGTTCCACGCGAGAGCGGTTCTTCCGGTCGTACCAGGCTTGGCGGGTCGAGAGGGCGATGAGCATGCCCATCCACGCATAAGGCACCAGCGTGTCCACCACCACCATGGGCAGATAGACGTTGTCAGGGGCATTGAGGGCCTCCTTGACGGCGATCATGTTGGCGCTGCCGCCGATCCAGGAAGCCGACAGGGACGCGAAACCCATCCACATATCCTGGGGCAGCCAGTGCATGAACAGGGCCAGAGAGACGCACGCGCCGACCATCGTCCCAACGCTGCCGGCAAGCATCACTCCCAGGGCCACCGGTCCTAATCGAACGATGGCGCCGATATCCGTCGGCAGCAACAGCAGCACCAGGCAGGCGGGGAGAAGATACGTCTTGAGGGCGTCGTACAGCGGGCAGTCGGCAGCGATCAGGCCGGCGCTGCCGGCCAACATCGGAAGCAGGTAGATCCAGAACATCGAGGGCAGGAACTTGAAGAAAGCCTTTCCGGCGGGATGTTCCGAGAGGAACAGGATCATCCCCTCGATCAATAGCAGCACGGTTAAAACGGCGAAAGGGTCCTTCAGCGGCAGGGTCATGGTCCGTCCCTCAAAAGATAGCGGGGGCCGGAAACGGTGATGCCCTGTTGCCGCCGGGGGCCGAACATCAGGTGCGCCGCGTCCAGGTCCACGTAGTCAAAGGCGTTCGTTCCCGCCGCCAGGCGGATGCCCGCCGACAGGCCGATCATCGTCTCGGTCATGCATCCGATCATGAGTTTCAACCCTGCCGAGCGGGCGATTCGCAGGATCGCGGCGGATTCGGCGATCCCGCTCTTGGCGATCTTGATGTTGACCCCGTGACCGAGGCGATCGTCGGCGACACGGCGGCATTGTTCTGCCGTGAAGACCGTCTCATCCAGGATGATCGCAACGGGCGAGGATTTCGTGAGACGCTTCAGGGCGGCGTATTGGTCCTTGGGCAGGGGCTGCTCCATGAGTTCGACGGCCACGCCGGACCGCGCGAGGCGGTCCAACAACCTCAGGCAGCCGCGCTGCGTGAAGCCCTGGTTGCCATCGAGGCGAATGGTGAATTGAGGGCATCGGCGCCGAAGGAATTCGTGGACGGTCCCCACCAGCGTCAAGTCCGCCTCGCATTGGCCGCTGACTTTCACCTTGTAGGCACGGAAGCCCACGCGCCAGGCATGATTCAGCCAGGCGAGCAATTCATCGCCGTCAGTCAGGAAGGGAATGGTGATGTCGGTCTCCAGCGTCCGCCGCCGGGCGCCCCAGAAGGCCATTTCCCCCTCGCCGCGGTGGGCGAGGCCCGCGCGAAACA
>Ga0315284_10001109_pt1 | contig 37934 bp, 75 predicted proteins | sample YL17G09_16_MG_FD_203696 | JGI IMG/M metagenome (GOLD analysis project Ga0315284, IMG submission 203696) | Sediment microbial communities from Yellowstone Lake, YNP, Wyoming, USA - YL17G09_16 | ecosystem: Environmental > Aquatic > Freshwater > Lake > Sediment | place: USA: Wyoming | collected...
ACGGTCAAGCTACCGCAGGTTATTACGGTCAAGCTACCGCAGGTAATTACGGTAAAGCTACCTCAGGTTATAACGGTCAAGCTACCGCAGGTTATAACGGTCAAGCTACCGCAGGTGATTACGGTCAAGCTACCGCAGGTGATTACGGTCAAGCTACCGCAGGTGATAACGGTCAAGCTACCGCAGGTGATTACGGTCAAGCTACCGCAGGTAATTACGGTCAAGCTACCGCAGGTGATTACGGTATATTAGAAATTAGTGTTTTGGACGGTAATCGTAAAAGAATTGTTATTGGTTACATTGGAGAAGATGGTTTAAAACCAAATATTAATTATAAACTTAATATCGATCATATTTTTACGGAGGTTAAATAAAATTAATTATGAGTTTTTTGAATAAAGAATTTAAAAAAGCGGCGGCTAAAATTAATGCAAAGCTTAAAGAAGCCGCAGCAGCTTTAGAAGAGGCTAATGAGCTATCTACTAAGGTAGGATGCCCGGTTTTAATTTATACTCAGTGGACTCGTGAATCTGATTACTCATTAGAAGACCTCGATGATGTTGAGCGTCAGGCTCTTGAAGATGATAAGGAGTGGGATGGCAAAATGTCTCCACTTCAAATGAAGCTGGAATTTATTGATGTCTCTGATCTTGAGTCTGCCATTTGTAATGGTGGATGGTCTACATCTAGTAGTTACTGCTAAAAGGAATTTAATATGGACATCGATAAGGCTTTTAAAGATATTCGAAACATTTATCAAATCGTTTCGTCAAAGGTTGACCCGGAAGTTACCCTTACGTATAAAGGAAATAGTTTCGGTGTCACTAAAGTTTATCATGTTCGTTGTGACCAGAGAGAATTTTCTCACGAAACGCATGATGGAGCCTTGCATGGTCTGATTACAATGCTTAAACTGGAGTTAACCGACAAAACTAAATCCACAGAAAAAGAAGCATTAAGGCTAAACCAAGCTCTTAATCAATTTAATAATTAGTGAATAAACTAATTGATAGGTGCATGGAGTATCGAAGATAGACGTTATATAATTATGATGGCATCTAGAAAAATTAAATCACTCCTTGGCGCAGATAGTGTTGTGTCTGCTAGAAAGTTAGTTAGAGATGAGAAATTTAGCATCGATTCAGATCATTAAATCATTATCACCAATACCTAATGCTGATGCTATTGAAAAAGCAGAAGTATTAGGATGGGAAATTGTAGTTAAGAAAAATGATTTTAAGGTTAATGATAAGATCATTTTCTGTGAGATAGATAGTATTTTACCAGAGTTACCTTGTTTTGAATTTCTTCGTTCTAAAAAGTTTAGAATAAAAACTTGTAAATTGCGAAGACAAATCTCACAAGGAATTGTATTTCCAATATCTACGATCAATCATATCGAACCAAATTATGATACATCTAAACTTAATATTGATGATGACGTTACTGATGTATTAAAAATAATCAAATATGATCCAGAAGTAGAATTAGATCCTATAGAAACAAAACAGATTAAAAAATCTTGGCTCGCAAATAAATACTCTTATCTAAAATGGAAGCTTTTTAAAATTGAAAGAGTAAAAAGCGGAAACTTTCCGTCTTGTGTTCCTAAGACTGATGAAGTTCGTGTCCAGAAAATGGGTAGTAGCCTTGCTGAAAAAGAAGGTACTGCTATCTACATTACTGAGAAGTGCGAAGGCACCTCTGCAACTTTTGTTTATCGTAAGGGTGGAAACTGGCTTGCTAAATTGCTTGGCAAGGACGGTATCTTTCAGGTTTGCTCTCGTAATAGAATTGTTTTTAATTCTCAAACAGGCAAGTCTGCTCCGCATTTTCTTATTGATATTGCAGAAAAATATAATATTGCAGCTAAGCTTAAGACATTGAATTATAATGTTGCAATTCAAGGAGAGGTAATTGGTCCGGCTATTCAGGGTAATATCTATAAGTTAGAAGAGAAAGAATTTAAACTCTTTTCTATTTTTAATATTGATAAGCAAGAATATCTGGGACTTAATGAAATGCTTTCATTAGCAGCATCAATGGGTCTGGATACTGTACCAATGGTACTATGTAATACCAAACTAATTAATGATGTTAAGTATTATGTTGAATACAGTAAGGGAAAGTCTCATCTTAATCCTAAGGTTTTAAGAGAGGGCATTGTTGTTCGCAGCATGAATGAAAACTTTTCTTTTAAGAGCATCAGTCCAGAATATCTTTTGAAGCAGGATTGATATGTCAATAGATATTGAAGTAAATGTTGCAGCTACCCTCAGAGAAATAGCGGCCAACTGCGATACTGTAACTGGAAAAATTTTGCGCCAAGTTGAGAAGGCTGCAAGAAAAGGTGCCAGTCATTTAGTGGTTTCTGTATCTGAAGAAGATGCAGTGAGCCTTTTACATAGATTAAATCGTGTTTCTGGTCATTTGGTTTGGAAAGAAATTACACTAACTCCATTGATAGAAAAATTATATTCGCTAGGATTTATATTAAATAATCATAAGCGTTCTGATTTTTGGCAAGATTATCAGATTGATATAAGCTGGTAAGAGGTTACATGACAATGCGTTCCAAATTAGAAAAAATAAACGAATCTATTTCAAAATTAAATAATTCAATAGACAAGATGGTTGATGAGATTGCAACGCTTCAAGCAACCGGATCTGATCTTGTTACTCTTATAATTGAAGAAGAAAATCTTTTAAAAGATTCAATTTGGAACATAAGACATCGTCATCATGGAATTTTTCTTGACTACGCTGGAAGTTATGATGACAGCATATTGAAATCATTTACTAAACTTTGTAATGATAGTTCCAATGCTTGGATCGATATGGAAAATGGAATTCAACTTCGCATAGATGAAGATTATGTTTCTTTTTATTTTGATGAATCAAAAACGCTACTTCCATTTGCTAACAAACATAAGATGAAACTTATTGGAAATAATTTAACTTCTGAATTGCAGGCTCTAAAAAGAGAATATTCTGCATTAGAAAAATTAATTCATCAATTCTCTATTAAGGATTAAATGGAAGTTAAGTTTACATATTCCAAGCTTCAGCTTGAAGCAACAGTTAGGTTTATTGGAACTCACAATAAGAATTTTATTGGAAGATATAATTATATCCGCGATAGAATCTTAGAAAATATGAATGACTTGGCGCAGAAGTTTCCAGCTTGTGAATGGATTGGAACTATGGGTTTTATTATTAGTGCCGATGTAGTTTCTGAGGAATCTATAGAAGAAGATAAAAATATTGTTATATTTGAATTATTAGTTGATCCAGCCGTGTCACAAGGTAAATGGTGTGATAATGATTTCGTTGAAGTAATTGTAGAGGTTAAATCGAATGTCAAAGCAGTTTGATGTGGAACTTGCTTCCAATCTTGAAGAAGATGATGTTTCAGTTGAAACGAGCGAAGTTGTTATTAATTATTTAAAACTTCTATCTTTAATGGAAGAGTGGGCAGATACAGAATGGTTGGGCTGCGACTTTTCTGAGTGAGGATTATATGAAAGCTTTAGAAGATATTAGTAAAGGCATTGAGTATGCTAAGAAAAATTTAGGATATACTATCATCTCAGAGGATTGGGGTAATGAGGAAGAAAAGTGCGCCTGTGCTTTGGGATGCCTACTACTATCAAATAATTTAAAGCTTGGCTCTAAAAATGAAGATAGTGCTGCCGAGTTATTAAAAGTAAATGATATGTGGATTACAGCATTCATTTCTGGATTTGATGATACCCCCTGGCTTCTTAGTTATTCTCTTACTGAAAATCAGAAAGATGATATGTCTGATGTTGATAAGGCGGAGCTTGAGGCTGCTTATGATGGCGGCAGAACACTTAGAAATAAATTCAAGCCTTGTCCTTATGGCGAGTTTGCCGTAAAATAATAATGGATATTCATATTCTATCTGAACATGATGTATATAAAATATGTTATTTAACTATGAATGGTTGGAAACATTCTGAAGGTGCCTGGATTAAAAAAGGTATAGTTCGTCCTTTATCTGCTGATGAGCAAGAAGATAATAAATATTATATGAAGCATCACAACTATAATAAGTATGATGGTCATGACTTCTCATTAGACCAGGCGTTTGAATTGCAAATGAGCCTAAATGAATCCTTTTAAAAAATGTAATGAATGCGGTCAAACAAAAGAATGGTATCTGTTGATGCTGAATTAGTTAAGGAATTAATGCCATTAATAATTGAAGCGCACTTCTCTGCTTAAACAATGCGGCTGGCAAAAACCATGCCAACGCCGCTCCCATCAATCTTACAGTTACCCGACAGGTACGAGGTAAATGAAATTCAATTTGATTAAAGGCAATCTCTCGGAGCGCATTGTTAAACAAGCCCAAGAGAAGCTGACAGCGTTAGCGCTGGACTTATCTGTTCGAGAAGACAACTCTCATGTTGGAAGCGGACTAGGTGGCAATAATTTTCAGATGTTCACCATGATTGGTATGCAGCATCTTCTTAGTAATAAAAATATTTCAATTGAGATTAAAGACAGCTCTTTTGTTTGGGGCTCTGAGTTCTTAATCAATAATTCTTTAGTTAATATCAGGGCAGCTTTAGACAAAGCGTTCCTAAAAATTAGCGATTATGATAAGTTAATGTCGCTTACGTTTCTTAATGTAAGTAATATTAATGGAACTTATTCTGCTTATGAAGAGAACTTTCCTATTCTAAAAGATATTTTTTATGGCAAGCAGGCGGCGGATTTTAAAAAGATTCCGCCACAACAGCAAATTATTATTGCTTTTATTATTTGCGCCAAGTATTCTTTTGAATTAGATAATGATGTCGTTTCAAATACCGCAACGGTCGGTGAGTCGTTATCTACTTTTACTCCTGAAGTAATTCTTCTTGCAGTGAGAAAGTATATTGGAATCAATAGGATTGTTAAGTTCAATTTAGATGAGCACAAGTCTTGGGACCATATGTTTGCAAGAGTTAATAATAGCATCAAGGCATATGAATAATCACAAACAGTATCTTTAATAAAGGAAATTAATATGTCAAATCGTAGTACTCGTAAGGCTCGTAACAAAGGCAATAGCTTAACTTTCAAACAGTGCGTTCATCTAGGGATGACTCACAAGAAGCTTGTTCTTGGAGAGATTAATTACAATGATGTACCTCAATGGATGCGTGATGTTGCCGGGACTGATAAGCGAAATGCTGAATTAAATGCCACAGTTCAGTTAGAGGTTGATGAGGCTGCAATTGCAGTTGCGCCAGAAGCAGTTGTGCAAAGCGTTGTCCCTGCACAGCATGTGCATGGCGAAAACTGCAATCATGAATGAGATTAGGAACCAGAGTGTAAGACACGTTAAATATAATACAGGAGATAAGATTTCCTATATTATATTCGTTGGAAAGATTATTGTTACTAAAATTGAAACCCATAATGGTATTACATGGGAACTTGGAGATAGGGTTTTAAAACATCGAGCTAATCATCCAAGGTAAGCTCTGGTGGAGGCGATAGGAATTTCGTGCCTTCGCCCTGGTTTGTTAATTTATCCATAAAATTAACACTCTCTTAATGCAATAATTAATTCATCACCTTCACTTTTAATTTGGAGAAAACATTGGGCGCGCAAACATTTTCTAATTCTGCTAGTGGTAAAACGGCTCAAGCGGCTTTTAATTCTGCCGTTTCTGATGCTCAATATGAATCTGGTCATGGTGGTTATTCTGGAACTATTGCTGAGAAGAGTAGTTTTGTAATGTGCTCTTCTGAAGTCTTTGAATCAAAACAACTTGCATATGATTTCGCAGAGAAGCTCCTTGATGAAGGTGATAGGCGCATTGATGATAAGTGGGGACCGGCAGGATGCGTTAAGTTTAAAGATAAAGATAAAGCTGTGTTCCTATTTTTTGGTTGGGCAAGCAGCTAAATGATTACTGTCGGATTGACAGGAGGCATAGCGAGCGGTAAGAGCGCAATTTCTAAAACTTTTATGAAACATGGCATTCCTATTGTTGATGCGGATCTTGTTGCACGAGAAGTTGTTACGATCGGATCTGCTGGCTGGGAAATGATTCGAGATATTTTTGGTAAAGATCATCTTAATGATGATGAGACTATTAATCGTTCAAAGCTTGGAGATTTAGTATTCGGAGATGTACATGCAATGTATGATCTTAATGCTATTATGAAGCCGCTTATTGAAATGGAGTCTGAAAAACAAATTAAAGACCTTCATGATAGGGGGCACAGCATTGTTGTCTATGATGCCGCGCTTATCATTGAGCAAGGCAATGCGGACAAGTATCGTCCACTAATTGTTGTTGCTTGCCCTAAAGAAATGCAAGTTGAACGCATCATGAAGCGTAATAATGTTACAGAGGCTCAGGCATTAGCAAGGATTAATGCGCAGCTTTCTGTAGAAGAGAAGACTGCTGTTGCAGATTATGTTGTTGATACCTCTGGAACTCTTGAAAGTTCTATCAATCAAACTGAAGATATTATTAAAAAGTTAAAGGTTTAAAATGGAAGATAAAGATTGTAAAGTTGGAATTTTAGTTCAAAGTTACACTGAGGACGGAGAGATTCTTGATGGCGTTATTACTGTTCTAACTCCGCCCAAGAGAGAGCGCCCTAGAGATTATTTTACTTGCTCGCTCGAAGAGCAAGAAGATTTTAAGACCTTTGCTACAGTTAAGTATGATAACGGTACTGAGGAAACTGCTTGCGTTTGGGAGTTCTCAAAGCGAGATACTGCCATTGAGCGTGAGTTTAGGCTCGCGGCATCGCCCGTTCTTGATAAGATTTATGCCAAGCTAGAGAAGGCAAGCAAGTATATATCTGAGGCGGAAGCTATTGCAGAAAAGCATGGTATTCCTTTTAGCTCAAACGTTTCTCCTTTAAGCCAGGGCTATCGTCCAGAATCTTTTGATGAAAAGTATGGTGATGTCAGCTATGATATTATGAGTTCTGTTACGGATTGTTGTAATGAATATGTTGGTTGGCAGCACTCGCAAGTATGTTATTGATTATGTCTAGATCTCTTTGCGCCATCTAACAAGTTTTGTTTAGATGATAGTGGTCTTAAATTTTCTAAAGCCCAACATCATTGTGTAGATTGTAATGAGTCAAATATTCTAACTTTAGAATTTGATCATACTAGCCCTTCAAATAAAAAATATACCATATCATTTATGGTAGCACAAGGATTTCTTGTGGATAAAATAAAATTTGAAATTGAGAAATGTGAAGTTAGATGTTCTAACTGTCACAAAATTAAGACTGTTAAACAACAGTTATGGTATAAATTTATTTTCCTGGAGAATAATAAAAATGAATAATATGGATAATATGGATAACTATCGCGTTATGTATCTTAGAAACGTTGACGGTCATGCAATCGGTTGCCTTGCAATCCAAGTCAATCGTAAGCAAGCTATGTTGCAGTACGGCTATTCTGTCCTTAACCCGGCAGATAAGTTTGACCGTAAGGTTGCTAGGCAGCTTGCGTTAGGTCGCCTTATGGAGTCGCCTATCGAGGTGTCCGTTATGCGTGAGGATCTTAATATGCATGAGATTACTCGCAGCATTATGCGAAGCCTTGTGCTGAGTAATAAGACGCCGGCTAGAGCTGTTAGAGCGGCTAAGCTCTGGCTGAACTTCGTTTATTGATTATTAATTGGGTGCCGCCCCCTTTAGCGGGCGCTCCCATCAATCCGACACCCTCTCAATATATGTGGGGGAGCGTCAGTTGCATACAAATTATAAGGAGATATTAAATATGAATACTAAACACGTTGAAGAGAGCCTCACCAAGATTCGAGCCATTTTTGAGAAGGCGTCGCAGCGCATTGAAGACTTAAAGAAAGATGAAAAGATCCCTGCAACTAAGCTTGCTGAGGATTTGGCGGTAGAATTTGCTACGACTGGTCCCGCATTATATCCCGTTCTTAAGTATCTGCTTAATGGTTATCCCGGCGTTGATATTAAGCGTGGAGCCCACGGCGGAATTATTAAGCTGTAATATATGTATAAGGCATTATATAAAGTGACTAACTATATATATAATATAGTTAAAGTAAATGAGGATTTCAAATGAATTTAGAAGAGCTTGAGGAGGCATTAGCGGATATTTTACCGCCTGGCTTTCATTTTGGTACAGATAAAAAGGGACAGATTATTGTCTATACACAATTTGCTTACGGCGATGATGATGAGTTAGTTGCTTTTGATTCAGATGAAGAAGATGCTGACTTCGATTCTGATACCGAGTCACTTAGTGTACTTGATGACGACGACGAATAAATTATTTTAATTGCAAACAAATCGCGAAGCCTTATGTTATACATAGCATGAGGTTAGCGATGAGTAATAATCAAAAAAATTTAGGGAGTATGGCAAATTTTCCAACCATAACAATGCCGGGCGGTTGGTATACTTATCTTCCTGGTGGGTTTCAAATTGCAACTGATCCAGGAGATTTATCTGTTATAGATGACGCCCCTGTTATTGTCGAAGAAAAGAAAATAAATAAAGACGGTTGCCGGTGCAAAAAATGTAAAGAATATTACGAATTTGCGCAGCCTAATCAGGACGACGGAACTTTAATATGTTATGTTTGTCGAAAAGGATTGTAATAACAGTAGCGTTTATCTTATTACTGTCAAGCTGTAAAGATCCAGATATCACTGTCGTTACTTTACATGACCAAAGTCTTGCATATAAAGCACGGTGTTATGGGCGGACCGCTTGCTATTATAGACTCGTAGAGTTTTGCTATAGAGGCGTAGATATTATTTCTGAATCCTGGGGGACTGAGGGGTATATTTTTAAGTGTTGGAATCTTTGATTACTATAGCAGATATTGAGCTTGAGGTAGAATGCCGAGCCAATAGTATGACGGTTGAAATGGTTATGCTGCTATTAGATAAGTGGGAACGCGAATTTAATCTAGATGATTTGGAGGGTCAGCGCAAAGTTGCCGTTGAAAAGGCTTTCAATGGCGAGGATTTTGATAAGCTTGCCGGTCTAGTCTCTGGTAAAGAGCCCGCTCCCGATACTCAAGAATAGTTGGTAAGGCTGGTAATATCGCGATATATTATCAGTGCCTATTGGGGATTAGTTCAATTGGTAGAGCAGCGGACTTTGAATCCGCTTGTTATAGGTTCGAGTCCTATATCCCCAGCCAATGATTGGAGAATCATATAACGGTTATTATGCGAAGCTTTGAACTTCGTCACCTCGGTTCGACCCCGAGTTCTCCAGCCAGATATGTAAATGTTTCTATATGGGCGTATGGTGGAACGGTATACACGGCATGCTTAAAACTTGCTGGTCAATATGACCTTGGGGGTTCGAGTCCCTCTACGCCTACCAGTTTTTTGTTATTCTTACTACAGTATGTAGGAGTTTGAGAATGACAATTAGGACATAATATTCTAAGGTTTTCTAATCTGTGGACTCTGAAGTTAACAAAGCTATATGGTGGTGTGTAATTGGATGTTGCTGGGGTTTATTCTGTGGCACATACGTTGGTATTCTAATTTTTAATTAAAGGATTTTATTTTTACAATGAGCTACACGTTAGCCGTAATAGACATGCAGGATCATTTTCTAAATCGTTTTGAAGAAATGGATCAATCTAATCAACGAGTATTTGATAACTGCAAGAATGAAATTGCTAAAGCCATTTCAGATAATGCTAACATTCTTTTCGTAGAATACGAAGAGTATGGTCCAACTAACCCAGAATTATTGGGTCTTGTTAATGATTCTAGTTATAATTCATTTAATCAAATTATTAAAATTGATGATAATGGATCTAGAGAAATTGTTAAAGCAGTTAAAAAGTTTGGTCTTCCTAAAAAGAAGATTAAGATTTGCGGAATCAATACAGAGTATTGCGTTTATGCGACTGTTAAAGGTTTACTTCAAGCAATGAGAGAATCTAAAATTGAAGTGCTTACGGATGCGTGTGATTCTCCGTGGGATCATGAAGTTGGTGTTGAAATTTTAGAAAATTTGACTGAGGGCTATTCAAATCTAAAAATTAAGTGAGGCTGACATTGTATATGCCAGCGAAGTGTTCTATCTAAAGAAAGAAAATAATGTCACCTAAATTAAAACAAATTGGATTTGCCATCATGACCTTCGCGGTCTATACTTATTTACTTAATTGGCAAGTTGCAGCGTTGCTTTGTATTGGAATTGGGTGGCATGAGTACAGTCATATTTTGGCTGCTAAGTATCTTGGAATGGAAACCAAGGGGTTTTATCTGGTTCCATTTATGGGCGGCGTGGCTTTCGTAGCATCTGATTATAAGAATTACTTCCAACGAATCTTTGTAGTTATCATGGGTCCTGTTGGTGGAAGTTTGCCCGGATTCCTATGTGCTGGTGCCTATTTGATTACAGGCGAGCCATGGTTAGCTGCCGCTGCCGAATGGATTATACTTGTCAATCTATTTAATCTATTGCCATTATCATTCTTAGATGGCGGACAAATTATGGAGTCTGTTACATATAGTATTAATGAAACGTTGGGTCTAGTATGTTTAACATTAGGTACAGTATTAGCAGCAGTTCTATTACTTAAGCTTAATATTGTACTATGTGTGCTAGTAACATTAATGGGCGGCTTACAAGTTATTACAGCTTATAATAACTGGAAACATAATCGTGCAGGTAAGAGATGGTTATGTACTGAAGGTTATCTTAATGGACCTGACCTTCTAACTGGTAAGCAAATGCTAATGAGTACTGGTATCTATATAGTAGTTGTTGCTGTATTGACTGTTACATTCTTAGCATTACGTACTGTTCCTGAAGCTAATCTCAATTACTTCCTTAGTCATAAGCAGTAAGTTTCTAAACGGGGAAGAGAGCTATACTCCCTTCCTCCTATAGATCCTCCATGTTTTTGTCGAGAGATAGTTCCAAATTTTGAAACATTGCTCGTAATCTTTTAAATTATCATAGGCTTTACATTGGTTCTGCTATGATTTTTATTCAAAAGATTAGAATAAATTAAGGTATAAAGTATGAAAAATGAAATAGTATTGTTCTACGAGGGAACTATCTCGGATACAGAGTGTAGATTTTTAGATGATATCTTAAAATTCTCTAACCTTCATCTCGAAAGTGTTCATAACTATATTCAATTTTTATTTCCAAATAGAGATGAAAGTGCAGTTAATCTATCAGCCCCACTATTGACTGATGCTATAGTTGCTGAGTTTAAAGCGCGCCCCGAGTTACGAGCCGCTGTCAAGCGCTCATTAGATACTATGATTAAGTTCTATGATATGGATGCTAAAAATCCTTGGTGGTGTACTAAGAACAATCATAACTATCTTCGCTGTACTCGTATACTTAATACTCTTAGAGAGTTTGGGATGACTGATGAGTTAAATAATTTCCATTCTCAGCTAATGGATATTTATGAAAATAATACAGAAGTTATTGGTTCTATAACATTATCTTATTGGGGAAATGCATTTGAAGGTCAGGAAGATTATTCCATTAATGTAACGGCAGGAATTAAAGTTAAAGCTTCAAGATGCGTTGCTGTCCGAGCAGGCTCATTACAAGAAGCAATAAATATTGCAATAGCAGAGGTAGAAGATGATATTTGTAACAATGGAGTTCCTGTTATGAATTATGAAAAAATAGATATAACTTCTATTTATGCCGAGGAAGGATGATATCAATAGACAGACTTAGGTTTCTTTTAAAGTCATATGATGATGGCACTTGCACAAAGAGTGAAGTTGAAACATTAGTTTTTGATGATGTCTTTAAAGAAATTGTAGCTGCCACTGATGCTGGCAATGAATTTATGGTGGCAAGAAGTGTCTGCTATAGTAATTGCAGTCCGCCATCTATCAAATTAGAAATTGATTATCATCCTAGTATGTTGACCGCAAAGAGAATCAAATGAATAAAATTTCACAGAAGCCCTGCCCTATTTGTCAGCAATTATCTATTACGATTGGTTGCGATAAGAAGGGTAAGAAAATTTTATCATGTGGTCATACGGTTTCTTTTAAGAGAACAAGAAGTGAAAAGGAAATGGATCGCAAATATATTAGCACTCCATATGGATTAGAATTAATAAAATGAAAATTCCAGATCAAACTAAGAGTCCGCGATTCTATGTTGCGTTAAACAAAGATGAAGCATATAGTTCATGGAATACTTATGATGAAGCAGTAGATTGTATTGAAAGATTCAAGCAGTATAAACTTGATATGCTACAAAACATAGCAGGGATTATTGAAGTTAGTTCTCAATATAAAGTATGGGTCAAGCTGATTATTAAATAAACTTTATGCCGTCGCTCCCATCAATCGAGCGCCGGTCGTAAGGCTAGCGACTCTTCGTAGTCTAATGGAAAGGCGGCTGCCTTCTAAGCAGTTTTATGTAGGTTCGAGTCCTATCGGAGAGGCAAATGAAATATAAATATAGACAACAAATTTGTATGTGGCACGAGAATCTTCCTGAACTTAATCATAATGAAAAAAATTGTTTCAGCCTCTTCTCAAGATGGCAGAGGTCCCTATCCGCCTGTTTTAATTCTTGTTATTGAGAAAACAATTCCATTTAGATCAAGGATTAGAAAATGACATACTGCTCTGTGTTAGAGCAAGTTAATAGCTTGACAGATCGTCTTGGCAAGGGCATTGACCCCGGAATCAAACACGCGGTTGTAGCATTTAATATTGCAGGGTTTCCAACTACCATGTCTTGCGAGGGACATATGAAGCAATGGGGAACTCCATTTCCTTGGGTTGATTTAGATTTGACCGATGCACTTAGAATAAAATTAGAATCTTTTATGGATAAATTTTATCTCACTAGAGAAAAGAATATGCTATGCCTCAAACTTGTTGAAGGTATTAGAGTTCAATCATCTAATCAAATGCCATATTCAACTTTAGTTAAAAGTTATTTTCGTGATGAAACTATTCTTGCTTATGCAAGAAGAGAGATGGATGCATTCGCAGATTATCTATTGGAGTTAAAATGAATGAAGCATGGGATGTTATTAAAGCAAAGAAATATCTAATGCGCGTCGCCATGGATCTTATTGAAGATGGAATGTTTGCCGCAGAAGGTGGGCGTTTAATTCATGAGATTAAGTTTACTGATAGCTGTCAAACTCAGCATAGATTTATTGCTGTCATTCAGCATATTCTTGAGTGGGATTACGAAACGATTGCGGAGTCTATTAAAGAAGTAAAGGCGATGAAATAAAATGCCTGATAAATTCGTTAATGAAATTAAAAATAATTTGCTTCCTGGCAAAGTTTTATTAGTAAATGGTCCGTATGGTAATGCAAAGTTTGAGCGCGTTACTCTGGCTATTAAAGCCGCTGGGCTTAAGCAATATACTTGTCATCTTTCTATTTGGCACGAGCTGCTTGGATATAGCCTGAGCAAGTGGGCAAAGGAAATGCCTGGGAATGGTGTAATGGTATTTGATTATCTTACAAATCCGCCGCCTGATAAAGTTGAATTCATTTTAACTCAGATGAAAAATCCAGATAGAATTATAGTTTTAACTGGCAAGTCTTGCCCTTTTGTTATTGCAAGTAGGTGTGCTAAAATAATTACAATATCTACTGAAGATCATTTAAAAGCCTTTTTCAATGTGAAAGAATAAGTTATGCCCCATATTTGTATGGACGAAATAATTGCATTTATGGCAATGCTGCCATTCATTGGAATCTTCTTTAGAAGAATCCATACTTGGTTACATGGCAAACTCAATCACAAGTGTCATGAAAAGACTTGTGATGATACTCATGTGGAGCATATAGTTCCCGCACCATTTACTTTAAATATTAACAAGCGCATTGAAATTGAAGAAACTTATTTGATTGATGAGCTTAACAATTGCTCACCGGAAGTTAGAGCCGCCTGCATTGCATTGGTAGAAAATAGTAAAATAAAATGAAAACTCATAAAGCAATTATGCATTTCAACAAGCAGGGTTCCAGCAAAGGAACCCCTTGGACGGTTCACTTTCGAGGAACCTGCTATATTGTTAAAGAAATAGTTTGTTTAGTTAATATGAAGTCTGAGTGGAAGCCTGATAAGAAAACTAATCCACGCGCATTCTTTACTGCAAACGTATCGGAGTTCAAAGTAATTGATGGAGTGGCATTCTTAAAATGAAAAAGATTATCGAAGAGATTGCCAGTAAGCATCTTGGAATACAAACTCTTGAGACTCGCAAGTCTGATAGTTTAGACTTTCATGACTGTGCGGTTTGGTCTATCAAGAACGCTTTAGAGGCTGCGTATCAGGCAGGTTTAAATAAAGCAGTACAAGATTCTTGCTGCCCAGATTGCGGATACCAACATCCTGGCGGAACTTGTTGGGACAACTAATGAATAATTTATATCCTATCTGGGTTCATGGTCATGATGGTTGGAAGTGGTCAGAAGATTGTCAATGTTATCTTTACAGGAATAAAGATAATGTATTTTCACCTCCCGATGATTATTGCCTTGGCGATAGAATGATTTGGAATATGACTTAGAAAAAGCCTGGGTTAAATATAATAAAACAATTAATAAATATAAAGGAATTTAATTATGGCAAAGGCATTTAAGGTTGGCGATCATGTTGGCATGGGTGTTGGAATGGATGATGATGGCGAAGGTGCAGACAAACTTCGTTATAGTGAAGGCACTGAATTAGTATATGGTGTAATAACTGACGTACTATCTAGTGGTAAAGTTTTAGTAAATTGGGAAGACCCATATTGTATTAAAACTTATAAAGGTCCACTTGATCCAAAAATTCTTATGCTTGACATTACTCTTAAAGCCAAATATTCTGAATTAGAAAAGCAATATAAAGAACTAGAAAAAGAACTATCTGCCAAGATGAAAGAGGCGGCTAAGCTAATTAAAGAGGCTGGTAAGCTTGCGAAAAAGCAAGGCTATGAACTTGCTAACATGGATGCCGGTTATGAATTGTATGGCGCCATGGGTGCTTGTGGTTGGCGCACTTCTTATTTTGGATGCTAAAGGAATAACAAATGAAAAAAAGTGATTTAAAACCTGGAACTAAAGTGCTTGCTTGCGTGCCCAGTGAAGATTGGTGTGAAGCAACTATTGTCAAGTATTTCCATAATGATTGGAACGAATGCACTCTTATTGGGGTCGTTATGGACAAGCCCGCAAAAACTGGCAAGGTTTGGGTTGATTGGGAAGACTGCGATCATCGTAGCGAGGGGTCTCCAGAAGAAGTTAAAATGGATATTCTAACTTTATTTGCTGAGCTTCCTGAAATTGAAAAAGAATATAAAGAAGCCTGTAAGCTCATTAAAGAAAATATGAAAGAAGCCGCAGCCTTAATTGCTAAGTCAAATAAGCTGGCACTTGCCGCGCACGCACAATTTTTAGAAGATATGTATGATGCGGTTAAGCCTTTAGTTAATGCGATGGATAATGCTGGCTGGCGAACCTCTGCTTGGGGATGTTAAAATGAGTATTATATTTAAAAAAGATTTGCGTGTTATGACTGAGTTTGATAAGCTTAATCAGCATGATGAGACCTCTCGTCGAGGTGTTCTTATTTCAGAGCCAATAAAAGATCCCATTTCTGGAGAAGAAAAGGTTTATGTTAAGTGGGACAGGGATCGTTATAATCATCCTAATCCTGAAGAAAAACTAACTAAAGAACTTATGCCAGAGGTTGATGGTGTTGTTAAGCTTGCCGATCTTCAAGCCGAATGGAATGAAGCCGAAGCTAAGATAAAAGAAAAACTTATAGAAGCCGCAGCCCTTATTAGGGAGGCATCTGTAATTGGAACTAGCGTTGGAAGCGGTTCGCTTCTTGATATGTATCACGCAATAGATCCGCTTTATTCTGCAATGGATTCCGCAGGGTGGAATACCTCTTCGTTCGGTTGCTAACTTTTTATTATTATAAATTGATGGTTTAATTTAAGAAATTGCCGGGCACCTTGCGTGCGGCAATGGTCGTCGTGATGATTGAAACAATTAGGCTCCCATCAATCGCAAGCCTGTTATATGGATAAGACGATATGCTGGGTAAGCATGGAACATATGTTCGACTGGTAGTTAGACGGAGTTCTTATAAAGCTCTATAGGTGGGTTCAATTCCCGCATGTTCCACCAAAGATATATAAAGATTTGGAACAGGTTATCTTACGGAGCATTCCCCTCCTTTTGCTTTTGTAAAGCCAAAATAACTTGTTCCAATTTATTTTCTAAATTGAGTCCAATAGCCTGGACCTGGACCCGATAGTTTGTGTATTTTAAGCCATCTTCTAATTACTTTTTCAGTAACACCAAATTTACTAGAAATAGTTTCAAGCCAATCTATATCTTTACTAGATATAGTTGTCATTATTCTTTGTTGTTGTATATTTACACAGCCATCTGTCATAAAAGCACCAAGTAAATAATAAAAAATATCATTTTCATTAGTAAAAGTTTATATATTATAAAGTAAATTATGTCTCAATAAAATTTTTTCCATGTTAAATTTGGCTGCTAAAATAGCATTACCTTCTAATTATATATCCGATAAACGTGGATTTTGGCTTGGTTGCGTTGGCTTGCGCGATGATGGAGTTTTAGTTTCTGCAAAGAATGGTTCGTCTCAATTCTCTCACTCAGTTGAACAGTACCAACTACAACCTAACTGCCATGCAGAGGGAAGAGTTCTTCGTAAGCTGGGTAAGTACGGTACGATATTTGTTTCTCGTGTTGCTAAGAAGGATGGCGCACTTGCCATGGCGCAACCCTGCGTAATGTGTGCAGTTAGAATTGCCGCAATGAAGGTTAGAAAAGTATACTTCACTATTAATCCTACGCAGTATGGCGTATGGACAGTAAGTAATGATATACACGGAGAGTTAATTATGAGCAATATACTTTTGGCTAAGCCTGAATTACCGCCGGGATTCGTTGATGCTTCTGTGGGCGAGCCTCATGTTGTTCGAGAAAAACTCTTCGAGACATTTGATTGCAGTATATATGAACTGCCTAACGTAGATCATATGTATGAGTATCCAAATCCAAGTGGCTATAAGCCGCTTGTTCAGTTGCTTGAAGATAAGCACAATGCTCCGGTTATTATTACGAATGGGGCTAAGCAGGGATTAGCTGCATGCTTTTATGCTTTACATAAAATGAAATATGATCGCGTTGCAATGAGGTTGCCTTATTGGGCGCTGATTCCTCCTCTCTCTGCCATGCATGAAGTTGAATCGGTTTTTCAAGATCCTTATATTAAATCCGATGATCCTCACCTTTTACTTGCCCCTAACAATCCCGATGGATTTTGTCATACTACTCAAGAACTTGAAGAACTATCTAGTATCTATAAAGATATAAAAGTTCCGTTGATTCATGACGCTGCCTATTATACTAAAACTTATTTACCAGATGGTCATGTTCCAGTCCAGGTAGGAGATGTTCAAATATATTCTTTCTCCAAAAGTCTTGGGCTCTCTGGATTAAGATTAGGATATGTAGTTTGCCCTAATATAGAATTCTATAACCATATTAAATATTATATGGAAACTATGACGGTCGGGTGTTCCATAGTATCTCAAATGTTTCTACATGATCTTTTACATAGAATGCATGGCTACCCAACTTTAGTTCAAGCTTTTGAAGGTAAAGCTTCTATGGCACTGGCTGATTCTAAAAGAATTATTCAGCAAGTTAATCCCGAAATTTTGGAAGTGCCGGCAAACATTATGGAAACCCCAGGAATGTTTGGTTGGTTTAAAGTCGGACCAAAAGCAGATTTTATTAAATCAAAAGTCAATTTTATTGACGGAGCATTGTTTGGTGTTCCTGGTTATGTTAGAATGAATTTAGCTTTCAATAAAAATATAATGGAAGATATAGTTAAAAGATTGAATGGAGTTTTAGATGCTTGAATATATTACAAAATATAAAGACCTTCAAATAGAATATTTTGAATTGATTGTAAATATAACAGCAACTAAAGCTTGCATAGATCGCGCAGTTTGCGCAAAGATTCTTTTTAATTTATATAATCAGAATCATATTCTTAAAGAAATGACTAAAGAATCAAACCTAACTGACGATGTACAAAACAAAATTGCTGCCAATATAGAATTAATTGCAGCAATTAAAAGCATTAAAAAGTTCATATAATGAATATTAATATCACATATAATTATAGTTTTAGTGTGTGGCTAACTGTATTAACAGAAAGTTATGCCGACCTAATTATATCCGGCTTAGTTAGAAAAGGGTATTCCGTTAGCACATTAGATAATAATGGAGAAGTAAGTGTTGACAAGCACTCAACTACTTCTGCTTTAATTGCATTAAAAGTATCTTCAGTTTCTGAAAAGATAATGTCGGCAGATATTCATGTTGATATAATTAATATTTTAGATGACATTAAAGCCTATTATCATTCTGTAATTGTAACGCCGTATGTAGATTGTGTTTGGTGTGGTAGCAATATCTTATTAAATAAAGCTATGCCGCCTAATATGTCTGAGTTACCAGTGCCAGATAAATCTAATTTAAATTAAAGGAAAGATAAGATGGATTCAGAATGTAAACACATTTGTGATTGCGCATGTCACACATCACGAGGAGGAATGCACATGGTTGCTTGCTGCATTACATGTGATGAGTGTGATGAGAATATTAAATATTCTAGAATTGATGTGCATAAATCTCAATGCCATGCTGAATATGATCTTATGATGGATGAACAATGATTATAGACTGTCACACTCATATCGGGCGCAGTGGAAATATAATGGCTGCAACTGATCAGTTATTATATTCTATGGATCAGTCTGGTATTGATAAAGCATTTGTATTTGCAGGGGCTTTAGGCGCCTGTCCTACTGACTATATGTTAGCGCAAATAGCTCCACATAAAGATAGACTATATGGAGTTGCCGGAGTTCATCCTCCTGATCTTGTATATGGTGATGGCGCAGGGTATTTAATTAAGTCCTATAATCGTAGGGCTATAATAGATGCTGAGGTTAAAGTGCTTCAAGAGCTTTATACTTCTGGACAAATTGTTGCCGCTAAATTCTATCTTGGCTATGACCATTATTACCCTAATCAGATACCACAATATCTAAAGGGTTTGGAAAAGGTTGGATGTCCAGCCATCTTTCATTGTGGGGACTGCCTTAACTCTGTTAAAAAAGCCAAGCTAAAGTATGCCCAACCATTGGGCGTCGATGATGTTGCCGTTGATTATCCTGGTATGAATTTTATTATAGCGCACATTGGCAATCCATTTTGTACGGATACTGCCGCTGTCTGTTATAAAAACGAAAATGTTTATACCGATATATCTGGATTTGTTTATGGCAATTTTTCAGATAGAGATAGGAAATCATTTAAGAAAGTAATTGATAGCTTTTTAGATATTACAGGCAGCGGCGATAAACTATTGTTTGGAACTGATTGGCCAATTTCTAATCAACAATCTTATTTAGATTGTTTACGCAATGATATCGGCTCTGGATTAACTCCTGAATATTTAACATCAAATACGATTAGAGCATTTAAATTAAATGACGCCCAAGATTAAAACATATCCCGATTTACTTTTTACATCTAAGCCACATCAAGAAGCAAAGGCATTAGGTCCAGAACACTTTTCATTATGGAACCGTAATGTTGCAGACCATTTCAAAGATAAAACAATTGATGAGGTAAAGGCTGCATTAAAAGAAACCGCAATCCCGCTTGCAGTTTGCTTTGAAAATTGGATAAATGATTTTAACATTTCGACTGGTATTCGTAATGCTAATGCCTTTAATCTTAAAGAAGTATTTTATGTTGGAGATAAAAGGTGGGATAGACGAGGTGCCGTTGGCGTTCATAACTATACGGAAGTTCAATGGATTCCGACTATAAAAGAATTCGTTGCTTTAAAAGATCGTTATACAATTATAGGTATTGATAATGTACCAGGCTCTGTACCTATTAATACATATAAATTTGTTCCAAATAGCCTTATTGTTTTTGGAGAAGAAGGAGTTGGATTAACTCCAGCAATGCAATCTCTTTGTAAAGATATTGTTTATATTCCAATGGCAGGAAGTGTTCGTTCTTTAAATTGTGCCACAGCATCTGGAATTGCGATGTATCATTATATCTGCAATTCACATGATATATAAATTTTATGCGTAAATTCATTTTTGTACCGATATTCTTTATAATTTGTTTATTAATTTTTAATTGCTCTGCTATCGGATTAATTGACTGTGAAGGCAGTTTTACTTATGCGCCGAATGATTTTACTTTAGAAGAACAGGCGTGGATTGAAGAAAGCGCCTCTAGATGGAATGTTTGGGTAGGTTATACTTTAGTTAAAGTAATACCTGGCGAGCAAGAAGCATGTTCTATAGTTAATGGATTTACAGTTAATCCTGATGCTGTTGCTGAAGAGCATGAGCCAACATATGTTATTACTATTGATAAAGATCACCTTCAAAGATTAAATCAATTAAATCAAAAACGCTTTGAAGCGGTTGTAATGCATGAGCTTGGACATGCATTAGGTTATGATCATATTTTAAATGGCAAAGCTTTAATGGCACCTTCTGCAAATGATGATTTTACAGACTTAGATAGGGCTGAATGTATTAGACATAATATGTGTAAACCATAATTCAAGAAAAATAATCTGGTAAAGTTTTGGTATATATAATGACGCGCGCTGAATAATGCTCAGCTAGTGAGGTCAAAGCTCATGAATACAGGAGTAATTACCTGAAGATGTTTTCTGCTTGAAAGTTCTACCAAGAACAAAAGCTCGCTGCCAAGGACAGCGATGGTATTAGAAGCTTAGCTAAATGAAATTTATAGATACCCTCTTTAATATAAGTACTGTTATGCAACTATCTAGAAGTGCATTTCCCAGATAACAACACAGATATTTTTCGAAAGAAAATTATTGCCGAAACGGGAACAAAACACATCCTGACCTTTATACTTTATAACGAGAAAGGAAAATTTTTCTCGTTATAAGTCTATTCTCTAATAGAGGCGCCCGATACGCCAAGCATTTTACTACAACAGAATAGGTATTATTATTTATTAACTCTACTGTTTTTTTTAGAAAGATTTTTATGATTATTAAAGAAGCAGGCGTTATGCTAATTGTAGAGGATGGTTTAATCCTCGGCATTAGTAGGCGCCATGATAAGACTAAATTTGGACTTTTAGGAGGCAAGGTCAACACTGGCGAAACTGTTAAGCAGGCAGCCATTAGAGAGACCAAAGAAGAGGCGTCTGTAACAGTACATGATTGCAAGCTTATCTATCATAGGGTAGGGTCAGCCGATAGTCCTAATGGAATAGACTTCCATTGCTATTGTTATTATGCTACATCATGGAGCGGTATTCCAGTCTCTTCAGAAGAGGGTATTGTTAAATGGTTAACTGCTGCCGATATTACAGCGGTAGATTCTGCATTTGGCGAATATAATCGCAAGACACTAGATATTTTTAAAACTATGTTTCCAGACGTTTACATTAAAGGAGAATGATTATGAGAAGAGGATTTCCTGTTACTGCTATGATGCGTGCGGAACGTCGTAAGAGAGCTGAAGCTCGCCAAGCGCTATATGATGCGCTTACTCTACAACAGAAGCTGGATAAGATTCCAGCTAATGGTGGTAAGAAGGTTCTAGCTAAGCTTGAACGTCTTATGCAAAAGGCGACCGCAAAGCCCACTGAGACAGTTGTGCAGGCTGATGCGCCTTCTAAGAAGGTAGCTAAGCCTAATAAGAAGTAAATCAATCTAGGTAAGTGCATGCGGGTGAAAATCGCATGCACACTATACCATTAGCAGGCAGTCAATTTATAAGATTGGCTCCCATCAAACCTGCGATAGCTGTATCAATCTAAAGGAGAGTGTGATCAATTATGAAGGGTGCGATTTACGTTTCTAATTCTCAGAATGAAAAGATTTCTGGTACTAATAAAGTTGATGCAACATATGCATCTATTAAAGCTACATGTAGCAGTACTTGTCCATTCCAAAATGACAGCACCTGCTATGCTAAACTAAGCTTTGTGGGCATGATTGTGAAGCGATTGGATAGTCGTGCTCGACAGCACTCGCCACTAGCAGTAGCACGCGCCGAGGCTAAGTGTATTGATGAGGCGTATAACGGCAAAGCTATTCCCAAAGATAGAGACCTCCGCATCCATGTTAGCGGCGACAGCAGAACAATTAGTGGAACAAAACTCATTAACAATGCCGTGAAGCGTTGGAAAAAGCGCGGAGGACGAACGGCTTGGAGCTATTCCCATTCGTGGCAACATGTTCCTCGTGAGGAGTGGAGCGCAGTATCTATACTTGCTTCTATTGAATCTACAGACCAAGTGTCGGCGGCTAGGCAACAGGGCTATGCACCAGCGATTGTAGTGCCAGAGCATGTTAGTGAGAGGGCTTATATGCTTCCGGGATCGGACACAAAATGGATACCGTGCGTTTCACAAACTCGCAATATCTCGTGCGTTGATTGCCGTCTTTGTTTTAATGCCGATAGATTATTTGAAAACAATATGGGGATCGCTTTCGCCGCGCACGGAATAAATAAAACCGCCTTAAAAAGGCGGCTAACGGTTATCAGATAAGGCTCTCTTCTTAAGGCGGGCATCATGTGTCATTGTGTTAGTAACATGAAGGCTGAGGCTGGTCAGTGAATTTTAAAGATTCAATCTGTCAATTACCACCAGCACACAAGGCTGGTGGTTTTCTTGGCATAAGATCATAAAGGTACTCCCATCGGTCGCACGACTATTGCATATGAGTAGAGATTGATTCTATGGAACGGTGGCGGAATTGGAAGACGCCAGGGTTAGTAAGAAGTTGTAATATGGCTTCTGAATATCTTGTTATTTATAATATTACTATGAATATGCTGTGAGTTCGAATCTCACCTGTTCCACTATATTAAATGTATAAAGTATATAAAGAAACTCACTCTAAATATGGCAATGTTATTGTAATCAATACAGAAGATATTGGCGAATATGAATTGCCATTTGAGGCTGTTAATAATGCCAAATCTATTAAAAGATTATGGGCAACTGATGGCAAGGTAAGGTTCTTAATTAATGGACAAGTATTAAGTATTAATAAATTAGATTCGTGGGCAAATAAAGAATATAAAGAACTATCTATATGTTCTAGCTGCCCCAATATCCTTAATGGGAAAGTTGTATTTACAATGCCTCATTGTGGTATTAAGTTATTTTGTTCACAATCATGTGCTGATAAAGAATACAAATTCTATTTGGAGAACTTAGATGAAGAAGAAGAATGTGATTATCTCTAAACGTCCTGAAGTTGGGGACGGAGTAACAATATGTTATTGGAGTGATAGCGAGCCTGCAACTATAATTAAGGTATCAACTAGCGCACATAAGCTTACTATTCAAACAGATAAGTCTAAAAGAATAGATAAGAATGGTATATCTGAATCTCAGGAGTATGAATACACTTCCGACCCCGATGGCTCCGTTTACGTTGCGTATCTAAGACTTGATGGGACTTACAGACTCACTGGATCTAAGACCAGGGTATCTCTTTTTGGTAAAAGAAAGTTTCACGATTTTTCCTTCTGAAATTGCATATCTATAATAGTTAGGATATATGATGATTGTATTCGAAGACAATATTGTTTATAATGTTTTAGGTAGAAAAATTATACTTATTTCAGATAGAATTAATGATAGTCAAAATACTGTAGCAGAGATAGAGGAAATTTATTATTATCTTGGAAATGAAACAGCAAATGTTCTTGCTGCCGTTCTTGCTTGGCAAGAGTTTAGCGGAAGGGATTTGACTGAAGATGAATTGAATCAAGTTATGATTGACAATAATCTAGTATCTGCTGCTATATAAATAATAGGAGAATGTTATGCCAGTGACTAAGAAAACCAAAAAGCCAGCAAAGAAAACAAAAGTTAAAAAGACTGTTAAGAAAACTGTTAAGAAAACTGTTAAAAAACCAGCAGCTAAATCATTTAAAAAGATTAAGAGAGTCTCTGATTCTCCAGTAGTAGATACATTTGTTAAACAAGATGTTGTTGAAGCAGTTGTTGATTCAAGCGGCGTTGTAACTATGGTACCAGTAGTTACCAAGTAAATTAAAACAATTTAATTATAGAGGACCTAACTTAGCTGTTAGGTCCTTTTTATTTTCATATGCAAATATTAAATCTATTTAAAAAAATCTACCCATGGATGAGCCCAAATATTGCAGATCAAATAGGATCTGGAGTTGACGGTGAAGTTTATCTAATGTCAGATGATCCATTAAAGGTTATTAAAATATGTCAGTGTTTTGATATTGATCAATATAAATTGACAGCAAATGTTTTAGATAAGTTATTGTTTGAGCCTTCACCTATACATGCGCGCGTGTATGCGCGCGGTCAAAGAAGAAATATAGAAAAAAATTACGTGATCCATTTCTATGTAATGGAAAAGTTAAATAAAATTTCCGACGACGAATCAAAAGTATTTCATACAATTCTTTCGCACGAAGATCGAAATATTATAAAAAATTACACGCCGAATCAATTAGAAAAAATACTTGACGGTCTTCATGTGGGACTTGACTTCGACACGAAAAGGATTAAATTTTTCTGCGACGCCATCCTGGTATCGCCAATAAAACATAATGACATTCATCCTAGAAATATTATGAAAGACATATATGGAAATTATAAATTTATAGATTTTGACAGGGCGGTTCTTAATGAGTGAAGATACAAAGAAAGATATTCAAAATAAAATTGACTCGTATTTTGCAAAGAAGACTTGGGTTCAAAAGATACAAGACGCTATTGTTTCTTTAAAAGAAGATAGCAATATCCCAGAAGTTGCAGATACAATTAAAATTTTAGAATCAAAAATAGGAAAATAATATGACAACTAAAGAAAAGTTTATTGATTTAAAGATATTAAAGAAATTAGTGGTAGAGCTTGAGTCTTCATTGGATAATGCTGAGGCGATTAAAACATCAGTTGAAATTGATAATGCAGAATATATTGTTGAGATGGCTAAGGCAGCAGGACTGTGCGCAGGCGTCATGCAAGAAGCCGGGCTGTTAATTGGAGATTTGCATGGAGCAACTCTGGCAATACAGGGAGGCACTGTGCCCAAGGCAGATTTTTTAGATAAAATTTTGGGACCATTAAAGGGCGGCTCAAATTAATTTTAATTTGAAACCCTTGCTTTTTAAAAATTCGTGATTAATTTATAGTTTATCTGAAAAGATAATTGGAGATTTATAATGTATACTAAAGCTACTAGAAATGATGTAAAGCAATTTGCTCAGAAGATTGAGGCGCTCGCTAAGGAAGTTCAAGTTAATATTGATAATGGCTGTGAATTCATAAGTGTTGCCAATGAGTTAGTTCGTAATAATTCAACGTTTGTTTTTACCATTGGAGAGGTCTATGCTCTTGAGCAGGTCGGCGCTTCTAAATCAGTTAAAGCAAAGGTTGTTGCAACTAGTGCCAATCATAACTATCATAACGTGAGAGATTCCCGCGGCAGATTCTTAAAAGTTTAATATAATGCCAGGAATAGTAAGATTACTATCAGTAATTCCAGTGATATTTTTATTTGCTTTAACAAATATTTTTATTTGTCTTACTGTTTCTGGTACAGTTTTAATAGAACTATTAGGGCGTGGATATAATAAATATTTTTCTTTGGGGGCAGCCATTCTAACGGCTGTTGGAGTGTATACACATATGTATTACTTCCATAAAACTAGAGAGTTAATGTATAATAATGGAGCAGACAATAATGAGTGACCCTATTCAAATGGCTACGGATCGTTTAGTGCCAATCTTTAAAGTAGTAGACGAGGTTCTTGGAGAGTGGAGTGCGGGTAAGAGCGATGAAGGCTGCTTACAATTTCCAGTGTTAATGGCAATGATTGCTGTTAAAACTAGCTGGAATGATAAGGCGGTTCGAGAGAACGATCCATTCGTTCGTTGGTATATTCGTAATCATCCACAATGGCATGTGACTCGCGGAGCGCATGGCGGTATTATGAAGAAAGAAGATAAGCAGAAGAAAGAAGATGTGAAGAATGCCAAAATTTCTGCCAAGGCAGAAATGAAAGCAGCCCTTGAGGCAGAGCTTCTTGCCAAACAAATGACCGGAACTATTGCAGCAATAACTGATCCAGGCGATTCGGAATAATATTCTGTAAAAAGAAATACATAGGGAACTATTTATTTCTTTTCTATTTTTTTAAAAGAAAGTTTATTATGATAAAAATAATATTAACATTATGTATTGCTCTATGTCTAGTTTCTTGTTCATCTTGTGGTTCTCCCAGTAATCCAATTGCACCAGATGGAAGCTTTAACCCATCTGAAGGCGAAGTTATTTCTGGAGATACTTGGAAGTTTATCTTACCAAGTAGCGGCTGGCAAGCAAATCCAATGGGTGATGGCGGGACCACTATTAATGTTTATACTAATGGCACAGTTAAGAATCTAATAGCGTTTGCCAAGGAACCATTTACTGGCTCCATTCAACAGTATATGCTTCTGGCAACCCGTGGTCTTAAAGATTCTGGTGGAACTTTAGATAATTTAAGTCAATTATTATTTATAAATAATACTAATTTCGTATCAATGGAAGCTACTACTTCTAGTGGCAGGAAAATTTGGTCATGGCTTTCTGTAAAGAATGGTTATGGTTATAGTTTTGTATGTAGTGGCATTGATTCTAATGATGAGTCTCAACACCATTTATGTGAGCAAATAGCACAAACAATTCAATTAAATTAATGAATAATAACAAAAGCTTTCTAAACATAGACAATATTAATATCGCCAATAAGCACGAGCTATTACTTATGCGACAAACATTATTTGCATCTCTTGTTAGAAATGCAAATAAAGAAGAAAAGAAAGGTATGTATTTAATTTCATTAGCTATTTTTTCTGAATTTGAAAGGCTAACTAGACATATCACAGAACCAGAGATAACAAAAAACTAATGAAAACTTGGCAATATGAAATTGCTACTGTTATTTTAATATTATTTATTGTAAATTTTTTAACTAAAACATTATTCTCTATTGAGACTCTCGCTGCCTTAGCAGTTATATTATCATTCGGTCATTCTCAAATCTCTTCAAGACTAGCGGAGAAAGAGTCTTTAAAAAAGAATCCAGACATATACTGTTATAAAAAATTATATTATTACTTTATAGGTAAAGAAATATTATGGTTAGTTTACTTTCTTGCAAACAAGTCTTACTCTGCATTAGTTGGAGTATTTGTATTTCTAATTTATCCTATTTGGCGCGCTTGGTATTTAAACTTTAAAAATAAGAAATAATTACTTATGGATAAGATTCTTTTAATTGATGGGCACAATTCCATATGGCGTGCATGTATTAAATTCCCAGGAACATCTACAGATGAAGATGATAGTATAATATTTACTTTCAATTTCTTTCGTAACCTTCGCCCATTAATAGAAACATTTAGTCCAGATAAATGTTTTGTGGTACTAGAGGGGCACCCTCAATTTAGATATGATTTGTTTCCAGATTACAAAGCTAATCGTATTATTAAGCAAGCCTCAAGGCAAGCTGCTAATGAAAAGTTTCTTGCAGCAAAAGATATTATACTTCCACTATTAAACTATCTTCCAATTACATTGGCTCGTGCAGCTAACTATGAAGCAGATGATGTTATCGCTACATTATGTGAGAACATGAAGATTGAAGACATCACTGTTCTTAGTAATGATTCTGATTATATTCAATTACTTCAGCGTGGATATTCTAATATTAAAATATTTAACCCAATCAAGAAGGTTTATATGGAAGCTCCCTCTTATCCATATGTGGCGTGGAAGTGTTTAGCCGGCGACAAGTCAGATAATATTCCCTCTTTACTTAAACCAAAGAAAGCTTTAGAGGCGGCAACTACTCCAGAAGTATTTAAAAAATTTATGGAAGTGGAAGAGAACCGTGCGAATTTTTCTGTTAATAGACAATTAATAGAGTTTAAACCAGTGCCAGAAGATGAGATATTTTTAGTGGAAGGCAATCGTAACTTCGATAAATTACGAGAAGAATTTGCAAATATGAAGTTTGAAACAATTATAAACGATAAGTCGTGGGAAAAATACCAATCAACATTTGAGTGTTTAAAATATTAAAATGAGAAAATATATAATATATTCTCCCAAGGGCAAAACTTCTATAGTTGAAGTAGAGTGCGAATTGATTTCGGGTTTAGAAGACCAATCTATTATGCAGCTTCCTAATGGAGAATTTAAAGCTAAAATATTAGCTCCTAATTTTCTATTTGAATTAAATAGCGCTGGAAAAAGTGTTAGCCCGATTTACTATAGTCATGCATTTTATAGCACTGAAGCTGATGCCAAAGTGCAAGCGGAAAAAGATGCTCGATCTTTATTTGAGAGAGATCTTTCTAAGAAGGATATAGCATATACTGAAGAGGAAGTTCAAGCAAAGTTACTATCCATACAGGTGGTGTTACTATAAAACATTAGGATATAGTTATGAACATTTTTATTATTGGGCTTCCAAATTCTGGACGCACTACTGTTGCTAAAGCTTTAGCCCAGACAGAAGGGGCATACTACATTGATGCTTCGTCTTGGCTAAAGAATAGCTTTAGGAAGCCAAATGAAAATGAACCCGAACAAAAGTTTCAGGATGAATACTTTCATTTTCTTTCTTCGAAGTTAATTCAGAATCCTAATTTAGTTTCTAATCATGTAAATAGACTGATAAGTGAAGCCATAATTTCTAATTTAAATAACGAAACATTTATTATTGATGGATTATATTCACCAAGAGATCTAGTTCATTTGTTTAATTCTAATGAAGATTATATAGTTTTTCTTAATAGAACTGATAACGAAACTGAATATAAAGACCATGAAAGTATTGGAGTGTCTGTTATTAGAGACTACTGCTATTGGTTATCTTCAGCCAATCTTTTAAGCAAAGAACGTTGGTTAGAATTTAATTATAAAATTCCGGGAGAAGATTCTGATTTTATTAAAACTTTAGGGAGCAAGAATACTGTTATGATTATCAAATCAATTTCTAAAGTAATTAGCATTTTAAAAGAGAAATTAAAAATATGAGTGCAGTGATAAAATCCCCATATCCATATTTTGGAAGCAAGCGCAGAATTGTTAATGATATATGGGCTCGTCTTGGAAATGTAGAAAACTATATTGAACCGTTTGCCGGCTCACTATCTGTATTGTTAGGCGCTCCACATCTACCTAAGATTGAAACGGCAAACGATTTCGATTGTTTTATTCCTAACTTCTGGAGAGCAGTTAATGCTAAGCCGGATGAGGTAGCAAGGCATGCAGACTATCCTGTATTAGAAGCCGACCTACACGCCAGACATAGGTGGTTCTTATCTAAAGAGGCTGCGGAGTTTAGAGATAAGATTAATTTAGATGCATCATTTTATGACGCAAAGATTGCTGGATGGTGGGTTTGGGGAATGAATGCTTCAATTGGCATTACATTCGGAAAGCAACGCGGACTATATTGTAAACCATTTTTATCTATGATTGGTCAGGGAGTAACTACACCATCTGTAGATGTTAAAGAATGGTTTGGAATCTTACAGAAGCGACTTAAGAAAGTCAGAGTGTGTTGTGGCGACTGGAGCAGGGTTGTTACTCCGCCAGTAACTTATAAAAATAAAAGCATAACTAAAAAGGGAATGGTTGGAGTATTTTTAGATCCACCATATCTGGTAGAGAATAGGGAAGATAAGCTTTACAGAATAGAGACAGATGTTTTTATTGATGTTTGTAATTGGGCATTAGAAAATGCCAAGCATCCCAAAATGCGAATAGCAGTTTGTGGGTATGAGGGAGACTTTACTTTTCCTAAAGATTGGGAAGTATATAATTGGCAAACGACTGGTGGATTTTCTTCTCTTTCAAAAACAAAGCAAAGAGGAAAAGAAAACGCCAAGAAAGAAACCATTTGGTTTAGCTCAAATTGTTTAAAGGTTTAATTTGGCTCTTCTTGTTCTTCTGGCGCTGATGCAATATATTTAAATAAATCAGATTAGATGATATATTATAGTTTATGCCGACGTGTAATCTTTGTAAGAAATTAAAAAACAATTCAGATTTTTATTTAAGAAAAAATGGCAATCTTCGCAAAGATTGTAAAGTTTGTCGTTCTGCGAAAAACTCTAATTATTATAAGAGCCATCAGGATGAAATTAAAAAAGCCACTAAGGAATATAAAGTTTTCAACTCCTTAAAAATAAAAAAAGATAGTAAAATTTACTATAAAGAAAATAGAGATTTAATTAGGTCGGAGCAAAAACTATATTTAAATAGTATACATGGTAGATTGACAAATCTTTTAAATCTTGCAAAGAAAAGATCTAAAGGCAAACCATTTGATCTTGATATTGACTTCTTAATATCTTTATATGACAAACAATTTGGAAAATGTTTATTAACCAATATTGATTTTTCTTTTATAAAACCAGATAATTTTCGAGTTGATCCATTTGCAATATCAATAGATAAAATTAATGCTAAATCTTTTTATACAAAAGATAATGTTAGATTAGTTTGTGTAGCAGTTAATTTTGGACTAAATGAATTTGGTGAGAAAATTTTTAAACAGATATGTGAGTCTTATATTGAAAATTTAAACAGAGATAATAAAGATTTGTCTTTGTCACTGAGCTAAGGAGCTAAGAAAGATCATGACTATGATACCATCAATTGTTTAATTTGGCTGTGACTTTACAAGCTCATCCATTATTGCATCAATATTTATTTTAGATAATGCTTCATTAAAAATTTGTTGATGACTTAATGTTGCTGGCTCTTGTTCTGGGGCTAGAGCCTGTATGGGTTCTGCCTCCGGCATTTGAGGAGGTATAAGACCCTTAGGTACATCAGTATATCTAAAAGATGGGTCATCAGCTTGTTTAAATATTTCAAGCATTTTTTGCATAAGCTTACTTTTTCTATTAGACATTACTGCCTCCTTTAGTATCAAACAATGATTGTAAATAGTTATTTATCTTTTCAACTTCAGATGTCGGCGCGCCCCATGACAAAAGCTCTTTATACCACTTAATAATTCTATTACCTAATAGTATCGTATTTGTTATAAGCGAGCCCTCGGGCTTACTTAATTGCACCTTATCATCATCGTCAACGCCCATTTTCTTAATTTGTGAAAGGTTGTCCTTATATTTAAGTAAGAAATGTGTTCGCCTTACAGCAGTAACATATTGTTTAAAAGACATTGATTTAGATAATTCTAATTTCATTTCATTTTCAATGGCTTGTTTTAAATTTACTCGCGCAATATCTATTGCAAATTCAAGTTTCTTTTCTTTGTCCGCACTCTTTTTACCTGGATTTTCTCTTAACCAATCTCTTCTTGTTTTTTCTGCTTTGCCTACGGCATCTATATATGGTTGGAAACTGGTCCATTTTAGACCAAGCTCTTTTATGAGTTTATCTTTAGGAACCTTACGTATTGATGCATATTTAGATTGTAGTTGAGTAATCCATCCATCCAATTTTCTAACGTCTTCATTATATTGATTACGTTTCTTTGCTCCAGTTATTGGATCATAAACTTCAATAACTCCCTTTTGAACTTTAAGTTTTGCAGCTTCTTGCTTATACCAATCACTAAGGCTTAACTTATTCGAAGCGGCATCTTGGATATCTTGCAAATATTTTGCCATCATTGCTGGGTTTATATTATTTAAATATACTTCTGGACGGTCTTCTATAAATCCAGTTCTCTTATCCATTTCTGGCGCTCTTGGAAGCATGGCTTTTATAAGAGCCATTCTTGCTTCAATTTCAGGAACTTTATTTTTATCTGGGCTTGCAATTAAATTATTTAATTCAATTTGTTGAGTTAAATATGCCTTTTCTTTTTGAGACCTGCTGCTATTTAATTTTTTATTTAGCTCTTCATTCTCTTGAATAACGCTAAGTGTTTTAAGTTGTGATTTAAGATAATTATTTTTATCTTTTAAAAGCTTTTCATTTTCTTTGATAGAATCAAATTCTTGGCGCACTTCAGGATCAGTTGGAACTGTGCGTCTATTTTCGACAGCTCTTGCAACAGAAGGATCTTCTAACATCTTTTTTTCAGCTTTTAGAAACGGAAGTAGCTGATTTAAAACATTAATTTTTTCAACAAGTATCTTTTTAAATTTATCCTCTTTAACATTTTTTAAATCTTCATTATGTTTTAAGATATCTTTTTCGCAGCTTTTAATCCAGTCTTTATAATTACGTTCGCCCTGAGCACTTGCGCCTTGTTTTTTGCCAGGGTTCATATCGCCGCCGCCAAAGTCTGATTTATCAAATACAACTTTGGGAGCACCAGGATCTGTATCTTCTTCTAATTCTGTTTTCTTTTTTAGTTCTTCTTCTTCATCAGGATCAACTGTTACTGGTGCTTGTGCAGTTGGCGCAACAAGACCCTTTTCGATATTAACTTGGTGTTTATAGCGAATGCTAACATCATTATAAATATCGGTCATAAAGTCTTCGACGTTATCTCTTTCTCTTTTGAATTTTTGTTCAGTAGTTCCTTCTTCGCCTTCTTCAATATCTGCTTCATTGTCAAATTCATCATAATAAGCTTTTAATGTTTTATTAATAAACTTACCAACAGCAGTTGATACCGTTGAGAACTTTGCGTTACCTTCACAGGCATTTTTATATAATTGTGCAATATCATTTAATTCATCGCGAACACCTTGCGCAGATGGTTCTTTTGCAAATGAAACAATTTTATTATACATTCCTAAATCTATAGCTGCTGGTGCTTCTGGCTTAACTGGCTCGGGCGCTTCTGGAATATCAACGGGCGCAGGCTTTCCTTTATTACGAAGCTTTTCTTCTTCTTGTTCTAACCATAATCTTGATGCTTTCTCAGCAGCAGTCTCTTTATTAGCATCTTCGCTTTTGCCGTCCCATCTAGCAGCATTGATATCTTTTTTATTATGCTGTGCTTTAGAGACAAGTTCAGACCATAAAGCATTTTTATAGAATGCTTCAACCTTTTTAAGTAAGTTGTCTATTTTATTCCAGGACATTATTGTATTCCAAAGTTAGAGATTTATCTATACGATATATATGGTTTTATAACCAACTCTAAATTAAAATTTACGGAACTCAATAATGTCAATTAAATCAAAAGCTGTTATACATATTCCCCTGCTTCCCAGACGCCCGGCTCCCATCAATCGCGTTGATACTCCCAGGATAACGGTACGATTGAGTGAGTATTTAAAAGATAATAAGCTCATAATGACCAAAGAATTAGCAGATATTCTATCCATTTCAATAAAAGAATTCTTTCCTACCTTGTATAATATGGCAATTAATAAAGGTTGGTCAAACTATAAAATGACATATTATTTAGGAAATATAGATTTATCTCAGGAAGATTTGATAAAAATATTGCAGCATGCTTCCAGGCTATCTAAAGTCTGGATTTTTTCATGAAGCACAACATGCCAATGATCTGATATTAGATCATGATCCCTCCTCCAATTAGAAAGTTTTTATTTAGATGCGATATATGCGAAATAATTATTTCTGTTGACTTCGATGATGAAGAGGACTTGGAGAATGTTCAAGAGAATAAAATTGAACTTGAATGCCCCTGCGGCGGCAAATGCAAAGTATTACGCGATTAATTATTAAAGGAAAAACAAATGAATAAGAAAGAATTTGTGGCGCAGCTATCTAAACTGCGACCTAACGCTACGTTTTTAACTCTACTTGGTTATCGTAATGCTCACAGCGAAGTTGCCGATTACAGTATTGCATTCCATATTAGTTATGAGAATGCGCTACAGAAAAGTATTGACATCTTAAAAGAATATAATGCGAAAGATATTATAGAGAAGCAAGCTAAGAAAGAATTGATTGATGGTTATGAGCGCTCTCTTATTAAATTTCAAACGATTCCGATGGAAGAGATTGATGATTCATATACACGCTTCTTTGACGGTGATAGGTATATCAAGGGCGTGAAGATGCTAACTAAGACTGGTGAGCTTCATTTATATGGGCTCGTGGTCCATAAGAAGGTAACTATGCCTGGCATGTATGATGGCGATGATAAGAGAAAAGAATTAACGAAAGTCAAGGATCGCTTGCGCCGTCTTTGTCCAGTAAGCCGCTTTAGACAATTTAAGATTCTACCAGACCAATTAAACTCTATCTCAGTTGAGAAGCTTTCACTGCTTCCGCCTAACGAGTAAATAGAGACAAATTATGAAAGTAAAAGAAAGTACTGCTCTATTATTGGCGGCAGTGGATTATATTGAAAGTCAAAAATGAAACCAATTAAAACTATTGGATTGCAAAATGCAATGCCTAAAAATAAAAACGCCGAGCTTGCAAAAGAAACTTTAGAAATTATAAGGAATAAAAAATATACTTCTCGCAATGGAGAAGTAATAGATATTTCTAACAGTATTGATTTTTCTATTAAGAATACTGTTTTATATAAAAATGATATTCCAGGTTTGATTCGCAGCAAAACCAATGCAGTATTAGAAGTTGTTAATGAAACTACTGCTCAAGCAGCTGTTCGTTTACAAAATCTTGGTAAAACAAATATTGTTGCATTAAATTTTGCAGCAGCCCGCAATCCTGGCGGTGGCTTTTTGTCAGGCGCAGTTGCCCAAGAAGAAGACCTATGTAGATGTTCTGCCTTATATGCCTGCATAAAAAGCAAACCAATCTTCTATAATGAAAACATTTTGTGTGATAATGCTTATTATACTGATAACATAATTTATTCTCCAGATGTTCCATTTATTAGAAATGAATACAATCTTCTATTAGAGAAACCATTTAAGTTATCTATTATTACTTCTCCGGCGCCAAATGTTAATGCAATGGATTTTCTTGACGAAGATGTCTTGTTAAAAACATTATCATCAAGAGCTAGGAAAATATTGCAGGTTGCAAGTAATCACGGACATACTAGCCTTATTCTTGGAGCTTGGGGCTGTGGTGCGTTTGGAAATAATCCAAGCATGGTTGCGAATGTTTTTTTAAATGCTTTAAGAGATATTTCAGTATTTGAACATGTTTGTTTTCCAGTGTATGATATAAGAGAAAATCAACCAGTATTTAATACTTTTAAACAAATATTGGGTTAAGAATTTAATGTCAAATGAAAACTATATTAATCAGATAGGAATAACTTCTGATAATAAAAAAGCCGTCGCTGGTATATGGAAAACTTTTGAAACCCACGGCATACCCTTAGATATAATATTTACAATTTGTATGCGAAAAGAATCTGTTCCAGATTGGATTCTTTTATATAATGAAATGAAATTATCTGGAATGAAACACACGAGAATTATTTCTAAATTAGAAGAAGCTATTTCAGATTCTTTTGGAAAAGAGTGGTCTGACGTTGTTATATCCCGACTAGACAAACAATTTAAACATCAATGACCATCAAAAATAAAGCTGAATCATTACTGCTACTTACCAGAAAAACTCCAAGAATGTTTGCATTAAATTGTGAATCTATGATGAATAGGGTTGCTACCATTTTAGAAATGGCAGACATTGATTTTGTAGTTATAGATTTTTATGAGAAACATCTTGGGATTTATGGTAACACATATCTGCTTTCGCATGAAGAGGTTAAAGATGATTGGGCTCATCAAGTAATTGATGATGCTCTACAAATACTTCACAAGGATAATAAATGAAATCAAATCTCACATCAATTAACGTAATTATAGACAGCAGTGGCAGTATGAGCAGCCTTGCAACAGATACTATTGGAGGCTTTAATTGTTTCGTTGCTGAACAGAAGCTTATCACAGGAGAAGTATTATTTACTTTATGTACATTTAATAGTAGCTATTCATTAATTCATGATGCTGTACCGCTAACATCTATTTCAAATTTAGATAAGAAAGCTTACTTTCCATCGGGCGGCACCGCATTATTAGACGCTATGGGAAAGACTATTGATTCAGTTGGAGCTAAGCTTGCAGCAATGCCAGAAGAAGATAGACCGTCAAAAATTCTATTTTTGATTGTGACGGATGGTCAGGAAAATTCTAGTTCAACTTATACTGCGGCTCAAGTTAAAAGTATGGTTGAGCATCAAAAAGATGTTTATAATTGGGAATTTGTATTCATGGGAGCAAACATTGATGCTATTGCAGAGGGCAATGCATTAGGTATTTCAACTCAAAATACAATGAATTACGATGCAACTTCTGTTGGAACCAAAAACCTTTATAGAAGTATTTCTAAGAGCACAACTAGTTATCGCGGGGCGCCTACTCAAATTGGTGGCGCCGGATTTTTTACTCCAGTAGTGCCTGTTATAACTCCTAGTAAAAAATAAATTGACTGTAATTTTTTAAATTAAACGGCGTTGACAGTCTGGGAGGCGTGGTTATAATATCAAACACCTGAGACGAACAACTGTTCATTGACAAAATATTTTGACAAAACGTATGCATAATGGTATATTATCTATACGATTTGTTATTTTACGGGGAAGTAGCTCAGAGAAAGAGCGCAATGCACCGCAAGGTTTATTGAGGTCCTAGGTTCAATTCCTAGCTTCCCCGCCATACCGAATGCCAGATAGGATTACATTGTTATTGTAAAAAGTCTTATCTATTTTTTGTCGGTTTTATGGGGTTCTGGTTTAAATAACAGAACGCTAGGAGTTTAAATACCTAGAGGTCTTGGTGCAAATCCGAGGAACCCCACCATATAGTTTGCCTTTGAAAAAGAGCTAGCTTCCAACTAAAAGGAACGACTTTGATAAGGGCGCCGAAAGGCATACAAACTGTAATGGGGTAGATGAACAATGGTTGTTCAGGTGGCTGTAACCCACCCGCTCTAAGCGCAGTAGGTTCGATTCCTACCTGCCCCACCAATCACAATGTAATATTGTGACATGTTACTTGAAAACTTAATATTTCATCGGAATGTCGCCTAGTGGCAATGGCACTTGCTTTGGGAGCAAGAATTACCGGAGGTTCGAGTCCTCTCATTCCGACAACGTTTACCAACCTGTGTTATATAGGTTAGTATGGAAAAGAAAATACTTTATGAATTAATTGAATTTGGTGACACTTTAAAACAAATTGCTTTTAAAACTGGCACCTCACAAAGCAATGTAAGGTACTGGTTAAAGAAATTTGAGTTAAAATTAAAGCGGGGCGCAAAAGGTAAGAAGCCAAAAGATTTTAGTTTTCCACGAAAATGTTCTTGCGGCGAAACCGATCCAAATAAGTTTTATGGAAATAAAACGACTGTATGCGCAAAGTGTCATTGCAAATATACCTTATTAAAAGGTCAAGAAAATAGAGTTTATATACTTGAAAAATTTGGTAGCAAATGTTCTAATTGTGGTTTCAATAAATGGAAAGCATCATTAGATGTTCATCATCTTGATCCATCGAAAAAAGATAGTGGATTTTCTACAATCAGATACTGGACTAGAGATAAAATTGATAAAGAGTTAGAAAAATGTATTTTGTTGTGCAGAAATTGTCATGCCGCACATCATAGTGGTGAATTAATAAATGACAAATTAATCAGAGAGTAATGTTCAACAGCAGCATAGGTGACCTGGACTCACCCAGTGCGAGTGCAATTCTCGCCTCTCTGACCATAGGTAAATGCCTGATAGGATTACATACAATGAATAAACAAATCTTATCTATTTCTTGTTACCTAATTTAATGGTCCCATCTTCTAAAGGTTCAGGATAAAAGGTTTTCACCCTTTCAATACGAGTTCGAGTCTCGTTGGGATCACCATTACAGTTAAGCGGGTATGGCTCAGTGGCGAC
>Ga0315284_10001110_pt1 | contig 37929 bp, 30 predicted proteins | sample YL17G09_16_MG_FD_203696 | JGI IMG/M metagenome (GOLD analysis project Ga0315284, IMG submission 203696) | Sediment microbial communities from Yellowstone Lake, YNP, Wyoming, USA - YL17G09_16 | ecosystem: Environmental > Aquatic > Freshwater > Lake > Sediment | place: USA: Wyoming | collected...
CCGCACTTATCGAAAGCGCCTGGGTCGCAATTCGGAACGACGAAGCGCTGTTGTTTGCATTCAATCAACTCGCAAAGAGGATGAAGAAGACCGACGCAATAGTCCGCATAGCCAAGAAGCTCCTGAATAGAGTCCGCTTCGTCTGGAAGACCAATTCACCCTACACCAAGGGAGTCGTGGAGGTCTCATTGAGCAAAGAAGAATAGCGCCGTGAATCATTCAGATTAATACTCTATGTGCAGACTGTTGCGGCAGGCTTGCATGGATCGTCCATGTCTTACTGAGATTACAACGCGAGGCCCGATAACCGATCCTCTCTTGTGGACATGGCTGGCGGCACTCCTCACTCTCCCCCTCCGCATGATGAGACGTTGCGCGCAACGTCTCTACATGTTCGTCGCCAACGTCCACAACACTTTGACAGGCTCAGTGCGGCACTCCCCACTCCGCATTCCCCACTCCTTCTCCCCCCCGATCATTGCGCCAAGGCCTGCCCCGAACGATTTTCCTGCTGTCACAACCACACGATATATGATGTCACCACACCGACGCCTCACATTCTGCGTGCTTTCGGGGCTGCTGCTTGTTGCAGCATCCGTGCCTGCTGCCGCCCGCAGAAAGGCGGAAAATAAGCCCGCCCCTGCTGCACCGCGCGAAACTCGCGCCTCTACCTCAAGCATGAGCGTTGACCAGATTGACGCCCGGATTGCCCAGCTTGACGAAGAGCTGCGCGGCTTCACATCGCGACTCTCTCAGATCCGGCAAGACAGCTCCACCGCTGCATCGCAGTACGCGCAACTGCTCGCCACTCACGCGCGCGACATGGCCGCACTCGACGCCGACGTCTCCCGCAAGTCGCAGGATCTGACCGGCCTCAAGTCGCAGCGCGATAGGTTTCGACAGGACAGCTCGTCAATAGTCACGACCATGCGGTCCGACGCTGCTTCGGCGCATCAGGAACTGGTGCGGCTCGAGTCCTTAATCGTCACTTCGTCAAACGACCTGAACAAACTGTACCAGCAGCGCGAGAAGGTGCTGAGTGACGACGGGTCTGTCGGCGAAAAGGCAGTGGCGCAGCAGCAGCGTGAGGTCGCGCGACTCGACTCGCTGGTGCGCGCGCGCCAGGGCGACGAGACTGTGCTGCAGCAGCGAGTGGAGCTGGCGAGGCAGGACTCGGCACAGGAGCAGACCCGCCTGCAGGACCTTCGTACCAGACTGCGCGCCGAGAAACTGCACCTTGACAGCGCCGTGTCCTACGCAACATCGGTTGCCGCAGATATTGTGCAGAGGTTGACAAAATTGCGCGATGACAGCGTCTCAACAACCGGTCAGGTTCGGCAGAAACTGTCCGGCATTGTCAAACAGAAAGAAACGCTTGACGCACGCATCCTCAAGCTGAGTCAGGATTTGAACACGCTCTCCGCCGAGAAGACCAAGCTCGTGGCTGCCACATCAGCTGCCGACAAGAAGTTCGAGGACAAGCGTGCCCCGCTGGCCGCCAAGGTGGCCTCGCTTGACGCCGAAGCGCAACAGCAGCTCAAAGACAAAGAGGCCTTCACCCTCCTGGGCGAGAAGCTCAAACTTGACAGCGCGGTACAGAAGGTGCGCAACGAGCTCGACTTCTCCATTGAATCGGCAGCCCGTGGCAAGCGCGAGGCCAAGAAGGCGGCCGAGGAAAAGGAAACTCAGCTCAACAAGTTGATGGGCGACCGCGACGTGTATCTCCGCAAGCCCGAAGTCATCCAGAAGGAAGCTCTGCTTGCGGGGTCTTCCCTCGCGCAGCGGCGGCGTGAGATCGACACTGTTATTGCCAGGATCCAGAAGAAGTCGGAGGCGCTGGTCGACGATCGGTCCAAGGCTCTGCAAGCACTCGACGCAGTTGACAAGAGTTCTCCCGGCACGGCCGCCTCCCGACAGCGCATTGCGCAACTCGACTCGCTTTCGACCACGAAGGGCCAGGAACTTTCGGTGCTGGCCGTGCAGCGCGATTCGCTGGAACGGCAGGTGTCTGCCGGGCAGTCGGTACTTAGCGAAAGATCCGGCGCTGCTCATCGCGAGATAGCCATTGTCGACAGCAGCGCCAAGGCCAAGGACCGTGACAAATCCGCTGCACTCAACCAGCGTGATCTGGCCCGGCGCGACAGCCTCACCTCCGAGAGCACAGCGTTGAAAACGCTTGGGCAAGCGCGCACAAAGGTTGCCGACGCGCGCTCCGCCCTCTCCACCGCCGAGCGTGATGTTGCATCTCTTGTCGACAAGCGTGAGAAGTCCAAGACGGGTGTGACTCAGACACAGGAGAAGAACCGTCAATCTCGAGCAGCAGCTCAGCAGGAGAAGGAACGGCTTGACGGACTGATTGCGCAGAAGGAAAAGGACATCACCGCTGTTTCTACGCAGAGTGAGAAGGTCCGCACCGACAGCGCTGCCACTGCGAAGAGGCACGAAACATCGCTGCAGCAGAGCGCCCCTGCGCGCGATCGTGCGTACAGCGATGTGCGCGCCAAGGAACAGGAGCTCGCCAGCGCCACATCGCGCCGTGACTCGCAGAAGTCGGACAACACCGGCACCGAGAGAGCTGCCGCAGAGAAGCTCGCAACGCTGGCTTCCGACCGAGACCGCGTGCTGTCGGACTTGCGCGTGCGGGAGTCGGAGAAACGCGATCTTGCCAACCAGCGCGCCAATGCAGTATCGGGCCTGCGCGAGGAGAAGACGCGTGTGGAGGGGCTCATTGCCGCTTCCGAGCGTGAGGTGGCCGACCTCTCGGGGCTTCGCGAGCGCGCACGGCAGGACAGCTGCGCTGCCGAGGTCGCCCGGGCGCAGGCCCTGCTGCAGAGCCTGAGCCGGATCCGCCAGAATGACAGCGCCGTTGCGGTGTGTCAACAACAACTGGCCATGCTGTCCGACGAGCGGGGAAAGATCCGCCAGGACAGCACGCGAGCCGCATCCAAGGCCGTGGAGGCGCTGACTCCCCTGCGCGGCAGTGTCACGCGATACGACACCCTCATTGCCGCAAAGGAACGCGAGCTGGCCGATTTGCGCGTGCAGCGCGACAAGGCGCGGCAGGATGTATCGGCCGAGGAGCAGCGCCAGAAAGGTTCCATGGCCGCAGTGCAGGCTGAGTTCGTGCGTGTCAACCAGCAGGGCGCTGTCAAGAAACGCGATATCGACGGCTTGCTCTCCGACCGCAAACGTTTGTCGGAGGACAGTGCATCGGCAGCACGGCGTTCGCAGAACGCGGTATCGGATGCGGCCCGGGTCATCCGCGACAAGGATGACCAACTTGCCAGGGTGCGAGACCGCCTTGCCACGCTGCAGTCTCAGCGCGACGGCGTGGCAGCCAGGATCAGCTCCGCAGACGGCAGCTCCGCACCAGCCCCGGTCGCATCCCCGGCTCAGCGTAGCCCCGAAGCTGCCCAGCGCACCATGGAAGAGATCTACGAGTTGATTGGAACCGACAAGGTGCGCGAGGCAGCCGACCGGTTCCAGAAGCAACGCGACTTCCTCAGGGCCAATCTGGCAGCCGAGGCATTTGCGGCGCTGCAAGAGACGGTCAAGCAGATGGCTCCTCTGCGGTAGTGGTCACGCCGGTGACCCCGAGCAAGTGCACGGACGACCTCGTCCAATATCCCCCGCATATATCAGTCGCATATTTCCGGGCTCGCCGCTGCCCGCTGAGCGCCGTGCCACCATCAACGCAGCAGCGCGCCGGCTCCCGCCCCGATCCCGCGAACGGCACAAGAGTTGCGGCTGCTGACAGTTCCAGCATGCGAACTCAGACGCCAATCTGTTGTATTTTCAGGAACTACACGTAGAACTTCACCGAAAGGAGATTGGGCCTATGATTCAGGCGCTTGCCAAGGGATTCAACGACGGCGGACCGTTCATGTGGGTGATTCTCATAGTCTTCTGCGTGGCATGCGCAGTGGTGCTGGAGCGCATTGTCTTCTACTTCCTGGTGTGCAAGCCCAATGGCGCCTCGCTGGTGAGTGAGGCTGTCAAGGCCCTCAACGCCGAGAAGGCGGAGGATGCCAAGCGCGCAGTGACCCGGCGCAAGGCGCCCATGAACATGCTGCTCTCCGCTGCCGTGCAGAGTTACTCCGAAGGGCTCAGCTACGACGACATTCAGGAGAGCGTGGACGAGACGGCCATCAAAGAGATGCCCCGCATGACGCAGCGGCTCAACTACCTCTCGCTCTTTGCCAACATCGGCACGCTCCTGGGCCTGCTGGGAACCATCGTGGGATTGCAGGACATGTTCCGCTCGCTGGCTGCGGTAGAGGCGGAGAAGAAGGCTGCCATGCTTGCGGCAGGAATCTCCCAGGCCATGAACGCAACCGCGTTCGGTCTGATCGTGGCCATCCCGTGCATGGTGATGTACACGACTCTCTACAACAAGCAGCAGCACATCACCAAGGATCTGGACGAAGCGGTGGTGCGCTTTCTCAACTACCTGAAGAAGAAGAAAGCCGCCTGATTGCGGGCTCGAGCGCAGCCCGGAGAGCACCACCCATGTCATCACCATCATTTGTCAAACACCGACCGCCATCGGAAGAGGCGGCTGAGATCGACGTCGACGTGTCGCCGATGATCAGCATGTTCCTGATTCTGCTGCCGTTTCTGGTGTCAATGGCGGTTCTGACGCAGCTTACGATCCTGGAGTTCGGACTGCCACCGAACGTCTCTGCGGGCCTTGCTGCCGGAGGCGGAGAGATGCCCAAGCTCAAGCTCACCGTGGTGGTAGCGCCGCAGTTCCTGGGGATCACCTTCGGCGATCGGCTGCTCGATTCACTGGCTGCGCTTGCCGACGGGACGTACGACCTCGATCGATTCGCCACGGCGCTGAAGTCGCGGAAGATGGAGGTTGACGCCAACGACGAAGTGGTTGTGGCCTCGCGCGACAACATCCGCCTCAAGAACCTGGTTGCTGTGATGGACAAATGCAAGAGCGCCGGATTCGCCAGGGTGGGCCTCTCCAGCGCCACCGAAGATCCCCGGGCGGGAGAGTAACGCCATGCCGCGCCCCCAACGCACTGGTCGATTTTCGGAGGTGGACGACCCTGAGCGCTCGGCGTTTCGGCCGCAGCTCACTTCGCTCATCGACATGATGACGTTTCTGCTGGTCTTTCTTATCAAGAGCTTCTCGGTAGACGGCAACATCATCACTCCCGCGGCAAACCTGGAGTTGCCGATTTCCACTGCGCAGACCAAGCCGCGTGTGACAACATCGATCGAGGTATCCAAGACCGACGTGATGGTTGACGGACGCTCGCTGGCGAAGATCGTCGCCTTCATCAACGTCGATTCGCTGCTCATTCCCGCGGTGTATCAGTGGATGAATGCGCAGCACTCGCTGTATGCCGACAGCATCGAGAAGCACGAGGTGCTCATTCAGGCCGATCGCGAAACCGAGTACGCAGTGCTCAAGCGCATCATGTTCAGTTGCAGCAAGGCCGGATTCACCGACTTCACCGTGCTTGCACAGAAGAAAGAATAGGCATGGCCGAGAACCTCCGGAGCCGCACACTACGATCGTTTGAGACCGAGCTGCCCTCGGGCTCGTCGTTGGGCGAGCGGCTCTTTGTGGTGCTTCTCCTCTTCATGGTTGGCGGGGGCGTTGCGCTGGGCGCCTATCTCCACACGGTCAAGTTGACGCCCGAGGAGTTCGGGGAGCAGGTTGTGCAGGCGGTCAAGACACGCTTCGTGATCGAGGAGAAGCGCAAACCGCCGCCTCCAAAGCCCAAGCCCAAGCCGGATGCACCCAAGGAGAAAGCGGAGCCCATTGACCTGACGAAGAACCCGGTGCTGGGGCAGAAGACCGACGATGTGCCCGAGCAACAGCCGCCCAACGCGCCGGTGGTGCGCCGCGTGTATGGTCTTCGTCGCGTCTTTTCGGTTGGTATTGGGGCCGGCGGCAACATCTCCGACGCTGTCATCGGCAAGCTGGGCAATACGTTGGCCACGGATATTGACACATTCAAGGCCACCGACAGAGAGGTGAAGGGTCAGGTCGTCTCGATAGCGACGGTCACCTCTCTACCCCAACTCAAGAAGTACGTCAAGCCCGAGTATACGGATTCAATGAAGGCCAACGGCGTTGAGGGCATTGTCAAGGTGAAGGTGCTTGTCAATGCTGACGGCAAGGTCGCCCAAGCCATCGTGCTCAATGACCTGGGCTTCGGGACCGCACAGCAAGCGCTCAAAGCGTGTCTGGATATGGTTTTCATTCCTGGCATGCGGGGCAGCGAGCCGGTGAATACCTGGATCACGGTTTCAATACGCTTTGTGTTAACTTAGGGTGTATTCGGGAAATCTGGTGACGCTTCGAGTCGGGGCTCCGCATCGCAACCTGACACGACGCAATATGGACCTCGGACACGACGCAATATGGACCTCGGACACGACGCAATATGGACCTCGGACACGACGCAATATGGACCTCGGACACGACGCAATATGGACCTCGGACTCGCGCAATCTGAACAACGGGTGACGAACACATGAATGCTACTCGACCTCGCGGAATTGCCATGATCGTGCTGATCGCAGCCCTTTGCGTGCATGCGCAATCAAGTGAGGCCCCAACCATCGAGCTTGAGTTCGACGAGCCCACCGCCGTCGAAGACACCATCGGCGCCGACTCCGTACCGCCGCTGACACGTCAGCCCGCGCTCACCGCATTTGTCCAGGCCGAGTACCCGCCGGCACTCGTCAAGCAAGGCATCGAAGGCTCGGTGCTCATGGACCTGCTGGTCAGCGACTCGGGCACGGTGGACAGTGTGGCCATTGCCCGTTCCCTCAACCCGGCGCTCGACACCGCAGCCATGCGTGCGGCGCGCAAGTTCCGGTTTCTCCCCGCCATGGCAGACACGCACACTGTGGCAGTGCTCCTGCAGTATGAGTACCGCTTCTCTCTCAATGAGGTCGTTGAGAAGCTTGACAAATACGTCAATTTCTCCGGCCATCTCTTCGAGCGCGGCACCCGCAAGCCCCTGGCCGATGCCATGGTGGTGCTCAATTTCATCGATACTACCTCCGACACCTCGCTTGCCGTGCCCTTCTGGTCGCACATCAAGCGCATTGGCGCGTTTGAGGGTCAGTACCTCGAAGAGAACCGGCTGGTGACTCTCACCGACTCCACCGGGTTCTTCCACTTCTGGTCGCTACCGGCCTGTTCGGTACAGATCAATGTGCCGCTCTCAGGTTACGAGGACTTCCGCGAGAAGGAGCTGGTGGCGCCTTCCACCGAAACGCAGGTCACGTACTACATCCAACGTCTCTCCTACTCAGACTACGAGATCGTGGTGTACGGCAAGCGCGAGGAGAAAGAGGTCACGCGCCGACAGCTCACTCTCACCGAAGTCAAGAAGATTCCCGGGCTGGGCGGCGATGCAGTGAAGGTGGTGCAGGCGCTTCCCGGCGTAGGGCGCCCGACCTTCGGCTCCGGCCAGATCGTGGTGCGCGGGGCGCCCACGTGGGATTCGCGGTTCTTCCTTGACGGAGTGAGCATTCCGCTGCTCTATCACTTTGGGGGCCTCAAGTCGACCTACAACTCCGACGCTCTTGACAAGGTCGATTTCTACCCCGGCGGATGGGGCACGCGGTATGGCGGCGGTACCGCCGGCGTCATCGAACTCACCGGGCGCAAAGCGAAGAAGGACCGGTGGCAGGGCTTCGTTGACCCGAATCTGAATGACGGATCGTTCATGATTGAGGGACCGGTGACGCCCAAGGTCTCGGTGCTGGCCTCGGCGCGCATGAGTTTTTCCGGGTTCCTGCTGTCGTGGGCCATGAACAACATGAACCTGAACCTGCCGTATACGCTGCAGCCGTACTACTGGGACTATCTGGCGCGGACTGATATCGACATTTCGAAGAATAGTCACGCCTTCGTCACGGTCTTCGGATCCGGCGACCGGTTCAAGCTCATCTATCCGTCCATGGCGGGGGGGAGCAAAGAGGTCGACGAGGCCACCGATGCGGCGAAGATGCGTACCACGTTCCATATAGGGCTTGCGGGGTGGGATTGGACGCTGTCGCCGATGGTGAAGAATTCGTTGCGGGCTTCGTTTACGTATGAGAATGCAATGTTCTCACTCTTTGGTATTGTGAAGAGCACGCAGGAACCCTACATGTACTACGTGCGCGACCAGCTCACGTGGGATCTGCGCAAGACCCTTCGACTCAACCTGGGCGCCGATGTGTCGCTGATGGACGAGAACCTCACGATCATCATGCCCGATGCAACCGGCAAGATCGTGCGCGATGTCACCAACAACTGGTGGTTTGGCGTGGTGGGCGGGTATCTCAATCTGGAGTGGAAGCCCATCGAGCGGCTGCAAATCATACCGGGTCTGCGCTACGACTTCTATCCCGAACTCGACTACCAGGGAGCGGTGATACCGGAGTTCACCGACTATCACTTCAAGAATTTCGACAACACCTGTCGCTTCTCCGGGGAGCCGTCGGTGCGCGTGAATGGACGGTATGAGATCGCGAAGAACCACACCATCAAGGCCGCAATCGGCAACTACAGCCAGACGCCGCAGCCAATGGGACAGGTCATTCACCCGCGGTGGGGCGCTCCGCACATGCCGGCCACCCGGGCCGCGCACTACGTTCTCGGCTACGAGTGGCAGATCACCGATCTTATCAGCGCCGACATCCAGGGGTACTACAACAAACAGTGGAACATCCCGCGCATGGCAAGCACCGGTGTTGACGTGGCGACCGGCAAGCTCTGGTTCCCCGACGAGCAGAGCCGGATGTTCGGCCTGGAGCTGATGCTTCGTCACGACCAGGGCAAGCGGTTCTTCGGGTGGATCGCGTATTCTCTGGCACACAGCGAACGGTATAATCCGCGTGAAGACCGCTGGTATCTGTACGGTCAGGATGTGCCCAACAACCTGCAGGTAATCGGGAGCTGGCGCCTGAGGCGGAATATTGAGGTCGGGTTCAGGGCGCGGTATGTGACGGGGAAGCCGGAGACGCCGGTGGTGGACGCGACGTACCAGGAAAATTACCACTACTACAAACCGGTGTATGGCAAGACGAATTCCACACGCGTGAAGCCATTCGCGCAACTCGATGCGCGTATCGACAAGAAGTTCATCTTCCGCAAGTCGATGCTGTCGATCTACCTTGACCTGCAGAATCTGTCGTACTTCGTCTACAAGAGTCCCGAAATGTACTTCTATAACTACGACTACACCGAGCGCACCGAGATACCTGCAGGGATTTTCCTGCCGGCATTCGGATTCCGGCTCGAGTTCTGAGGAATGGAGCACGCATGAGACGACAATGGTTGCCCAGAGCGCTCCTGGTATTGGGCGTGGCACTGACGGCCTGCCTGATCCCGGGATGCACGCAGTTTCCCACCATCTTCGATCGGATCGAGTCGGACGAGACGCGCATGCTCGACATGATCTACGATCCACCCGAGGCCCTGCCCGGCGACACGGTACATGTGAGGGCCGTCTTTGCCGGGAAGCCTGTTGCTGCCGCCGACGTTGAGTGGAAGATCTCCTACGATGTTTTGTACAACGGATACTCCTCGGACACGGCAATCAACGTGCAATCACTGGGATCCTCCGGTACCGACGGATACTTCTCGCCAAACACATACTGCGTTGACTTCAGCTTCAAGATTCCCGACAGCATCATGTATACCACCACCTCGCTGCCGGAGAAGATCATCGACATGGCGCCCCCGGAGAAGCGTAAGGACGTGCCGCCCGAGTTGGCCGGTCTTACCAAGAGCGAACTGATCCAAACGGTTGACCTGCCTGCTCGTTTAGTGCGAAGCCTCCCACCCGACAGCGTTGATGCGATTCTTGATGGGTTGGGCTTGACCGACAGTACGTTGCGCAGTCTGAGGCCTCTGGTGCAGTTGTTGACGGTGAGAATTCGGCTGTTCCCCAAAATCGCCGGACGGCTTGATACCGAGAGCGACTACGTAGTCAGGTACAACAGCGCCTTCGCCAAGGCCTCGCGATTCGGTATCCACCAGAACACCAATCCACACATCGTTTCGGTGGGTATCTACAAAGTGAAGGGCGCGGGGCTGATGTCGTTTGATCCGGAAATCAACTCGCAAAGCTACACACTCTACCCGCTCCATGGCGCGAGCGATGGTCGATCCGATACCACAACAGTGGTTATTGACAAAGGATATACTTACTTCATGGCGTCATTTGCCGACAGTATGGATACGGCGCTCAGTTTCAGCGAAGCAGTGAACGATTCGCCCGCAAGCGGAGTCGAGACGTTCTACCATCGGTGGTTCTTGCAGCACGACACCAGTGAGGTAGCGGATGTTTCGCGACTGAAGCAGATGAGCATCCCGGCCTCCACCGATGGCCCGATAACGGTGCTCACCCCCGCCAGGGATCGAAGAGCAGAGAATGTGATCGTGTGGGTGCAAGTGTACGACTACTTCCTCGGCGAGATGTTTCGGCCCAGCGGGTCCTCCCTGTACGAAGCCCGCGTCCGCTTCGAGTACACCAAGGGCTATCTCGACTCGGTGAAGTAGCGCGCGGCTCGGCTTGCCGGGGGCTTGTGCGGGGATCGGTCGGATCCCCGGGCGCGGCTCGTCACTCGTCACTCGCTTGCTCGTAACTCGTCATTCCTTCCTTTCGCAATGCCGATGCCTCGCGCTGCAACGCTGCCTCCCACCGGACACCCGGCCTCGGGCCATCCAGATGACTTCTCGCTCGTCCCCACAGTCCTTGCTGCGAGATTTCCGCCCTATACTCGGCACGGACTTTGTATTTTCCAACAACGTACAGGAGTGTCCCCACCACCCCCGGTTGAAACACGCGTCGATGCCATCCAGCCCCCTCCCAGTCACTCCTGTCGCACGCCCCGCCCAATTCGGCAGGTATCGCGTAGTGCAATTGCTGGGCGAAGGCGGCATGGGGCGGGTGTACCTGGCCGAAGATCCGGTGCTGGGCAGACGCGTTGCGGTGAAGGCCATCACCGTTGACAGCAAGCTCGACCACGCCACGTTCGAGGAGTACCTCAACAGGTTCTCCTTTGAGGCCAAGGCCTCGGCCAAGCTCAACCATCCGTCAATCGTCGCGGTATACGACGCCGGTGACGAGCATGGCATTCCCTGGATTGCGCTGGAGTTTGTTGAGGGCGCCACCGTCGAGGTTATCCTCAAGCAGCGCGGACGTTTGCCGGTTGAGGAAGCGGTGTTCATTGTGCGGCACATAGCAGGGGCGCTGCAGCACGCGCACGAGAACGAAATCATTCATCGCGACGTCAAGCCGGCCAATATCCTTCTTGACACAAAGACAGGCATTGCCAAGCTCACCGACTTTGGCGTGGCGAAGGCCCCGTGGTCGGGCCTGACGCGCGAGGGCAATGCCGTGGGCTCGCCCGGCTACATGTCGCCGGAGCAGATCGAGGGCACGCCGCTCGACCCGCGCACCGACGTGTTCTCGCTGGGCGCGGTACTGTACGAGATGATCGCCGGGAAGCACCCTTTCCTTCGCGATACAATGGCAAGCACCGTGTTTGCCACGGTGAGCGGAACCTACGCTCCGCTGGCGGAGGCTGCGGAGATGCGCATACCTCCAGCGCTCGACACCATCGTACGAAAGTGCCTCAACCCCAATCGCGACGACCGCTACGAATCGGCTGCTGAACTTGTCAGGGATCTGCGGTCTGTGGGTGCCCCCACCGAAGAGGCTCCCATCGTGGTTGGTCAGGCCACGCGCTTCACGCGCGTGCTGATCACCAGCGAGACGGTGTGGCGGAGAAGCATCTGGCCGTTTATCGTGGAGATACTCACCGATGTGTGTCGCATGGTGTGGTGGGTCCTCAAGACGCTGGCCACGAGCGCACCGTCGCGGTGGGTGGGTCGGTGCATCCGCGATGCCTGGCGCGAGGCAACGCGCGCGACCCTGCAGAGCCGGGTGGGCGGCGTTTTTCGCGGCATTGGCGCGGCGTGCAGAGCGGTGGGCGCCGCTGTCATGTGGATCGTGCGGCTGTGGCGGAAACATCCCAGGCTGCTGTCGTGGGGCGTTGGGATTGCATTGGCACTGTGTGCGGCCGGTGCGCTGCTCTACGGCCCGATCACCAGCTCCCCGCTCAAGCGCGCAATTGACATTGGGAACACCGCACAGGTTCTTGCGCTGGTCGACGACGTTGCCACCTTCCGCACACCCCGTGAGCAGCGCGACCTTGTGGCGGCAGGAGAGTTTCTCCGTGAGCACGACCAGGCCGGCAAGGCCACCGACATTGCCACCGTCCTTGCATCCGGCGGTGCTGCGAGCGCCCAGGCCGCCATCCTGAAGGGCCGCATCGCACTGGAGGTCGGAAGCTACCGGGATGCGCAGGATGCACTTGGCCAGGCACGAGAGCAGCCCCAGGGCGCTGCGTTGATCCGGCGCGCGCGCACCTCGATTCTGCGGCAGTTGCGTCCGGCGCTCTCTCAGGAACGTGCATCGGACATCCTTATCGACATAGTTGCTGAAACGCTGGTCGCCGCCAAAGACCCGTTGGTGCGCTCGTGGGCGCGCGAGCAGGACTACTCGCTGCGGTGGAATGCCGTGCGCATTATGGAGGCCGGAGGAATCAAGGTTGACATGGTGCCAATACACATACTTGACATGAGCTATTCATCGAGCGTGAAAACCCGCATCCGCGCTGCCGAACGGCTGGGCCAGATTGGCGACAAACGTGCCGTTCCCGCTCTCAAGGCGACCGCAGCCAAGGGCTGGCGCGACCCCTTTGTGGCCAGCACGGCCAAGTCGGTACTGCACGAGAAATTCGGGCTGGGGGATTGAGCGCGCCGCCGTCAATACCCGGGTCAATCGGACCGTAGTTGAAACAGAGGACACGTCAGCAACAGGGACACCCATGACAAACATCTACCTCGATAACAACGCAACCACGCGAGTAGCCCCCGAGGTCATGGAGGCAATGCTGCCATTTCTGACAGACCGCTACGGCAACCCATCGAGCATCCATCGGTTCGGGGGCCTGGTGCGCAGGCACATCGACACAGCGCGCGAGCAGGTGGCTGCGCTGCTGGGGGCCAAACCGCAGGAAATCACGTTCACCAGTTGTGGCTCGGAGAGTGACAACACTGCCATTGCGGGCTTTGCGCGCCCGCGTCGCACCACAGCCCGTCTCATAACCTCCACAGTTGAGCATCCGGCAGTCCTCAATACGTGTCGTCACCTGGCCGAGGAGGGTGCATCGGTTGTGGAAGTTGGTGTTGACGGCGAGGGATTGCTCAAACGGGATGAGTTCGACGCGCTGTCCATCGACGCAAACACGCTGGTGTCGCTGATGTGGGCCAACAACGAGACCGGTGTGCTCTTTGACATAGACGAGTTGAGCGCCCGGGTGAAGGAGCGCGGCGGATTCTTCCACACCGATGCAGTGCAGATTGTAGGAAAAGCGCCTGTCAATCTCCGCAAGACCCCCGTGGACTTTCTTGCACTTTCGGGGCACAAGTTGCACGCGCCCAAGGGTGTGGGTGCGCTCTTCGTGCGTGACAAGGTGAAACTGCCGCCGCTGCTCTACGGTGGACACCAGGAGTCGGGCATGCGCGCAGGAACCGAGAACGTCGCTTTCATCGTCGCGCTGGGTGCAGCCTGTGAACTGGCTGCCACGCACATGGCCGACGAGAGCGCCCGCGTGCGTGCACTGCGCGACCGGCTCGAGGCTGCGCTGCTCAGCTCGTGCCCCGGAGCCAAGCTCAACGGCGACGCGCAGAAGCGCTTGCCCAACACCACGAATGTGAGTTTCGAATTTATCGAAGGCGAGGGCATCCTGCTCATGCTCGACGAAAGGGGCATTGCCGCATCGTCGGGCTCTGCCTGCACCACCGGCTCTCTGGAGCCGTCGCACGTGATGCGCGCCATGGGCATCCCCTACACCATGGCCCACAGCTCGTGTCGCTTCAGCTTGAGCCGCTACACGACTGAGCAGGAGGTCGACGCGGTGATTGAGGCCATGCCACCCATTGTAAAACGGCTGAGGCAGTTGTCGCCGTTTGTGAAGTGACCGGTCCGGACGGCATCCGTCGGCGAGCTGCCCACCATACCTGCGAGGAACCATGACCGACCGTATCGCGCAACTCAAGCGTGAGAAGAACACCGTTGTCCTGGCCCACACCTACCAGCCGGCCGACGTGCAGGATGCCGCCGACTTCGTGGGAGACTCCTACGGCCTCTCCGTGGAGGCCACGAAGACAAAGGCAGAGCGGATCGTCTTCTGCGGCGTGCGCTTCATGGCCGAGACCGCAGCCATTCTCAACCCGGGCAAGACCGTGGTGCTTGCCGAGCCCGGTGCCGGCTGCCCCATGGCCGACATGATCACCGCCGAGGATCTGGCGCGACTCAAAGGGCAACACCCCGACTGCATTGTGGTCTGCTATGTCAACACATCGGCCGAGGTCAAGGCGCTCACCGATGTGTGTGTCACCAGTTCCAATGCGGTGAAGATCGTGGCGCAACTGCCCACCGATCGCCGGATCATATTTGTGCCCGACAAGTACCTCGGCTCGTATGTGGAGGAGCAGACGCACCGCACCATGGTGATGTGGAACGGGTTCTGCCCCACGCATGCGCGCATCACGCCCGAGATGGTGCGCCATGCACGGTCGGTGCATCCGCAAGCATGCGTGATGATTCACCCCGAAGCGCCGCCCGAGGCGCGCGTGTTGTGCGACCGCATCCTCTCTACCGGACAGATGTGCACATTCGCGCACGCCAGCGCACACACGGAGTTCGTGGTAGCCACGGAACTCGGGGTACTGCACACCTTGCGCAAGGAGAACTTGGCAAAGCGGTTCTATCCGGTGTCGGAGACCATCACCTGCCCCAACATGCGCAAGGGATCGCTGGCCTCACTTGTCAAGGCGCTGGAGGGCACGGGCGGAGAGGTGATCTCGGTGCGGCCTGAGGTGGCGCGGGCAGCGGAAGGGTCGCTGCGGAGGATGCTGGAGATGGCGGGGTAGGGGATCAGCGGTCACCGGTCAGCGCTCAGACGATGTCATTGCCGCTCGTCACTCGTCACTTCTCAATCCTGCCCATGGAGACGTTGCGCGCAACGTCTCTACAATGACATCGCCAGCACTGTCCACTCCGCACTCCGCACTTCTCCACTCCCTCTACCACCACGACTGCTCGAAATCCATCAGCATGCAGCTCACCCGCCGAATGCCGCTGACATACTGCAGGTATCCCACCATGCCCACCTCGTCGTTGTAGTAGTAGTACGTGGAAGTGTCGGCGAGGACGTCTTCGTACAAATAGCATTCGTACATGTGCATGGGTGACGCGCCCTGCGTCTGTCCGTACGGGCAGAAGAACGTGTCGCGCACCGAGAGTACCGTGATGCGGGCCGAGGTGGCAGTGTCTGCGGTGTAGTAGTAGCTGGCGCCGGGGTCTGCCGCATACGCAAGCCAGAGTCGCGCGGTGTCAAAGAGGGCCGTGGATGCACCGGTGAAGCTGCCGACTACGTAGAGCCCGCGCACATCACCCGGCGCGTCGCGATAGGTCACGAGGTCACCCTGGTTGTAGCCCTCCTGCGCGTATTCGTAGACAAACTCCTGGTACGTGTCGCTGTCGGCCGGGGTGAAGTTGTCGTCGCTAAGGCGCACCAGCATCGAGTCGTCGAGCCGGCCGTAGACGCCGGAAATGGTGATGTTGAGGTCCTCTGTGGACGGATGAGCTGCTCCCGAGGAGTCGTACGAGGTGTAGGAGTACCGCCACTGGTTGCCCACCCCGAGCGGCAGAATGCTCGGTGTGCGGGGGAGGAGGACGTGGGGAGGTCCGCCCCCCGCGTCCGCTATCATGGGCATCGCGCACCGAACCAGCATTGCGGCACTCAGAACCGCGACAATCCGGACGAGAAGACGCGTCGAATGCCTCATTGTTCCGACTCCTCTGGCTCAACGTGCTTCCACCGCTTGATGACATCGACGCCCACAGTCAAGGCCGCGTTGACGCCCCTCAACTGGACCTTGTACCCGGGAGTGTCACTGAGACGCGCAGCCTGACGCGAGTAGCGGTAGAATGCCTGCGCGCCCACGTACACGCGCGGGAAGACCTGGTATCGGTACGACAGGCCGAGATACGGCATGGTCACGGTGCCTCCGCCCCGAATGCTCTTGGAGTTGCTGACACTGTACAGCGAGTCCGTGAATGTTGACGAAACGCGGATGTCGATCCAGATGTCGCAGATGCCTGCCCAGATCGTCAGCCCCCTGAGTGGACCACGAGTGACGCGGAACCCGGGTCCCGTTCCGAGCGTGACAAATGAGGCGTCGTGACGAGTGGTCAGCTCATATCCGTATGCCACGCCGTCAACGCTGTTGACCCTGCTGCCATGGTACCGTGCACTGCCCTCGGTATGGAACCCGTCACCGATCCACAGCAGCACCAGATTGCCGAACGGATTCACCTCGACTGCCCCGCCAAAGCGCAGGAAGTTCGCGGGCATGGAGAATCGCGGATGCATGCCGAAGTACGCGTAGTCGGAGAACTCCTGCTCCATCGATGCGCTGAGTGAGGAGAGGTCTGCGTGTCCCCCGCCACCAAGGAGCCCCACAGAGAGGCAGAAGCCCGGTCGTCTCTCGCCCTTGCTCGTGGACCCTGCAACGGCCACCGCAACAAGGTCGGCAGGCCGAACCTCCACAATCTTCCGATCGGTCACAAGCACGGAAGCAGCCGAACGCCCCGTGCCGCCCGAATTGACAACGCGGTACCCTCCCGGATTCACCGCAACCACAAAGGCGCTGCCGTTCTCCTTGACAAAATCAGCGACCAGGGCGCCGGCGCTGTCCAGAATCGAGACTCCCCCGCCAATGCCCTTGCCGAACATGATGCCCTGCGTGCGCAGGTTGAGGTCGGCCAGCACAATGTCGCCTTCGCCCTGGATGCGGAAGTTGTATCCGGGATGCTGCACGCCATCGGCTGAGTGCACGGTGCTTGAGATGGTGCGGCCATAGGAGTACTGGTATGCCTCGTTAACCGTGATCTTGCCGTCTTGCGACATGTCTGCGCACCCGCGCAGCGCATTGATGAAGTGGAATGTGAAGATGGAGTTCTTGTAGCGGTCGGACTCCTGCGAGTTCTCCGTTGACGAGCTGGAGTAGAGCACGACAGTACCACTCACCTTGCTGTCTTCCTTGAAGAGAAATGGCTCGTCGAGCTTCCCGCCCTTCGCGCGGGTGAAGCCCTCGCTCCGGCACGCATCGAGCACGGCAATGCGAATGCGCGCGGGCATGCTGTCGAGTGTGGCGCGCAGATCGGCGAGCGCGAAGCGGTCGGATCCCATGCGCAGCGACCGGGGATCCGCATGTCCGGAGTAGTAGAAGAGCACGAGGTCGTCATTGGCCCCGCTCACCGACGAGGAGAGTCCGGCGAGAGTGCGCGCCAGCTCAGAGGGCGTGCGGTTGTACAGCGTGGTGATGTTCTTCGGCTCAAAGCCCCCGAAGGCCAGCAGCACGTCGCGCAGTTCGGTCAGATCGTTGTTGACATACCGAAGCTGATCCAGGCCCGCACCCCCCGCGGAGTTGCCGGCAAGGACCGCGTAGCGGACCGCCCCCGCCGGAAGTGCCAGGGCAATCAGGACTGCGGTTCCGAGAGCGAAGCGGCGCATGGGTCAACGCTCCGTCTTGGTGGTGAGCACGGTCTTGACAACAGCGCCATTGCCGAGGCGAATGGTCACCTTCGCTACGTCGGAGGAGTCGGCATAGGCGCGTGCGAGCTGCTCTTTGAGCGTGGCGATGGGCAGTGGCGACGAGGAGAAGACCGCCAGGTACAGCTCTTTGCCCAGATAGTCGTCCAGTACGATGCTGTTGGGCAGCGGCAGCCCGCGCCCGCTCTCCACCGCTGCCGACGAGTCGCCGCTTGCAGGGAAGTACGTGGAGATGGCGCCCTTCCCGTCGATACAGAGCAGGGCGAGGCGGTTGCGCGCGTCGCAGGAATACGCGAACTGGATCCGCTCTCCCGGGTGATAGACGTTGTCGGCGCGCGACTCCACGCTTCCGTTGGCGGCCTGCACGAACACGGAGATGCCGACATCACCCTTGACGCGCGTGTTGGAACCGCGGACCACGTCGGTGCGCAGGTACACGCCCACACCCACGAAGAGCGCCAGGCACGCGGCCAGAGCGTACACCGCCTGCATGGGAGCTCGCGTCCGGAAGGGCAGCGTGCGGGCAGGCTGTCCCGATGACTCGGCGCTGACTGCGGGAGCCGTCGGATGGGCGGCGAGGAACCGGCGTCGCTGGTCTCGCAGCGACACGGCCCTGTCCCGACACTTCTCGCAGGTCCTCAGATGCGCGGCGATCCGTTGGGCCGTCACCTCGTCATACGCATCGGCGGCGTACGCGGAGAGTGTGAGTTGATCGATGCATTGTGTCATAGCCCAAGCCTCTTGCGTAGTCCCGGCAGGCTCTGCTCAAAGTGCCGGAGATTTCGGCGAATCGTGGCAGGCGATTGACCGGTGATGGCGCGGATCTCCTCCTGCCCCAGCTCCTCTACATAGGAGTAGTAGACGGCCTGCTGCACCTTCAAGCTGTGACAGCCCAGAGCCAGACGGATGATCTGCGCGCGGCTCAGTTGGCTGTCGGCGCCCATCTCGACAGATGCGAACTCGTCGGGATCTGCCCCGTCAATGAACTTCTTCCGGCTTCTCAGTACGTTGAAGCAGTGGTTCTGTGCGGACCGGTAGATCCACGCCACCACTTTTCCGGGCTCGCGGATCTTCTCATGCACCTGCAACAACTGCAGGAAGACAGCATGCACCGCATCGCGTGCGTCATCCTCATCGCGAAGGATTCTGACGCACCGACCATGGATGAGAAACCCGTACTGCTCGTACAACCGCTGTATGTCAACTCGCGTCATGTAATGCCGAAATCAGGACCAGGGCCGCACGCCTCGACACGCCTCACCGAATCTCCGAGACCATCGCAGGCGTGGCTGGATCGGTCACATCGAAGATCGTGATCCGGTCGCTGCCCATCACAAAGAGCGTCGCACCGAGCCAGATGAAATCCCGGGACGGCGTGATCATCGATGCAATGGGCGTCATGTTGCGGGGGTTGGACACGCTGAACAACCCGAACCCGTTGTCACCCTTGGCAAGGTAGAGCAAGGTGTCGCGCACTGCCAAGCCGTAGGGTGTGGTCACGTCAAGTTCCTGCAGTATCGTGGGATTGGCCGGGTCAGTGATACTCACCGACATCAACTCGTCGCGATTGGCACCGCAGGTGTTTCCGCCGCGCAATGTCACGTAGGCAACCGTGTCCTGCACCACCACCGGATCGCACGACTGGAAGTGCTGCACCTGGCCGATCATGCGCGGCGACGCAGGCGTGCTCCTGTCAAGCACGTACATACCCATGGCGCCGCCAATGAAGAGGTGGCTTTGCGTGGGGAAGATGGTTTCGATCGACCACCCGATGTACGTATGTGACAGCTCCACCGGGCTCTCGGGCGAGCGGATGTCCATGGTGACGACATCGTATCCGCTCACATAGTACAGGAACGAGTCAACCACGGCAAAGAGCGCGTACGAGCCGCCGACTCCACCGGTCTCCGACCCGCCTGCAGCAACCGGAGCGTCACTGACGCACCCCAGCGGCGGCACGCAATTGAACATGCCGACATCATCGCCCATGGGGTAGTAGTCGTTGAAGTACATGGGGGCGCCGGTCAGCACCCTGGTGACCTCGTAGGATGTGTCGCCGACGATGCGCATGGCAATGATCGACTCGTAGGAGTTGGCGTAGATCACGCCGCCCGCCATGGCGCAGCCGCTGTTGCCCTCAAGTGGGATGCTGAACATGGCACGCGGGTGCGCTCTGTCTGCCACCGAGTACACGTGGATGCCGACTTGCGCGTCCGACACAAGCAAGAGTGTGTCGCACGAGTAGATGTTGACCGGTGAGACGATGCCCGCATCCTGCATGCGGAAGCCCACCGAGAGCACGAACCCCATGGCTGCGAACAGAGTGATCCGGAGGCCGCGGGTCACCACCGAGCCGCTTCCGCTGGAGCCCGCTCGCACAGAAGCGTTCTCGCATGCCACGGTAGCCAAGACCGAGGAACGTGTTGTCCGAAGGGGATGGCGCATATCCGCGACCTCCTGATGCTGGGGATCTCGACCCCGGTGCGCCCGGGCTCCACATGTATGACACGCGAGGAGGTGGTGAATCGCTCAGAAAGTTTCGCGGCAGTGAGGCTCGGACGGGGATCAGTCCCTGCCTCCGTGGTCAGTCCTCGATGGTTGCACTCCGCGGACTGCTCAGTACGCGCCTCTGCGCTGACACAGCACGAGGATGGTGCGCAGGATGATCTTGATGTCCAGCCATAGGCTCCACGTGTCGATGTACTTGAGGTCGAGCCGGACGATTTCGTCAAAATCAGTGATCCGGTTGCGTCCGCTCACCTGCCACAGCCCCGTGATGCCCGGCCGGATGCTGATGCGTCGGTGGTGCCATTTCTCGTACCTGGCGACTTCATCGGGCGTGGGTGGCCGTGTGCCCACCAGAGACATCTCTCCCTTGATCACATTAATGACCTGGGGAATCTCGTCAAGAGAGAGTTTGCGCAGCACATCGCCCAGGGGTGTCACGCGCGGGTCGTTCTTCATCTTGAATACCGCGCCCGACAGCTCGTTGTGGGCCATGAGATCCTTCTTGCGCTGCTCGGCGTCGCGGAACATGGTGCGGAACTTGTAGATAATGAAGCGCTTGCCGTTTTTGCCGACCCGGATCTGCTTGAAGAAGATCGGTCCCGGCGAAGTGAGCTTGATGAGCGTGGCCAGCACGGGGTAGCACGCGAGGAATACCATAAAACCGATGCCACCTGCCACCACGTCAAGCGCCCGTTTGAAAATGAGTTGGTCGGGGTCGAGCTCGACGGTGTGCGAAATGAGGGTAGGGTAGTCCATGAACGAGTGATACTCCCACCGCGCGAAGTTGGTGGCGTTGGGAATATTGAGAAACACACGCGCCGGCCGACCCATCTCCTCGCACAGATGCAGGTACGGATCGATGCGGAATCCATTCTTTGTGAGTGAGCGCGGGATGCAGAAGAAGACCTCCTCGACGTAGAGACTTTTGAGAATCTCCTCGAATTCCAGGGTGGATACAGAAATGTCAACCTTTCGGATCACGCGCAGACCCCACTCGGGATGTGCGGCGATTCTCTTGACAACAAGCGATGCCAGCCGTCCGCGGCCGAACACGATGACCGGAGAGATGTTGCGGTTGGCACGCCGCGCTCGGTCGAAGACGAGCATGAGCAGCATCTTCTCCGACATGATGAACAGGAAGGAGAAACCGGTGAATACCACGTACAGCGCGCGACTGTTGAACGGGTCGTGCATCAGGTAGAGAATGGATGCGCCGAGAACCGCCGCCGATCCGAAGATCGCCACAATGCGGCCGAAGAGCCCCTTCATCCAGGTAAACTGAAGCACCGAGAAGAGATGCCGTGTCCAGGCGAAGTAGAGGTAGAAGCTCAGGAACCCGACAAACACCATCCAGTAGTCAAGGATGGGGTAGAGCCCCCCTTTGGACAGCGACACCAGGTGGTGGGAGAGCCCGAATGCCGCGGCAATGAGCAGACCGTCGATAACCGCGATGGTCTGCTTCACAAACGATGAATGGTCTTTCAGCACGCTGGCGCCTCGTCTATTGCGGAGACCGGAGATACTACTCCGGTGTGAACTCGAACGGGAACACGAAGCTCATGGCCCCGATAGTGTCGGCAACCTCACGCTGCAGCTCTTCCACGGTGCCGTTATTGACTACGCGGCGCCACCGCGAATCTGCGGGCTGCGGCACGAGTGCTTCCTGTCGGGCCATCCGCTCCCGGACCTCGGGTGCACTCAGCCCCGTTCGCGCAACCACTCGCGCGCATCGGGTGTCGGCCGGGGCATCCACCCACACCACCAGGTCGAACCACTTCTCGACACACCACAGCGTGATGAGGGCCGCATCCAGCACTGCGCCCTCGGGACCGCATGCCTGCAGCCGTGCGCCCAGGTGCGCCAGCAGCGGCGGGTGCACGATCCGGTTGAGCCGGTCAAGACTCTTCGGCGAAGAGAACGCCATCGGCCCCAGAATCGGAAACGAGATGCGTCCGTCAACCACCGTTTCGGCGCCAAACTCACGTGCGATTGCATCCCTGATCGCCGCGTTACCATCCATGAGGCGCTTGGCCTCGGCATCTGCGTCAATGTACGGACACGCGCACTGCTGCGCGATGAGACGGGCGACCGTCGACTTACCCGCACCCATGAAGCCGGCAACACCAACGCGCATCACGTTTCGCTCTTGTGGTACTTGGTGATGGTGACACCGTTGCCCTTTTCGTTGAATTCCATCTTATCAACATAGTTGCGGACGATGAAGAGCCCTCTGCCGCGATCCTTCTCCAGATTCTCGGGTAGCGTGGGGTCGGGGATGGTGGCCGGATCAAAGCCCGGGCCCTCATCCATGATCGACACCACGACCACATCCTTGCGGATGACATGTCCGATGGTGATCTTCTTGCCGTGATCCTTCCCGTTGCCGTGGTAGATGGCATTGGCCAGCAATTCGGTAAGCGAGATCTTCATGCGGCGGATGGTGTCGTCGGGGTAGCCATATTCGTCCATTTCGCGCAGCACAACCGCTGTGGCCCTGTCCATTTCTTCGAAGTAGCTGATGAATTGGAGATACACCGGCTCGGGGGCCGTGAACCCGAGCTTCTCCTTGATCTGGTTGCGGCGCGACTGGGTGAGTATCTCCACAGCCACTGCGCCGATGTCGTCTCCGCCGCTGAGCCTGGAGACGACGCTGCTGTGCCGCTTCTCAAATACCGACAGGAGTTGCTGAGGCGTGCATGTGCCGATCGATCCGAGCACCGCCTTCTCGAACGCGGCCCGACCGGTGCGTTCGTTGACAGGGTCGTAGATACCGTAGAGCCCGTTGCTGAAGAGCAGGATCCAGTCGCCGGGGTTGAGGAAGATACTGCGCTCTTCGTAGAATGCCTCGCTGAAGATCCCCACTCCCAGGCCCGACGACTGCAGCGATACAAGTTCGCCCCCACTCCGCTGATACACCACAGGCGGCGTGTGGGACGCATTGCAGTAGGTGAGTTTGTTGCTGTGCAGATCCAGATAGGCGATGAAAGCCGTGACGAAGTAGCTGCCTGCCACGTTGTGAGCCATCTCCTCGTTCACCCGCTCCAGCACGGCCCGGGGTGAGAGCACCGAGCGCATGTGCGTGAGAAAGGAGACTTTTGCCATCGACGCAATGAGCGCGGAGGCAACACCATGGCCCGACACATCGAAGATCAGGAATCCCAGCACATCTTCGGAGATCTGGACAACATCGAAGAGGTCGCCCCCCACCAGTCCGCACGGAAGGTAGAGGGTTGCCATGTCGAGACCCTCGGTGCGGGGGAGGCTGCGGGGGATCATTGCCGCCTGAATGGTGCGCGCAATTGCCAGCTCTTCGTTGCGCTCCCATGCGGTCGGTTGGGCGGACGCGCGCGTGGTGCGCTTGGGAGTGGGGGCCGATCGTGTGCGTCGAGGTTTGGTCGGCATGGGGTCGGCGCTCCACCGTCCCGCGGATTGTCATACCGCGCAGGAAACATGTAGATTCTACGGTCGGTGCTGTGACACCTTCGCCTCGGAGACTTGCTGCGGATCGCAGTGTCCGGGATTGCGGGGCGTCCTCACCGACAACATCAGACACTAATTTAATTGTTTGTCAGTCAAAAGTCTATGACATCCCCTGGGGCTCCCAACATGCTTGCCAAACTCCGTTCCATGGCAGTTCTCGGCATCGACGCCTTTGAGATCGGCATCGAGGCAGACATCAGCGACATGATTCCCAGTTTCACCATCGTCGGTCTGCCCGACGGAGCAGTGCGGGAGAGTCGCGAGCGCGTGATGTCGGCCATCAAGAACTGCGGTTTCGAGTTCCCGCCCCGCAAGGTGACCATCAATATGGCGCCTGCCGACGTGCGCAAGGAGGGCTCTGCCTTTGACCTGCCCATTGCCGTGGGCCTGCTCATGGCCTCGGCTCAGGTGACCATCGAGGGTGCGGAGCAGTACGTGATGGCCGGTGAGCTGTCGCTGGATGGCTCGGTGAAGCGCACCAAGGGCATGCTCTCCATGGCCATCTGCGCGCGCGAGCACGGGGTGAAGGGCATGATCGTGCCGGCAGACAACGCCGAAGAGGCTGCTGTGGCCGAGGGCGTGGATGTGTTCCCGGTCTCGACGCTCTCAGAAGCGCTGGCATTCCTGCAGGGATCGAAGATCATCCGCCCGCATCGCACAGACCTTGGCGCGCTCTTCAACCAGGCGCGACACTACTCAATCGACTTCCGTGACGTCAAGGGTCAGGAGCACATCAAGCGCGCACTGCTGGTGGCGGCCGCCGGTGGTCACAACATCCTGATGATCGGTCCCCCAGGCTCCGGAAAGACAATGCTCGCGCGCCGCCTGCCTACGATCCTCCCCGATTTGTCACTGGACGAGGCCCTGGAGACCACCAAGATCCATTCGGTGGCCGGACTGCTGGAGAGCTCCACGCCACTGGTTGCCACGCGTCCGTTCCGCTCTCCGCATCACACGGTGTCGGATGCCGGTCTCATTGGCGGCGGCAGCTACCCCCGGCCCGGTGAGGTGAGTCTCAGTCACCACGGCGTGCTCTTCCTTGACGAGCTGCCCGAGTTCAACAAGAACGTGCTTGAGAATCTGCGCCAGCCTCTCGAAGACGGCAAGGTGACCATATCGCGTGCGGCCATGTCGCTCTCGTACCCGGCGCGCTTCATGTTGGCCGCAGCACTCAACCCATGCCCGTGCGGCTACTATACCGACCCGCGCCACACCTGCTCGTGCACGCCGCAGCTCATCCAGAAGTACATGTCGAAAATTTCGGGGCCGCTGCTCGATCGCATTGACATCCACGTCGAGGTTCCGGCCCTCTCCTACGAGGAACTGGCACAGAAGACTCCCGGCGAAGACTCGGCCTCGATGCGTGCAAAGGTGGCGGCAGCTCGTGCCCGTCAACTCACGCGGTTCGCCTTGGAGCCGAAAGTCTTCTGCAACGCGCACATGGAGTCGCGCCACTCGCGCGTGCACTGCGAGGTGGACACGCCCTGCCAGGAATTACTGCGCACCGCCATTGACAAACTCGGTCTCTCCGCCCGCGCCTACGACCGCATCCTCAAAGTCGCGCGCACGATCGCCGACCTCGATGCTGCGTCGCAGATCGGGCAAGCGCATATTGCCGAGGCGATTCAGTACCGGAGTTTGGATCGGAAGCTGTGGATGGGTGGGTGAGGGCGTCGCGCGCGCGTCCCGCTGTTGTCGCCACACGTGCCAGGATGGAACACCCCCCAAGAGAATCCCCGCTGACCAGGACGATCCTCGCTTGATCGGCCGACTCTCCACAGCCGGCATATATGCGTTGGGCCACAATCGTTGACAGAAGGTGGACTGCCCACCGGGGCGCCCTGCGAGCACCCAATGCTTGACTAGAATGCTCGCTATCGGCTATATTCAACCAATCCCGATGCACAGCAGGAAGTCGGAGATGGCCGCCATGAATCCGAGCCATCCGTTCCCGAATAATCACGACGTCCCAATTATCATCAGTCCGCCACCCAAACAGCGAGTGAGGTTGTCATGGCCAGAATCAGCAAGAGCGAACTCATCAAGCTCCAGAAGACGCTGAAGACCGACGGCGCCATCGGCGAGAAGTTCGGCGTCACCCGTCAGGCAGTTCATCACCTCCGCAAGGTGTACGGCATCGACTCGAACAGAGCCCGCAACGACGAGCGCGACAAGAAGATCTTCGCCATGTACAAGTCCGGCAAGACCGGCAGAGTGATCTCAGAGAAGGTCGGTCTCGCGGTCGCTCAGACCTACCGGATCATCGCCCGTATGAACAAGGGCAAGAAGCCGGCCAGGAAGAAGTAGGCTTCTTGTCGATTGGCGCGGACGCTACAGGGGCTCCCGATCACGTCATGAGCCCCGTTGCATTTCAGATCGTCGTAGCACCCGAGCCGTGATATCGGCCAGAATGTCAACGTCGCTCCCATCCGTCCCCAGTCACCACGTACCATAACAGATACCCGAGAACGGTTGGCCTCTTCGCTCGCGCTTGAAATCATGAGACAAGCGTTCTCGCGCTGAGGCGCTGAGAGGACAACGCATCCGGCTTGCCAAACGAGGCGAACGCGAGTGGAAAGAGGATGACTCGCGGGCCATCGTGGAGATCGCCCGTAGAGAAGGTCAAATCGTGGAAGTCTGATGCAGTAGTCACACCGCTTGGACGCTTCGCTTCGAATCCGCACCACGCTCTATCCCTCGGTTGTGAGGCTGGCCCCCTCTGCAATCGGTAACACCCCTCTGCCTCCGATCAGAAATCGGAATCCACAGCAAAACCAGGACCTGTTGCGTGGGGATTGGTGTATTTTTTGCCCCGCAGCCGCCCACGATGTTTTCGAAAGAATGCTCTGGCTCAATCCCCGCGACAACCAGGGCGCACGCTTCCTGCTTGCTGACATAGATGCCGGGAAGGACTGGCACCAAGCATAGTCAGAGGAGGGCCGCACCAAATGAGATCAACTCGAAAGAAACCGGCGTCGGACAATCCTTTTCTGGAACTGACCTGGACAGACATCGAGGACTGGGCCGGCAGCAGGGTCCTGTCGCGAGGCAAGTCATATCAGCGATCCGGGGCGGTTGAGGAACTCGGCATCACCAAGAGGCATCAGCTCGTTGCCTGGGTGGACGGCTCCACTCGCTATGCAACAACCGTCTCCTTCAAACGCGGACAGTTGTCGTCGACGTGCTCGTGCCCGTATGCCATCAACTGCAAACACGCCGTGGCAACGGTCATCGAGTACCTGGAGGCTATCAAGCAGAAGAGGGACGTGCCGATCATCTCAGAAGGCGACAAACGAATCGGGTTGGCCAAGAAGGGAGAGACTGCAGGGCCGCATGAATCCGACGATGGCTGTGACGATGAGACTGAGAGCGATGACGACGGGCCTGACGATGGCGATTGCGACAGGCATTCCGCGAGCCACGGATCGCTCGGCGCTTTCCTCAAGGGGAAATCATCTTCCGAACTCACTGCCATGCTTGCTGAACTGGCCGCAAACCACCCCGAGGTCAGGAGTGAACTCGGATTCAAGTCGAAGCCGGCATCTCCCTCGTCCTCCTCAATCGCCAAGACAATCAGCAAAGAAATTGACAAGGTCAGCGCGGAACCGGGATGGAGCAATCACTGGGACAACGCTGGATTCACACCAGACTACTCCCGGGTATCGGTCGGACTGCAGAAGCTCTTCGCTGCCGGTAACTACGACGATGTTGTCAAGCTCGGAAAGAAGCTCCACACCAAAGGGGTGGAGCAGGCAAACCAGAGCAATGACGAAGGTGAGACCATCGAGGAGATCACGGCCGTGCTTCAGATCGTGTACAAGGCGCTTGGACGGTGCTCCTTGCCCACTGTTGACAAGATGGAGCAGGCGATTGACTGGGAAATGGCCGATGAATTCTCGATCTCCGACGGACTGGAGCCTTTCTGGAAGAAGAAGTTCGCAAAAAAAGACTGGTCGGAGCTGGCCGATCGGTTGCACAAACGGCTCGCAGCCCGGGAGCCTGCGACCCCGGATTCCGGCTTCAGCAGGAACTATGAGCGTGACAAATTGACATCACGAATAATGAGGGCGCTCGATTCGGCGGGGCGCACCGATGAGGCGCTCGACCTCTGCATCCGGGAAGCGCCCCTCACCGGCAGCTACGATCGTCTCGTTTCCATGCTTAGAGGTGCCAACAAGAACTCCGAGGCCGAAGAGTGGATCAGAAGAGGTGTTGACGCAACGCGCGCAAAGCTCCCCGGCCTGGCTTCCGGGCTCCGCACGCAGTTCTTCGAGATGCAGCATGCCAAGCGCAACTGGGCATGTTGCGCCGCAATACGAGCGGAGGAGTTCTTCGAACAGCCGTCAATCAGCAGCTATACCGAACTAAAGACGGTGTGCGAGAAATCCGACGTCTGGAACCGGGTCCGCCCGCCCGTCATCTCGTTTCTGAACACCGGGTCTCGCCCGAAGCCGGACGCCGCAGGATGGCCGCTACCGGAGACCGGCCTACCCCCGCTTGCCCGCGACGGACACTCGCGAGCGCCGTTTGTCACGCAGCTCATCGAGATCGCCATTTACGAAAAGGATATTGACGAGGCACTGCGACTGTATGATCAGCATACCGGTCGACGCACAGGACAACCTTCAGTGAGATTCGGGTGGGACGGGGGCATTGACAACCAGGTTGCCGAAGCGGTTAAGGAGAAATACCCGGGTCGCTCCATCGCCATCTGGAAGACGGCTGCCGAAAGTCATGCCAACCAGACCGGCTCCAACGCGTACTCGGCTGCGCTCAACTACCTGCGCCGCATACAGAAGGTGATGAATGCGGGCGGGAGAGCCGGGGAGTTCAACGCCTATGTTGAGCAGATCAGGGAAACGAACCGCAGAAAGCCCCGGCTTGTTGAGATGCTTCAGACTTTGTCCGGGAAGCGGATCGTCGATGCGTAGCGGGGGGCGAAGGTCATCGACAGGCTCTCCGTCGATCGTCGCGAGGCAAGGCGTTCTTCGAGAATGCCCCGGAGGTGCGGTGGAGTCCGATCTTCCCTCAGGCAAGCGTCTTGTTCGAAACACCTCCGGTAACCTTCCACAGGGCCTCAATGGTGTCCGCCGACAAATCGGCTCCGCAGTCCCACTCAATGAAGTAGCCTCCGTTTGAGACTTTCATGAACTCGGAAACGGTCTGGAGATCCCTGAAGGCTTCGAACTGAAGGTACGGTGCCACATCAAACTCGCCGATGCGGCCATCGTCAGAAACAACGGTCAATCTCCAGTTCGGGTGCGGAGTGACTTCGCATATTCTCATTGATCGAGCCCCTTGATTGCGAATGGTTTCCTACCGTTGACAGCAAGTTCCCAGTCGGCCATCAGATCATCCCGATGAATTTCGATCCATGCCACGACAAGCTTATGCTTGTTGGGAGGCAATCCCCCGGCGAGGAGGCTTCCGTCCGCTATCGCGTAGGTACCGACCTGACCCTGATAGTCAGCGTGGACGTGGGGCGAGTGGTGCCTCTCAATGTCCCTGAAGAACATACGGATGAGTATGCCGTAGAACATCGATATTGTCGGCATGTGACAGCCCCGCGCCTGGGATGACCAATCAGCTACATGCAAAATAGCAGATTCCGAGGTCCCAGAAGGAGACTGTCAGCGCCGTGGGAAACCCGCGGAGATACTCGGCGACCTCAAGTACATGCGTGCCTTTGCCGTCGTCCGGACTGAGGAGGCAATTGTGCAACGGGTCGTTGCACAAATACCCAGGCGCACAAGCCTTGTACTGCTTGACAAACTGGACTACCGCCATGCGCGGCTGGAATATGCGCAACAGACCCTGCAGCACGGATGGTCGCAGGCGGTACTGGGAATGCTGGGACGGTGTCAAAAGCATCAATACCAATGCCCTCCGAACCGAAAGGGCGCAACAATGTATTCGTGGCGCTCCGTCCCCGATAGCCCGAAGGAGTCTCGCTCCATTCATGTCGTCGTCCCCCCAAGTTCCTCCCAACAAACACCCCCAGTGAGCAACTATTTTCGTCTGTCAGCGGATCCGACGTCCGGCCAGCGACCGCTGCCGTCCGGAACCATACCATCAGCTCCACGCCAAGCCTTGCGTCGAACCGAATCGCTTGACAGCAGCACAAAGACTTTCGCCGAACCATGGAACACAGGCCCTCATGACCAACGAAACCTACCACGAATTCGAGAAGCTCGAAGCAGCGGATTGGAGCCTGACACCGGGACGCTATGTTGGTGTGGCGCCGGCGGAGGTGGATGAGGGCTTTGACTTTGAGCAGACAATGCGTGATATTCACGTTGAGATGGGTGAGCTGAACAAGGACGCGGTGAAGTTGGCGGCGAAGACACAGGAGAATTTTGAGGAGATGGGGATATGAGGAAGCGCAAATCCAAACAGGTGCCGTTGAAAACCTCGTCGCAAGTGGATCCACGTGGTGCTGCGCCCGATGGACGGAGTGCTCGCGGCAGGACCCGTGAAGGAGTCTTGTTCCCCGTTGCCCCCAGCCGCCTCGGACTGCCGAAGAGCTATGCCGCGCTGCTCGCGGAAATCAAGGAGCGGATCCGGGCCGAGCGACTGCGCACGGTCATGACTGCCAACTCGACCATGGTCATGCTCTACTGGGATATCGGCAAGAGGATACTAAGTCGGCAGGAGCAGGAAGGGTGGGGTGCGAAGGTTATTGACAGACTCTCCGTCGATCTTCGCCAGGCATACCCGGACATGAGTGGTCTGTCAGCCCGCAACCTCAAGTACATGCGCGCCTTTGCCGTTGCCTGGCCCGAGGAGGCAATTGTGCAAGAGGCTCTTGCACAAATACCCTGGTACCACCACATAGCACTCCTGGAGAAGTGCGAAACGCCACAAGAACGGATGTGGTACGCGAGGCAGAGCGCTGCGCATGGCTGGTCACACAACATCCTGAGTATCCAGATCGAGTCCTTTTTGTATCAACGTCAAGGCAAGGCCATCACCAACTTCGCCCTTACGCTCCCGCCCGCAGACTCCGATCTGGCTACGCAGGTCTTCAAGGACCCTTACCTCTTCGACTTCCTTGGCACTGCCGACCCCCGTCGCGAGCGGGAAGTGGAGCAGGCACTCACCGACCATATCCAGCGCTTCCTGCTCGAACTTGGCGCAGGGTTCGCATTTGTCGGTCGTCAAGTGCACCTGGAATTCGCAACCGCCGACTACTACATCGATCTCCTTTTCTACCATCTCAAACTCCGCTGCTATGTGGTGGTGGAACTCAAGGTTGTTCCCTTCGATCCGGGATTTGTCGGGAAATTGAATATGCACCTCTCAGCCGTCGATGACCTCCTGCGCCACCCGGATGACAAGCCGACCATCGGCCTGTTGCTGTGCAGGTCGAAGAACAAGCTGGTTGCCGAGTACGCGTTGCGCGGATTTCAGAAACCAATAGGGGTGGCAGCGTGGGAGACGGAGATTACGAAGAAACTGCCGAAGGAGCTGAAGAGCAGCCTGCCGACGATCGAGGAGATTGAGGCGGAGTTGGCGGGGGAGAATGGGGGGAAGAGGCCGAAGAAGTGATCTGGGCGCGCATGGCTGATTTGTGCAAGAGGCTCTTGCACAAATGGGGGGTATCGGCATGGCGATGAAGAGATTGGTGGGTGTCAGCTAGTCGCGGGGCGGGGAAGCGGCTTACGTCGCTGCGGGTACGCCACTCGTGCGGAGTCAGAATGTCTATGACGATGAGTTTGTAGACGACGGCTTGGCGTTCCTGACGGATGAGCAAGCAGCGGGGTTGGCGGCAGTGACTGTAGAATCGAGAGATATTCTGCTCAACATTACGGGTGCATCTGTTGCTCGATGTTGCATGGCTCCTGAACGTTACTTGCCTGCGAGGGTGAACCAACATGTCATGATCATTCGTGTTGACCCGGCGGCGGCAGACCCATTCTTCGTTCACAAGGCGATAAACAGCGACGATAGAAAGCGGCAACTGCTGAGCTACGCCCAGAAGGGTTCCACGCGGGAAGCCCTGACAAAGGAAATGGTAGCCACCTTCGAGATCATGCTTCCTTCGGGGGCGCTCATGAGGCAGTTTGGCGAGATGGCGGAGTTGTCATTCAGACAACGCGAGAACCTCGCACTGCAGAACCAGAAACTCCGCACCGCCCGAGACCACCTCCTCCCCCGTCTCATGTCCGGAGAAATCGCCGTCTAACCACGCTTTCCCCTCCAAAGCCCATCTATTTTGTAGTACAATGAACTAACAAACAGTCTCTTTCCCCCTTCCCATCGGTGACACATGGCAACCGCCGAACAGATAAAATCCCTGATCCGCACCCACTTCACCGACGACTCGGAGCGTTTCTTCACGCTTGCGCTTCAGGTGGCCGTGCATGAGGCTGAGCAGGGCCCAGCCCGTGATTTGTTGCTTTCGGCTCGAGCACTTGGAGATGTTGCCCCATGACGCCTTCGTCCTTGGCGACCATCGTCTATGATGGACAGGACCGGCAGGTTGCCTGGCGCGGCTTGAATATGGTCGACGGGGATGGCTTTGATGGGTTCATGGCCGGGGACGTGGCCGCTCGGCTCCACGATAGGGAAGGCGCAGTTGTATTCGAGACTCATTTGCGGGGATTGGCCGGCACGGGGTTCGCACGGGACAGTCTACATGCAATTCTCGTGGCCGAGATTCCTGAGGAGAGAGACTGGGCGGTTGGCGAGGCCGTGGCCGAAGCGTACTTGGGGCGGGAGTGTGCAATCATATGGCCTTGGAACATGTCGCGGGACAAGCGCAATCCCGTCGCCAGTATGCCCGGCGCTGATCTTGTTGGATTTGAAGCGCATGGCGATAAGGTCCGCCTTGCCTTGGGCGAGGTGAAGACCTCATCGGATGCATGCTCCCCGCCAGGCGTGATGAATGGTCGCAGCGGGATGTCTCACCAGATTGACAATCTGGCGACCAGGCTGTCCCTTGTATGTCAATTGCTCAAGTGGTTGCTGCCACGCTGCAAAAGTACGGAGTACGAGGCATTGTTCAACGGGGCAATCGCAGCTTACCTCGATTCCGGCAACAGGGATGTCGCTCTCTTTGGTGTACTTGTACGTGACACGACCCCAACCGAGCTAGACCTGCAGGCCAGAGGACGACAACTTGCCGGTTCCCTTTGTGACCCCACTACGTGTCAGCTAATCGCGATCTACATTCCCTGCGCTATCAGTGCGCTGCCTGCGCGTGTCTCGGGAGGTGGGTCATGAGCCATTGGCTGCTTGACAAGTTGAAAGACACGAGAGCGGAAGCACTCAAGCAGGTAAGCCGCGCGCAGATACGCCGTGAGTTGCTTCGGGAAGATTTCGTTGAGAGTACAGATCTGATCCGACGATGCGCGGAAGCATTGGAGCTTGCCGTGCTTGATCTGGGCATGGACAAGACCTCGGAGCCTGAGGACGTGCAGAAGGAGCTGAGGCCGGCTGCGGCCGACGCTTTCCGATTGTTTCGCGTGTTGCCAAGGCCAACCGAATCTCTCGGCATGGCCATGTCTCTTCTGCGCACCAGTGCCCTGGGGGTACTGGGAGACAAAGGAACGGACGCAGCGCGGTGGCTTCGTGAGGAGAGCTGGCCTGAACTGCCACTGAAGTCCGATGACTGGGGTGAGCGGTCATGGGCGACCATTCTCGATATCTGGCTCAGGCTGATCCGCAAGGATGGATGGGATGACCGTGACGCAGTGCTTGAGCGCATTGCCGATTTGCGTGGTTCCCAGGCAGCCTTTGAGAGAGACTACCTGGCAGGCCAGGAACCAGGGCAAGCCAAGGCATCGGCACTGGAGCTGATTGCACTCTATCACCTGGCCAAAGCCGCGGAAGTGTTCGCCCATTACATGACCGATGGCGTCGTGGATGGGAAATACCAGATCCAGCAACTGCTCGAAACGCACTTCGACCGCGTGTTTGCGGTTTGTAAACAGTCGCGGATGGTGGAGCTTGATCCGCTGAGTCGATTGCTTGCCGCTTGTGCGCTGCAGATGGCGAATAATTCCATCTGGACCGTTACCAGGGCCGTCAACTCGCGCGTGACGAAGTTTGTGAATACACTTGTCGACCGTGGTCGAGGGGACCGCGCCATTTTCGACGTACTTCCTCCCCAGCGTCGAGCGTTGGCGGAGAAAGGGCTCCTTGGTTCCAGTCGCAGAGCGGTGGTTGTGAGCCTTCCCACTTCGAGCGGCAAGACGTTGATAGCGGAGTTCCGCATTCTTCAAGCATTGAACCAGTTCGATCACGAGCACGGCTGGGTCGCGTATTTGGCGCCGACCCGGGCTCTGGTGAACCAGATCTCGCGCCAACTGCGGCGTGACTTTGAGCCGCTCGACATCGTCGTGGAGCAGGTAAGCCCGGCCATGGAGGTTGACAGTGTCGAGACCGACCTGTTGCGTCTTCACGAACCTGGGCAGGAATTCCGGGTTCTCGTCACAACTCCGGAGAAGCTTGATTTGCTGCTCAGACAGGGATGGGAAGCAGAGATCGGCCGACCGCTGACGCTCGTGGTAGTAGATGAAGCACACGGCATCCAGAATGCCAGCCGGGGCCTCAAGCTCGAGCTGTTACTCGCAACAATCAACAGCGAATGTCAACGTGCGCAGTTTCTACTTCTTACGCCCTTTATCGAAAATGCCCGCGATGTTGCGAGATGGTTGGGCGGGCAGAATTCGGACGACATAAGCCTTGCCGTGGACTGGCAACCCAATGACCGGGTCATTGGAATCGTTCGGTCGGAGCAGAGATCGTCGACCGGTAGGAAGGGCCATGACTACCAGCTTCGCATGGAGTCCGTGCATACCACAAGACAAACACTCGCTATTGATGAGATGATGGTCCTGCCCAAGAACGCGGGGATTTCACCCACCTATGCGAAGGTTGCCAATCCCAGCACAATGGCAGCCGTTGTTGCACAAACACTTCAGGAACGCGGCCCGGTGATTGTCATGCACCAGCGGCCAGACTGGGTATGGTCGCTTGCTCAGAAGCTCAAGATCGAGCCCAACCGGAAGGCCCAAACGAGGAACGTTCTGCTAGTGCAGGAGTTTTTGTCTGCGGAGTTTGGATCTTCATTCCCACTCATTGATCTACTGTCGTTTGGGGTAGGGGTGCATCATTCGGGCCTCTCCGAGGATGTGCGGGCGCTCATGGAGTGGCTGTTCGAGTTGGGAGAACTCCGGTTCCTTGTCGCGACCACGACGATTGCTCATGGCATGAACTTCCCAGTGAGCGGAGTCGTCATGGCCTCCCATCAGTACCCCCCCTACGGCGAGGATATGTCGACAGAGGATTTCTGGAACATTGCGGGTCGCGCCGGTCGCGTTTCCCAGAGCAGCCTGGGGGTTGTTGCGTTGGTTGCGGAAGATCAGGAGAAGGCAAACGTGCTGCGCGCATTTGTCAATCGCCAGTCAGGCGAGTTGAACTCCGCGCTCATAGCGCTGGCGCAAACAGCGCGCAGTGCCATGAGTGATCTGAAAGGCATTGTTTACAACCATCCCGAATGGTCAACATTTGTCCAGTATCTTGCCCATACGTACCGACAGATGGGGCAATCTGAGACGTTCGCCGACGAGATTGAGCAGGTACTGCGCGGTACGTATGGCTTCGAGAAACTGCGAAGTCGGGATGCCGGCCTCGCCGATCAGCTTCTGGCTGGAGTCCACGAGTATACGCGATACCTCCAGCAGCCTGGACAACCGCTCAAGCTGGTGGATAGCACAGGCTTCTCGCTGCAGAGCATCCGTGGAGTTCTGGGCGAGACGGGTAGGGTTGGTATCCGCGCCGAAACCTGGAATGCAGATACCTTGTTCAGTGGGGGTGATCGCAACCTTCAGAATATGATGGGTGTTCTACTCAGCGTTCCAGAGTTACGCGAGAACTTGAAAGCCGCGACAGGTGGACCATCACCGGATGGTAACAAGCTCGCCTTGATCATCAAGGATTGGGTCAACGGAGTTTCCATCCCCGATATTGCCGACAGATATTTCATGGATGGTGAGAAGGACGCAACCAAAGCGATGACCGCATGCGGACGAGCCATTTACGGGCGACTGACTCAGACTGCAGCATGGGGGCTTGGCGCATTGTTGTCGATTACGGGAAGCGGCCTCTCGGAGGAGCGGCTGCGTTCCCTGAGCAACCTTCCTTCGCGCGTGTTCTATGGTGTGAATGACGACTCCGCAATCGCCCTTCGTTTGCTTGGCGTACCGCGCGCAGCGGCAACAAGACTCGCTCGATCCATGCCGGACGCGCTCGGTCTTCCGCTCATGAAAGTGCGAAGTCGATTGCGTGAGATGGATGAGGATGGTTGGCGGCGCGCGCTCGGAGATCGCGACGGCGGGACCTATCGCAAGGTTTGGCGTGTGCTGGAAGGACTGGAACAGCATAGTCCATGATCACCGACATCAACAGTGAAGACCGCCTGGTTCGGCAAGAGGAGCTGAAGCTCAGGTTCCCATCCGATCAGCGCGTTATCGCATACCATGTCCCCAGACCCGAGCTGCTTGGAGTGGCGGAAGCGTCGCCGGAGGAGTATGGCCGACCGCCGAGGGTGGCTGATCGCCAGACGCACGAGGAACTGCCGATGCTGAAGCGAGCCCACAAGGACCTTGGCCGACTGGGCGTGTTCTGGCATACGCAGGGGAGCGGCAAGTCATACTCCATGGCATTCTTTGCGGAGAAGGTTCGCCGCGTAGTGCCGGGCAACTTCACGTTTGTAATCATGACGGATCGTGATGACCTCGATGTGCAGATATGGCGAACCTTCCTGGGTTGTGGTGTGACTGATGAGAATACCCCGCGTGCAAGCTCGGGCAGGGAGCTGCGAGCGATACTGCAGGGCAATCACCGGTATGTGTTCACCTTGATTCACAAGTTCAACCAACCGGTGACGGAACCGTATAGCGAGCGTGACAACATTGTGGTGATATCGGACGAGGCGCATCGAACTCAGTCCGGACTCTTTGCGCGCAAAATGCGCCTGGCGCTGCCGAATGCGTCGTTCATCGGATTCACAGGCACCCCTCTGTTCAAGCACGATCAACTGACCCGCAAGATCTTTGGTTCGTACATCTCCCGCTACGATTTCAGGCGCTCCGAAGAGGATCTTTCGACTGTCAAGCTGGTCTACGAGAACCGGGGTGAGAAGCTGGGGATCGCCCGACTCGACCTCAACGACCGGATCGCAGAGGCCATCGAGCGCTCCGAGTTGGACACGGACCAGGTTGCCCTGCTGGAGCGTTTGCTGGGCAAAGACTACAATGGCATGCTCAAGAGTCTGCGTGAAGCCCTGGCGCAGTATGCTCTCGGCGATGACGACGATGATGGCGGGGAGACGAATATCGTCCTGCCAATAGAGGTCCTGGTCACGGCCCTCCTTCAAGCGCTTGAGGCAACCGAAGCGCACCTGCTCCAGCTTGGGTTCGATGCCAAGCGACTCGCGGGCGCCAAGGGGTTCGATCGAATCCAGGGCCTGCGCGATGCGGTGGATGCGGTATACACAACAGATGAGTCCAAACGCCGATATGAGATCCTCGCCCGTCAGGTGTTCATCCGTTTCAAGGCCCTCCTGATGGAGCCAAGCGCGTTGGCCTATGCCGAACGTCATGACAACATCGAGGCGATCTACAAGAAGCTTCAGGATCGACGCGACACCGCAGATGTCACCGAACTGCTCAAGGAGCTGCATCGGATTGTCAACGATGCAATCCGGGCGTCCGAACCGGGGGATGACCATGCCGAGGGTCTGAAGGTCGACCTGAGTCGCATAGACTTCGAGAAGCTCCGGGACGAATTCGCAGGGAAAGTGCAGCGCAAACACGCCGCCATCCAGGATGTCCGTGATGTTGTGGAGAAGAAACTCGCGCAGATGCTTGCCCGCAACCCGACCAGACGACCACGACACAGGCAGAGGTACAGACATTCATTCTCGACAGCCTGTACCGGTCACTTCCGCGACCTCCCTTCACGGATGACGAGACAAATGCCGCCGCTACACTGGTGTTTGAGTATGTGCGGCAGCGCAGTGCAGGTGGAGACTATTTGCTGGCGGCCTAGGTGTCTGGCTCAGTCCTTCACATACGAGAACATTTGCCAGACACCGTCCGGCAAATTGGCCGCAAGGCAAACCACGGGATTTTTCAGACACTGTCTGAAAGATCCGACATGTGGCATAGGGACACAGCGCCAAGTATGTCTCAGCCTCCTACCTGCGCAGAGCGTCTCTCTCCGTCGGCATCCCGTCTTCACGCAAATTCCATCCGTGCCAGCGTGTGCGGA
>Ga0315284_10001111_pt1 | contig 37925 bp, 44 predicted proteins | sample YL17G09_16_MG_FD_203696 | JGI IMG/M metagenome (GOLD analysis project Ga0315284, IMG submission 203696) | Sediment microbial communities from Yellowstone Lake, YNP, Wyoming, USA - YL17G09_16 | ecosystem: Environmental > Aquatic > Freshwater > Lake > Sediment | place: USA: Wyoming | collected...
GCCTTCTTTGCCTTCTTTTCGGCCTTTGCTTGGGCCTTTTCAGCCTTTGCTTGGGCCTTTTCAGCATCGCGCTTGGCCTTCTTCTCCGTCTCGCTCACAATGCGCTCGTTGGTGGACAAGCTCCACCACTCGCCGGACTCCGGCAAGTATTCGCAGTCCCACTCGTTCACCCAGAATTTGCGGATTGCCGCGCTGCGATTGGGATACATTAACTGACCGAACTCGTCGTAAAACTCCGCAGTGATCGACTCCATGCGGATCATGACGTCGCGTAACTCCTTGCGAGTCAGGGCGTCCCAGTTGGTGTTGTTGTTGTGCCAATGCAGCTCATCCGACACGCTGAGCCGGGCGGCATTGAAACGCAGAGCGTTGGCCTTATCGGCTGCGATGCACGCTTTGTCGTAAAGCGAAGTCATTGCGTGTGTGTGTGTTGTGCGTGTTGGGTTGCTCGTATTGCAGGTGACTGAATATGGAGCGCATGCTTTAAATGCATTTCATGAATAATATTTTTATGTGCGCATAATGCATACATCATGCAGAATCAACCGTACAAAATACTAGTGTCCGCGCTGGGACTCGTCGCCATCGACTTTGCGTATTTGACCGTGATTAAGGGCCACTTTGCGCGCCAGATTGTGGCCGTCCAAGGCTCGCCCATGGTGGTCAACCTGTTCGGCGCGGTTGTAACCTACGTGTTCCTGATTTTCGGTCTGAATTATTTTATCATTCGACCCGGTCGTTCCGCACAAGACGCGTTCCTGCTGGGTCTTGTGGTGTATGGCGTTTATGACTTCACGAACCTGGCACTGCTGTCCAAGTGGCAGCTCACGACGGCGGTCATGGACACGCTGTGGGGCGGCGCGCTGTTTTATTTGACGACCAAGCTTGTCGAAAAAATTACGCATTAGAATGGAATAGAATAAAATAAAATGTGTTGGGTTTGTAAACACAACACGCCTATGAATCACGCATTGTCAACCGTGGGATTGGGGGTCATTTCCGGGTTAGCCGGTGGGGCGCTGGGACAGTCCGGTGCGGAAGTCATGGTTCCCGGATTGCTTGTCCTCGGCATCGTGTCAAATTTCAAAACCGCCGCGGGAACTGTCCTGCTGACCATTCTGCCTCCGCTGTCGCTCATGGCCATCGTGACGTACTGGAAACGAAACCAGGTGCAAGTGTCGACCGCGGTCATCCTCATGGTGACCTACTTTTTTGCGGCATGGGTTGGGGCGTACTTGACGAGTGGATTAAAAAACTCAACGCTGGAGGGCATTTCCGGCGTGTATTTCATGTTGATTGGGGCGTTTTTCTTGTGGAACTCATGGAGCGGAAAGTACGGAGGCGATGATGACAAATCCACGCCCGTTCCCACCAACCCCCATCGAGAGGGATTCAAAATGCTAAAAAAAATGTTCAGTTAGAATGAATGGATTGAATTCAGATTTCAATTGGTTGCGGTTGCAACCTCTGCATTGGCCGACCGTTTTATGGCTGCGAAAACCTTTGGCTTCATGCGCGTCATCAGCATGTCGCGGTTGGAGCAACCGCCGCTCTTGGCCTTGCCACTGCCCGTGGCCTTGAGCAAGTTGGTGTCATACTTCTCGGCAAAATCGGGATCATGCCAGCGCTCCTTGTTTTCTTGTTGCCAGGAGACAAACTCGTTCATCAGCAGCTTCTGCATGCGGTTAATGAACTTTTCAAATTCGGAACGCGTCATGGCGCGCCACTTTGGTTGGTCTTGGTCTTGGTCTTGGTCTTGCCGTTCATACACAAACAACGTGTCGGGAGCTTCATCATATGCGCAAATCGCACAGGCCGATGCGGCGGCAATGGATGCAATGATGGCGCACATGCCGTCCATGAAGCCGTGCTGGAACACGAGGGCCAAGTGGTCGCGAGTGACGGGAGGAATGGCAAGCAACCATTCCGAGAACGGTTGCTTCAAAGGCGCCGTTTGATTTAGCCACTGCAGCAAGTTGTCGCGATGAATTGCGTGTTGCGCATTGTGCTCCCGTTTCATTTGGCATCGTTGTTGGTGTTTCACAGCGCTGAGTTCGCGCTCGGCGGTTTCCAGCCGCAGGGCCAGCTGCTGCACCAGTGCAAACAGGTCCTGCATGGACACGCCGGGGTCGGCCGACGCAAAGGTCGCCCGGGCGCGGACTTGTTTCAACGACAGGCAGGTCGCTTCGTGGGTTCGGAAGTGGGCCCGGGTTTTGAAGTGGAGGGCACAGTGGCCGCACTTGTAATATCCCGGGACTTGAGGGGTTATGGTTATGGTCATGGTTTCGGTTGCGTCCTCGTTCTCCGTGTGTGCCTTCTCCGCGTGTGCTTTATGATTTCTTGCGGTTGCCATTGGTTTGGTTTGCTGCTGGTGCCATTGGTTTGCTGGGGGTAAAAATCATTCAATTTTTAAAAAATAATAATATAAAAAACAATATAATATAGAAAGCGAGCAATTTTCTTGCAAATCATGGATCAACCGCATGACGACGAACTGTTTGATTTAGATTTTGAGTTTGATTTCAATTTAAGCAACCGAGACTTGCACACCGGCGTGCAACTGGCAAATGAACGCACGCCAAACACGTACTACTGCGACCAGTGCCTGGTCTCGTGCAACGACGTCAGCTGGTTTGTGTTCCGTCAATGCAAGGGGTGCTACGGGTGCAACAACAGCGTCGCCTGTTCGGCGGACGCAACGCAGCGCCGGATTCAAAACACGGTGCGCGTGTCGCAGTCCGAATATTTAGAGAATCTGGCAGGACTCAACGTGTTCACAAAACCCATCGCGAAATACGGGTTTGTGAATTGGAACCAGGGCAGCGACCGCGCGGAACCGGGCCAGGTGCATCGCAACGTGCCCAGCCACAACGCCAGCTCCACGAAAACGTCCATAACCCGGATGCGTCCGGGCTCGTGCTCGGCTGCAAGCCAGGGCGTGGACATTAAGCACGGTTCGTATGCACGGTATTTGGCACGCATCAAGGGGCGCGGCCCGTACCGCACACAGTCTGCCGCAGCCGCGGCCCCGGTGGAGGGCAACAAAACGAAGAAGTACGGCATCGCATACAGCCATCGCAACGACGGGTGCTTTTGCGTGCCGTCCTAAAGAAACTTTTATTTATTTTCTGTGTTCATTCTATAAATCGTTTCGAAATGAACTCCGCTGTCGTGCAATTGACCGACCCGCACTCCATGGGGGGCTGGTTCGCCCCCTTCACCAACCGCCAATACTGCGCCTGGTTTTACTGGCTCATGGTGTTTTCGGCCCTCTCGCTGGTGCTCAACGTGTTTTTTGCGCTCTTCAAGGTGCTCTCCTCCGGCGGCAAGCTGTATGCCGTCTCCAACTCCATGTTTTGGACGATGTTTCTCATGAACGCGATCGGCTACTTCAGCAACCGCCTTCTTTACACCATGTGCTTGAACTCGGTTTAAAATTGCGAATGTTGGAAGCGAACCCACATAATTTTTTATTGTTGTATTAAAACATACAACAAAAACCAAAACCAAAACCAATGTATTCGAATTACAAATTTGGATTCGTTCGAAGACCGGGGCCGGGCGTGCCTGCCCCCGTGGCTGCGCCTGCGTCCTCGTCCTCTTCCTCTTCTCCCCCCTCATCAAGAGCCTCCGCCCCCGTGCTTGCACTTGCCACCAAGACTCCGGTCCCCGTAACCAACGCCAACCGGTTTAGCGTGAATCGCCTCATCAACATCAAATCGTCGGGGGGGTGCCGTTCGTGTGGATGACGCGCGCATTAAGGAAGTTGCTGGGTCGTTAAATTGTCAAAAATAGTATATAAAAATAACCACAATTTTATATACACTGTCAGAGTCATTCGTTAGTTAGTAATCGGTTGCAACATGTCGCAGTTGTTTGATTTGAACGTGGACAATTATTCATTGAAAGAGTTGCTGAATTTTTTTGGAGTGAATGGAAATGACGATGCCGCATCCGTCGACCGCAGTTGCAGCGACCTGAAAAAAAAGATACAGGCGGACCCCAAACTGGGTCCCGTCACCAAAGGGAAAATACATGACTTTTTAAACAAAGCCGTTGGCCGGTTGTCGCAGTCTCGCCACACAACCAAGGAGCTGTTTGAAAGTGGTGGCGGCAGCAGTGGCACTAATGGAATTACGGCGGCAACCATCACGGCGGCAATAAAAGCGAGCGCGCCGGCTCCGGGACCCACGAAATTCATGCAGCTGAAAAACGACGTGGAGCAACACGGCGACAACTTCTTGATAACGCGGCCGTCCGAACAGGCGGGCATTGCCGGCAACTTCAAGAATGGGAAGACGGCGCTGACGGGCGCTCCTCCCGGCATTGTGAACCCCCTCGCCATCGCCACCATTAAACGCGCGCTGAACGTGGACACGCGGTTCCGCAGCAACTACTACTCCACAAGAAGCACGGATTTTGTGTTCAACATTCCCTACAAGTTCGAAAACGTCACGAGCATGAGCGTGGCGACGTACGAGCTGCCGCTGACGTACTATGCCATCAGCCAACAATACGAAAACAACTGCATCGTGTTTCAATGGAAGGCCGACGGAGTGGTCAACTACGACAAACAGTACACGCTGATCATTCCGGACGGCAATTACAACGCGTCGTTTCAATCCGGAAACGGGTCGCCCATTGAAAGCACAATCAACGGCATCCTGAAGGACACTGCATTGGTGACAGAAACTGGCCTGGCATACACGGTGGACCGCACCAGCGGGCGCAGCATTTTTTCGTGCAACTCGGCTACGGACGCCAACGGAAATGTGCTTCCCAGCCCCAGCTCACCGTTCACCGGCTCAATGCGCATCGTGTTCAACGTTAAAGCCAGCATTGACCGAACGGCGACATCCGCCACGGGCAACTCGTCGTCTCAAAGCGACACGCGGCCGCTGCCGTTGTTTTTGGGTTGGCAACTCGGGTATCGGACCGCAATGTATGAATTGAGCGGTGGAGTGAACTCGACGGGGAGCACCAGTCCGGGAATTCCCCAGTCGGCGATCTCCGAGGGCATTTGCTTGATCACGGGGCCGCAGTACGTGTTCCTGTGCGTTGACGACTACAACAACAACGTGAACAATTATTACGCATCCGCATATGGGTCATCCACCATTGCGCCCAACATCATCGCGCGCCTGAACATCAAGCAGCAAATCAACTCGGCGGGGGCGTACGGTGTCGTGAGCGGAGAGTCGCTCAGCACGTCGCTCACGTACAGCCGCGAATACTTCGGCCCCGTGGACATTCAGCGCATTCGCATCACGCTGGTGGACGACTTCGGGCGCGTGCTGGACCTGAACAACATGGACTGGTCCTTCGCGCTCATGTTTGAGTGCGTGTACAGCTCGTCCATGGCTTAATACATAAATATTTTATATGCATTATAATATATAAGACAAGTTTCATATATTATTCATATATTATGGATAATGAACATAAAGATGGTTCAGGTTCAGGTTCAGACTCCTCAGAACCAGAATTCCCGATAGTTAGAACAAGCAATTGTTGGTATCATGACGCATACGTGGCTTTGACGAAATTTGCATGCATGTTGAAAGGAAAAGAATTGGAAGGTATTACAGTGCCATTTCCACTTGCCGCCGATGTTTGTGAATACATTGGTAAAATTCACATTTCAGTGCATGGTGGGAAAGAGCGCGTGAATGATGCCCGTGAAGCGAGTAACTATATATTGAAAACACTGGATGAACGAATGAAACAGTTTGGACTTAAACCTACCAACGACCATTACATGAATGTCATAAATTATTTTAGAACATTAAAAGGGGATGAATTTTTAAAGGAATTGATGAATGCGGAAGATAAACGTTTGATTGCTGATATATTGCCTTGGCTTGGACTCACTGACTGGGGCAGCAATAGTGCAGGGCGCAATAAACAATTGACTATGTTTAAATATAAATTGGAAAAATATTTGAAAGGTTCGAAGCGAAGATCTCTAGAGCCAGAGTCAGCCTCGAAGCTCCTCGCTTCGTCTGAAATCCAGAGCGACACTCCTGTTCGTGCTCCTGCTGCTCCTGATTATGAGGCGGTTAGGAGAGCACGTATGCAATTTTTTAAATTACAACCAACATCTAAACAACTTGAACATGATAAGAAAGGCGGCAAAAGGGCAACTACCAAAAAACCCCGAAGGGTAAGAAAATGCAAAACCGTGAAAAAATCAAAAAGAAGGTGCAAAAAATGAGTTGAAATGGAGTCTTTGTGTTTTTTATCAAATTCAAAATATGATAAAAACGGAAAAAATTGAATCCTAAAACACGGTGGGAATAACCCATCAATCCAACTGCAACAACTGCATCCAACAACTGCATCAAATGGCAATTAACAACCACGTGAATGATGCCAATGACACTAATGCGACCCGCCGAGCCCGAGTTTTGCGCTTCGAATTTTCAACTGAGATCATTGACCATGTGGCTGCGTTTGCCCAGATGCATCAATATGATGACCGCAAAACATACAAGGAGGCGTGGACGGAATGGATGGCGAACAACGAAATCGCCGCGCTGTTCCATGCCGAGGTTAAGCGGCTGACCGAGTTGGGATACAAGGGCGACGTTGCGGACAAGCTGTATAAAAGCGGGCGCTACTACTTCCGTCAGAAAACCTACGGTTTTCCGAACCTTTCCCTCCAGCCAGAGCCAATGGGGGTGCGGGGTGCGCTTGTCGCACCCCGGAGGTACGTCCTGCTGAGTCGAGAACTGCTGAGTGCCATGGATGACCACATTGAGCGCGGGTTGCGACAACAAACTGATTTCACCCCAGCAAAAGGGTTTGCAGAGTTTGCCCTTGGGGCTGATGTTGCCTCTTACCACAGCGAAATTGCCCGTCTGTCTGAAATCATGCCCACCGGCGAAGCTGTGGGCGACAAAATAAAAAAAACATACAAAAACCGGTATTTCATGTTGTCAAAATCGTTTGCTTAATTGAATCCGTTTCAAATTTGCAAATAATAATGCAACGATAATACAACACGACCTTTCATTCGTTTTTTTTTCGTTTTATCATGGCTGACGCAGAGCTGATTAACCAAGGAGCATACGGGTGTCTCTACCACCCCGGAATCGAATGCAACGGCAAAACATTGAAAGATGTGCAGTACGCGACCAAACTGGTCGTGCAGGATGAAGTGGCGGAAAATGAGGTGGAGGTGGGCAACATTGTGAAAAAAATCCTGAATTACGCGGTCAACTTCGTGCCCGTGGTAGAGACGTGCCCGGTCCAGTTGGGCAAAGTGCGACGCAACAACCCCCTCGCCTTGCAAAAATGCGACGTGGTTGAAACGGAAACCGAGGGAATGAAGTTCATGCTCATGAAGATGCCCTACATTGACAGCCTGTATTTTTATGATTACATTGGCACCATGATAGAAAATAAAAAGAAAATCATCTCCTGCATTTTTGACACGTACAGCTACTTGATGGAATCCATCGGACGGTTGGTGGAACACGACGTGGTGCACTACGACCTCAAACTGGAGAACATTCTCATGAACCTGAAAACGGACACCCCCATCATCATTGACTTTGGGCTCTCCGTGCCCATCAAGCGCCGACCCAAGCAAAGCTTTTGGAGCACGTATTTCTACAAGTACAGTCCTCACTACTACGTGTGGCCGCTGGAAGCGCACCTCATCAACTTTCTGCGGAACGAGTCCGCATCCGGGGTTTTGACTCGCGATGACCTTGAGACCGCGTGCGAAACGTTTGTGAATGCGAACCAGGCCCTGCTCATTTTTTCCAAGGGGTTTCGCGTGCGATACTTGCGGGCGTGCATTGAGCAGTGGGAGTCGTTGGTCGGCGTGTCGCTCCACGCCGCGTGCGAAACGCTTCTAAACGGGTGGGCCACGTGGGACAACTACTCGCTCAGCGTGGCATACCTTCAAGTCCTGAAATTCATTTCCTCGAAGGGGTTCACCAACAACCACTTGATTATTCAATACGTGGAGCTGCTGCTTTTGAACGTGCACCCCGATCCGGCGCGGCGCAAAACGGTGGGCGACACCAAGCGCGTCTTCACCGACCTCTTTTACATGAACAAAAATGTCGACACGTATGACAACATCGTGCAAAATTTCAGCATTGATGCGTTTGTCAAAACCAGTCGCGCGAGAAACTCGAGTCGTTGAATCGAATCGAAACCGTGTGCGCGTGTTGTGGGTATTCATGCGAATGGCCCAGGCGGCATTTCACATGAATTTGTCATTGTTTCATTATTAATCTAAACACTCTGCGTCTACACCCGCGTGCAACTGTCATGTTTTAGCGACGCTTGCAGGACTTGGACTTGCGGCTGCGGGACTTCTTGCCGGACTTCTTGCTGGACTTGGCCTTGCGGGACTTCTTGCCGCCGCTATACTGGGTGGCCACTTGTGTGTCAAGATCAACGCCGCTGCTACGCATTCCATGAACGGCCTCGGGACTCAAATCCCCGCCCATCGCGGCCCCTCCTTTTTGATGCGAGTGGTAAGTCGCTTTTGCCTTCTTGGCAACCTCGGTGAAATGCAAATTGGGGTACTGCTTTCTGACCTTGGCCATGTGCACGAGCCATTTGTTTGCCATCGTATTGTGTTTGTATTGTTGTTTATGTCTAAAGGAGAGAAAATATATTTTAAAATCATTTAAAAACGGGGCGGCATGTTTTGATACCCAAGACACAAGAGACAAGAGACAATGGTCAGAAACGACGCAGGAGGAAACAAGGGCAAGGGGCTGGCGCGCAAGCACGTGAACGCCTCAAAGGGCGGCGGGTCCAAGCAGCTGCGCGTCGCAACCGTTGAAGCAGAAAAATACGCGGTCGTCAGCAAAATGCTGGGCAACGGCATGTGCTATGTCAGTTTGCTGGACGGAACCGTCGGCACCAAGCTGTGCATCATACGCAACAAGTTCAAGGGGCGCGGCAAGCGCGACAACATTCTGGATTCGGGGTCCTGGGTTCTGGTGGGCTTGCGCGAGTGGGCCAGCAAGCAAGACACGTGCGACTTGCTAGAGGTGTACAACGACGGCGAACGCGACCGACTCCTGAAGAACGAGCCGTGCTTCAAGACCGTTGCTAGCACAAGTGAAAACACCAACAACGGTGGAAGCAACGTGCACTTTGCCGACAGCGAGACCATGAAGTACCGCAGTCTAGTCAAAAGCAATGCTCCGGATCAAGACGACGATGACGACGATGACGACGACAACGACGATGACGAATTGATGCAGCAGCGCGTGTATGACATGCCGTCATCCGACTCGGACTCGGACTCGGACTCGGATGAAGTGGACGAACCCAAACCCGTGCTGCTTGCCAAACCCGTGCTGCTTGCCAAACCCGTGCTGCTTGCCAACAAAATCAAAGCAGTTGCGGATCACATCAATGTGGACGACATTTGAAACCAATCGAAACAAAAACAATCGAAACAATAAATAAAACAACAAAAAAAATACCCATGAATTGCTTGACCCTGTTGGCGCACTGCTATCGCACAGGAACTCGCATTCAATTGCACCATGTCGATTTGAATGCTAATTCACATGTTAGTCAAAATGTCATGGATGAATCATTGTATGAGCGGTCCCCCGTGCGGTGCGTCATTAAGCCGGATGTCATGCAAGAGCTGTTGCAGTCGGCGGTCAAATGCGAAGGCGAAGGCATGTGCCCCATCACGCAGTCCGAATTTGTGGAGGGGGATGCCGTGCTGGTGCTGCCTTGCGGGCACGCGTTTCTGAAGGACGCCATTCAAACGTGGCTGGAAACCGAGAGCGCGGAGTGCCCCGTGTGCCGGCACGCGCTGCCGTCATTTGAAATCATGACCAACAAATAAAAAAAATGTTGTGAAATTATATATGAATTACATGCCAAGAAAAACGGTTTCAAAACGCAGAACTAGGTTTAAGAGTAGAGCAAAATGCGCCAACAGGAGGACAACCCGAAAACGAAGGGGAGGGGAATGCGGAGACATAAACGCGCACGGAGATTATGAGAATTGCGTCAAAGCTGGGTGTGATGCACGCGAGTGTGCCAAAATACACAAAGCATATGTCTCACCAATAAATCCCGTTGAACAAACGTTGTTTAATACATTTATTAGTTCTCTTGATCGGTTAACGAAGGAATTGATTGCGACTGAACCAAAATATCAGAATCATCAGTATTTGTCAGCAATTAACATGCCCCATGATAAGTTGGCGAAAGAATTTGAGGAATATTGTTTTTACAATTTGCCCCCGCATGTGCAACGCACCATAACCGATGAAATGCGCAAAGCGTCTGTGAACCAATATAAATCAATTATGCCACGTTTGCTGAAAAATTATGATGCCGTCGGCCATAGAGAATGCGGAGACATAAACGCGCACGGAGATTATGAGAATTGCGTCAAAGCTGGGTGCAATAAACGCATGTGTACCACAATATATGTGGACCCGGTGAATGCTCTTGCTCTTACTATGGGGAACCTTGAATTCAATGGAAAAACAACCCCTTTAGATCATGCGGTTGCATCATCATTGACCGCCAAACAAAAAAACCTTTTGGCACGCCAGGATTGGAGAAGTTTTATTGCAGATTTCGATAAGCAAAATGGCACTCAGTGATGATGAATAGTTATGCCGGCGTCGTCGGCCATGATCGGGATTAGCGGGTCGTTGTTGTAGTCGTTGTAGTAATAAATGCGCTTGATGCCGCACGCCGCCAGCGACCGGAAGCAGTTGATGCAGGGATAATGCGTCACGTAAATGGCGGCGTCCTGCAGGCTGGCGCCCCGGCGCGCGCAGTCGCTCACCGCGTTGATTTCGCTGTGAATGATGGCCTGCTCGTGGTTGTCGCGCAGGCGGCTGATGTGCGGCGCACCGGCAATAAAGCCGTTGTAGCCCATGGCAATAATGCGGTGGTCCTTCACCACCACGGACCCCACGCGCAGGCGGGTGCACGGGCTGCGCATGGACGCCAGGAAGGCGATGGACATGAAGTAGTCGTCCCACGGCACGGGGTCCTTGTTCATGTTTTCAGAGGCAGCGGCGGCGACAATTTGATGCAGCATTTCACTTGGGGGGTTTGATGATTATGCCATATGAATGCATTGCGTCGATTCATTTTTAAGTGAAAACCCGAAAAATTGATTTAAATTTATGGCGTTTAAATCAATGCAGATAAAATGGAATCGACTTCCACTGAACTTCTAGACGCGTATTATCAACAGCTGACGCCGTTTGAACGGCAGACATGCGACATTGCGCGCAGCCACTTGGGGTCGTCCTTTGACTTGGCGCGCAGCAACGGATTCCTTCGCTGGCTGTCAAAAAAACAATGAAATTGGTTCATCGCAGGCGCAGCACAAGATGCAGTGTGGAATCCTTTTGCACGTTGTAATCCAACAGCGTTCTTTCGTCCTCCAGCTGCTTGCCGGCATATATTAAGCGCTGCTGGTCAGGCGGAATGCCTTCCTTGTCCTGGATTTTGGCTTTCAATACGCCGATTGTGTCGCCCGGCTCGATTTCGAGCGTGATGGTTTTTCCGGTGAGAGTCTTTACAAATATCTGCATTGGTTGTTTTTGGTTGTGTGTGTGTGTATTCTAAATGGTTCTATGCATTATCTCTCTAAATTAATATTTTACATTCATTTTCGTTTCAGCGTGCGTCGCAAAAAGCTGTTCTTGTCTTGCAGCCCGTATTTTTTTTGGACGCGACGCAGCGTGCGTTCGATGCGGCGGGACAGCTTGTGAATGCGACGGCGCGTGCGAGAGCCGCCGCCCTTGTTTGGGCCTGGTGTTGCATTGGGGAGAGACACACCAGCCACAGTGCTTGATGCTTGGTCTGATAAACCAGCCGCTGCGCTAGTCGCTGCAGTATCGAGAGCAGTTGTCAGTTCGCCCATTTGTCCCACTGCTTCTTTCACTGGTTCAAGTGCCTGACCGATTTTTTCTTTGATGTTGATTGTATTTCGGATTCCTGCAATCAATGCGGTAACTAAATCGATTACACTCATTGCATCACCCACAAATGGAATGTCAGCTATCGCGTTCTGCACTGCATTCACCAAATTTTCCATCACTTGGACAACAGCTGTCTGCACTTCAGGCAACACGTCTGTTTCAAAATTTTCACCAGCTTCTTTAACCCCTTCTAGCAAGCGGTCCTTCACTTGTTCCAATGCTTCTGCAACCTTTGGGTCATCGGAAACTTTCTTCAATAATTCTGCTTGCTGCGGTGTCATTGACTTTGCCAAAACAGCGTTGACCAGCGCTTCGTTTCCGGTTGCAATCAGTATATCCGTGATGAATCGCGAACCCACATTGGAAATTTTTTCGAAAAAGAGACCTTTCAAAAATTCCTGCGCCTGCGGCAATGGTTGCTGTATGTGGCAGCGATAATCCGCACCTCCAAACAATGTCGAGAACACGTTGCACTTAACATCATCATTCAATTGCGGCGCTGATGCTGGTGGCGCTGATGCTGGTGGCGCTGATGCTGGTGGCGCTGTTGCGCTTGGGCTTGGTGCTCCTTCTTCTTGTCTTTCTTCTTGTCTTTCTTCTGCGCTTGGTAGTACTCGTGGTCGCTCGTACTGCGTAATTTGGAGTGTGGGATTTCCGTAATACACTCGGCCGGAGGGCTCTCTCAACTCCTCCCAGCCCTGGGGGAGAGGTTCTAATGTTGATGGTGGCGCTGGTGTTTCACTTGATGCTAGTGCTGCGCTTGGTACTGCTTGTTCTGCGCTTGGTACTGCTTGTTCTGCGCTTGGTACTGCTTGTTCTGCACTTGGTACTGCTGGTGCTGGTGTTGCGATTGGTTGTGCTGCGATTGGTTGTGCTGCGATTGGTTGTGCTGCGATTGGTTGTGCTGCGATTGGTTGTGCTGCGATTGGTTGTGCTGCGATTGGTTGTGCTGCGATTGAGCTTGGCGCTGGTTCTGAGGCTTGTGGTTGTGTGATTGGTGCTGCTCTTGGTACTGCTGGTGCTGCGCTTAGTGCTGGTGTTGCTTGTTGTATTTGTGGTTTTTTATTCCGTAATGATTTGGGTGGCATGATACTTATTGTCGACTTCTATTGATAATTAATGAATTATGATTAATACTGGATATATATTAATGATAAAAAAAATGAAACATTGCAAATGCAAAGCAATGCACATGGTTATGCACGTGCTCATGCGTCATTCATCTTTTTGTAGCTTGCATAGTCAATCGGCTTAATGATATTGAAGTCGTGCGTTTCATTGGTCTGGGCCGTTGGATCATTTCTGAACTCGTCCAGACGACCGCAATACAAGTAGCGGGACACTTGTTCTTTCAACACAGGTGCAGCGTTCGAAGTGTTCGAAGTGCTGGTCGCTTTGGCCTTGACCAGTTCATTGATGGTGGGCATGGACGCGGTTTTGTTTTTGTTCGTGGTAGTGGAATACTTTTTGAGTTGTGCAAAAACGGGTGCTGGTGCGGCGGCGGCTTTTGCGGGTTCTGTGGCGGCGGCTTTTGCGGGTTCTGTGGCGGCGGCTTTTGCCTTTGCAATCTCTTTTCGGATGTCGATGTGCAGCCGCTTGCAGCCGTGTTCAATCACGTACTTTCGCGCAACCGATTCCAGATACTTGAACTGCACCGTGCGCTTGTCCGAATAATAGCAAAACATGGATCGTTCGGCATCGTACGTCATGATGACATCCCCCTGCGGCGTGGTCTCTCGCACGTGGCTGGTTGCCGAAGGCACGGGCGCCTCGGGGTCGTCTTTCAATTGGTCATACTCTTTAAAGTACTGGTTTTCATATGCGGCATCTTGTTCTTCCATGAGCCGTTTATGTTTTTCTTGCTGCAACAATGACTTCTTGTATGACATGTATCCCTTGTATGTCTGGTATCCTGCATAGGACATGAGAACCGCGGCGGTGGCTGCAACAGCCATTCTTCCTGAGCCAAGTTTCAGTTGCGATAAAAAATTGTTCATCCTGTTCATCCTACTCATTCATTTCATTGTTTCACAATCTTTAAATTCCTTTGTTCGCGTTGATCATTTTTTATGCATTTTTTCGCGTTCTTCAAACAGGGCTGCCACTTCGGACTGCAGGTCCACCACTTTGATGCACTGGTACGACCGGTTCGCGTTGTCGGGGTGCAGGCACACCAGGAACAAGTCGGTTACGCGCTTGCCGTAGCACCTTTGCAAAATTGCTTTGTACGTGTTCAGCTGCAGGCAATAGTGCCAGTAATTCGTGTCCGGGATGTGCGCGATGACGGGATTGGGCGAGTACTCGTTCGCGCCAAACGGCACCTTTTTGATTTCTTTGCAGCGCTTCCAGTCGTAAATGCTGAGCGTTCCATCGGGCTCGCCCGTCGCCGGGTCCAGGTTTTCGAACACCATGTCGATGGAGCCCGAGATGCGCGCGGCTTCGTCAAACACGGTCCACTCCGTGCGATACGGACGCAGTATCGCGACACGGTCCGCCCAAAACTGCACAAAGTAGCAGAACTCGGGGGCTGCGGCGTCATCGGGGGGCACGGGAAGTCCGTTGTAGTAGCATTCAATGTTGTAGTGCATGGCGGTTCCCGCAGCGGCGGCGGCGTCCCGGTTCGCATCCCAGGACGCTTTGATTGCGGCGGCGGTCATGCCGTAATACTGGCTCAGCTTCCAGTTGCGCGAGCCCATCATGCGTTTGATAATGTCGTCGGAGTCAAACTCGCGGAAATGGGCGTGGACCCACGTGGTGACCGACGTGTAAGCGGTTGCAGAATCGGCGTCAATGGTGTACTTGTGCTCCACCGGCTCAAACGTGATGCGACTGTCGCGCTCGTGAGGATTCTTTTCCGACAAATGAGTCATGGCGCGGGTGTCATGCCATTCAATGCATTTTTTTGATTTCAATCAATTTTTTTCACAATGTATTTCATGCAATGCTAATCAAAAAACGAAATTGCAAATCTTATCGTCGTCGCAAGTCTTGTCGTCGTAAAACTTGTCGTCGTAAAACTTGTCGTGGTAAAACTTGTAGAAGAAGGATGGGTGGCATATCCTTAGAACCACGCAGACCACTGCCACTACAAGCAACAGTGCGCCAACCTGGGGGACCTTCATTTACGGTGAATGATAATGTTGATTTTGACACAGTTCAAAGAGACATACTGGGGCATCCAGCCAATCAATACGCAGACCAAATTCGAGCTGGAAATTATTTCATTCATCGCGGTCCAGGTGTAGCATCTTTACCAGGTCAGCCGGCAAATCCATTTGATTATGAAATAACCCGAATGACTCGTCGCATGAGACAGAGGTTGAATCAAATTTCGCAATCATGAAAAATATATAAAAATATGTTATGTTTAGTATAACATATTCAAACATGACCAAGCAATCCAAGCAATACACGGACAAACGCACCGGCATTACATACACCAACATAAATCATGCAGCCGACGAAAAACACGACGTGAAAATGCAGCCTCATTTGGATGCATTTATCTCCAACGCGTTTCTGAAAACCTACTTCGACAAATCCTCTTGAATCACCTCTATTTCAAAAAAGTCGTCGTCATCATCAAAATCGCTGTCATCATTTGTGGTGGTTGCTGGGGTTGCTGGGGTTGCTGGGGTTGCTGTGGTTGCCGTGGTTGCTGCAATCACGGGTTCTTCTGCATAATAATTCGCAATGAGTTCGAGAGCAGGACACTCATCGGTGTCATCTAAGCCATAATGGGTTGCATTGTTTGTTGCCGGCATTTCATAATGACATTGGTCATAATGTTCATAAATCGCTTTGAAGTCAAACGGGGTTGTGATTCCATTTTGGCACGAAGAATGCTTCACATTTTCCAACTGGTCCAATCTCTCAGTCAACCGTTTCATTTTTTTACTCAGTGACTTGTGCTTGCATGGCGCATGGGTCTGCTGCTGCTGTTGCTGCTGTTGCTGCTGTTGCTGCTGTTGTTGCTGTTGCTGCTGTTGTTGCTTCAAATGCTCCGAACGAAGCCGCGCGTGCTGCGTTTCCAGAATCCACACTCGTTCTATGACTTGTTTGTTGGTCCAGTCCTGCATGCACTGGTTGGCGCGAGTTGTGATCGCTTCTTGCTCCTTCTGCCGCTGCGCCAATCCAATTTGGTCATCTTTCACGGTTCCAAGCGCTTCCTTCATTGCACCCATCTCGGCCTTCAAGTCTCTGAATTCGGATTTCAACATGTCGAGCTCGGTTCTCAGCGCAAGGTTCTTCTTCTGCAGCTGAATGATTCGAAGGTCTTTTTTGTTGTGGTTGTTGTGGTGGTTGTAGTGGCAGTGCCGGGGAGACGGGCACACCGGGGTTGGCTCTGGTTCCACTGACACGGCGGACATTGCATCGTCGTCTTGAACCGAGGCAGGGGCAGGGGCAGGGGCAGGGGGAGCAGAACGAAGATGATACGCCTTCACGGTTGGGGAAGGCAGGGGGGCTGCTTTTTTCCACGTCTTTGCGTGCCCCGACTCGTGCCGGAACGAACACCCCGGAACAGCCGGTTCGCCAACGTGCAAATAGCAGTTGCCCAGCCAATGCGGGTACAGCGCAACCGGGTCCATGCCTTGCACCGCATTGTGAGAAAAGAAGGAGCAATAAAACGACTGCGGATGCGCCTCAAAATGCATGAACAAAATGGGTTCATTGGTGCTGACCGTTACTACGGCGTAATTGGTGTCGGCGCAGTCGTAATGTCCGCGGTCAACGGCAATCGTGAGCGACTGCGGCAGTTGAACGCCTTGCAGCTCCAAATTGTGCATGATGAGGCTGGGGGTCAGGGCAGACAGCGGATGGATCCACGCCTCAATGACGATAGGTGACTGCATGGGTGTGAAATAAGTTGTGATACACTTATACGTATGCATGATTTTAAATTCATTTCGTGAAATGATTTTAAACGAATCTCTCTCTCTTTCTCTCTCTCTCTCTCTCTCTCTCTCTCTCTCTCTCTCTCTCTCTCTATTTTTATCTTCTTTAAACCGACATTTTCCAACAACCCGTCCATGTTCGGGTTAGTTAAGTAGTAAGATATTTGAAATAAGTGTTCCCAGATGATCCATTCACTGCATTCATGTAGAGTGTTCCATTGTTGTAAAACAATCCTTGCCCACCGGCGGTTGATGATGCGTCCAAATTGTTGGCTGGGTTGAACGACAATTCAACCCATGTTGATAAGGTTGATAAATTGGAATACCAATAATTAGTAACCGTGTTAGTATTCGATGGATCACATAGGCCCACTACATCAAATGTTCCGGATTGGTTTGGTATGGGTCCTGTTGCCAACCCATTCAATCCACCCACAAAATTTGTTGAAGGTGGAGGATTCAGAGTCATAGGGATATAAATTTTTGGGCTGTTATTGCTGATTTCTGCATTTACTGAATACAAAAATGCGCCACTTGTTGCGCTTGTTCCACCGTATATAAGTTGTTTCGAAGAATCAGTTCCACTGAACATTATTCCACGAACAACTAAGTTGGACGGGGCGTTGCTCAGTGTTTGGGGGAATGCTGCCCCATAATTTCCATCATCTGGGTATGCAACATAACCATATGCGGTTATCATAGTTCCGTTTGTGACTCCAGCGCTTGTAAAATTTCCAACAAATGCAACATATCCAAATCTAGGTCCCCAGTTTCCATTCAGAGCCACAGTTTGATAAACTTCTCCATTTGTTTCATAAACATTCCGCCAAAAAACATCATCGGTGCCAAGGATTGTGGAAAGTTCTGCAACCACCACATTGCTCAACATTCCTGCGGCGCTATTGATGCCATCAGTGTTTATGTAAGTATCAAAGTTGCCAACTATGTACACTCTGCGTGTGTCGTTGATTGTACTTGCAACTGCAACTGCATCATTCACAATTGCGGTTCCAGATGTTAATGCAACCCCAGTGGCAAATGGAGGACCAAATGATGATTTCATTTGAGTTAGCATTAGGGTGGGTGAAAGTTTTATTTGTGCAATGCAACCCGAAAAATATCCGGATCCCACTATGCCTGTTCCATTAAATTCTTGTATTCTATCAAATGAACCAAATGGGTACATGTATGTGGACAACCCTGGTGCATAAGTAAATCCTCGAACCTTTGCAACAGTGCCGTTGCTCCACCAAACAACCCACATTGTACTAGTTATAGTTGTTTGAATCACACAATAACTTGCTGGCAGTCCGGTGACTGCTGTTGTTCCATAATAACTCGTCCATTCGTTTCCATTTTCATTGAAATATGCAATTGATTGTAGAGTATTCGGAAATGTCGTTGTATCTATCCATCTTGACGTGGGTGTGGGCGTGGGTGTGGGCGTGGGCGTGGGCGTGGGTGTGGGCGTGGGTGTGGGTGTGGGCGTGGGGCATGCCGGAGACACGTGATTGCTTTCCGGGCTGGTCAGCGTGGTGCAAGGAGGGGCACCGGTCGGTATAAACACAACGGTGTTCGGCACGCAGTTGCTGGCGGTGACCCATATTTCCGCACCGCATGTCACGTTCATTATTGTGTATGAATTCAAACACGGCTGCGGGGCAATGGATGGCACAATCGGTGTTCCATTCACGTAGACGGTGTAGCCCGTGATCGGGCTGCCGCCGTCAAACCCGTGCAGCCATGAAATCGTTACGCTGTATTGGGTCGGCGATGTCGGAACTTGGTTGCTGATGTAAATGACCGGCGCGTCGGGCGCGGTCGGCGTGATGCTCGGCTTGGACTCGCAGTTGTCCAGGTCAAAATGCACGCGCGTGGGGTACTGGAAGCCGCGCAGACTTTGCGCCTGGTTCGCGATGATGCGCTGTGCCTGCTCCCGATTGTACGGCCGGCTGGACAAGTACTCGCCTCCGACTCCAGTGGAAGGGTTGGTTCTCCACAACACGTCTATGCTCGGGTCAAGGTACACGTTTTTGAAGTAGTTGCGAATGTTGCACGTGCCTTTCCTGTAAAACAGGCGGTATTCGGGATCGACCACGATGTTGGAGTTGTTGAAGGTGTTGGGCGTGGTGGATATCACCGCCACCAGCTGGTTGGGATATTTGTATTGGTCAGAGGTTATGGTGGGAAACCCCAGTGCAGTCACCGGAACATTGGCATTCAAATAGTTGGTCACGGTGAAGTTGCCGTAATACACCTCTCCATTTTCAGGGCTGAACGACTCGTCCAACTTGCTGGACGGCGGCGGCGTCAGCAAGTACTTGCCCTTTGTTATGTCCAGCAAGTCGGAATAACTGGCCGCGCTGGCGAGCGACGAACACGCGGTTCGAACCGGTCCCACGTATTCGGTTCCGTTCTGCTTCTTGAGAACGCCCCCGTTCTGCGCTAAATTTGTGGCCGCTGCGTATTTGGTTTTCGACTTCAGGTGTGCCGTGCGGTCGCTGGAATTCAGTTGCGGCTGCGACACGTTGAACAGATTCCCGGTGTTTTGTCCAACAAAAAGAAACGGCATGGTTGTAATATGTGTTTATAATATTGCTTATACTATAAACACACACAATATTCACACACACACACACACAATATTATGCATGCGTATTCCATTCTCTCGATCCCGTACTATGACGCTCGACTGCAACAGTACACCAAAATTTTGTCCATCAACGCGGTGCCGGTGGGTCCGTTGGCGTCCCGCGTAAAAACCGTGCGCCCACCGCGACTGTCCGGGCTCTGCGGTAATAGCGGTAATAGCGGTGTTTGCATTCATGCACTGACCGCATCGGACGGTGGCTGTGGCGGTCCATGCGGTGGTTCCGGCAGCAGCGGATTCATGACGCCGGAGCAGCTGCCCGAGCTGTTTGCGTTTTTGGCGTCGAACGGCTATGCAGTCGATTCAGCGCTCACCAAGCTGGCAGCCAAACACCAGTCCGGCGGCGGCGGGTGCTTTTCCAACGCCAACGCCAACACCAACGCCAATGCACTCGTGTGCATTGTTTCGTACGGCGGCGCGTCCTCATAAAAACTTCTTTTCTTCAATCTTCATCAGCGCGTACGGCACATCTATCACGAGATGTCCCAGCAGCTGCGGCAGAATGAACTGGAACCGCATGGTCATGGTGATGAAGAACTGCACGATGCCCAGCATCCAGTCCAGCAACGGCTCCGCGATGACGATGGTTTTGGCCCACCCCTTGGAAATCGGGATGCGCTCTTTGTAAGCCGGGTTCCACAGCTTGGAGTGTATGAAATCATACATGACCGTGTCATAATACCCCTGCAACAACGAGCTGATGAAGCCCACGGCATACACCAGCGCGACCTTGCTCCACGTGCTCATGCGCATGCCCAGAAACCGGATGCTGGGGTCCGGCCCGAACGCGAAAAAGTTTTGGAACGCGTTTTCCTCGTCTAAAAAGAACATGTAGCCCACCATGAAAAACACGAACAGGTAGAATGCCGCCCGCGGCTCAAAAAATGTGCGCTTCAAAAATGAAATCGAGCCCATTGTCCTTTTACATTGTGTTTATATTATTTTGAAAGATGCGCGGATTGTCGCCGTGGAATGAAGCCGGGCAGCCGTTTCGAGACGCGTTCCACGTCATGACACCCGGGTTGCTGTTGCCGAGGGCAACGTCGTGCTCCATGTCGCTGATTATGAGCAATGCGACTCCGGGTTGCGGGTGCAACGCATTCGTCGCGGCGCCAACGTTCGCGTTCAAGCCGTTGGTCGTCGACCGGGCCAAGCACAGCAGCAGCCGCACTTGCGACACGAAATCGGGGCAGGCGGCAAGGTCGTGCCACTCGGCGTGCGATGAAAACGTCAGAATGTGCGACGGGTGGGGGGAAAGCTGCAAAAAGTGCAGCGCCAGTCCAATGCCGGCGTGCAAACACTGGTTGTGTCCGCCCCCCATGCTGTGGGCCAGCGACAGCGCCGGCACCACGATTGGCTGGATCGGCTTGCAACGAGCCAGGTGCTGCCGCCACAGTGCGTTCACCGTTTCCGACTGCTCGCTCGTTCGCGCGCGTTCGGCTCGTCGCACCAACTCAACCAGCCCCGGGATGGATTCGGTGGACGACGGGCTCAACGCGCTAACCAGTTTGCGAAAGCGCCGGTTCGCGTCGGGCGCCCCTGGAAACATGTCCGCGGCCAGCGCGTCGTAATACCATCGCAGCAGGGGCGATGCACGGCACTTGGGCTCTCGCGGCACCCACTTGGCAGCCCAGGATGGCCGGCCCGCCGCACGGTCCTTGCGCAGCTGCCCCGCGGTCATTCGCACGCAGCCCTGCATGATTGCGATTGCGGTCTCGGCATCGGACGGGTCGCCGTGCTGTTCGAAGTGGCGGATGAAGCCGCGCACGTCGCGCCAGCATCCAACCGGACCGACCGCCATGGCTTCCAGTATGCGCAGGCATTCCGGCGTTTGATTCGTTGCAACGAGCTGCATCAGCATCGCGTATGTGCCATCCCGCTCGCCCGAAAGGCGACTCCGCGTGATTGATGATTCCGTCATTGATGTCATGTAAGCAGGTTGCTTCTAAGCTGTTTTGGTTTGTTGATTTGTTGGGTTGGGTTGTTGGGTTGTCGAGAGCACGTTAATGCCGGCGGGTGTGTTTTCGGTGCGGCAGCGAATGGATGCGAATCACTCGCTTTTTGCTATGGGCATGGGCATGGGCATGGGCATGATCATAGTCATCGGCGCTTCCTTCATACACTATGTGCAGCGCGTTCAAGCGCGCAAACATGGGAATCGAGGGCTTAACAAACACGTTTTCCAATGCAGCAATTGGAACAAGGAACCGGTGCTCGTTGTCATTCGCGCGCAAAAAGTCCTGCACGTCCGCCGCTTGCAGATCCATGTTGTACAAAAACATGGCGCGCAGTTTGAAGTGCCGTCCGCACTGTTCGCGCTGTCGCTGTTGCTGCTGCTTAATGCGCCAGATCAGCTTCTCTTGAGACAGCGTGCCGTTCTCGATGGGCACCGTTTCCTCGCACACGTGCTCGATTGTGCGGTCGCTTTGCATAAAAGCGTGCACTATCCGCAGGTTGTGCTGCGGTTGCGGGTGCAACAAGTAGTTGTCCAGGTCCAGGTTCAGGTCCAGGTTCAGGTCCAGGAAGTCCAAGTCCGTCATGACAATTGGCCAAGCAATGAGAGAAAATGAATATAGATGGAAGAGTTAATTCATGCACACATTTTTCGCGCATGAATTGAACTAATTTTTTTTGGCATCAATCTTTGTAATAGTTGGTGTATGCGGAATCATATGCATCTCGTTCGCCGTCTTCGCCGTCTTCGTCGTATTCGTTGCGATAAACATGATTGTTGCGAGCATTCGCGGCGTTGTTGTAGTTGATGTTGCTGAGAAACGGGTTTAAGGCGTGTCGTTGTGGTTGCTGAGGTTGCGGTTGCTGTTGCTGCTGTTGTGGTTGCTGCGGTTGCTGTGGTTGCTGTGGTTGCTGCGGTTGCTGTGGTTGCTGTGGTTGCTGTTGCGGTTGATTTGCTTGAATGGCGGATTTAAAGTTCAGACCAGCGACCAAGGGTTTGGCCGGGGTTTTGCACAGGGATGGAAACGACTCTTCAAATGTTGGAGGGATGGCAGTGGTGGCAGCAAGAGCAATGGGAGATGAATGCATCGAATCCGAAAAGCAGTTGGGCCGGACCACTGGTGCATTGCATTTGGCAGTGAAAAACGGGTTGCCTTGGTTGCCTGGGTGGCCTTGGCGCTTGTCGTGCCGACCTTTTTTAGGCGCGTTTGTCAAAAACGGGTTGGGCATGTGATATACAGATGTGTATATGTTATAAAACCCATATAGACATCATTCTAATTTGATTTTTCATTTTTATTTATTTGCCTCATCCATCGGATCAAATGTAAATGTACTTGCGATCCGCGGGTGCCGCATTCAAACACCGCAACAAAAACCAGTACAACTTTGTGGCTTTGATGGGGTTGAGATACGCGTGGTCTTCGGGAATGTGGTCCACGTTTAGCAGAAAGTATATGAACAACTGCGCGGCGCTATAATAAATGGTTTTGAAATGCACCTGCAGGGGCATGGCATTATTGCCGCCTTGCAGGAGGCGCTGCAACTCGGGCGACATGAACGCTTCCTTCGGCTTGGTTCCTTTGGGCAGCGCGTGGTCTATGTTCAATGTGCCGTCCGGATCCAGTTCAAACACCAAGTGGTCGTTCAAAAACAGGAACTGCGGGTCCATGCGCGCGTCGCCCAGCGTGGAATCCGCGTCGTTGATGGAGTCGTGCGTGAAGCTGTCGTGGTCGCGGTGCGTGATCACCACCACGTCGTTGACCCCCACGCAGGCAATCGACCATCCCGATGAAATCAGCGCCTGCATCTGTTTTCCAAAGTCTTTAACCAAGCCCAGCGCCGCATACAGTTCGGTCGCGTGCCGCGTTTTTTTGATGTAGTCCCGCAGGGTCAGCACGTTGGTTGCTTTGATTGCGGTTGGCGACGGCAGTATGGCGGAGATTGACCGCATCAAATGGGGGGACGCATCGTTTTTTATTTCATACACGGATGACGTGGATGACGACGTGGATGATTTGGTTCGGCGTATAACCGTGTTTCCAATGCGTATCGGTTCAAATGACATTGCGTTTGTTGTTGCTTTGTTGCTTGTATTAAAATTTGCATATATTTTTATATATTTTTAATAACCAAAGCATCTAAATCAAAATATGGCGAAAAAAATGTGTGGCCAACCACCGGCCTTGATGCTCCGTTTACGTCCCGAGCTTGACGAGATAATGGTCATTGGGTCTCGATCCCTCCCACTGCTCCGTTTAACGTCCCGAGCTTGACGAGATTAATGGTCATTGGGTCTCGATCCCTCCCACTGCTCCGTTTAACGTCCCGAGCTTGACGAGATAATGGTCATTGGGTCTCGATCCCTCCCACTGCTCCGTTTAACGTCCAGCTTGACGGGACGGGTTCAGGTTCAGGGTTCTTCCTTCGTGATTGTTGCGCCGCTTGCTGTTGCGGCGGAAAGGCTGGCGCATCCGCCGAGGTCAATGCGAGGAGGAGGCGCCGAGTAATCGCGGAATGCCGGCTTTTCGACGCGGCTTGCCGAGCACTTCCAGAACCAGGGCTCGCTGTAGACGATTTTGACCTCTTCCCCCCTCAGCAGCTGGGCGCGCGTTGCTTGTGCGACTTCGCTCTTCTTGTTCCACGTCTTGAAATGGATGAACACCTTGTTGTAGCACTCGCCGCGATCGTTGGTCTTGGCAACCATGTCAATGCGGTCCACTGCACCCAACTCCAGTTTTTCACACACATCGTAGATGTCCTTTTTCATCGTGCTCTTGAAAACACGCGGAATGCAAATGCTGGGTTCGCTGGCCTTGGGTTCGGTGGCGGTGGCCTTGGGTTCGGCGGCGTGGTCATTGTTTGCATTGACATTGTTTGCGGCGACATTGTTTGCGGCGACATTGTTTGCGGCGACATTGTTTGCTGCATCGTTTGTCATTGAAGTCATCGTCTTGTTGTCGATTCACTGATGCAAATTGAGTTGGCTGAAAAAGCAATTCAATTTTTTTTTAAAATACTGAAAATCAGATTGACATCTGATCCCAGGGGGAGGTCTGTCTCCTGTAATGGTTATATAGCTATAATAAGGGGGTTTTATGGGTTTTTATGGGTTTTTATGGGGTTTTGATGTCAATTATTTTGACGGTTTTGGTGGTGCTGTTAGGAGACACATTGTATCCATGGGTTGGCTTTAAGCTTGTTTCATTGAAAAAACATTTTTATTTTTATTGTGCGATTGTCATGTGTGTCTGTGTCTGCATGTGTGTGCATTTGTTTAGTCGTCTTCGTCTTGCCACCAGAATTGTGTTTTCGGCGGAAGGGTTGCAAGTTTGGGGGGAGCAAGGGTGGGGTTGGGGGTGGGGTTGGGGTTCTTCAATCTTTCGGCCATCGTCTGTTGTGGTTTGTCCGGTTCCTCTTCAAATTGCAACAACTCAAACGAATTTTTCACTGCAATGCCCCGGACTTTTTGCACCTGCGTTTCTTCTTCTTCGCGGGGAGGGGGCGTGTAAGACATTGCTCTGATCGTTTTTCTTTTTTGGGTGTGCCATTTTTTTGCCGCTTTGTTGTCCACTGCGCTGGGGGCGCGGCAGTAGCTGCTGGTGTGCCCATTCTTTCCGCATGTCAGGCAGGCTTGAGACAACAGCGTCGGGCAAATCACTTTGCCATCCGGTCCAGAAGAAGATTTCGGGTAATGCGAGGTGCATAGCGCTTCGGACTGCCCCGCATCAAAGCACACCTTGCAAAAGCGTTTGCCTTCCTGGCGGCTTGCGTTCTTGGCTTGGTCAGCGTTCATCGTTGAGTTCATCGTTGTTATTGCGTTGCTTCGTTGCGTTCACTGCCTTGATTGTGGGGCGATTGCAAAGCAATTCAATTTTTTTTTTAAAAAAATCGAATTTATTGGAATTATTGGAATTTTATTGTAAGGGTTAGTGCAGGCTCAGCATGTAGCTGAACTGGTTCAGGGACCCCAGCAGCTCGTCCCGAACGTTCAGCAGGTCGGTGCCCAGTGATGCGGGCATGCCCTTCAAGTACCGCTTGTAGTGCTCGACGCGCCGCTTCAATGCGGGCAGTGAATTGCATGAATGCATGCGCAGATCGGTTAAATTTGACCGCGTGTGCTTGGACCCCAGCATCTTCTCCACGAAGCTGTCCACTTGTTCCGACAGCGCTTCGTGCAGGTTGTCGGTGGCTTTGTGCACGGAGTAGTCGTGCGTGCGCCAGTGGTGCAGCTTAACAACGTGCAGCATTTCCGTGAGCGTGGCCACCACGCCGTTCGGGCTGTAGTTTGACGAATGACGCTTAAGACTGCGCTTTCGGTCGCTTCGCTTTCGGTCGCTTCGCTTTCGGTCGCTTCGCTTATTGGTTTGCGACATGAAGGTTCAAGGAATTGTTTATAATTTACGCACACATTATTTCTTTTGGGGGCTGACCACCACGTATTCCGGACTTGTCGGCGATGACAATAGAGCCGATGAAGATGAATCAACCGATTTCTTTTTCCTGTATCTTCTCCGTTTCTTGGTTGTGGTTGTGGTTGTGGTTGTGGCTGTGGTTGCTGATTTTTCTTCTTCTTCTTCTTCTTCGTTGTCCTCCGCATCCGCTTCCAGAGAGTCTTCGATTGTGGTTGATTGATGGATGATCACTTGTTCGGGATTTACGGGCTCTTGTGTTGGTTCCTGGGGTGGTGGTTCTTGAATTGCATCTTTAACTTGGACTGGTTCTTGAATTGCATCTTTAACTTGGACTGGTTCTTGTGGCTGTGGCTGTGGCTGTGGGTCCGCTTGTTCTGATTGCGCTTGGTCTGCTTGCATGACTGCACTTGTCGTTGGCGTTGTCGCTGTCGTTGTGTCGGCGACGTTGTCTTGCAGAGGAATGGACTTGCGCCGCATGTTACGTCTCGGACAACAACAACATGTAAAAAATCGTTTCCATGTGCTTTCTGTCATTCGATTTGGTTCTGCTTCTTGACTCTGATTCATTACTTTCTTATATATTTAAACTGGTTTTTATGTTTGTTGTAAATTGATGATTTCATTTATCAATGTGTAATATTATCATATATTATATATTATAATAATTAATAACTGACTTGCATTCATCATTGCCATTATTGCAATGTTTTACGGACAGTTTGAACCACCCCAAGACAAATATTTGTATGACGCATTGTTGAATTATGAAAATGGAGTATCAATTGAAGCTGGAGCATCAAACGGCATACTTGAAAATAACACGTATTTTTTTGAAAAAAATTTAAATTGGAAAACAATTAACATTGAACCATTGCCGTCATGGTATGAAGAATTGACAATAAATCGTCCAAACAGCATCAACATCAATTGTTGTTTGCACCCGTATTTATCTGGTGCGCCTGTTGATTTTTACTGTCCAAATATCGATTTATATGGAAACAAGAATCATTTAGGCAGCTTAAATTTGACAAATTTGAATAAAACTCACAATCCAAACATCATTAGCAATATAAAATGCAACACAATCACATTCAATGATGTTGTGAAAAAATGCAATTTAGATAGGCTTGATTTATTCGTCTTGGACATTGAAGGATATGAGTTGGAATTCCTTAAAACATTCAATGAATGGTCATTGTATCCTAAGGTATTTGTGATTGAAATTGGACACATTGATGAATCAGCAATTAATTCGCTGATATCTCATAAATATGAGTTTTTCGGAAATCATTTTGTAAATAACATCTATGTCCGCAAATAAAACAAAATGGCATGCGTAAATCTACCCACCAGCATGAGCATGTTCGTGTCCGCATGATGCCACGTATTTTAATTTTGGTATTTTTTTAGTTTGCGTTTGCAATGCATACTCTTCATGGGTTGTTAATGGTTCGCAATTTTTAGATTGACAACATATTCGTATAACATTTTTAATCGAACATCCATTATTATCACAGTTGTCTTAATTTTAAAGTTGTTTTATTGTAGTAGTTTTATTACTAGTTGTCATTCAAGTAATAAAATTAAATTGCCGCTCCCCACCGGGCTCGAACCGATGACCTTGTGGTTAACAGCCACACGCTCTACCAACTGAGCTAGGGAAGCAAATGCGTGTGAGGAATTCTTGCGTTCTTCACATAGTTTGTATGCATTATTTTTTGAGAGATTTAACGCGCTTAACCATCCACCTTATACATTTTCGTTTCTTTGGGATCATGTGGGAGTATGGGAAATTCCGATTCGACTGAAAATTCTATGGGTGATTTAAAAAAATAATACCCCCATTCATTATTGTAATCTTGTATCTTGTTTGTTTTGATATAATATGGTTTTTTACTAATACGCGATTTCATGATAATGTGTTCGCCATTCAATTCTAAGTTCGGGTCTGGTCCGACAACGTACACGTGCATCTCCCCTCTACCATTTTCACCAAGTTTCTTTATACTCTCACTTTGTAAGCGCACTGCCAAGTCGTCAAACTGTACGAATGCGCTGGTTAATCTTTCTTCTTTATGGTCAATGTGAATGGGTGTGTCTAATGCAAACGTCACACATTCTCCATTGTCCATTGCACGGCCAATTTGACACTTCCATTGGGGCGGCTGTTGGGGGTTAAATTCGGGGCGTTGGGGGTTAAATTCGGGGCGTTGGGGGTTAAATTCGGGGCGTTGGGGTTTAAATTCGGGGCCTTTCACCGGCAGTTGGGACGGTTTGTTATTGTGTTGGGAATCGGGTGGGGGTGGGGTTGGCATTCCACCGCGCTTTCTTGATGATTTATGTTTGCCATTACGACGACGACGACTTTTGGCCATTGTATTTGTTATTATGTTATATTTAATTTTCTGGGTCGCTTATTGTGAAAAAATAATATACAATTTTTTCGTTTCTCTTTTGCTTTTTAGTGCTTTGCGTTTTAGTGCTTTGCGTTTTAGTGCTTTGCTTTGGACCGAGTTTGCATGACGTGTCTGTTGTGGCTGTTTTGCGGTGAATCTTCGATTTGCGGTGAATCTTCGATTTGCGGTGAATCTTCGATTTGCGGTGAAAGGCGCAGCATGTTCACGTCTTGATGCAGCGAGCCGACCAATCCACTTGCCGTGCGCAATTCTTTCCGGTACATTTCCAGCCCTTTTAGGGCCCACAGCGACCCAATGCAGGAAACGGCCGGCGATTCTCGGATTAGCACCAGCCGGAGTTGCAAACGCGTTTCGTTCGCCTCGTCAGTGTCCGTCATGTCCGCAATGTAGTTGATGAGGGTTGTCTCCTGGTGCGACTGGAACTCCATTTGAAACGTGGTCTTGTCCGTCATGTTTTGGTCACATTTCATGTTTTGGTCACAATTCATGTTTTGGTCACATTTCATGTTTTGGTCACATTTCATGTTTTGGCCAAACAGCATCCAGCACGATGATGATTGTGCCGGCACTTGCTTGACCAAGCACATGCGCAACCGGGGCGTTTTCAATTTCAGAACGAAGGCTCCGGGGATCATGGGTTTGGCGTGGTTGGACATTGTTGTTGCTTCGGTTGCTTGTTGCTTGTTGGGTGTTGCTTCTTTTTCCTTTGTGCGGTTGATGCGACGGATTCAATTTTTTTTTTAATTTCGCCGTTCTTCTTGAAGACCAAAGATGATGATGAACAACCATACCAACTGCAACAACACAGTTGCGGCATCGCCGGGGGATTCAAACGCGCTGCCCGTCATTTTCACGTTGTTCATATGAGAGTATGTATAGTTCATTGGAAACCATGCATGCATTTGCCATTTAAGCTTTAACTCAATTTTTGGAATAAAACGCGTTGCTCAACAGCACAGTGCCGGCAATGCCTAAAACTAGGCCCACGTGGTAGTTCACCTGCATCCCCCGATACACGCTCAACCAGTTGGCAGCGTCCTGACTCTTGTTGAAGTGCAGCACCATCCAGTCGCTCTTCGGCGACAGCACGTAGTAAAAGTAGTTGGTCGCCAGCGTGATGGCCGCCACGGTGCACAGCAGTCCGGCGCGCGACATCGTTAGGTACTGGTGATGAACGCCTAGGAGGAGCGCGGACAGAAGCAGACCCCAGCCGAAGCCGCGCAAATAAATGCCGCGCCTCTCTTCTGTTATTTTGGCATACGTTTGTTGCTGATCGGGGGTTAAGGACCGCATGTAGTTCTTCACTAGTTCAGACCGGTTGCCCATGTAGGTGCAGTACGCCATGCCCGCAAGCAGAGTGGTGGCAATCCCGCAGCTGGTTCCACAACACTTCATCGGATTTGTGCAAAAAAAATGGATATAATTATAATGATATTTTTATAATTGTATTTTGATTCGGGGTTGTTTTGCTTTAGTTGGTGGTTTATGGATTGGGTTGAGGTCAATCTTCGAAGCGCAGAACCCCTTTGTGCATTTCCAGAGTGTTGAAAATGGCGCCATTGATGAAGGCATCTTTCAATGCGGACACGCTCAGTTCAGAATCACGAAAATCCGCCATAGATAGACTCGCGTCCGTCATGTTCGCGCCCTTAAATTTGCAGTATCGCAGGTCGGCTTCTTCAAGCTTGGCACCCGTCAGGTTGGCACCTTCAAAGTTGTTGTATGCCAGGTTGGCTATTGTGCCGCTGGGGCTGAACTTCACTTTCTGCAGGTTGGCGCCCTTGAAACTGATGTAGGAGGTGTCTCTGTCGTGGTGAGCAGACAGCATGTTGGGCGGAATCGTCAGTATCACGCCCTCGCCAAATGACGCGCCTGTAAGGTTCGCCTTTTCAAATGTCACACCGTTCAGTTTGGTTTCAGCGCCTTCAAATTTCGCGTTGGCGAAGTTGGCTTCACGGAATTTGCTGCCACTCAACCACACGTTGGTCAGAACGCTGTCGTTGAATTGAGTCTTATCCGCAGAGGACAACTTGTTCATGTCTGACTCCGTGATGTGTGCGCCGCTGAAACGCGTCTCTTTTACACTGGCCTCTTCAAAGATGCATCCCCGAATGGTCGCTCCCGTCAGGATGGCGCCGTCCAGTTTGGCGTTGTGAAACATGATGTTTTCCAAAGTCGCGCCGCTCAAATCGGCGCCCCTTAAATCAACATTGACCATGTTTCCACCCACGATTTTGATGCCCTTCATGTTGCGCCCCCTCAGGTCCACATCCGCATTGGCTCTCACGTTCTTCAGGGTTGCGCCGGGTTGAAAGTCTTCTTTGGTCTTTTGCACCAGTTGCTCGTCGTCGTCTTCGGCTTCGTCTTCGGCTTCGGCTTCGGCTGCCATGGGCAACATGGGCGACGAGGCCTTGGGTCTGGGTGACGAGGCCTTGGGTCTGGGTGACGAGTTCTCGATTTGCCATATGAAGATTGGAGTAGCCATGTCCCATCCTGCCAGCTTGTACTTCTTCTTCAGCTTGTCGCTCATGACTTTCTTGAATTCGGCCTCACCTTCTTCCAGTGAAGATGCACGCACAATCTTGGTGTTTTTACCTGGCAGTTCGCCAATTCGGTTCCAGGCTTGAATCAACAATAATTCACCCGTTGTTTGAACATGGAACAGTGCCAGGCAGTAATACTTCTGGCTGCTGAAGTCGTCCGCCGCTTTGACTTCATTCGACTTGTATTCCAAAAAGACGCCAGCAATTCTGACGCATGAATGTCCCGCTTCTTCGGATGCATATCCATTCAACACAAATGCTGCGCGGAATTTTTTGTGCGTGACTGGACTCATCCCTTGGCTTAATCCAGCATCCTGGCCCATTTTTTCCAGCCAACTGAACGCAGGGCCTTCGGGCACTTTTTCGGCCGTTTTTTTGGTTTTGGACTTGGACTTGGTCTGCTTTGGAGCTTTTTTGGCCGTCTTTGATACACGCACCGGGGATGGCATGGATGGCATGGATGGCATTGCGGCAGGCATAACAGCGGGGGATGGCATTCGCATTGCTGCGACAGGGGATGGCATGGATCGCATCGCTTCTGCAGCACCCTTCCGCTTGACACTGCACTTGCCGGTTTTGCCCCAAACGCATTCTCCACTGCCTTCACATTCCTGTTTTTCTTTAATGACAGAACAGGTGCTTCCTCCAAACATTTCGTTGATTGAATTGTTGATTTGTTATAAAATGTCATGTTATTTTATTTTCGATTCAATTTTTTTCTCAATGTTTAATTGGCCAAAAAAAAAAGGACTTACCCTGCCTTTTATAGTTTTATAGTTGCTTTTGCTTTGCTTTGCTTTGCTTTAACCGGAACCATCTTCATATCGGAACCACCCCCCTTGGCCATGGATGCACTTCTTCCGCACTCTCTTCTGCATCATCCTCGTCGTCGCAGTATGGTGCTTCTGCGTCGTCATACTGGGCGTCGTCATACTGGGCGTCGTCATACTGGGCGTCGTCATACTGGGCGTCATACGCCGTCATGCCGAAGCTCATGCACAGTTCCCGAATTTGTCGCTCCGTGTGCATGGCCGCGCCTGGTTGGCGTCGGACGTCATTGTTGGCCGCGTTTTCCACGACTGCTGCGATGCGCTCGTTCAAATGGCACATTTCGGCCCGGCGTTCCAATGCATCCCGTGCTTCGCGTTCTTCTCTGTATCGAATTCCAGTTTGCATGTTCATGGTCATCACGCGCATGTATTCTGCGGTTAGGTTTTCACGATGCTGCCGGGTCAAATCCAACTCGTCCTGCAGACGCTGGTTGCCACGGGCGGCGCGTTCAATCATTTCTTCCATATCCATCTCGGGTGGGTGTGGTTGATAATCCTCCAGATTTTGCACCTCGTATTGTTGATTCACCACACCCCGGCACATGGGGCAGTTGTTGCGATTTTGTCCACCCGTTGCCATGTTGTGCATCATGCATGCGAAATGGAACTGATGCCCGCAATCCAGGCTCACGAAGTTGCGTGAGGCGTCGGTGATGTCAAGGCAGATTGCGCAGCAATTCGGTTCTTCTTCTTGGTGCTGCTCTCTTCTGGCTGGCTGAAATTCAATTTCAGGAAAATCGTCTTGGGGTTCATCGTCGTCGTCGTCAATTTGGATAACTTCAATCCTTTGCATGAGTTGCTCAATGTTGTTGTTGTCGTCGTCGTTGTCGTCGTCGTTGTCGTCTGGACGTGGAGATATTTCCCACCATTCAAGTGCTGGTGCGGCGACTGGAGGTGCGGCGACTGGTGAAAGTGCGGCGACTGGTGAAAGTGCGGCGACTGGTGAAAGCATCTCTTCATGAAGCACGTTCAGGTCCAGAATTTGAGAACTTGTGAAAATGCAATGTTCGCCGCCACTGGTCAGGATATGGATGGCACGCTCACCATTCAGCACAATCAATTCTTGGAGTGTTCCCTGATGCACTCTTAGGTCTGCCGTCTCGACAAGCATGGTGCGCCCAATCAAGTGCAACAATCCATTCGCGGATTGCTCGTGGGCTTGGTCTTGGACTTGGTCAGGTTCTTGGACTTGGACTTGGTCAGGTTCTTGGTTCACCGGTTCTTCTTCGACCGGAACGACAGTTTCTTCTTCGACTTCGACTCCATCACCTGCAATCACGTATGATAGTTCACATGCGCGCCATACCCTCAAATGTTTGCCATCGTTGGTGCGACGGCGCTTCATCTCATTCCCGTAAATGTCTTCGTTCATTTGTCGCATTTGATTTTGCTTTTGTTCGCTCATTTGTTCGCCAATCATTTTCGTAGTTCGTATAGTTCGCACTTGAAACACTGTGTTCTAAAAAAGTATTTCAAATCAGATTCAATTTTTTTTGGTTTCATACATTTTGAGGATGACATTTTGTCGGATTTTTTTTTTCAAAAAAATTGATTCCGTATGATTGCATGTTGCACATTCTGCATATGATTGCATGCCCAGGCGACGTTCTCCGAATATAAGGTGCACCGTTCCTGGATGCGGCTGCGAATGGATCGTCGTGTCCAGAAACCGGCACTTGTACTGCAACGACCACATGCTGCAGGCCAATGCGCTCTACAATGAATACAAGGCCATCAATGCAGTCGCGCTGGAAACGTTTGCGGATGACGCGCTGGACCAAAGCGTCCGTTTGCGCGAGGAGTACGCGCGCAAGTTCCTAGATTATGATGACGCCGGCGCCCATCGGGCGTACATCGTCATTCTCAAGCGCGTGCGAGCGCTCAAAGGCAATCGTCGCGACGCTTACAATCGGTGGATGTCTGAAAGCGCCCACTTTTCGGATTTTGTCAAAGCGTGAGGCGCAAGGTCGGGCTGCGTTCGCTTGTCTTGGGTTCAACAATTTGTGAACGCACCGTCATTGAGTGGCGCTTCTTATCTGACTCGGTCCATTATGATGACATGGGCAGCACGGGCTGTCAGCCTCCCATTTGCTTTCGTCGGGTCCCGGTTCCGCGTTTCGATTCGTTCAAGTACAGCGCCCGCATTTGCCGGATGGCCATGCGCTTCGTTAAAGCGCGCTTCGAGAAGCACTTGCGCGTTCCCTTCTTGCACACCTTGTAGCCGCGGCGGGGTTGTTTTCGCAGTGTGTACGGCATTCGTTTGGATTTGATTTATTTTGTCTTTGCACTTATATACATATAACATATATTATATATTGTATATAAATTACATTGAATTACATTGAATTATATTAAGTATGCTTCATCTAATTACTTCCTTTTACATTTCTCGGTTTCATTCGGAAGCAAACAATGACAGAAATGATGAATTGCGCCAATGTTTGAAAAAAAACCTGGAAAGTGAGTTCATTGAAAAAATTCATCTCTTCGTTGATGACGACGAAGCATTTGATCACATCAAGTCATTGAACAATGACAAAATCACCGTCATTTCGGTTGGAAGCAAACCGCTGTATTCCGATTTATTTTCATACGCATTTGACAATTTGCAAAATAAAATATGCATGATTTCAAATTCGGACATTTACATACATGAACTGGATGCAAATTTGGTGAATGGGTTGAACACCAATCATGATGTTGTGTTTGCATTGACCAGATATGAGCACGACTTGTCATGCCCCATGATAACTAGTTATTGTGGCAGTCATGATTGTTTCATCTTTAAATCTCCGTTGAATTTCCATGACCGCATTGAAAATATAAAACATGTGCAGCATTATTGGGGGTCTGAGAACGTCTTGATGCATGAATTGGTGCAAAAAAACATTAAATTAGTCAACCCGTGTTTTCAAATCAAAATTGTTCATTTACATAAAAGCGAGTTGAGAGAGGAAAACCGACCAAGAATCAATTTCGGCCATAACATCCCTCCAAGAAGCCACGAGATTTCTCCAATGACATTCCATTTTTAAAATGCCAGTGATGGTGCTTTTTTTTAATAAAAAATGAAAAAAAACAAAAATGGAAAAATTGAATCCTGCATTGAAATGCTTTTCTCACTGCACATTTTTGCAATGGCATCCACCAACGTTGAAGCAATTCAAGCAATTCAAGAAAATCATCATAAAACGCCGGTTCAACTGGAGGCACACGCTCATGATGTCATGCGAAAAATGGAAAAGCAACGTTTATGGAGGTGGGCGCTTCGCGGCATCGTCATTCAATGAAATGCCTTTTCCTTGATTTTCTGGACTTCTTGGACTTGTTGAACTTCTTGGACTTCTTGGACTTCTTCGACTTCTTGGACTTGTTGAACTTCTTCGACTTTCTGGACTTCTTCGACTTTCTGGACTTCTTCGACTTCGTTTTAGTTCCTCCACCCATTTCTCCATCGGAATCATCATCATCTTCATCGGAATCATCATCTTCATCGGAATCATCATCTTCATCGGAATCTTCATCGGATCCATCCATTGTTGCAAATTTATCAGTAAATGCAGCACCTTCTGCTTCTCCTTCTGGATAATTTGCAATGCGTTGTGCAAAATCAGGCATTTTCTTAAAAAAGCTTGCGAAATCATCCTCAGTCACCGTCCTCACGTCTCCGGTTTCTTAATTACTTGGTTGCAAACGCAAAGTTTGAAATCAATTCATTTTTTTTTGGTCAATTCAATTGCATTTAAGGGTTGCCGTAAAGGAACTGGATTTGATGGTTGGCATCAATGGTTGCGCCGTTCGAGCTCTGGTGGAAGAAGTACAGGAACAGCATGTCGATCTTGTTCAATAGTTCGACGTCGGCGGCGCTGCGCGCGCTGGTTTCGGAGCTCAACGAAGCCACAACGGAGTTGATCTGAGACTGCAGGCTGGAAACCGAGCTGTTGGTGGAACTGGTCAGGTTGGACACGCTGGTGGTCAAGGTGTTGTCGCCGGCGATGCGCGCGGCAACCTCGGTGTTCAGGCCGCTGGTCAGCGTGCTGTCGGCGGCGGCACGGGCAGCGGCTTCGGCGCTGATCGCGGCGGAGTGCACGGCATCGGCGGCTTGGAGGGCGCTCACGGCGGCGGCGCGGGCAGCGGCTTCGTTGTCAACGCGGACCCCGAGCGCAACGTCGGCGGCTTGAAGGGCAACAACGGCGGCACTGCGGGTAGCTTCCTCGTTGTCCACACGCACGCCGAGCGCGGCGTCGGCGGCAATGCGCGCGGCACCCTCCGCGTTCGCGGCGGAAATGATGTTGCTGTCCGCAACCTGCAGCAACGAAACGGAGGCGGCGGTGGAGGCGGCCAGGGACGACAGCTCGGCAGCGTACTGGATGTCGGCGGCGGCGCGGGAGGCGGCTTCGGCGGCAACGGAGGCGGCAAGCGACGTGTCCATGCTCACGAGTCCGGCATAGTGCGTGGCTTCCAGGGTCTCCAAGTCGTGCACGCGGTCGGTCACGGTGTTCACGGCGGCAACGCGGGCAGCAATCTCGGCATCCACGTTGGCAGTGATGGACGCGTCCATGGCGTCAAGCGCGGCGACGTGCGTGTCGACCGAGGTGGACAGCGCGTCAATGTTGGACTGCAGCACGGTGTCGGCGGCGGCACGCGCGGCAATCTCGGCAGTAAGGCCGCCGTTCGCGGAGTCAATGTTTGCCTGAAGGACGGCATCGGCAGCGGCGCGGGCAGCGGCTTCGGCGTCAACGTTTGCCTGCAGGGTGGAGTCGGCGGCGGCGCGGGCCGACGCTTCGGTCGCAAGGCCGCTGTTGATGGCGTTGGTCAACGATGATTCAAGGGCGGTGGCGGCGTTCTCCGTGGCGGTCTGCAGGCTGTTCACATTCGATTGAAGCGTGTTGTCGCCGGCAATGCGCGCGGCGGTCTCGGCAGACGCGGCGGACTCAATGGCGGCGACGTGCGTGTTGTTGCTGGCAACGTAGGCAGCGTGCGCGTTGGAGCCCGAGGTGATGCTCGCGCTCAGCTGCGAATCCGCGACGGTGCGGGCGGACGCCTCGTCGGCGACGGACTGCATGATGGCAACGTCGGTCGCATCAAGGTTGCTCTTGGTGCTGTTCACGAAGGATTGCAGGGCAGCCGTGGCGGCGGTTTGCTGCTGCAGCGCCGCTTCAACGGTGGCGTTGTCGGCGGCACTCAACGCGGCAGCGTAGTCGGAAAGCTCCTTCAGCTGGTTGAGATCAATGCCGGTGCCGTCCAACAGATGGTCGAGACGCTCCTTCTGAACGCGAACCATATCATCAACGTAGAGCTTGTTGGTGACGTCGTAGCTGTTGACGGGGGTGGGCGCCGTCACGGTGGAGTCGCCGAAGTTGAAGCCATCCTCGTTGACGGTGGCGGCGTTCCCTAGAAAGAGAGTGGGTACAGAAGACATTTGCGTATGTGTGGGTTATAAATGTTGCTTATACTTTTTTTTTTACGAACAAAAATGACATTCATATCAACAATGACATTCATATTAATTGCATTAAATCAGTGGGTAGAGTGGGTAGTTTTCCATAATTGCACTCGAATCACTGCGGTAAAACATCATGTACAAGTACTCGATTTTGTCAATCAACACCTGGTTTGAACTGTTGTGCAATTCTTGGGCAAGTGCCGCGGCTGCGGCTGCCGATTCCGTCGCAAATGCGGCGGTGGCGCTGGCCGTGCTTGCTTCAGTGGCCGCTGCGGTCGCTGCGGCAAATGCGCTGGAAGACATGCTTGCCAAATATTCAATTTGGTCAATCAAGTCTTGGTTCGTGTTGCCATAATTGCTGTCGTATATTTCTTGAGCAATTGCTGCGGCTTCCGCCGCCGTGCTTGTCGCTTCCGTCGCGGCAGCAAACGCACTCGCCGACACGGTCGCAATTTGCTCGATTTGGTTCAGCAGCTCTTGGCTCGGGGTTGCACTCTGGGCAATTTCCATGGCTTCGTTTGCCGTGCTTACCGCAGTGGCTGCCGTGCTTGCCGCAGTGGTTGCCGCGTTCATTGCCGTGATTGCCGTGCTTGCCGCTTCGTTTGCCGTGGTTGCTGCTTCGGTCGCGGCGCCGGTTGCCGTGGTTGCCGCGTTCATTGCCGTGATTGCCGTGCTTGCCGCTTCGTTTGCCGTGGTTGCTGCTTCGGTCGCGGCGCCGGTTGCCGTGGTTGCCGCGTTCATCGCGGTTATTGCCGTGCTTGCCGCTTCGCTTGCGGTGCTTGTTGCCACGGTCGCCACACTCGTTGCCGTGGTTGCCGCGTTCATCGC
>Ga0315284_10001113_pt1 | contig 37873 bp, 34 predicted proteins | sample YL17G09_16_MG_FD_203696 | JGI IMG/M metagenome (GOLD analysis project Ga0315284, IMG submission 203696) | Sediment microbial communities from Yellowstone Lake, YNP, Wyoming, USA - YL17G09_16 | ecosystem: Environmental > Aquatic > Freshwater > Lake > Sediment | place: USA: Wyoming | collected...
CATTCGCGCGGGTGGGCTGGGGCGGTAGGCTGCGCCGGGGATGGGGTTGTACTCGATCAGGTTCACGAGCAGCGGCAAGGGCTGCTGGTGCGGCGGCGCGGGATGGCTCAGCGCCTGGGCGACCACCTCCGAGTCGCGCGGCAGCCCCGCCAGGCGGGCGAAGCGCACCAGGCGCCCTACGTCGGCATCGGTGTCGTTCAGGCCGTCGAGCAGCATGTACTCGATGGTCAGCTTACCGCCGTTCACCTGGCGGTAGTAGAGCAGCGCCTCGGCGAGGCGCGCCGGGCTTGCCTCGGCGCCCGGCATGTGCGCAGTGCGGCCCTCCTCGGCGGTGAAGTGCAGGCTGAGCGCCAGGTTGACGCGCGGCAGCGTATCCGCGCACTCGATGATGCGCTCCGGCAGGCCCACCGTGCTGAGCGTGATGCGCCGCGCTGACCAGGCGCGCAGGCGCTTGTCGGTGAGCACGGCGATCGTGCGCGCCACGGCGGGGAGCGCCAGCAGCGGCTCGCCCATGCCCATGAACAGCAGGCGGTCGACGCTCAGGCGGCTGTCCGCCTCAGCGAGGTAGAGCTGCATGAGGATCTCCGCTGGGCCGAGCCTGGCCAGCAGCCCCAGCCGCCCCGTCCCGCAGAAGCGGCAGCTCAAGGGGCAACCGCTGTGCACGCTTACGCAGAGCGCCGTGCCGTAGTCGAAGCGCGGCATGAGCACCGCCTCGACGGGATGGCCGCCCAGGCTGAGCCAGCCGTACTTCACCGAGCCGTCGCCGCTGGCCTGCTTGGCCTTGAGCTTCAGCGGGCGGCAGTCGTAGGCCTGGGCGAGCAGCGCGCGCACGCCTGCCGGCAGGTCGGTCATCCGCTGCGAGTCGAGCACGTTGTGCACGTGCAGCCAGCGCAGCACCTGGGTGGCGTGGAAAGAGGGCACAGCATGCGCGCTGAGCAGGCTCTCGACGGTGGACGCGTCCACGTCGAGGATGTGCGGCGCGGAGGGCGCTGAATGCTTGCGCGGGGCCCGGGGGCCTATCAATTCCCCAGATCTTCGGGGAGGTCGAACTTCAGCCCCAGCGCTTCCCCGGCGTACTTGAGATACGCCGCCTCATGGCCCTGGCAAGTCTCATAGATCGCCGGGTAGCGTGAGCGGGTCCCCTCCAGCTCGGCAACGCCCAGCACGTCAAGCTTGGTGGCGTCCGGCAGCAGGTTCACGCTGTTGAAGTACGTGGCAACGGTCACGTACTGCGAGGTGAGGTGGCGCAGGGCGTCGCCGAGCTTCAGCGACTCGTCGCTGCCCCGCTCAGCCTTCTGGGAGAAAGGCGTGAGCACGCGAAGCTGCACGGCGAAGAAGCTGCGGTCCACGGGGCCAATCTGCCCCAGGCGGTACAGCATGAACATCACCTCGCCCACATCCTCCTTGTCCGCGGGCCAGCTCATCGTGGCGATCAGCTGGTCCACGAGCTGCGCCACGTCATCCTGGGAGATGTGCCCGAAGTGGTTCCAGTGATCAACGTATACCGCTTCCGTCGCGCTGGCGTCCAGCTTAGGAATGAGCACGCGCGTGATGCGCGGCGCGAGCGGCGGCGGGAAGAAGAAGAAGCTGCGGTCGGCGGGTTTCTTGTTGCCCGCGCGGATCTCGCGCAGCACCTCGTCGCGAATCTCGCCGAACTTCGCGGGGTCGCTGTATTTGGTGACCAGGAGCGACCGGTAGTAGTTCACGTAGTCGTCGTCAGGCCAGTACTTCTCCGCCTGCTCGAATAGCTTGCGCACCTCGGGCAGGCGCTTGTTGATCGCCAGCTCCTCCATCGCCCCGGTGCGCAGCCAGTCGCCGCAGAGGTGCGGCTCGGTGAGGATGTGAATCTTCAGCAGGTAGAAGCTGCCCTCGTCCGGCCAAATGGAGATCGCCTGGTCGACCATCGTGATCGCCTGGCTCTCGGTGTTGTCGAAATCGCCGCTCGGCCCCTTGTAGAGCTTGCGCGGCTTGAGGTAGAGAGCATAGGTGGCGTAGTTGAGCGGGTTCTTGGGCTCCTTGGCGATCGCGTCCTGGAAGAGCTGCTCCACCTTGGCATTCACGCCGAAAATGGTCTTCTCCAGCTCCTGGGACAGCGTCTCCTTGAGCTGCGCGCCTCGCTTCCTCTCCGCCGGGTCCTTGGAGTTGAACAGGCGCTCCATGTCGTCCCACTTTTGAGAGATGACAAAGTAGCCCGTCTCGACGAGGAACCACGCCTGCTTCGCCGAGGCGTGGATGTCCTGGTAGGGGCGGTCGTAAAACGGCACGGGGTATTCCACTGCGCCCTTCGCCGCGCCCTTCGCCGCACCCTTGGCGGAGGGTGCCGCAGCCTTCCCTCCCGTTACACGTTCGGTGCAACCTGCAGCGCCAGCCGCCAGCGCGACGAGCGCCAAGACGCACGCCAAGCGTGTGAGCATCACCATGCCTCCATTCCTGTGCCGGTGCATCGAGCTCGTAGTATATCTGTCGCTGCGACGCTAGGGGGGCAGACTGCGTTCAAAGAAGCGCCACCAGTTGGCGCCGAGGAAGCCGTGCAGTGCCTCCGCAGTCCAGCCGCTGCGCTCCAGCTCGCTTGCCAGCAACCCCAAGTGATCGACGCGCTCGATGCCCAGGGGCGTGTTCTCCACCGTCAGCCCGCCGTCCAGGTCGCTGCCCAGGCCGACGTGCGCCTCCCCGATGAGCTCCGCCAGGTGCAGCGTGTGCGCGGTCGCGGCGCTCAGCGGCGGCTGGCCGTGCTCATGGCGCCAGCCCGGGATGAGCAGCGGCGCGAGAAGATTCAGCCCGATCACGCCGCCGCGCTCTCCCAGCTCCAGCGCGTTCTCGTCGCTCAGGTTGCGCTCCAGGCTGCAGAGCGCGCGCGCGTTGCTGTGCGTCGCGCACAGCGGCCCGTGGAAGTGGCGGAACACGTCGTGGCAGCCGGCATCGCAGAGGTGGCTGAGATCGAGAATCATTCCCAGATTCGCAAACTTCTTCAGCAGGGCGAAGCCTTCAGTGGTTAGCCCCGAATGGTCGCCGAAGCTGCCGCTGCCGAAGCGGTTCACTCCGTCCCAGGAGATGCTCGCCAGGCGAACCCCGCGCTCGAACCAGAGGCGAAGCTCGGCGGGCGAATTCAGCAGCTCGAGCCCCTCCATCAGCAGGATCACGCCCACGGGGTAGGCCTGGATGCCGTCGGGGCCGGGGGAGGGAGGGGCGGTGGCGAGGCGGGAGAGGTCCCGCTGGCTGCGCACTGGGACGAAGACATCGGGGTAGAGGCTGAACCAGCGACTGTACATCTCGACTTGGCGCGTGAGCTTGAGGCGGCGCAGGTCATCAGGCTGGCGGTGCATGGCGAAGAGCGTGGCGCAGATTAAGCGCACGCCCCCGCGCCTGAGCCAGGGCAAGGTGATCATGCAGGGAGTGGCGCCGGGGTCGGCGAAGTCGCGACCGTACTCCTGGCAGTGGAAGGCGATGTCCTGGTGGGCGTCGGCGATGAACCTGCCCGGCGGCGGCGGCATAGGCGCGCATTGTAGCAGCGCGGGGGACCCCTCTTCGTAGCGGCGGCTCGCGAGCCGCCCATCTTTCCGTAGCGCCCGGCGTCTCTGCCGGGCGACCTTTCAATCGGCGGCAGGGACGCCGCCGCTACTGATCCGGGCCGCATGAATGCGGCCCCTACCGCGCGCCGCCCACGGGCGGCGCCTACGAATCGTGAACTGCGCAGTGCCCGCTGCGTCGTGCTACTATGCGGCGCGTGCGGAAAAGCGGCGCACACATGGGGTTCTCACGCGTGCTTGGCGGCGCGCGGCGACTCGCGCGGCTCATCCCCGCGCTCGCGCTGCTGCCCGCGCTGGCGCTGATGCTCGCGACCAAGGCGGCGCCGGGGCGTACCACGGGAGGCCCCTCGGGCACTGCGCGTCCGCCCTCATCCGCGAAGTACGTCGAGCGCTACCCCGAGCGCGAGAACGACGTGCCGCCCACCCTCGAGCAGCTTGCCAAGCCGCGCGTCTACGACCTCGACCCCGCGATGGGCATCGGCCTCGACACCTTCACGCTGTGGGCGGTAGACGACCTGGGGCGCCCTGATCCCTCCGCCTACGCCTATCTGCGGCTGACGGGGCGCAAGCTCGAGAACGGCGACTATCACCTGGTGGTGCACGTGACGAAGGCGCCGGTGCTGACGAACCTGCAGCTCGTGGTGCGCTACGACCCGGACCGCTGGCACCCGCGCAACTGCGACCCGGGCAGCCTGTTCGGCAAGGAGGGCGACCGGCTGTGGCTGTGCAAGCTCGACGTGCCGGGGGTGGTGTGTATGGCGATCGCGCGCATCCGGCCGGACGTAAACGGCGGGACGAAGGTGGACGACGGCGTGGTGTGCGAGATGGCGTTCAATGCGCGCCCCTTCGACTACAAGCCGTGGTGGCTGGACAACGCGCCCGGCGGAGCGCGCAATGCGCCCTGCAACGTGCAGGCCTACTTGGACCCGCAGAGCTGCTGCGTCGTGCTGTACTGGGAGGAGGCGAACGTGGGGGACTACAACAGCGACGGCGAGGTGGGGCTGGGGGACCTGGTGCCGGTGGGCTACCGCTACGGCCGCCTGAGCACCGACGGCTTCGAGGACGACTGGGACCGCATGGTGGACGGCAACGCTGACGGCGAGATCAACCGCCGCGATGTGTGGCTGATCGGCGAGAACTTCGGCGCGCTGCTCTCCGGCTATCGCGTCTACCGGCGCCAGGCGGGCCGGCCCAAGGGCGAGGAGGTGCTGCTTAAGCACCACACCTCGCCGCTGCTGCCGTTCAGCGTGCACCGGCCGGTGGAGTGGGACCCCATGCGGCCCATCGCCTACCGCTACTACGACCACGAGGTGGTGGCGACGGGCAAGCTGTCGGAGTGGATCTACCGCATTGTGCCCTACGACGCCGCGGACGACCGCGAGGGGCCGCGCAGCGATATCGAGGTGGTGGTGCGCGTGGCCGTCGGCCTCGTCAGCATCGCGCCGCGGTGATGCCCCCGCCGGGGAAGGGTGCGGGCGGTGCCTGCCTGATAGCGCAGCGGCGTCAGTCGAGATAGGCGAACTTGAGGGCGTTGGCGGTGTCATCCCGGTAGGCCACGGTCGGCAGTCCCGCCACTGTGGCGAGCGACAGGTACGTCACGGTGAGCCCCACTTCAATGTTGGTGTAGTCCCAGTCGGCGTCGCCGGACGGCTCCTGGTCCTTGGCCCAGGCCATGGTCAGGGCTTGAGTTCCCGTGTTGTACCAGGCCGCCGTGATGCGGTTGCTCGCCACCCCCAGCGATGCCAGGGAAACACCGCTCGTGTCCAGCAGGTTCCAGTCCCAGTCGAGCTCACCGGGGTTGGGAGCGATGGCGCGGAGTACCATCAGTTGGTAAGGCGAGCCATGGATGAAGCTGACCGCCGGACATTGGTCGGTGCCGTGCGGCGCGAACACCAGGCAGGTACGCCCGGCTTGGAACATCTGCGAAGTGGAGTAGACGTCGATGAACGGCCAGTCGCTGACACCGCCGGGGGAGGAGGAGAGCGCAAGCGCATAGTGAATCTGATAGCCTGTTGCGGTGGCTTCGAGATAGGCCATTGCCGGAGTGCCATCGCGCTCAGCCATTGAGGGGCTGTAGGTCGTGGAATCGGCGGTGAAGGGATGGAGACCCCAGTCCACCGGGAGCGGCTCGGCGGTGTCAGTCACTGCCAGCCAGTTACCGCCCGCCAGCGAACGGGTGAAGGCCACCTGCGGCAGCCCCCCCACCTCGCACAACGCCGCCTGCCTGTTGAGCGAACTTGCCTGGTCGTCGAGGGTCATCATTACCCAGTCCATGGACGAAGCCGGCTGAGGCAACATCGCCCGGGCGTAGCGCAGTATCTGGCCGTCATACTCGCCATAGACGATGGCCGGCTTGCCGCTGATGAACTGCGCGTCCAGCGGGGGCATCAGCTTGTTGGGGCTGAAGCGCGAATCCACTGTGTGCTTCACCCAGTCGCCAGCGTCGGTCGGCAGGACCGTCGTGGCGCGGGCGAGCTTCAGATTTTGGTCGGCAGCGTCAAGGTAGACCAGATGGGGATAGCCGCCGGGGCCGTCGGCAAAGAGCTTGACATGCCGGCCGGGTGACGAGAGATCGTCCACCGTGTGAATCACCCACCCCGGCCGGTCCACGATCAGAGAAACAGCCATCACAGTCGCGCTCACCTCGTCGTGGGCGACGACGAGCACGTACACGTAGTAGGCCGGTGAGACGTTGTCGGCGGTGGCGGGGTAGGAGAACGCCACGCCGTCGGGCTGTCCCCGGAAGTCCCAGCAGCCGCGGCTATAGTCGCTGACGCCCACCCAGGCCTTGCCGCCGCCCTGCAATACGGCGCCTTCGACGCGCAGGGGCTCGCTGCCGGCGGTGGGAAGCGCGTAGTAGGCCCACTCCGTCTTGCCGGGACCGGCCGGCAAGACCGCAGTGGTATCAACCACTTGCGCGCCGCCGCTCATCGCCGTCGCCCCCGCACCGGCTAGGCTGACGGGCTCCTCCGCCGTGGCTTGGCGCAGCGCGTCGGCCGGCAGGGGTGGCAAGCTGAGCTGCCAAGGGGAACTGCGCTGCGCAAGCGTGCCGCCAGGCTGGAGGGACGGTGCCGGGCGGCTGCAGGTGCAGCAGAGAAACACGAGCGCAGCCGGGGCGGCGTATCCTGCGATTCTGCAAATCATCAACCCACCTCGGTCGATTGGACTGGCGTGCAAAGTGCGGGCCGCTACTGGCCCCGATACTAACACAGGGCCGGTGCTAGAATCGCGGCATGAGCGTCGAACAGCTGGCGTTGATGATCCCCATCATGGCGCTGATGATCCCGATCGTCGCCATCCTGGTGAAGCCGTTCAGCGACGCGATGCGGCGGCGGGAGAGGGTTGAGGCGCGAAAGGCCTACCAGCGCCTGGTGGAGGAGAAGCTGGACGTGATCAAGACGGCGATCGCCATGGGTTACGGCGACGCGGAGCTGCGCGAGCTGGACGCGCGGCTGGAGAAGCTCGTCGGGACGGAGAAGCTCAAGGAGCTGCTGGAGGTGCGGCCCGGCGTGCCGGTGCCGGATGCCGAGCTGAGCGACACCGACCTGGCGGGCGAGTTGGCGCGCGCCCGCGGTGAGCGCAACGCGGCGCGGGAGAGGCGATAGCGTGTTCGGCTTCTTCATTGACGGGGCAATCGGCCTGGCGATCATCATCCTCGCCAGCGCCTTGGCCAAGGCGCTCTTCCCGCGCCACGGGCGTTCGGCGTATCGCGCATCCCAGCCGCAGGCCAACCCGGCGGCGACCAAGGCGCTGGAGACCTACGAGCGCCTGGCGCGGGAGAAGCTGGAGGTGATCAAGACGGCGCTGACGATGGGGTACGGCGACGAGGAGCTTAAGCGCCTCGACGACCGCCTGGAGAAGCTCATCGGCAAGGAGAAGCTGGCGGCGATCATGCGCGGGGAGGGAACGGGGGCGATGGCCGACGCCGACCTGCTCGACACGCGGCTCGACCACGAGCTGGAGCGGCTGAAGCAGCTCAAGCAGAAGCAGTGACGGAGCGGGCCGAGCTTGGTGAGCTGCTCGCCGCGGCGCGGGAGGCGCTGGGTCACGCCTACTGCCCGTACTCGCACTACCGGGTCGGCGCGGCGGTGCGCGTCGCGTCGGGCGCGGTGCACGCGGCGTGCAATGTGGAGAACGCCAGCCTGGGCTTGAGCCTATGCGCGGAGCGCGCCGCAATTGCGATGGCGGTGGCGGCGGGGATGCGGGCGGGGGAGCTTACGGCGGTGGCGGTAGTGGCGGAGAAGGGCGTTCCCGCGCCGTGCGGGGCGTGCCGCCAGGTGATCGCCGAGTTCGCCGCGGCAGGCTGCACGGTGGCGGTGCAGAGCGGGGACGGCGGGGTGCGCATGTGGACGGCGGCGGAGCTGCTGCCTGATGCGTTCCGCGCCTTGCCGTAGGGGCCGCAGAGATGCGGCCCGGTAGCGGCGGCATCCTGCCGCCGTCACCGCGATTAGGGGTAGCGCGGACGCCCCGGCCGCGCGGTGTGGGGAGACCGGCGCCACGGGGCGTGGCGCCTACCGGTGCCGGTGCTAGGATTGACGAAGGCTGCGAGGAGGAATTATGTCCGGCCGGTTCCTACGCGTCGTGTTGGCTGTAATGGTGCTGGCCGGCACTGCGGCCTATGCGGCTGCCGCAGACACGCCTGAGATCCCCGCGGCGATCCAGCAGTACGTGGACAGCCATGCGCCGGCGTGGGTCGACCGCCCGGCCTTGGCCACGGCCCTCGCCGATGCCGGGTCGAACTGGCAGGAGCTCAGCGCCGCCCTAGATATCTACCGGCCCCCCGACGGCAGGCAAACCGATGCCGGGGGGGCCTACTCCTGCATGCTATGGCTGATTACGCACGCCCCGCACCTCGACCGCCTCGAACTGACGAAGGCGGTGCTCACCGACGACGTGGAGCTGGCTATGAGCGCCGCCAAAGCCTGGGGATACGACACCGAGAGCGACTTCTTCCGCCGCAACGTGCTCAACTACCGCCTCGACGACGAACCGGTGACCAACTGGCGAGGCGAGATTGCCCGGCGCTACAGCAAGGCGTCCGAGGGCCTGGAGCCGCAGGACCCGCAGCGCATCTCGCGGATCGTCGTCGCCGTGACCGCCGGGTTCAAGACCATCGAGCGCGGCTTCTTCGGCAACCTGGCCGATCCCTTAAGCATCGACAATGCGCGGGCGGGGACGGATCGCGAGCTGGCGCTGCTCACGGCAGCCGCGCTGCGCGCCCAGGGCTTCGGCGTGCGCTTCGTGCGCGAGAACCTGAGCACGAAGAGCTGGGTGGAGGTGTACACCGGGCCGGGGGCCAAGTACGACGCGACCGCCTGGACGCCAGTGTATCCCAGCGCGCCCACGCAGACCGGCTACACCAACTACGCCCCGGAGCTGTGCGGCGGGCGCATCGCGGTGGTGACGGCGGGCGACGCCTTCGGCATGGAGCAGGTGACCATGCGCTACAGCGAGGTGTGCGCGGTCAAGCCAACCATCTTGCGTGGCGGCGAGGAGCTGATGAACTACGAGGGCTGGACGCTGAGCGCGTGGTACGACGGGCGCTTCGTGCCCCTGGACGACCTCGGCTATCCGGTGAGCGCCGAGGACTATCCGCTGGAGAAGCCCGCCGAAGGTGCCGAGGAAGGTGTGTACTACGTCGGCGCGCCGGGGGACTATCGCACCACCGCTGGGGCGCGTTATCCCGGCGGGATCGTGCACGTCCTCACCAAGGAGTTCCACGCCGAGCCGGGGGGGCGCGTCGAGCTGACGCTCACGCTCGATCCCCCCGCCGACCTGCCGCTCTCCGCATTTGTCGAGCGCACTGTCGGCGAGGACGCGCCGCAGCAGGGCACGCATCTCTACGTCGTGATCGACGAGCACGAGCCTTCAACGCGCACGCTGGGGCTGCTAGAGCCGCTGAAGAGCACTGCGGGCCTGGACTACGTCGTGCTCGAGGCGCATACCAGCGATGCGCAGGCGGAGGCGCTGCTAAGTATGTTGAAGGTCGTTGCTGACGACCCCAAGCCTGTCGTCGTGCTCATCCGCGACGGCAAGACGCTGCTCTACCAGCGCGGCTACAACCTGAACATCGCAGGCTGGGTGGAGCGCGCGCTGGCGCAGTGAGTGGCGGCACAGGCGGTGGCACAGCCGGCCCGGCTGTGGCCGGTGGCGCGGCGATGCCCTAGAATCGCTGCGTGCGCGTGCTGTTCGTATGTACCGGCAACGCCTGCCGCAGCCCGCTGGCGGAGCGCCTGGCGCGCCTGCACTACCCACAGCATCACTGGGAGAGCGCCGGCGTGCTGCCCGGCGGGGCGATGCATCCCCTCGCGGCGGAGGTGCTGGCGGAGCACCATGCGGACAGCGACGGCTTCCGCCCGCGCGACGTGTACAGCCTGGACCTGCGCGGCTTCTCGCATGTCGTGCTGATCGGCGAGACGGCGCGCGCGCTGTTCCCGGTGCCAGGAGGCGCCGGCGAGCGCCCAGAGGCGGCAGGCGGCAGGCGGGCGGAGTCAGTGCGCGGCAAGCGCCCGGAGGTGCTGTACTGGGACGTGGACGATCCCTTCGAGACGCGCGGCAGCCTGGAGGAGGTGCTGAGCGCCTATCGCGCCTGCGCCGCGGATCTGCTTAAGCGCATCGCGGTGCTCGTTTCGTAGGGGCCGCACTTGTGCGGCCCGTATCCGCACCTGGTGCCTCGTCCGCGCGCTTGCCTCGCTGAGGCGGAGCATGGCTTCGCCCCTACAGCGCGTTCGCGGCGCACCCACCCCGCCTAGCGGTTTGCGCAGTGTTGCGCTATAGTTAGCGCGGCATCCGGCGAGGGCGGGCGTGCTTTGCCTGATGCCGGGTGCTTGAGTACCGCGCCGGAGGCCCGGCGGCGAAGGAGGGTTTTGTGACGGCAGTGGAGGTTGCCGCAGCCAAGACGCCTGCGTGCCCGCGGGGGGCTCCCAAGGGGAGCCGCTGCAGAGCGGGGGTCAGACGCCGATGAGCATCCGCAGAGAGACCCTGCTCGTCGCGGTGGGCGTCTTCGCCGCGCTGTGCCTGGTGCTGGTACTGATACTCTCCGGTCCCCTGGTTCAGCGCCTGCGCGAGCTGGAATACTCCCGCGTCCGCAGCGACGTGTTGCGCGTGCGCGAGGGGCTGAAGAACGAAGAGCAGGCGCTCGCGCGGGCCGCACGTGACTACGGGGAGTGGGATCAGACCGTGGAGTTCGTGCAGAAGCCGAGCGCGGAGTACATCGACTCCAACCTCGGCCCCAGCGCGTACAAGTCCAACAAGGCCAACCTCTGTCTCATCGCTGACGCCCAGGCCAGCGTGGTGTTCCGCGCCGCCTACGATTTCGAGAGATCAAAGGAGGCTCCGCCGCCTGCTCCGGAGGTTGAGCGCACGCTCGTGCGCACCGCCCTCGTCCGAGCCTTGCCGGGGGATGGCCTTGGCGGGCTGTACGTCGTCGGCGGCGAGCCGCTGCTCGTCGGCGCGCATCCCGTGATGATCGGGAACTCCGCCAAGGTCTACGGCGTGTTCATCTTCGGGCGCTATCTCACCCAGCCGGAATTGAAGAGCATCGCTGCCATGACGCAGGTGTCGTTCAGCCTCAAGAACCTGGAAGAGGCGAAGGCCGACGCCTCTCTCTCGGGTGTCGTCGCCCATCTGAGCGATCCCGAGAGTTCCTCGGTGCGCGAGCTGAGCCGGTGGCGCATCGCGGGGTACACGGTGCTCCCGGACATCACGGGCCAGAGTGCAGTCCTTGTCGTGACGGAGCAGGACAGGCCGTTTTTCAACCGGGCGCGGGGCATGGTCAAGTACCTGGTGGTGCTGCTGCTCGCCACCGTGGTGGTGTTTGTCGGGGCGTTCCTGCTGATCGTCGAATGGCGCGTCCTAAAGCCCCTCACCGCCATTGCGCAGGAGGTGCGGGCGGTAGACATCCTCAGCCCTGCGCCGCACAGGGTGTCCGAGCGCCGCGGGGTCGAGTTCGGCCGCCTCGCACGGTCGATCAATGAGATGCTCGCCGCAACGCATGAGCGCACCGTGGAGCTGCATCACAGCCAGGAAGCGCTGTCCGGCAGCGAGGCGCGCTTCCGGGCGCTGATCGAGCGCGGCAGCGACCTGGTGCTGATCGTCGACACTGCGGGAACGATCACTTACGCCAGTCCGTCGGTGGCGCGGGAGCTCGGCTACGCGGAGAGCGAAGTGGCCGGCAGGCCGGTTTTTGACATTCTGGATCCGGCGTACCGCGAGAGAGCACGGCAGCACCTCGCCGAGTTGCTGGACCACCCTGACGCGGTCGTGCAGGTCCAGACGCGGGTGGGGCGCAAGGGCGGCGGAGCAGTCGATTTGCAGGTGGTGGCGCGCAACGAGCTGGCCAACCCGGCGGTGGGGGGGATCGTCGTCAACGCCTACGACATAACTGAGCGCAGGCGGCACGATGACGACCTGCGCAAGCTGTCCCAGGCCGTTGAGCAGAGCCCGAGCATGGTGGTCATCACCGGCCCGGAGGGCCTGATCGAGTACGTGAACCCGCGGTTCGCGGCTCTCACCGGCCACCATCCCGACGAGGCGATCGGCTGCCAGGCGGTGGACTTCCTGCCGCCGGACCTCGACTCCGAGACGCGACTAGAGCTGGAGCGCCTGCCGGAGATGGGCGCGGAATGGCGCGGCGAGCTGCGCGGGCTGCGCAAGGACGGCACGCTGGTCTGGGTAGCGCTGTCGATCACTCCGATCCGGGACAGTGCCGGGACGATCACCCGCCGCTTGATCATCGGCGAGGACGTCACGGAGCGCCGCCTGGCTGAGCAGGCGCTCGCCGAAAGCCAGCTTGCCGTGACCACGATTCTCTCCACCTCGCGGGAAGGCTTCCTGCGCATCGACAACGAAGGCCTAATCGTCGACCTGAACAGCGCGGCCTGCGACCTGTTGGGACGCAGCGCGGAAGAGATCCTCGGGCGCCCTCGCGAGGACTTCGCCGACCCCGAGAGCCTGGCCGTGCTTCAGGAGCAGCATGAGCTCAGGCGGCAGGACGTGGCCAGCACCTATGAGCTGCGGCTGCTGCGCCCCGACGGCGCGCCGGTGCACTGCCTGGTTAACGCCACGCCGCTGCTCAACGAGGAGGGGCAGGTTCTCGGCGCGGTGTCGATGCTGGCCGACATCACCGCCCGCAAGCTGGCGGAGGAGCTGGCCCGCCGCGAGAACGCCAAGCTCGCCGCGATGATCTCCGGGATGCAGGAGGGCGTTCTGTTCGCCGACGCCAAGGGCACGATTGTCGAGGCCAACGCTTACTTCTGCCAGCTGATGGGGATGAACCGCGACGAGGTCCTCGGCCGCGACGTGGTGGACATCCACCGCCGCGAATGCCCGGATGCCGCGGACCAGGTGAGTGCCACGCTGGCCGCGTATCGCAGCGGAGAGAATGTGGAGCCCGTGACAACCCAGCGGCCGTTGCGCGGACGGGAGGTGATCTGGCGCGTCCAGCCGATCTATCGCGACACCCTGTTCGACGGCATTCTGGTGAACATCACCAACGTGACCGAGCTGGTGGAGGCGCGACGCGTGGCAGAGGCGGCGGCGGAGCGGATCAACACGTTCGCCACCGAGCTTGAAGTGCGCAACGCCGAGCTGGACGAGGCGCTGATTGCGGCGCGGGCGGCGGCGGACGCGAAGAGCGAGTTCCTCGCGCGCGTCAGCCACGAGATTCGCACCCCGATGAACGGCATCATCGGCATGACCAGCCTGCTCCTCGATACGTCCCTCACCACCGAGCAGCGCGAGTTTGGCAACATCGTGCAAGGCTCCGCCCAGGCGCTGATGGCGATCATCAACGACATCCTCGACTTCTCCAAGATCGAGGCGGGCAAGCTTGACCTGGAAGAGATTGACTTCGACTTGGTAGTGGTTGTCGAGGACACGGCGGAGCTGCTCAGTCCGCGGGCGCACGAGAAGGGCCTGGAGCTCGGCGTGCTGTTCGACCACGACGTGCCGGTGTACCTGCGTGGCGACCCGGGGCGCCTGCGCCAGGTGCTGACGAACCTGGTGGGCAACGCCGTCAAGTTCACCGAGCGGGGCGAGGTGCTCGTCCGCGTCGTGCTCGAAGCGGAGACGGACGGTGACGTGAGCGTGCTGTTCGAGGTGGAGGACACGGGCATTGGCGTTCCCCAGGACAAGACGGACCGCCTGTTCGTCTCCTTCTCCCAGGTGGATCGAGCGACGACCAGGCGCTACGGCGGCACGGGGTTGGGACTGGCGATCTCCAAGCAGCTCGCCGAGCTGATGGGCGGGCGGGTCGGCGTGCGCAGCAGGGAGGGCAAGGGGTCGGTGTTCTGGTTCACCGCGTGCTTCCGCAAGCGCGAGCCGTTGCCGGCACTCGTCCCCCTGGCGCGTGATGAGCTCACGGGCAAGCGCGTGCTTATCGCCGACGACCATGCGAGCAACCGCTACATCCTGCGCCACCAGCTGAGCGGCTACGGCTGCGTGGTCGCGGAGGTGGAGCACGGCATGGCCGCCCTGGAAGCTCTGCGCGCCGCCGCCGCCGAGCAGCCCTATGACGTGGCGATCATCGACTACAGCATGCCGCAGATGACCGGCACCGACGTGGCGCGCAGTGTGCGCGGCGACCCCCAGATCGCCACCACTCCGCTGATCCTGCTTACCTCCGCGGCGCGGCGCGGCGACGCGGCGGTAGCCCTGAAGGCCGGCTTCAACGCCTATCTCGTCAAGCCCGTCAAGCAGAAGCTTCTCTTCGAGTGCATTGCCACGGTTCTTGGCGCTGAGCAGGCGGGCCAGGCGCCTTCAGCAGCGCTGATCACGCGCCACTCTTTGCGCGAGGCCCTGCGCAAGCGCCTGTCCATCCTTCTTGCCGAAGACAACGTGATCAACCAGCAGGTCGCGGTGCGGTTCCTGGAGCGCGCAGGACACCAGGTGAGCGTGGTGGCCGACGGCCGCCAGGCGGTGGAAGCTGCGGCCAGCGGCTCATTCGACCTCGTGCTGATGGACTGCCTGATGCCGGGGATGGACGGCTACGAGGCCACCCGCGCGATCCGCGCTCTTCCGGGAGAGGCGAGCCGCGTCCCCGTGATCGCGATGACCGCCAACGTCATGCGCGGCGACCGCGAGGCGTGCCTGGCGGCGGGAATGAACGACTATCTCGGCAAGCCGGTCGACCCCGCCGAGCTGTTCGCCGCCATCGAGCGCCAGACGGGGGCGTCCGAACTCGCCGGGACGCCTGCACCGCCCGCCGAAAGCCCTGGGGGTGGCGAGCCCCCGCCAGCCGTGGAAGCCGCTGCGCCGCCCCTCGACGTGAAGCAGAGCCTCGCCCGCGCCGGCGACCCTGAGTTCTGGCACGTGCTCCTGGCGTCGTTCGCGGAGGAGACGCCCCGGCGCATGGAGGCCGCCGCTGCCGCCCTCTCGGCGGGCGACCTTGCCCTAGTCCAGCGCGAGGCGCACACGATCAAGGGCAGCGCCGCAGAGATCGCCGCTCAGCCGTTGGGCGAGGCGGCCCTGGCGCTGGAACTGGCCGCGAAGGGCGGCGACGCCCAGGCCGCGCAGGAGCTGTACGATGCCCTCACGGTGGAATGGGGCCGCCTGAGGGACTCCTTGGAGAGCCTGTGAACGCCGAGCTGCCGCGCGTCCTGGTCGCCGAGGATGACAAAGTCAGCCGGCTCAAGCTACAGCGCTTCCTGGAAAAGGAAATGGGCCTCACCGTGCTTTTGGCGGCGGACGGCGAGGAGGCTTGGCAGGCGTTCCTGGCCCACGACGTGCGCTTCGTCCTCTCCGACTGGATGATGCCGGGCTGCGACGGCCCGGAGCTCTGCCGCCGGATCCGCGCCGTCACCGACCGCCCGTACACATATTTCATCTTGCTCACCGGCCGCACCGAGCAGGAGGATCTATTGGAGGGCATGGCCTCCGGCGCCGACGACTACGTGCGCAAACCCTTCGACCCGGCGGAGCTGGCCTCGCGGATGCGCGCCGGCTTCCGCGTGGTGCACCTCGAACAGGCCCTCGCCTCGCGCAACACCGAGCTGGAACACACGCTGGCGCAGCTCCGCAAGGCGGTGGACGCGGCGGGGCGGACGCAGCTCGGCATGCTCCCCGACCCCGTGCGCCTCGCCCGCGCCGAAGCGGAGCACGGGGTGCGCCTGGCCTACCGCTATCAGTCCTGCGAGAGCCTGGGCGGCGACGTCTTCGGCCTGGAACTGCTCCCCGGAGACGGCGCGGCCCTGTTCATCGGCGACGTCTCCGGCCACGGCATCGCCGCCTCCCTCGCCGCCGTCCGCCTCCACACCTTCCTCAGCACCAATGCGCGCTCCAACCCCGACCCGCTCCACGTCATAGGGCAGGCCAACGACTTCTGCATCGCGGAGTTGCCGCGGGAAGTCTTCGCCACCCTGGCTTACATGCTCATCGAGCCCACCCTACGGCGCATTCAGGCCGTGCTTGCCGGCCATCCGGCGATCATCCTGGTGGGCAGCGGAGGGAAGGTGAACCAGATCAGCGCGTCGATCCCCCCGCTGGGCATGTTCCCTGACGCGCCTAAGAGCGCCGACGTGGCCGCGCTCGACCTGGCCCCGGGGGAACGCCTGATCGCCTATACGGACGGGATCACCGAGACGCGCAATGCGGGGGGCGAGATGTTCGCCATCGAGCACCTGCTCAAGGCGGCACAGGGTGCCGCCCGCGCCAGCCTGGAGGACGTGCCCGCACTCCTGCTCGCTGAGGCGGATAACTGGCGCGCCGCCGATAGCGCTCCCGAGGACGACGTGACCATCGCCGCTCTGGAGATCCCCTAGACTCCACCCAGCGCCCGGCTGCCCCGGGAGATGCACCGCCGGCACAACCCTCGCAGAGCCTGATGGTCGGGGCTGAGAGGGCTTCTTCGGAGAGCTGATCTAGTGAAAACTGTAGTACTAATCGCGTTAAGCGCGCTCCCGCCGTCCCTCCAAAAAAAACCCCGCTGTCTTCCGGCTCCCATACGCCCCTGAGCCGCGTATGCTATACGCGCGTTGGGCATTTCCCGCTTGCCTCTGGGGGCTTAATCGCTTAGAATCGGGGTGCTCCGGTGGACTTGCAGTGCAGCCATAGCTCTCCCCGGAGCGCCTTCTCTTTTCCACGCCGGCTCGCTTGCATTCGGGGGGTTGTTACGGTACAATATGGGTGGTGATGCGGTTGGACCTGACCGTAGCAGCCCAGCCACATAACCGAAAGTTCTTCTCCAATATTCCGGACGCGAAGGGGCTAGTCTCTAGCCCCTTTTTTGCTGCCCGGACGCGGGCGGCCGCGGGGGACCTAGAGCCCAAGCCGTCCCCTCAAGCCTGTACTCACTGTGGAGGGAATATGCGTGCCGTGGTCGTTGACGGGCCGGGAGAAGCGGATGTGCTTCACCTGCACGAGGATGCTCCCGTGCCCGAGCCGGCAGCCGGTCAGGCACGGATCAGGGTGGCCTTCGCCGGGCTGAACTTCTTCGATGTGCTCATCCGCAGCGGGCGCTACCTAAGGCGCCCAAAGTACCCGGCGATCCTCGGCGGCGAGGTCTCCGGCGTGGTTGACGCTGTGGGCGAAGGCGTGACCCATCTCCGCCCCGGCCAGCCGGTGTGCGCGCTGACCGGCAGCGGCGGCGGCTACGCAGAGTACGCCCTGGCCGAGGCGGATGCGGTGATCCCGCTGCCCCACGACATGTCGCTGCGGCTCGGCGCGGCCTATCCGCTGCAGGTGCTGACGGCTTGGGGGGTGCTGAACATCTCGGGGCGGGCGCTGCCGGGGGAGTGGGTGCTGGTGCACGCGGCGGCGGGCGGCGTGGGGGCGATCCTCTGCCAGCTGGCGCGCGACAAGGGCTGCCTGGTGATCGGCACCGCGGGCAGCGCCGAGAAGTGCGCCCACGCCCGGCGCCACGGCGCGCAGTGGACGATCAACTACAACGACGAGGACTTCAGCGACCGCGTGCTGGCGATCACTGCCGGGCATGGGGCGGACCTGATCTGCGACAGCGTGGGCAAGGCGGTGCAGCGCGGCAACGTGCGCAGTATCGCCAACTTCGGGCGCGTGGTGGTCTTCGGCTACGCCAGCGGCGAGCCGAAGTACGAGATGCACGTGCTCTGGGCGCGCAGCGTGGGCGTGTGCGCCTATGGGCTTTACCACCACGTGCTGGAGTCCCAGACGATGCGGCGGGCGATCCGCGACACGCTGCTGGCGGTGTACAACGGCGAGCTCAAGCTGCCCATCGGCGGCGTGTTCCCGCTGAGTGAGTGCGCCGAGGCGCACCGCCGGATGGAGGCGCGGGAGACGATGGGCAAGCTGCTGCTGGAAGTGGACGGCTCGCTGGACAGCTAATCCCAGGAGCGCAGGCGTCTCTGCCTGCGACAGAATGTCAGGCACGGAGGCCTGACCTCCTGAGGGAGGCAGCAGCAGCCGGGTGGTATACATAGCGCTATGCCGCCGCGGTTCACCGCATCCCGCGAGGCGGAGTTCTCCGCCGCGCATTTCCTGCGCGAGTACCATGGAGCGTGCGAGCGCCTGCACGGCCACAACTACCGCGTGCGCGTCGTGGCGGGCTGCGACGAACTGGACGCGGAGGGGATGGTGGTGGACTTCCTCCGCCTGCGCGACGCGCTGGCCGGGGTGCTGAGCCGCTTCGACCACGCGCTGCTCAACGACGTGCCGCCCTTCGAGGCGCTCAACCCCACGGCTGAGCACCTGGCGCGGTTCATCGCCGAGGAGGTGGCGCGGGAGATTGACGACGGCCGGGCGCGCATCGTGGAGTGCCGGGTGTGGGAGACCGCCCGCAACTGCGCGGCTTACCGGCGGTAGGCGCGAAGCAGTAGGCAGAAGGCAGAAGGCAGAAGGCAGTGGCACAGGCGGCTCGCCTGTGGCCGCGCCCGGCGGCGCTGGGAAACCTCCGCTCGCCGCCTGACGGAGCCCGTACTCGCAGAATGCGTAACCATTCACTTGAAAAAGCGCCGAGTTGTGTTATGACTTATGTAGCGCCGGGGCGGGAGGCGCACGAGGCACCCGCCCCGTGCCGTATTCTCACTTCTTGATCGGGAGGAATCGGCGATGGCCGATCATCTCTGGTTCATTCCCGCGACGGGCGGGCGGGGCCTCGGCTCATACCCGCCGGGCATGCCCAAGACGATCGCGGAGTTCAACGTGCAGTGGGACTTCCACATCTTCCCCGTGCAGGAGCCAGGCATCGACTGGCCCTGCATCGAAGCGATGACCGTCACCGGAGCCATAGCTGGCTCGCAGGTGGGGCCCACCCCGTCGCAGCTCGTTGAGTGCTTTGCCGCCTACCGCTGGCGCTCCTGCGCGCAAGGCGGGGTAATCGTCACCGGCGGCGAGCTCACCGTGGGCACGGTGTTCAGCCGGGCGCTGTTCACCGGCAACAGCACGCTCGGCCCGCCGCAGCAGGGCGGCCTGTACTTCTGGAGCATCGTTGATGTTTGGGCGAAGTTCCGCGTGATCGACTTGACCAAGCTCAGCGCGATCATGCTCAGCATCAACGACCGCAGCGGGAATGTCGCCAGTAGCGGCAATATCATCCTGCCGCCGGCCTGGAACAACAACTGGTACGTAGCGAACGTGCTCAACGCGAATTGGTCAGGCTGGGATGCCCCTGGCACCAATCTGCGCGCTGTGCTGACGTTCCAGGGAACGCTGAACCCGGCGAACGTCGGCCTGACCGACGTGCACGTGGAGTGGTTCGCCATCCGGCTGCGCAATGAGACGTACATCCCGCCTCCATAGCAGCCAGCGACTCTAGTAGCGCGAGCGTCAGTTTCAGGAGGTGCCGCGAAGGAGATCCGGAGCGGCACCTCCTCGCGCTGCGTCGCGTGGGCAGCTGCTGCTCCTAGTAGTACGCCACGTAGTATAGGCGCACAACCCAGACGCTGTCGGCCCGCTGCTCGTACGAGGCGAAGGCGATGGCCGGGAGGCCGGCGATGTCGCCGAGCTGCTGCGGCAGAGTATACCCGAGCACGCGCGCCAGCAGGTAGGTGTCGTACGCTATCGGCACGGCAATGGGACCGCTCCAGCGCTGGCCTTCGGCATCGTTCGCCGCGACAAAGAAGAACTCCTTGCCGATGCGGTCGCCGTACAGCACAGCCGGGCGGCCGTCAACGATCGCCGCGTTGAGCTGGCCGTCAGCCTCCGCGCTCAGGACGGTCATGCTGTCCCAGAGAAGGCCATCCGCGTCTGAAGCCCGCCTGTACTTGAGGCCATCCAGCGAGTCGTCGAAGTAGACGACCGCGGGGTGCCCGCCCACCTCCAGTAGGCTGTAGTTCTCGCCGACTTTCTCCAACTGGTCAACAAGCGAGAGCTGGGCCCACGAGAGCGCCTCGAAGTCGAGCCCCCGGACATAGGTGAGGTCGCGCATGTTGATCCGCGTGCAGTAGCAGGGCGCCCCGCCCACCACCACGAGCTTGTCAGAGGCGGCAGTATCATGCGGCGCAGGCCAGGTCCCGCCTGTCGGGTTGCTGGTGCGGCAGTAGTATCCTGCGGCAACAGCGGGACCTCCTCCAACGATCATCATGCACTCGGGTGGCGTATAGCTGGCAATCTGACCGACATCAACGATCACTCGCTGCCCCCACTCGGACCCGGCCGCGTCGTTGGCCCGCTGGTAGGCTAGGACACTTCGAACCGGCTGGCTGTCCTCGTCGCGCTCGACGTAGGTGTAGGAGACTGCGGGGTTGCCTTGCACGATGGCTGCGGCCCCCCTGAACCCTTCGTTCATACTCGCTCCAGCCATGCCTGATAGCAGCACAGGCTGAGGCCACGCTTCGCCTTGTGTGTCCTCTGCCCTCACATAGTGCAGGCCATACATCCCCTTCGTCAGCGGGTCCTGTACCGTTAGCCTCCACACATACACCAGCGCCGGGTGGCCGGCTGCGTCCATCAGGGACAAGGGAACGCCTGTCTCTACCGGCATGCCCGACTCGTCCTTCGTGCGCTCCGCTACTACTTTCACATGCCACTTTGCTTTCTCCGATACGATGACCTGTCCGCTCGCAGTCGCGGTTAAGAAATCGCCATCGGTGACGCGCACCGTGCAGGCGTACTCGCCAGGCGCGTAGTAGTAGAAGTCCGCGGTGGGCACCTGCCCGCTGTCGTACTCATACACGCCGTCGTCGTTGAAGTCCCACTCGTAGCGCGTGATCACCCCGTCGGGATCGAAGCTCGCGTCCGCGTTCCACACGATGTGCGCCAGCGTCTCAGCGGTCGGGGGGTAGGCAAGCTTAGCTACCGGGGCGCGCTTGGGGGGGAGCGCCACCAGGACGTAGTTGCTCGCCGCGCCGTCAGTCTCGCCGTCGAAGGGCCGCGCCCAGTAGCACAGGCCGTACTCCGTCGGCACGACCTGGTAGTTGAAGCCCTTGCGCCCTCCCCCCGGCGGCTCCACGGCGTCGCCGAACGCCACCCCCCCGATGTATACCGTACCCGCGCCGTTGGGACTATCGGGGGAGGGGGGATAGGCGGCTGCCGCGGCGGCGCAGTACACGCGGTAGCCCTCAGTGTGCACGCCGAAGTTCGCCGCAATCGCGATGATGTCGCCCAGGTTCAGCTCGCCGTTGCCGTCGCCGTCAATCACCGCCTGGATGCTGTTCTCCGGGAACGGACTTCCCGTGCCCGTGCTCTCGCCGAAGTGCACCGCGAGTGGCACCAAGTCACTCAAGCCCACTTCGCCGTTCTGGTCGTAGTCCCCGGGGGAGAAGTACCCCCAGTTCAGCAGCGCCCCGTCCGCGCTATACACGAGCACGCTCGCCGCAGCGTCCCCGTGCGGCGGCTCCAGCGCCAGCGCCGATGTGGCCTTCCCTTGGCCCTTGGCCCTCGGCACTTGGCCCTGCTTCGCCAGCGCCTCGCGAAGCGCATCAGTCAGCGCCGCCCACGTCTCTGCCGAGACGCCTGTGGGGCACGGCATCGCGTCGAGCTGGACCAATGCCGCGTGAATGTCGGGCCCTGAGGTCTGGCCTAGGGAACTGCCGCCTGCGCACGACCCCAAGAGCAGCAGCGCCAAGGTGCAGAAAAGGGGAACTGCGGTGCGAAGACACTGAGCCAACCGTCCCATGACTTCCTCCAGTCAACCTTGTCCGAACACCTGGAGTATACCAGCGAAATGGGCGCCGCAGGCGGGCGCAGGAGCCCGCTCCTACACCAGCAGGCTCTCCCTAGGCCGTTGGGTCAACGCGGTCGGACACCGGGACGCTCTTCAGCGCGTCGAGCCACTCCGCGGGCAGGGCGCGCTCCGTGGCGCAGGCCACGAGCTGCTCGAGGTAACTCGCCGACGGCTTGCTCATCACCGGGTCGCGCAGCGTGAGCATGTAGGTGAACGCGGTGTAGCGCCGGCCCCCGCGGTCCTGCACGCCCACCGCCCGGCGGTGATAGCGGTTCGGCGTGCGCAGGGCCTTCTCCAGCGCGCGGAAGTCCTTCTGCCGCGCGTCGTAGAGCAGGCCCCACACATGGTCGTCGTCGCGGTTCGTACGCAAGAGCGACGGCAGGGCGGTGCCGAGCGGCCGGTAGTAGTACGGCCAGACGAGGCGGTGGTGGGGCAGGCGGGCGATCTTCACCGCCTGCAGCGCCTTGACATAGCGGCTAACCTGCGCTTGATCGAGCAGCAGGTCGTAGGCGAATAAGTACTCCTCGCGCAGGCTGCCCGGGAACAGCGCGGCCTCGCTCGCCTGGAGGCTGAGCATCTCCAGCAGCGCGTCGGGGGAGAGCACCCCTTCCGTCGACTCCTCCGGCTGCTCCGCGCCAGCACCAGCGGCAGCTTCCTGCTCAGTCATGCTCCACCTCGCGCGTTGGATAAGGCACAGTGATCACGTACCGCCCCCAGCTCAATGATACCGCCGAAATCAGGTTTGGCGAGAGCTCGCGCCCGTCCGCCAGAGCGCGAGCGAACACCTGCTTGAACGCCACCCCGCGCCCGGGGAAGACGACGAGCGGCGCAGCGAACGTGCCAGCCAGCTTTGCGAGCTGCGACCAGAGCGGATGCGCACGCGTGAGCGGCTGCGCCACCAGGGCCCCTCCGTCGCGCAGTGTGAAAGTGAGGCTGCCGGTGCGGGCCGCCGTCAGCTCCCGCGAGGTGTGGGTCTCCAGCGTGCACAGATAGATGATGTGCTTCGCGAAGGCGGGGTTGTGCAGCGTGAGGGGCTCGACGCGCAGCAGCACGCGGCCGTCGGCGCTAAAGCCCAGGTGCAGGTCGGGGCAATCCTGCGCCCTGTAGACGCGCGCGAGCGGCTCGCCCGCCCAGGCCAGGCCGTGCAGCTGGTAAAGCGCGGTGAGCGACTCGATGGCCAGGTCGTAGCTGAGCTGCCGTTCCTGCGCGTCGGTCTGGTACGCCAGGCGCTGCATGGCGGCGTGAGCGGCGGCGAGATGCATCGCGGCGGAGAACTCGGCAGGGCTCGGGATGAACGTAGCCTCCGCGGCGCGCGCGGGGGTGCCCGCGAGAATAGCCAGGCCAAGCCCGAGGGCCAGGCTCAAGGCTGCCGCAGTGAGATGGCGTACACCGCTCATTGGCGCTGGATGGTGGCCTCGTAGCCGGGGCCGACGGAGATGGTGCGGATCGGCACGCCCACATAGTCCTCGATGTAGCGGATGTAGTCGCGCAACGCCGCGGGCAGCTCGTCCTCGCTGCGGATGTGCGAAGTCGCGCACTGCCAGCCGGGCAGCGTTTCGTAGACGGGGGTGCAGCGGTCCAGAACATCAGGGTCGAGGTCGGGCCAGGTGACGCGGCTGCCGTTCCTCTCATACGCAACGCAAACCTCGATCTCATTGAAGTCGTCGAGCACGTCGGTCTTGGTCAAGGCGAGCTCGGTGAATCCCGAGAGCTGGGCGGCGTAGCTCAGCAGCGGCAAGTCGAGCCATCCGCAGCGGCGCGGGCGACCGGTGACGGTGCCGAACTCCGCGCCCGCCTCCTGGAGGCGCGCGCCCGCCTCGCCGGTGTCCTCGGTGGGGAACGGCCCGGCGCCGACGCGCGTGTTGTAGGCCTTGCTCACGCCGATCACGCGCGAAAGCTCGCGCCAGCTTAGGCCGGTGCCGGACAGCGCGCCGGCGATGACGGGATGGCTGGAGGTGACATAGGGGTACGTGCCGTAGTCGATGTCCAGCAGCGTGCCCTGGGCGCCTTCGCAGAGGATGCGCGCGCCGTTCGCCACCGCCTGGCGCACGAGTGCGACGGTGTCGGTGACTAGCGGGGCGAACAGCTCCACCGTCGGTGCCACTTCTCTCCACACCTGGTCCGGGTCGACTTCCGGCTGGTGGTAGTAGCCGCTGAACAGCACGTTCTTGCGCTGCGCCGCCGCCTTCACTCGCTCGGCGAAGTCAGGGCGCAGCATGTCGCCGGCGCGCAGCCCGACGCGGAAGTACTTGTCGGCGTAGGCCGGGCCGATGCCGCGCCGCGTCGTGCCGATGGCGTCCTTGCCCTTGGCCTCCTCGAAGTAGATGTCTTGGATGCGGTGATAGGGCAGCAGCAGATGCGCGTGGCGGCTGATCATGAGCTCGCCGCGGAACGCGCCGCGCTGGCGTGTGTCGCGGATCTCGTCGGCGAGGGTGAGCATGTCCACCACCACGCCGTCGCACAGCAGGCACCGCACTCCCGGGTGGAGCACGCCGCTGGGAATGAGCTTGAACTTGTAGACTTCGCCGTCCACGCTGACGGTGTGCCCGGCGTTGCTGCCGCCCTGGAAGCGCAGCACGATGTCGCTCTGCTTGCTGAGCACGTGGGTGAGTTTGCCCTTGCCTTCGTCCCCCCACTGGGCGCCGATCACGGCAGTGACGCTCATCGCAACCCCTCAAGAGACGCTACATGGGCTTTTAATGGTTCAGTATAGCCGCTGGCGCAGGGGCAGTCAACACAGGCCAGGCCTGCGCGGGCTGGTGCTTAGCGCGAGCGCGGCGGTGGGTAGGAGCTTAGTGCGACGAAGGAAGGAAGTGGCCCGAGGGGCGGCCAGCAGGCCTCACCCGCGTAAGGCCGGTCGCTGGCGGCGGCGGCTGCACTTGGCGCTCCTCGTCGCGCAATGCCAGCTCCACGGCGATGCGCCGGATGAGCACGATCGCTAGGCAGGCGCAGAGCAAGGCGGCGAACAGCGCTCCTGCCACGGGCAGCCACAGTCCCAGCCCGCTGATCACGCCCTGGCGGATGGCGAACCGGACCACCGGCGGCGCGGCCGCATCGGCGCTGTACTCGCCGTTCACCGCGGTGAAGCGGAAGTAGTAGTAGCCGGTGTCCTTCTTCAGCGTGAAGGTGCGGCTGTAGCGGTCGCGCTCGCCTGAGCGGAACTGGAAGTCGCCGATGAAGCGCACCTCGTCCTCGCGGAACACGCTTTGGCGCTGAGGGTTGAGCACTTCGAAGCGCGTGAGCCAATGGCCGCTGTCGCACTGCGGCAGAACGGCGCTGATGAAGTAGCGGCCCGGAGAGCCGCGTTCAAGATACGCGGGGCCGAAGTCGAAGCCCCGTACGGCGTCGGCGGCGGAAGCAGTCTGGGCGAGCGTCAGGTGCCCGGAGTAGAAAGTGGCGAGATAGGCGTAGAGTGGGGCCGCCGCGATGAGCAGCAGGCTGAGGAGGAACAGCTTGAGCGCCAGGCGTGCGCGTGTGCGCAGGCGACGGCGCAGCAGGGGGGCCTCGCCCCTGTTCATCTCAACCACGACGGGATTATACACCTAGTGCGCTGGCGGTCAACGCGTCGGGGCGGTAGCTAACACGTGCGCGGTGGCGGCTAGCGCTTCCGCGCGTCGGAGGTCAACGCGAGACGCTGCCCGGGGTGGGGATCACGCCGGTGATGTGCTTGTCGAGCACTTCCACCAGGTCGAGTTCCTCGCCGTCGCGCCGCACTGTGCCGTCGCTGTCCAGCACGCGGGAGACGACGGGCCGGCTCACCGCCTGCTCGTTCACCCGCACCACGATGGCCACCTCGCCGCTGGAGAGCCTGACGAAGGACCCCACCGGATAGCGGCCGACCCGGCGGATGAACTGGTTGGCGACTTCCGAATCGAAGTGGCTCCCGCAGCCCTGGATGATGATGTCGATCGCCAGGGCGAAGTCCATCTTCGCCTTGTAGCTGCGCTTCGTCGTCAGCGCGTCGTAGACGTCGCAAATCGCCGCCAGGCGCGCGCTCTGCGCCAGCTGGTCGCCACGCAGCCCGTCGGGATAGCCCTTGCCGTCCAGCCGCTCATGATGTGAGCGCGCGACGGCCAGCGCGTCATAGGTGGCCCCCGCCTCCTTCAGCAGCTCGTAGCTCCAGATCGGGTGCATGTGCATCAGCTGCCATTCCTCGTCGGTGAGGGGGCCGGGCTTGTTGATGATTGTGCTGCCGACGCGCGCCTTGCCCAAGTCGTGCAGCACCGCCCCGAAGACCACGTCCGCCAGCTCGCCGTAGGGGAACCAGTCCTTGGCCACGAGCAGGAACAGCAGCCCGACGTTGATCGAGTGGCGGTAGGTGTAGCGGTCGGTGCGGTCGAGGTCGAGCAGCTTTATGGCGAGATCGCTGTGCGCGAGGAATTGGTCCATCAGGTCAAGCACGGTGCGCCGGATTTCGTCGAAGTTCACCGGCCGCCCGAGCTCGACTTCGCCGAAGAACTCCTCCATCTGGGTCGCGGCCTGTTCCATCTGCAACTCGGGGACCGCCTGGCGGATGCCGTGGGCCAGGTGCAGGTCCCTACTCGAGGCCAGCAGCGCGGTGAGCGCGTCGCTCGGCTCCGGCGGCTGGGTCATGGCGAGCTCGCTGTCCTGGCGCACGTCCAGCCACTCAATGTTGCGCTGGCGCAGCGAGATGAGCATCTGCGGCGAGATCACCGTGCCCGCGGCCAGCAGCAGCTGCGTGCCGGAGAAGATGTCGCGGTCGACGACCCAGCCGGGTCTGAGGAGCGACACCGAAACACGGACGCGCCCCTGACCCGCGACTTTGTCAGATGTTGTGCTCATTGGCCATCCCCCCGGTTCATACCAACTTCACCGTCGCTTTGGGCTAAGTGCTTTGCAGGGTTATCCCAGATTTGATCCATCTCGTCCCCGCCGTGCATTCCGTCATACCTCGCGCAGGTGGCCGATCACGGTGGACAGCCAGCACTCGAGCTTCGCGCGCTGCTGGCCTGGCAGCGACTGGAACGCGAACCCCACGGACACCATGCCGTCGGCGGAGGGGCGGCTGCGGCGGCGCAGGGTGACTGTGCCGCAAAGCTCCAGGCAGGGCAGATCGATGATCGGCGCGCCGTTGCGCTCGGCGAGCGATTTCATCGTGAACGGCAGCACGTTGCCCGCCTTCCACTGCGTCTGGGGCAGGCGCACGCCGAACCCGCCAAAGGACAGGTCCATCGGCTCGAAGGTCTTCATCGAGAGTGAGCCCTCGTCGAGCGGGCCGCCGATGCGGCAGCAGCCGAGAACGAGGTAACGCTGATGCTTGCGCAGGGCGACGGCCAAGCAGGTCGTGCCGGCCTTGAGCTTGATGAGCGGCAGCGGGCCCTCGGACACCTGCCACACCTTGCCCTGGGCGGTGTAGAGGATGCCCTTGTTCACCACGTGGCACTTCACCTCTTGCCCCACCTCGGGCACCGGCCCCATTCCGGCGGCCTCCTTGCTCCACTGCACGTGCAGCAGCCCGGCAGGCTGCTCGTAGCCTTGGCAATAAACGAGGGCCAGGTCCGCCTCGGAGCTGTCGCGCGTGCGCAGGAACGCCGGGTGGCCCGGCCTGAACGCCTCCGCCGTGGACGCGGTCTTTGGGGAGACCGCAGCCCCCTCCTGCACCATGGCTACCCCTTGCCTCCAGGGGCGATGCCCCTGGCCGCCGTTTGTTGCGCCAGGCAGGCAAGTGCCCGTCCCTGGCAAAAACCATTATACCAAGGAGATGCGCGAACGCAAACAGCACCCTCCCGGGCACGCCCGGAAGGCCCAATGATGGAGGAGCTTGCCTAAGACTCCGCCTAGCGGCGGTCGCGGTAGTTTGAGGGCCCTTGCCCAAACGGCTTCTTGGGCTTGGCTTCGCTGACGCCGATCTCGCGCCCGCCCAAGCTCTTGCCGTTCAGACCGGAAATCGCCGCCTCGCTTTCGGAGGTCGAGGACATCTCAACGAAGCCGAAGCCGCGGCTCTGGCCGGAGTACTTGTCGGTGATCACTTTAGCAGAAACGACGTTGCCGTACTGCTCGAACATCTCACGCAGCTGGTCGTCAGTCGTGCCGAAGGAAAGGTTGCCTACATACAGATTCATCGTGGAGCCACCTCAGGACTTTACACAAGGAAATTAGATTACTGCGCCGGGTCCGTTGAAAGCCCCACGCTTAAGCTTATGATACCCGAACGCGGGCATCCTGTAAAGCCCGCGTACCGGTTCAGAGTTAATGTCGGGGGGAGGGCGGTTCGGAGCGGGACGGGTTGGGTGTGCGAGGGACTCCATCGGGGTGCGCCAGTCAGGGCTTGGTGCAGGCGGTGGCGGTTGTAGCCGGGCAGCGCACCCAGGCCAGATGATGCGCCAGATCGTCACCGGCGCGGGGGGATGCAAGCCTTGGCGGCGCGGGTTGGGATGGCGGAAGCGGCGCCCCTTGGCGCCATAGCGCCAGCGGAAGGCGCACACCAGGCTCACCAACGCTGGCCGGGTGGAGCCAGTGCGGCGCCTAGCGGCGGTCGCGCCCGCCGCCGCCGCCGCCGCCTTGACCGAACGGCTTCTTGGGCTTGGCTTCGCTGACGCTGATCTCGCGCCCGTCCAAGCTCTTGCCGTTCAGACCGGAGATCGCCGCCTCGCCTTCGGAGGACGTGGACATCTCAACGAAGCCGAAGCCGCGGCTGCGGCCGGAGTACTTGTCGGTGATCACTTTCGCAGAAACGACGTTGCCATACTGCTCGAACATTCCGCGCAACTGGTCGTCGGTCGTGCTGAAGGATAGGTTGCCTACATACAAGTTCATCGTGGAGCCACCTCAGGACTTCACTGTCAAAGATTACTTGCGCCGGGTCCGTTGAAAGCCCCACGCTCGGGGTGATCATAGCGCACCACCCGCGCACTTTGTCAAGCCCGTTTCAGTCCAGCGGGTCGGTTTCGATGAGCGGGTCCCCGACGTTCACCGTGTCACCCACCCGCACGCGAATTGACCGCACCTTGCCCTCCACGGTGCTCGTAATCTCGTTCTCCATCTTCATCGCTTCGAGCACGGCCACGACCTGGCCCAGCTCCAGTTGTTCGCCGAGCTTGACCGAGACGCCGAGGATCTTCCCCGGCATCGGGGCGATGATGACGGCCTGGCTGGAGGTGCCTCCCAGGCCGGCGCCGAACTCCGCCAGCAGCTTTTCGAGCTGCTCCTGCTGCGGGTTCTTCAGGCTCGCCTTGAACGACCGGCAGTCGTGAATCACTTCGCTTAAGCGCCCCGCCTCGTGGTGGTACTCGTAGAACCCTACCTGGCCGTTGATCGCCAACGTCAGGCTGGTGGGCTTGCGCTCGATGATCTCCAGGTACACCTCGCGCTCGCCGACCGTGGCGATGAACCCGCCCTCGTGCTCCGGGTCCACCCGCAGGTCCACTTCCAGCGGCGCGTCGTTGATTGAGGCGATGACTTTCATTCTCTATCCCGGCAGGAAGGTCGTCGAGCCCAGGCGGTGGACGAGCTGCCAGCGCATCCCCGCCTCGCGGTCCACCGCTTGGTTGCTTTGGATCAGCTCGGTGCGCTGCAGATAGTACTCCAGCGCCGCGGCCAGCGCCACGTGCTCCATGTCGGTGTGCGCGCTCGGGCTGCGCATCAGCCGCGCCACCTCCTCATCGCTGAAGCACTCGTCGACGAACCCGGTGTGGAACGTGCCGTTGACGAACATCGGGTGGTCGAAGACGTAGCGGTGGAAGGGGATCGTCGTGCGCACGCCGGTGACGATGAACTCGTCCAGGGCGCGGCGCATCTTGGCGATGGCGTGCTCGCGGTCGCGGCCGAAGGTGATCAGCTTGGCCACCATGCTGTCGTAGTAGGAGGGGATGGTGTAGCCCTCGTAGGCGCAGCTGTCGAGGCGTACCCCGCCGCCGGCGGGCGGGATGTAGCGGTTGAGGCGGCCCAGGGCGGGGATGAACCCTTTCAGCGGATCCTCGGCGTTGATGCGCGCCTCGATCGCCCAGCCGCGCAGCAGCACGTCCTCCTGCTTGATGTACAGCGGGTCGCCCACGGCGATGTGGATCTGCGCGCGCACGAGGTCGACGAAGGTGACCAGCTCCGTCACCGGGTGCTCGACCTGCAGCCGGGTGTTCATCTCCATGAAGTAGTAGCGCCCATCCTGGTCGAGGAGGAACTCCACCGTCCCGGCGTTGGTGTAGCCCGCGGCCTTGGCCAGGGCGACGGCGATGCTGCCCATCTCCTCGCGCAGCTCGGGCGTCAGGGCGGGGCTGGGCGCCTCCTCAATCAACTTCTGGTGGCGGCGCTGGATCGAGCAGTCGCGCTCGCCGAGATGGATGCAGTTGCCGTGCTGGTCGGCGAGGATCTGGAACTCGATGTGCTTGGGCCTGTCGATGTAGCGCTCGATGAAGATCTCGTTGCTGCCGAAGGCGCCCAGCGCCTCGTTCTGGCACGTCGCAAACAGGCGCGGCACGTCCGCCTCGCTATGCACGACGCGCATCCCGCGCCCGCCGCCGCCCGCGGCAGCCTTGAAGATCAGCGGCAGCCCGAACTGGCCGGCAAACGCTTGCGCCTCCTCCGCCGTGCTCACGGGGCCCTCCGTGCCCGGCACCACCGGCGTGCCCGAGCGGCGAGCGAGGTCCTTGGCCTTTACCTTGTTCCCCAGATCGCGGATCGCCTGGGGGCTGGGCCCGATGAAGACGATGCCGTGATCCGCGCAGGCCTGGGCGAAGATCGGGTTCTCGGCGAGGAAGCCGTAGCCTGGATGCAGCGCGTCGACGCGGTACTTCTTGGCGACGGCGATGATCTTGTCGATGTCGAGATAGGTCTCGGCGGGGGTGGCGCCCGGCAGGCGCTCGGCGTGGTCGGCGAGCACGATGTGCAGCGCGTTGGCGTCGGCGTCGCTGTAGAGCGCCACCGACTCGATGCCCATCTCGCGGCAGGTGCGGATGACGCGCACGGCGATCTCGCCGCGGTTGGCAATGAGAATGCGCTTGAACATGCGCCGATTCTAGCATCACTTGAGACGCGGCATGGCATGGCGGAGGCATCCGCCCCCTGCGCTAGAATCGTAGCGGCGGAGAGAAGGTGGACCTCTATGCCCTCACTGCGGCGCGCGCGGGGCTGTGGCTGCTCTTCCTCATGCGCGCCAGCGGCTTCATGTTCTTCGCCCCGCTGCTCTCCACGCGCGTCTCGCCGCCGCAGCTGCGCATCGCCCTCGCCTTCTTCCTCGCGCTCATCGGCTACATCGCCTGGGGGCCGATGCTCGCCACGCCCCAGGAGGTGACGATCGCCTGGTTCGTCCCCGCCGCGGTCTCCGAGCTGATGCTGGGGCTGATCCTGGGCTACCTCGTCGGGCTGGTGTTCGCCGCCTTCCAGTACGCCGGCCAGCTCATCGGGTACCAGATGGGCTTCGCCGTGGTGAACGTCCTCGACCCGCACACCCAGAACCAGGTGAGCCTGATCGGCGAGTTCCTCTTCGCCGTCGTGATGCTGGCGTTCCTCAGCATGAACCTGCACCACGACATGCTGGGGCTGTGGTACGAGAGCTATCGCATTGCGCCGCCCGGGGCGTTCAGCTTCGCCGGCATCGCCGCGGCGCACAGCGCATATCTCCCGGCGCTCACCGCCGCCTGCGCCGACCTGTTCTATCTGGCGCTGAAGATCGCCATGCCGCTGCTCGCCTTCCTGCTGCTCACCGATCTCGCGCTGGGCATCGTGGCGCGCGTCATGCCGCAGCTCAACGTGTTCATCGTCGGCATCCCGCTCAAGGTCGCGGTGGGGCTGTTCTTCCTCTCGATGGTCGTGCTGCAGTTCGACCCCGCGGTGCACCAGAGCATGGTGCGGTACATCAACCACGCCGGGGCGATGCTGCACGCGCTGGCCACGTAGCGCGCCGCGCACGCGGGCGCGGGGCTATTCGCCGCCGCGGTTGCCGCCGAGGATGTCGAGCAGCTGGGATGGCGTTTGCTCCTCCTCAACACTCGGGACAGATCCGAGGATCTCACTGATCTTCGCCAGGTAGCCGTCCACCTGCCAGTCGTTGCCCTCCTCGCGTGCTACCGCCAGCATCTCGCGGCAGTGCTGCAGTGCCCTGTGCCACTGCCCGCTTCGGCACAGCTCCTCCGCCCGGCTGTCGCGGAACGGCTCAGGCCGGGGCAGCCCGCGATACACGCGCAGCTCGTGCAGGCGTTCCACCTCCTCGGGCAGAGTGGCCACCGGCTGCGTGCCGCCGCCGGCAGCACCTTCCTGGCCGAAGAGGGGATCGGTCAGCGGCGCGCTCCGCTCCGGCGAGTCCGGCTTGGGTACGCGCTCGCCGATCGCCAGCAGTTGGACGAAGGCCGCCCCGGCCAGCGCGCCGGCGACGTGGGCATAGATGCCCAGGTTCATCCACACCTGCCCGGAAAGCGCGATCGCCGTCATCGCCACCTCGAAGATCAGCCACGAGCCGACGAACCACAGGGCGCTGATGTTGCGCACCACCAGCCCAACGTCCCCCGTGTCCATGTCGGTACAGTCCTCCGGGTCGATCCACATCAGGGTGGTGACCCGCGCCCGGGGGTACATGATGAGATAGCCGGCCAACACGCCGGCGATCGCCCCGCTCGCGCCGATGCCGGGAAGGCTCGAACCGCCCCCCAGCAGCACCGTGGCGAGCGAGGAGCAGCCCCCGCAGATGAGGTAGAACACGACGAAGCGCAGCCGCCCCATCACCCACTCCACGTTGTCGCCGAACAGCCATAGCGCGTACAGGTTGCCCAGCAGATGGCCGACGTTGGCGTGCATGAACATCGCGGTGATGACCGTCCATCCGGCGGGGACGGCCGTGCCGGGCACGAGGCCGCCGGCGAGGATCCGCGCTGGCACCTCGCCCCAAACTTGAAGCGACGCCGCGATCCCCCCGGGGTAGGAGAGCTGCCAGAGGAAGACAGCGACATTCGCGACGATCAGCGCGAGCGTCACCCACGGCACGTCATAGGTCGGCGCGTTGTCCCTCAGCGGCATACTGGGCCAGGCTCCCGCGCATATGATACCGGACTGGCCTCGTAGCGGCGGCGTCCCGGCCGCCGGAAGAAAGGGCCGAGGGAACGGGGGGCAGTTGAGACAAAGCCATGCTACGCCCGCCCTGGGGGCGCCGCCTTCCAGGCGGCGTGCGGGCGGCCCGCCATGGCCCCCGTACTACGGCTCGGGCTCAAGGTCGCGGCGCAGGCGGGCGAGCAGGGCGATGTGGCCGATCTCTTCCTGGATGATCGTGTGCACGCGGTCGGTGTCCTTCTTGTTGGACAGGTACGGCGTGATCCCTTCGTAGAAGACGATCGAGTCCTTCTCCTTGCTGATAGCAGCGGTGAACACCGCATACGGGGAGGGGTCCCCGGCCAGCGCCGCCAGCGGGTCCTCGTCGAGCTTGAACACGCTGCGGTCCGCCCAGGCGAGCAGGTAGTCCTTGTTCTGGGCCTCGGGGTCAAAGACCTGCACCTCGCGCTCCTCGGGCTTGATCAGGCTTGCCCGCAGCGAGGCAAAGATACGCTCGTGCTCCTCTTCCATCGCGGCGAGGTCGAGCAGGATGCGCTGGGTCCCATCGCCGGCGACTAGCTCGGCGGCGCGGCGGTAAAAGCGCACCGCGTTGCGCTCCATCTGCTCGGCCATCTCGAACACTTCATCGGCGTTCAACCGGTAGGACATCTCTACCTCCCTTCCATCATTGTCCGGTTCTTGGTCCATGGCTAGGCCGCGCTCGCCGGCGGGGGCGTGAACACACGCGCGCGCAGCTCGCGGTCGAGCATGAACAGCGCGCCGGAGTTGTCGCCGATGAGCTTCAGCTCCTCGACGATCTTCTCCGCGCTCGCCTCCTCCTCCACCTGCTCGGTGACGAACCACTGCAGCATCGCGCCCGTGGCATGGTCGCCCTCGGCGATCGCCAGGTCGGCGATCTTGTTGATCAGGGCGGTCACCTTGCGCTCATGGGCGTACGATTCCTCGAACACGGCGAGGGGCGAGGCCCACTTTAGGGGCGGCTCGGCGATCGGCTGGAGCTTGACGCGCCCGCCGCGCTCCACCAGGTAGTCGTAGAACTTCAGCGCGTGCAGCGTCTCCTCCTGGTACTGGACGCGCATCCAGTTGGCGAAGCCCTGAAGGTTCGCTGCCTGGAAGTACGCCGACATCGCCAGATATAGGTACGCGCTGTAGAGCTCGGCGCAGATCTGGTCGTTGATTGCTTTTTCGACTTTGTTGGCAATCATGGTTTACTTCCTCCAGAGTCCATGTAAGTTGCAGTATTCACGCACCGTCGCAGCTTCCTTGAGGCAGAACTCCGCCTGCGGCGCGCCTCCGGGGGAGAGGAACTTCCGGGAAGCCTGCTCGCCGTCGATCGCCTCAATCCACTCGATGTAGTGCTCCTCGATCATCGGGTGCGGCACGCTGCCCACGCTGGCGCGGATGCCGCCCGGGACGGCCTCGACCACGGGCACGTGCTTCTCGGTCGCCGCGTCAGTCGTGTTCTCCCGGAGCAGGCTCATCGGTTGGTTGCAGCAGACGAGTTCGCCTGCCCCGCTGTGCAGCACCTCCACCATGTTCCCGCAGACCATGCAACGGTAGACCTGATATCTCTCGGTCATGCTGATTCTCCTTAAGCCGCCGGGACACCACTCATGGCAGCCGTGGAAATCCGGCTGAACAGTGTAGCTCACCCCCCGCGGCCAGCGCTGAGCACCGCGGTAGATTGAGCTGCAGGCAGGCGGGGTATGCTAGGCTTGTATCCCCCCCGGGGGGATAGACTATGGCGACACACGAACACACCCAGCAAGTTGCGCGCAGGCTCGCCCGCATCGAGGGGCACGTCGCCGCGGTGAAGCGCATGGTGGAGCAGCAGCGCCCTTGCGTCGAAGTGCTGCTGCAGATCGCCGCCGTCCGCGCCGCGCTCAACAGCGCTGCCAGCCTGCTGCTTGCCGACCACATGGAGCATTGCCTGGCCCATCCTCTGGCGCCGTCTGAGCTTGAGCGGGAGCTCGAGGCGCTGAAGCTGGCAATGCAGAAGTTCATCTCATAGCCTGGAGTGCCCACGTGGACTTCCTAATGCTGGCTCTCTCGTCCTTCTGGTTGGGCGCGCTGCACGCGCTGGAGCCCGGGCACGGCAAGACCGTCGTCGGCGCATACCTCATCGGCTCCAGGGGCCGGCCGGCGGATGCAGTCCTTCTGGGCATAGTGGTAACCCTCACCCACACCGGCATCGTCATTCTGCTGGCCGTGCTCTCGGCGGTCGCGGCGGCCTACTTCGTGCCCGACACCGTTCACGGTGTGCTGGAGCTGGTATCGGCGCTGCTGATCGTCGCCGTGGGGGGGTGGATGATCTGGATCAGATATAAGCAGGCACGGCATCCACTTGGCCTTCGCACGGACCCGCACTCCCACGCTGCACCAGGCGATGCCGGGCGTGAGCAAGACCATAGCCATGCTCACGGCGGCCATCACCATCAACCTCATCTTCCTGATGTGATACGCGGGCAGCGCCCGAGCCTAGGCCAGCTCTTGACGCTTGGCATCTCCGGGGGGATCGTGCCCTGTCCAGCCGCGCTGGCCGTGCTGCTGGCGGCCATCGCCTACGGCAGCTACTTGCGCGGCATCTCGCTGGTGATCATCTTCAGTTTGGGTATGGCATGCACATTGGTAGCCATCGGCCTGGCGATGCTCAGGATGGCCCATGTGGCAAGCAAGTATGTGGCGGAGAGCCGCTGGACGCGCATCGTGCCGGTTGTCAGCGCCGTGCTGATCACGCTGGTCGGCGTCGGGCTGACGGTCAAGGCGCTGCTGGACATCACCTTTGGCTGAGCACCGCGGAGAGCGCTGCGGCGAGAGCGGGATGGCGGAAGCTGTAGCCCGAGGCGAGGAGCTTGGCGGGGTGCACCCGCTGGCCGCTGAGCAGGAGCTCATCCGCCATCTCGCCCAGCGCGAGGCGCAGCAGTGGGGCAGGGACGTGAGCCACCGCGGGCCGGCGCAGGACGCCTGCGAGGGTGCGCGTGAAGGCGGCGTTGCTCAGCGCCCCGGGAGCGGTGAAGTTCACCGGGCCGGACAGCTCGCCGTGGTCCAGGACGTGCAGCATCGCGGGCAGGATCTCCGGCAGCGCGATCCAGCTCATCATCTGCTGTCCCGAGCCGAAGCGCCCGCCCAGGCCGAGGCGGAACAGCGGCAGCATCCGCTTAAGCGCCCCGCCACGCGCGCTGAGCACCAGGCCAAAGCGCGCATGGACCGTGCGCACCCCCGCGGCTGCGGCCGGGGCTGCGGCGGCTTCCCAGTCTTGTACGACTTGCGCGAAGAAGCTGTGCCCAGCCGGGCTGAACTCGTCGAGGATCTCGTCCGGCGGACGGCGCCCGTAGTAGCCGATGGCCGAGGCGCAGAAAAGCAGCCGCGGGGGGGGCACAAGGCTTGCGATCGCGCCTGCCAGGAGTCGCGCAGCCTGGATGCGGCTTGAGCGCATCTCCTCGTTGCGCGCTGTGTTCCAGCGCCCGCCTGCGATGCTCGACCCCGTCAGGTTCACCACGACGTCGCAGCCGTCGAGCGCGTGAGGATCAAGGATGCCGCGTGCGGGCTCCCATAGCGCCTGGGATTCACCCGCGACGAGCTGCGGGGCAGGGGCGCGCAGCAGGCGCAGCACGCCGTGGCCTGATGCAGCCAGCCCCCTGGCCAACTCGTGACCGATTAGCCCTGACGATCCCGCAATGGCGACGCGCATGGTCAATGCCCGACGTGGCTCAAGCCGCGGGGCCGCAACGAAAGCGGGCTAGTTCTCGCGCAGCACACGCTCGTCGTACTCCAGCTCAAAGCGCAGCTTGTGCTTCGCCTCCTCCATGGCGAGGTTGAGGAACGTCTCGCGCAGGCCGGCATCGGCGACCGCCTCCGACAGGTCCAGGTACAGCCTGAACGCCGCCTTCTCCTTTTTCATCGCCACGATCAGCGCCTCCTGGTAGCTCATCCCCGGATAGGGGGTGATCTCCACCAGGTAGTCGCCGATCCTTAGATCGGCCACCTTGCGCGGGCCCCCGAGCACCTCCTTGCCGCGCTTGACGATGAGCAGCTTGGCCTTGTGCCCCTGCTCCTCCAGCGCGAACTGCGAGAAGATCTCGCGCATCGCCGGATTGGCGGCGCTCACTGCCAGCTCGCTGTAGAAGCTGGACGCCTCCTCCTCGTTGGCGATGGCGAAATCGAGGACGTCATCCGCTGTCTGAAACTCCTGCATTGAAACCCCTTGTGATGAGCGATATGGCTGGCGCCAGGCATTGATACTAGTGTACGCCGTCAGGGACGGGCAAGTGGTGGGTGCGAAGACGCTACGGGTGACGCGGGAATGGCCCCGCGCGCGCCGGGCACGTCGGTACCACGGCCCGCGCCGCTAGCAGTACCACAGACACGGCACTGAAGTGCCGCCAACCGCTGCTGCCTAGCGGCAACTGGCGTGGCATATAATCGACGCAAATTATCTGCTATGAATAGACTAAGATCGGCTATATCGGGTATGATCTGCGAGGCGCCAGGGCACAGGGGGTGATGCTGCATGACCAAGCTTGAGCGGTTCACACAGAAGGCTCGGGAGGCGCTGGAGGCGGCGCAGGACGCGCTTGGGCGCCTGCACCAGACGCAGCTCGACACCGAGCACCTGCTCTACGGCTTGGCCTTCGTGGAGGGCAGCCTGCTGCCGCGCGTCTTCGAGCATGCCGGCATCGACGCGGCGCGGGCGCTGAGCTCAATCCGCGAGGCGGTGGAGCGCGGCCAGCAGCTTGACGACGCCGCGGGGCACAGTGACACGGCGCAGGCCTATCTCAGGCCCGACTCGGCGGCGGTGCTGGCGCAGGCCGAGGACGAGATGGAGCAGATGGGCGACAAGTTCGTCGGCACCGAGCACATCCTGCTCGCGCTGCTCAGCCTGCGCCGCGGGCGGGGCTATACCGTGCTAACGCGCTTGGGCCTGGACCGCGACAAGGTGTACGCGGCGCTGAAGGATCTGCGCGGCGCGCAGTCGCTGGACTCTGAGAGCGGCGAGGAGAAGTACCAGGCGCTGGAGCGCTTCAGTGTCGACCTGACCGCGCGCGCGCGCCAGGGGCGCATCGACCCCATCATCGGGCGCGAGATGGAGATCGAGCGGGCGGTGCAGATCCTCAGCCGCCGCAGCAAGAACAACCCGGTGCTCATCGGCGAGCCGGGGGTGGGCAAGACCGCCATCGCCGAGGGCCTGGCGCTGAAGATCGCCGAGGGCAAGGTGCCGGAGGTGATGCGCGGCAAGCGCGTGCTGGCCCTGGACATGGGCGCGCTCGTCGCGGGCACT